>Ga0208125_100058_pt1 | contig 116101 bp, 111 predicted proteins | sample LakWasM128_HOW14_2_FD_183938 | JGI IMG/M metagenome (GOLD analysis project Ga0208125, IMG submission 183938) | Freshwater sediment methanotrophic microbial communities from Lake Washington under simulated oxygen tension - Sediment Metagenome... | ecosystem: Environmental > Aquatic > Freshwater...
AACTGGCGATGGTAGCTGTAGAAATGATGGAGCAATGTAAGGTTAACGGGCTGTTGGTCGTCAACAATACGGGTGTTCTGGTCGGTGCGTTGAATATGCATGACCTTTTATTGGCAAAGGTGGTTTAGGTGAGCTTGACTAGTAACAATATAGATTTAAATCAGCGTTTACAAAAAATCAAGCTGCTGATTCTGGATGTAGACGGTGTGATGACCGATGGCGGCTTAATGATCGGTGACGATGGCCAGGAATATAAAACCTTTCATTCGCATGATGGTTTGGGTATGAAACTGCTGAAAGCGACAGGTGTTTCAATGGCGATTATTACCGGCCGTACTTCAAATGTAGTCAAAAAACGTGCAGAGACTACGGGTGTTGCGCATTTTTACCAGGGTGTAGACGATAAATTACAGGCATTTCACGATTTGATGAAAACCAGTGGTTTGCAGGCTGAACAGTGTGCCTTTATGGGTGATGATGTGGTGGATTTGCCGCCTATGCTGCAATGCGGTTTGGCAATTGCGGTGCCGGATTCTCCGGCCTTGTTGCTAAAATATGCCCATTACGTGACTTACAAGGCAGGCGGGCGCGGTGCTGTGCGTGAGGTTTGTGAGTTGATCATGCAGGCGCAGGGCACATTTGATGCGCAGATGGAAAAGTTTTTAACGCAGGCAAGTATCAGCAACTAGGTTAAGTACATGTTATTTACTGTGACTTTTCCATTATATTTTTTTATAAAACAACGTCTCATTATGCGTCGTTGTATGCAGTGCCGTGCTATGGAAGTGAGTCAATGAATATGCGTTTCGGCACGCGGGCAGCCATTACCTTTCCATTGGCATTACTGGTTTTTCTTGCATTGCTGACCTTCTGGATCAATAGGGCAGTGCAGCCGCCGCTACCAAAACTGGATGGGAGTAGCCGTCATGATCCTGATTACATCATGAGCAATTTTGTGACAACGCAAACTGATGTCAATGGTGATTTGCGTTATAAATTGGCGGCTATTGAAATGCGTCATTTTCCTGATGATGACTCTACAGAGCTGCAGCGTCCGCGTTACACACAATTTTCGGTAGGTAAACCCTATACAGAAGTAGAGGGCATGCGTGGTTTTGTTTCATCCGATGGCGAGGAAGTTCGGTTGTTTGATAATGTGAAAGTGACCCGTCAGGCATTTGCGGATAAAGGTGAAATGACGGTTGAAACTGATTACCTTAATATACGCCCTAATGAAGAGTTAGTGACAACTGACCGCCCTGTGATCATTCGGCAGGCGCCAAAAACGGTGATTTATGCCACAGGTATGGTGTATGAAAAGAAACAGAAAACCGTAACCTTGCTGAATAAAGTGCGGGCGCACTATGAACGGCCGGCTGCTGCCGGCAATGCAGGTAAATCAAATCAGACAAAAAGTAGCGCAAGTAACAACGGTACCAGTAAAAATAGTCAGCTTTCTAAAAGTCTGACTCCAGAGCAAGCCGCTCTCAAGCAGGAAAAATCCAACATTAACGATGTGCGCATTCGGAGACGCTATGAATAAGCCGTATTTCACAGTAAAAGCAGATTTAATGATAGGCATCACGGTGTTGAGCCTGTCATTGCTGGGTGTTTCAGGCCGCGCCATGGCGGAAGCCGCAGATCGCGATAAACCTATCGATTTGGAAGCGGACACGGTTAAGGTCGATGACTCCAAGCAGATCAGTACCTATAGCGGCAATGTGATTCTGACGCAGGGTACATTAGTGATCCATGCCGATAAGTTGATCGTGCGTGAGGATAATCTGGGGTTCCAGCACAGCACGTCCTTAGGCAATCCAACCACTTTCAAACAGAAGATGGAAGGTAAAAACGAATATATGGAAGGCAGCGCACAGCGTATTGAATACAATGGGCGTATGGATAAAGTGCAGCTTTATACCAAGGCCTGGGTAAAACGCGGTGAGGATATTGTGCACGGCGATTACATCATGTATGACGCCAACGCCGAGTATGCAGAAGTGATTGGAGGAGGGCCGCAGGGAACTAGTGGCGGTCGTGTTCGCGCGGTTATTCAGCCTAAAGGCAAAAAACCTGCTGCGCCTGTAAGCCCTGCACCTGCCAAATCTAGTGAACCGCCAGCCAAAACCAGTTCTACGGGCACTAATCCTGCAGGCAATATTGAAGCTGCAGTGCCGGTAAAAAATATGCGTCTTAGCCGTAACCTAGAAGTTAGTTCCCAGCCAAAATAAAAAGAGAGCATGTGATGAGTGAACTCGTTGTAGAAAATCTGCGCAAATCTTATAAAGCACGTACCGTGGTGCAGGATATTTCTTTGACGATAAAAAGCGGAGAAGTAATCGGGCTGCTTGGCCCTAACGGCGCCGGTAAAACCACCAGTTTTTATATGATGGTGGGTCTGGTACCTTTGGACGAAGGCAGAATTCTGCTGGACGGTGTGGATTTAAGCCGTATGCCGATTCACATGCGTGCAAGAATGGGCTTGTCTTATCTGCCGCAGGAAGCATCTATCTTCCGCAAGCTGACAGTCTCTGAAAATATTCTGGCTATATTGCAGCTGCAAGAGATTTCTGAAGAAGAAATGCAGGAGAAACTGGAGTCGCTGTTGGAAGAGCTGCATATCACGCATATTCGTGACAGCGCGGCAGTGAGTCTTTCCGGTGGTGAGCGTCGTCGTGTCGAAATCGCGCGCTGTCTGGCTTCTGACCCTAGCTTTGTATTGCTGGATGAGCCGTTTGCCGGCATTGACCCGATCGCGGTGATTGATATTCAGCAGATTGTTCGCTTTTTGAGTTCACGCAATATCGGGGTGTTAATTACCGATCATAACGTGCGTGAAACTTTAGGCATTTGCGATCGTGCTTATATTGTTAATCAGGGGCATGTATTTGCTTCTGGCATTCCTAGCGAAATCGTAGCAAACGAAAGTGTTAGAGAAGTGTATCTGGGTAAAGATTTTCGTCTATGAAGCAAGGTTTGCAGCTCAAATTTTCTCAAAATTTATCGCTTACCCCGCAGCTCCAGCAGGCCATACGTCTGCTGCAACTGTCAACCTTGGAGCTGAATCAGGAAATCGATGTTCTGATGCAGACCAATCCATTGCTGGAGCGTGGCGATGATCATGAAGATGAATACGGCAATCCTGTAGACCTAGCTGCTGACAACTCTGCATCAAGCGCTTCAGCGCAGGCCTCAGATCAGGAAACCTCTGTTAATGCTGGTACCGATAATTTTGATTCAGATTTCAGTCATCAGGATTTTCAGCCCGGCACTAGTGAGAGTCGTACTAGTGAGACCAGTACTTCTGAAACAACGCAGTTCGAAGAGTCTGCAGACTTCGAGCCAACTGCGCCGGATTTTTCAGATACGTTCTCGGCCGAATTTGACGAAGAGTTTGATGTATTCTCTAACGGCAGCCGCTGGGATGAGAACAATGCACCGGCAGATGATGATAGTGACTTCAAGCCACAGGAAACTTTGCAGATCAGTTTACGCGATCATTTAATGTCGCAGTTGAAACTGATGCCGCTGTCAGAGCGTGATCAAACACTCACCTTATTGCTGGTAGATAGCATTAATGAGGATGGCTATCTGGAACAATCTCTTGAAAAAGTAGCTGAAGAAATGCCGCCGGAACTTGAAATCGATGCAATGGAGCTGCAAACGGCATTACGCCATATTCAGCATCTGGATCCGGCAGGCGTAGGTGCGCGTAATTTGAGTGAATGTTTACTACTGCAGCTTGAAGTGATGCCGGAGAATACACCGCACCTTGCATTGGCACGCCTGATAGCAGAAAAGCATTTGCCAGCATTAGGTGCACGCGATTTCGTCAAGCTGCGTAAAGAGCTGGGCTGTGACGAGCAGACGCTTAAGCAGGCACAGCAAGTGATTACCAGCTTGAATCCAAGGCCGGGTGCAGACTTTAGCAATATCGGCTCCGAGCATTACATTCAGCATGAAGTCGTCGTGAAAAAAGTCAAAGGCATCTGGATCGCGAGCTTGAATGAAAGCGTGATTCCCAAGCTTAGAATCAACCAGCTATACGCCGGCATATTAAAGCGCAACCGTGACAGCTCCAGCCAGTATCTGCAAAGCCAGATGCAGGAAGCCAAATGGATGATTAAAAATATCCAGCAGCGCTTTTCTACCATACTGCGCGTTTCACAGGCAATTGTTGATCGCCAGCGGAACTTTCTTGAGTATGGCGAAGTGGCAATGAAACCGCTGGTACTGCGCGAGATTGCAGATGAGTTGGGCTTGCACGAATCGACTATCTCCCGCGTCACCACCAATAAATACATGCTGACACCACGTGGTATTTTTGAACTTAAATACTTCTTCGGTAGCTCAGTTGCCACTGACACTGGCGGCACGTGTTCAGCTACGGCGATTCGTGCGCTGATTAAAAAACTGGTTGAGCAGGAGAATCCTAAAAAACCTTATTCAGATAACCAGATCACTGATCTTTTGGCTAAACAGGGCATTGTAGTGGCGCGCCGCACGATTGCAAAATACCGTGAATCATTGAATATCGCGCCTGCCAGTTTAAGGAAATCGTTGTAAATACTGCGATATTGGTAGGCAGTCCCCCTAATTTAAACATTAGACATTAATAAATGACCATTGAACTATTAATTCTGCTTATCGCAGGTGTATTCGTTATTGCAGTGCTTTACTCGTCAGTAGGCCACGCTGGAGCATCAGGTTATATTGCTGTGATGTCACTGCTATCTATGGCGCCAGCGGTGATTAAGCCGACTGCTTTGTCGCTTAACATTTTGGTAGCTTCTATTGCCACCTGGCAGTTTTATCGGGCGGGTTATTTTTCATGGGCATTGTTTTGGCCTTTTGCGGCACTTGCGGTGCCATTTGCGTTTGTTGGCGGGCACCTTAATTTACCGACACACCTTTTTAAGATGTTATTGGGTGTAGTGCTGTTATATTCTGCGTTGCGCTTTTTTATACAATCTAAACAAGTATTGCAAATACATGAACCGCCGCGCACGCTGGCTTTGGCGTCCGGGGCTGGTATTGGCTTTTTATCCGGGCTGACCGGTACCGGCGGCGGTATATTTTTGACGCCGCTTTTGCTTTTTATGGGTTGGGCGGATGCAAAACGCGCTGCCGCAGTTTCTGCTTTGTTTGTCTTGGTTAATTCTATTTCTGGGTTAGCTGGCAATTTTTCTGCTACAAAGTCACTGCCGCCATTTATTATTCCCTTGCTTGTTGCGGCTGCTTTGGGGGGTAGTCTGGGTTCTTATTTTGGCAGCCGCCGCATTCAGTCGGCAACGATTAAAAGACTTTTAGCGTTGGTCTTGCTTATTGCAGGGTTGAAGTTGATTTTTACTTAAACATGCTTATGAAAAGCGTATTCTGTATTAGAGGCGTGCGTTGCACTTTTTGCAGGATATTTTGACTGAATTGTTCAATATTGTACCTACCGGCTAGGAAAATCAATACAAATCCAGCACCTGGAATCGTAAATAAAAAATTTATTTAATTCGATGCCACAGATGCAAATGAACGTAGTAAACTGAAATTGTTCGACGAGTTTTGAATGCATTAAGCTGATTCATGCTCGAAGAATATTTTCAAAAGGAGCAAGACATGAATTTACAATTAACTGGTCACCATTTAGAAATTACTCCGGCTTTGCGCGATTATATTACGAGCAAGCTCGCTAGAATTAGTAACCACTTTGATCATGTGATCGATGTCAAAGTGACCATGAGTGTTGAAAAACTCGCCCAAAAGGTTGAGGCTACACTCCATGTTCCTGGTAATGATTTGCACGCGGAATGTCAGGATGAAAATATGTACAGCGCGATTGATATGCTGACTGACAAACTAGACCGCCAAGTGGTAAAGCACAAGGAAAAAAATGCAGATCACCACAAAGCAAATGGTGCCGTTAAGCATCAGAATGTTGAATAATTAATACTTTAAATTTCTTAATCATCATTTATGGCTCAAATAAACGTCGCTGAGCTATTCAAACAAACCCGCCGTAAGCTCAAACTGAATTGGATTGCCGGGCTTAACGGCGGGTCAAATACTCTCACAAGCGAAACTGTAACAAAACCGTCACTGGCCCTTATTGGCCATCTTAATTTCGTGCACCCTAATCGCGTTCAGGTTCTGGGTTGTGCCGAAATGGATTATTTGCGTAGCTTGCCAACTGCAGAAGCAGTGCGTGCAATTGAAAACCTGTATTCAACCGATCTGGCTGCAGTAATTGTGGCTAACGGCGAGAAGGTGCCAGAATCACTGATGGCCGCTGCCGACGCGCATGCCGCACCTTTATTTAGTTCAACTTTACGCAGCCCTGCGTTAATGGATTTTTTGAGCCATTATCTGGCGCAGGCGGTGGCAGAGTCTGTGAGTCTACATGGTGTATTCATGGAAGTGCAGGGTTTTGGCGCACTGATTAAGGGCGAGGCAGCCATCGGTAAAAGTGAATTGGCGTTGGAGCTGATTTCACGCGGGCATCGTCTGGTTGCTGATGATATTGTAGATTTTTTTCGTATTTCACCAGAGCGGGTGGAAGGGCGCTGCCCGGCATTGCTGCAGGACTTTTTAGAGGTGCGCGGTTTAGGAATTCTGAATATTCGCGCTATTTTTGGTGATAACTCAGTCAAGCCAACCAAGCCGCTGGATTTGATTATTCAGCTGGAAATGGCAGATAAACTGGCGCCGCAACTTCTGGACAGGCTTAATATCAAAACCCTGCATGAAGAGGTGTTGGGTGTTAAAGTGCCTAAAGTGCAGATTCCAATTGCTGCCGGGCGCAACATTGCAGTACTGGTAGAAGTTGCAATTCGCAACCACGTGTTATTATTGCGCGGTATCAATGCAACCAAACAGTTTACGCAGCGTCACCAGCGTGAGATGAAAAAGAACCGATAGCGATTTTAAGTTAATTAAGATGAAGCAATTAATTATTGTGACCGGCCTGTCCGGCTCAGGTAAAAGTATCGCATTGCGTGCGCTTGAAGATAGCGGTTATTACTGCATCGACAATTTGCCGGCAACAATGTTGCCCAGCCTGTCTGAGCATCTGACAACTGTGAATCATAACCTTGTGGCGATTAGCATCGACAGCCGCAGTGCGGCCATTGAAACTTTGCCTGCTTATATCGAACTGCTTAAGTCGCAGGATGTTGATACGCGGGTGTTGTTTCTGGAATCTAACGTGGAAACACTGGTCAAGCGTTTCAGCGAGACCCGTCGTAAGCATCCTTTAAGTAAGGATACGACAACCTTAGCGGAAAGCATCGCTTTCGAGCGTGACTTGCTGGGTAACCTTGGTGGTCTGGGGCATGTGATTGATACCAGCAATCTAAGTGCGAATACATTGCGCGGCTGGGTGAAAGATGTGGTTTCCGGCGAGCATGCAGGGCTTACGCTGTTATTTACTTCATTTGGTTTCAAGCATGGTATTCCGCTGGATGCTGATTTTGTGTTTGATGTGCGCTGCTTGCCTAACCCTCACTATGACCCGAATTTACGTGAGCTAACCGGTAAAGATGAACAGATCAAAGCGTATCTGGAAGTGCATGATTCTGTGCAGGAAATGCTTTCGGACATTCGGGCTTATGTGGAAAAATGGTTGCCTTGTTTTGTCATGGATAATCGCGGTTATTTGACTGTGGCAATCGGTTGCACGGGTGGTCAGCATCGTTCGGTTTATATGGTTGAGCAGCTAAGCCAATATTTTCAGTCACAGCAAAAAGTACTGACGCGGCATAGAGAGCTTAAATAGCAGTAGTAATAATATTGGGTAAGCATAAACAATGATTGGTATTTTAATTATCACACATGGCACGCTTGGTGACAGTCTGCTGGAGTGTGCAAACCATATGTTAGGAAAAACACCTCCGCAGATCGCTTCACTGGCTATCAGCAGTAAGGATGACCCTAACACTGTCATACCTAAAGCGATCAAATTAGTCACTAATGTGAACAGCGGTGATGGCGTGCTGGTACTGTCAGATATGTACGGTGCAACACCATGTAATATCGTGACTCAGATACTGCAGCCAGGTGTTGTTGAAGGCGTGGCTGGCGTGAATTTGCCTATGCTGGTCAGAGTTATGACTTATCGGCACGAGCCGTTATTGGTATTGGTTGATAAAGCGCTCAGTGGAGGTCGTGAGGGGGTCGTTGCATTTGACCGTGAAAGCTGCGAACGTTTTGATCAAAGCCCCATTAAATAATAAGGTTTAGATTTATATGATTAGCAAGCAATTGGAAATTATTAATAAACTGGGCCTGCATGCCCGTGCTTCAACCAAGCTCACGCAAACTGCCAGCAAGTTTGCCAGTGAAGTATGGATAGAGCGTAATGGGCGCCGCGTCAATGCCAAGAGCATTATGGGGGTCATGATGCTGGCAGCGGCAAAAGGCGCAATTGTTACGCTAGAGGCTAACGGTCCGGATGAGGCCGCGGCGATAGACGCATTGACTGCATTGATTGAAGGCTACTTCGGCGAAGGCGAATGACTAGTTTCAGTATTCATGGTGTAGGCGTTTCCAGTGGCATTGCCATCGGTCAGGCACATCTACTTTCCAACGCATTGCTGGAAGTGGTGCATTATCAGCTGCCTAAACATTTAATAGACGATGAGATAAAGCGTTTTAGTGACGCGATCGCAGCAGTTAAACATGATTTAGTGCAAATTAAAGCAAGTTTGCGTAAAAATGCCCCGGCGGAGTTGGCGGCATTTATTGGCACGCATTTGATGATGCTGGAAGATAAGTCCTTGTCCGAGGTGCCTAAGGACATCATCAGAAATGAACAATGCAATGCCGAATGGGCAATCAAACTGCAGATGGATGACATCGTCGACCAGTTTGAGCAGATTGAAGACAGCTATTTACGCGAGCGCAAGCAGGATGTCATTCAGGTTGTTGAGCGTATTATCAAGGTGCTGCTCGGGCATCAGGGGCAGCTAAGTACCGAACAGCAAACCAGCGCGCTACATCAGGAGCGCAAGCTGATTCTTGTGGCGCATGATGTTTCACCAGCAGATGCGATTCAATTCAAACAGCACCAGTTCGCTGCATTTATCACAGATGTTGGGGGTGCAACATCGCATACGGCCATTCTGGCACGCAGTCTTAATATTCCTTCCATCGTTGCGTTGCAGCGCGCCCGCGATCTAATCAATGATGGCGAACTGATCATTGTAGATGGTGATCTGGGTGTTGTGATTGTTAATCCGTCTAAAGAAATTCTGGCGGAATACAAGTTGCGCCAAGAGCAGTGGGAACTGGAACAGCAAAAGCTGCAGCGCATCAAATCCACGAAGGCGCTGACGATAGATGGCACGCAGATAGAGCTGCTGGCGAATATTGAAGTACCTGAAGATGTTGCAGCAGTGAGGGCATCCGGTGCTACCGGTATTGGCTTGTATCGTACCGAGTTTCTGTTCATGAACCGGCATGATATGCCGAATGAAGAAGAGCAGTTTGAGGCATATAAATCAGTGGCAAAAGCCATGAAAGGTGCGCCGGTCACTATCCGCACACTGGATTTAGGCGCGGATAAACAGATGAACCCTGATACTGTGGTGAATTCTCCAAACCCGGCTTTAGGCTTGCGTGCAATTCGTCTTTGCCTGTCTGAGCCGCAGATTTTTCATACGCAGTTGCGCGCTTTGTTGCGCGCATCACATTATGGAAAAATCAAGATTCTGATTCCAATGCTGTGCATGCTTTCAGAATTGCGACAAACCAAGTTGTTTCTGGAGCGAGCCAAAGCCAGCCTGCGCAAAGAAAGTATTCCGTTTGATGAAGACATTGAACTTGGTGGCATGATAGAAATTCCGGCGGCGGCAATCAATGCTGAGGCTTTTGCCGATGAGCTGGATTTTCTGTCTATCGGTACTAACGATCTGATTCAATATACATTGGCAATAGACCGCACCGATGACGCTGTGGCACATTTGTATAATCCACTGCATCCATCAGTATTGAAATTGATTTCCATGACCATTAAAGCTGGTGCTAAACAGGGTAAGGCAGTTTCGGTGTGCGGCGAAATGGCCGGTGACGCTAAACTTACCAAGCTGTTGCTGGGAATGGGGTTGCGTCAATTCTCCATGCATCCTTCGCATGTGCTCAGTATCAAGCAGCAGGTGCTCCATAGTCAGTTAAGTGAGTTATCTGGTCAGGCGCGCAAGGTACTTGGCCTGACAGATATTGAGAAAATTGAACTTGTAGTCAATAAATTTAATCTCAATTGATAGCTTGTTAATGGCGGCTATCGGTTCTTGCATTAATTATTCACTATTTATATAAGTGCTCTTAACTTCAAACTTTAAAAGGCTTACCACATGTCTACCGAGATTACCGTGCCCAATAGCAATGATAAAAACATTGTTACCATTACCCACTTAGGTGGAATATTGTTTTCATTTATACCGTCATTAATCGTATGGCTGCTGAAAAAAGATGATAGTGAATATATTGCAGCACAGGCCAAAGAAGCGCTGAATTTTCAGATTACCTTGCTACTGGCACAATTTGTTGCATACGTTTTAATTTTTATATTGGTCGGGTTTTTATTGCTGGGGCTAATCTGGGTATTTAATGTTGTATTTTGCATTATTGCCGCCATATCAAGCAGTAAGGGTGAATACTATCGATACCCACTTACCTTACGTTTAATCAATTAGATTTTCAAAAAAGAAAGATCCGCCGCAGTGACTATTTCACAATTAGAGAATAATCCGCTATTACATTTTTTAGGTTTACCTAAATTCAATGAGGTAAAAGCCGATCATGTTTCACCTGCTGTCGATTACTTGCTGGCTGATGCCAGAACGACAGTCGAAGCGCTGGCCACGGCTGACGGCGTGGTGACCTGGGATAACTTCGCCAGTAAACTCGAAGACATGGAAGAGCGACTGTCACGCGCATGGTCACAGGTTGGCCATATCAATGCCGTAGTCAATAGCCCGGAACTGCGTGAAGCTTACAATGAGAACTTATCAAAACTCACAGATTTTTATGCAGACCTCGGACAGGATGAGCGTCTTTATGCCAAGTTTCGTACTTTGCGCAACAGCGCTGCATTTGAAGCGCTGACAACCGCGCAGAAGAAAATTGTCGAGAATGAATTGCGCGATTTTCGTTTAGGTGGCGCCGAGTTGCCTGCTGCACAAAAAGTACGTTTTAAAGAAATTCAGGAAGAGCTTTCAAAACTTTCCTCCAAGTTTGAGGAAAATGTGCTCGATGCTACCAATGATTACGCGTTGTACGTGCATGATGCAGATACTCTGAAAGGTATTCCGCAAGATGTGCTGCAGGCTGCGGCTGATGCAGCAAAAGCAGAGGATAAGACTGGCTGGAAATTTACTTTGCATTTCCCGTCCTATCTGCCGGTGCTGCAGTATGCAGATGATCGCGAATTACGCGAAACGCTTTATCGCGCTTACGCGACGCGTGCATCTGAGTTTGCGAAACCTGAGTGGGATAACACGCCTGTTATTGCGCAAATCCTCAAGCTGCGCCACGAAGCGGCGCAATTACTCGGCTTTGATAACTATGCAGAACTCTCCATTGCCACCAAGATGGCCGACTCAGCGCAGCACGTTGAATCATTTTTGAAGGACCTTGCCGCCAGAGCAAAGCCGTTTGCACTCAGAGATAAAATTGAGTTGGATGAATACGCCGCTAAACTTGGCATTACCGATATGCAAGCGTGGGATGTCTCTTATGTTTCGGAGAAGCTACGCGAAGATAAATATGCGTTCTCAGATCAGGAAGTTAAACAGTATTTCCCAGAACACAAAGTGCTGGCTGGTTTATTTAAAGTTGTCGAAACCATTTTCGGTATTCATGTCAGTCGTTCAGATGCTCCGGTATGGCATGAGGCTGCAAGTTTTTATGACATTAAAGACAGCAATGGTGAGTTGATCGGTCAGTTCTATCTGGATTTATATGCGCGAAATAACAAACGCGGCGGTGCCTGGATGGATGAAGCCATTACGCGCCGCAAATCGGCCGGCGGTCTGACCAAGCCGGTTGCTTATTTAACCTGCAATTTCTCGGCACCGGTCGGTGATAAACCGGCATTATTTACGCATGATGAAGTGCTGACCATGTTTCACGAGTTCGGCCACGGTTTGCATCATATGTTGACTGAAGTGGACGATTACAGCGTATCCGGTATTAAAGGCGTAGAGTGGGATGCTGTGGAACTGCCAAGCCAGTTTATGGAAAACTTCTGCTGGGAGTGGGAAGTGCTGCGCAATATGACGGCGCATGTGGATAGCGGTGAGCAGTTGCCACGCGCACTTTTCGACAAAATGGTGGCTGCCAAAAACTTTCAGGCTGGTATGCAAACGGTGCGTCAGATTGAGTTCTCATTATTCGATATACGCCTGCACAGCGAGTTTGATCCGCACGGTACAACTACTGCGCTGGATCTTATTGAATCAGTGCGTGATGAAGTTGCCGTGGTGCGACCACCTAAGTGGAATCGCTTCCCGCATAATTTCACGCATGTATTCTCTGGTGGTTATGCCGCCGGTTATTACAGCTATAAATGGGCAGAAGTACTGTCTGCCGACGTTTACAGCATGTTTGAAGAAGATGGTGTGCTGTCGAGAGAAACCGGCCAGCGTTATTGGCAGGAAATTCTGGCAAAAGGCGGTTCACGCTCGGCGATGGAATCCTTTGCCGCTTTCCGCGGCCGTGAGCCGAATATTGATGCACTGCTGAGGCATAGTGGGATGACCGCGTAGCGTTTTTAAATAGCTATATAGGGTTGTAATTGTAAAACCGTCGGCATCGCCCGACAGTCGAGTTTCTTTCTTTTGCTCAGCCAAAAGAAAGAAACCAAAGAAAAGGCTACCCTCAGCTACTTGTTTCCTGCGTTGCTCAACTTCGTGGACGGCAATCGAAACTCATCCTGACAAGCCACATAAAACGTGCCTTATCAGGACTCAAACAGTCGATTGCCGAAGACATCCACGAAGCCTCCGCTACTCGGCGTAGCTGAAAGGGATTTGTGCTAAGCACGAACCTTGCGTTACTCCTGACGAATGATCAGGTTCTGGTTTTATCTGTGTACATCCGCGTTTATCTGCGGCTGAAAAAACTTTTAACAAACAATAAAATACCGAGGTTTACCTTTTGAAATTTGCTACCTGGAACGTTAACTCTTTAAACGTCAGATTACCCCATGTACTGGATTGGCTGAAACAAGCCGAGCCCGACGTGCTGTGCCTGCAGGAAACCAAGCAGGAAGATAGCAAGTTTCCTTATGATGCCTTGAGAGAGGCTGGCTACGAGGCGGTGCATATCGGGCAAAAAACCTATAACGGTGTGGCTATTCTGAGCCGCCATCCCTTGACGAATATTCAGCGCAATATTCCTGATTTTGCTGATGAGCAGCAGCGTGTGATTGCAGCTAATATCGGTGATGTCCGTGTGGTTTGTGCCTATATTCCAAACGGGCAGGCAGTCGATTCAGACAAGTATCAATATAAGCTGCGCTGGCTCAATGCACTGCATGATTGGCTGAGAAATGAATTAATTGCGCACCCTAAGCTAATTTTGCTGGGCGACTATAATATTGCTCCTGAAGACCGTGATTGCCACGACCCCGCCGCATGGATAGGGCAGGTGTTGGTATCCCCGCCTGAGCGTGAGGCATTTCAGCAATTGATTCAGCTAGGATTGCATGACAGCTTCAGGTTGTTCGAACAACCTGAAAAAAGTTTCAGCTGGTGGGATTACCGCATGGCGGGGTTCCGTCGAAATCTGGGCATGCGTATTGACCATATTCTGGTCAGCGATGCGCTCAAGCCACACTGCTTAGAGGCACACATAGATAAGGCGCCGCGTAAACTTGAGCGCCCATCTGATCACACTCCCGTATTATTAGACCTAGCGCTCTAATGTCCGTTTAACGGATTTTTGCTGGGAGTTTCCGTGGTTTTCGGCGTGCTTTCAGCAGGTTTTGCAGCCGGTGGTTTAGCTGGCAATATAATTTCAGGCTGTAGTAATTTCTGTGCCTGATTTAGCTGCAAATCTTCTGTACCTTCCAGATCATCGAACAATGATGGCAGTTGCTCTTCGATTTCCGGTGGCGGATTTTCATGATAGAAATATTCGTAAATGCCATTTTCGTCGTTATCTGCGCGTATGCCTGTAGCCGGGTCAATTCGTAGCGCCATAATGCCATCGGGTACAACCGGCTCTACTTCAGGCACGCCTCTTAAGGCGGTTGCCATGTACTTGATCCAGATAGGCAATGCCGCAGCGCCGCCGGTTTCGCTACCACCAAGTGCACGCGGTTTGTCGTAGCCCACCCAGGCAATAGCAACTTGATTAGGGTTATAACCCGCAAACCAAGCATCAAAATGGTCGTTGGTAGTACCAGTCTTACCGGCAAGGTCGTTGCGGCCTAATTGTAGCGCACGGGTAGCCGTGCCGCGCCTGACCACGTCTTTCATCATGGAATTCATGATGAAAGCGTTGCGCGCATCAATGACGCGAGGAGCACCTTGGCCTGCTTTGGTGAATTTTGTTTCTACCAGCACTTTTCCATTTTGATCTACTATTTTGGTAATTAGGTTAGGCTTCACGCGATAGCCGCCATTGGCAAACACCGCATAGGCGGTTGCCATCTGCCATGGCGTTACCGAGCCCGCACCTAATGCCATAGTGAGATAAGCCGGGTGTTCCTTGGCGGCAAAACCAAAGCGGGTGATGTAATCCTGAGCATATCGTGGTCCTATCGATTGTATTAAACGGATTGAAACCAGATTTTTGGATTTTACCAGCGCTTGCCTTAAGCGGATTGGACCCTCGAATGTATTGTCAAAATTGCGTGGCGACCATGCTTTTTCACCGGTGTCCTGCGCAGAAAAATTCAAAGGACTATCTTCTATAATACTTGCCGGTGTGAAGCCTTTTTCCAGCGCTGCAGAATAAATAAAAGGTTTGAAACTCGAGCCGGGCTGGCGCCATGCCTGTGTTACATGGTTAAACTTATTGCGATTAAAGTCAAAACCGCCTACCAGGGCGCGTATAGCGCCAGTCTCCGGGTCCAGTGCGATGAGCGCTGACTCAACCTGCGGGATCTGCACTATGCGCCAGCCATTATTATCTTTCTGGCTTGCACTTTTGGTAACTCTGATAATAGAGCCGGTTTTTAACAGGCGTTTTTCAGGTTTTTTTTCATTCAGCGTCCTTGCAACAAGCGCTAAACCTTTACCGGTGATCTCAACATCATCACCGTATTTTGTGTGAACATGCACTGATTTCGGTGACAAGCTGGTCACAATCGCAGGAATAAATCCATTGGATTCGTCAAAGTCATCCAGTGCTTCATTTAAGCCGTCGGATGGGTTGTCAGCTAGAATCCTGGCTAGATCAAGTGTTTTTTCAGGTCCGCGGAAGCCATGGCGTGAGTCATAGTCTAAGACACCCTCTCTGATTGCAGCATTCGCGGCCTCCTGATTAGCTTTACGTATCGTTGTGTAAACACGCAAGCCACTGCTGTAAATTTCATCCTGATACTGAGCATAAAGACTTTCACGCACAATTTCTGCAACATAATCCGCAGCCAGATCTCTTGCCTGTTTTGATGCTTTGAACCTTAGCGGCTGTTTCAAGGCTGCTTCATAAACCGGCTCTTTGATAAAACCAAAGCGGTGCATGTCACGTAAAACCTCTTGCTGACGGGCTATGGCTCGCTTGGGATTGACGAATGGGTTGTATCCGGAGGGCGCTTTTGGTAAGCCTGCAAGTAATGCGGTTTCGGCAAGATTGAGTTTTTCTAGTGGTTTTCCATAGTAAACCTGTGCTGCAGCGGCGAATCCATAAGCACGCTGACCAAGGTAAATCTGGTTGATGTAGAGTTCAAGGATCTGATCTTTGTTTAAAGCGTGTTCAATTTTTAATGCCAGCATCGCCTCATTAATTTTGGTAACGATGGTACGTCTACCATTGGGCTTGGTGAAAAAATTCTTAGCAACCTGCATGGTGATGGTGCTGGCGCCTTCATGGCTTATGCCGGTGATATTGTTTTTGATGGCACGTAATATACCCTTGAAATCAACGCCGCTGTGTTGGTAAAAGCGTCTGTCTTCAATTGCCAGAACTGCATCTTTCATGCTTTGCGGTACTTGTTCAATCTTGATATAGGCGCGACGCTCCTCACCGAATTCATCAATCAGAAAGCCATCTTCAGAGTAAACCCTCAGTGGCAGTTTAGGTTGATAATCAGTCAAGGCCTCAAGTGATGGCAGTGTCGGGTATATTAACGCCGCGGCAACGCCAATCAATGCCAGCACTGACAGGCTGCCGACAATCAGGCTCATTACGAGATAGTGCCACCATTTATTCAGTATCATAAGTAATATTATTTCTTTGTTTAAGAGTTTTGCAAGAAACTGTTTTTTCTATCAGAAATTGATAGCAATACTAACCGCAATGCTCATGTCTGCTTAACTCAGCGCCCAGGGGCGTATCAGGTGTGATAAGCCAGCAAGCTGGTAAGTATTGCTGAAAAATTTAATCTTGTCATTCCAAAGTGTTACGAATAATCCATGCAACATATTGAGTGATATGTGTTTTTCAATACAGATTAAAAACGGCGATGTTTTGTATTTTCATTAAAACTAATGCCATTTTTAGTTTCGTGCAAAGTTCTCTTATGGATTTAAATAAATACAATTGGACCATTATAAATTGCCTAGCGCATCCATGCGAATTTAATGTGATGCATATATTACTAAAATTGATTAAAAAGAAATTGCTTTACAGGGTTTAAACTTGTTGCTAGGATTTAATGTAAATTATTAGAAATGTTCGTAACTAACGAAATTAGAAAAGGAATTTCAATTTGAAATTCAGTCTTTTTACAGAAAAAACCCCTCCTCTTATTGGCATTGATATCAGTTCTACTTCAGTGAAAGCCGTAGAGTTGTCCGGCGATAGCCGTGGCGGTTATAAGCTGGAAGGATACGCAATAGCGCCAATGGCACCGGATGCCGTGATCGACGGCAATGTCACTGATCTCGAGAAAGTTGCTGATGCAATCAGGCAGGCATGCAAGCTGTTAGGCACGCGTGAGAAGCATGCTGCGCTTGCTTTGCCGTCATCTGCGGTCATTAGTAAAAAAGTGATTATGGAAGCAAGCCTGCGTGAAGAAGACATGGAGGCGCAAGTAGAGGGTGAGGCTAATCAATATATTCCGTTCCCGCTGGATGAAGTGAATATTGACTTTGAAGTGCTCGGCCCCGCACCTAATAATGCGGAAGAAGAAGTAGAGGTGCTGATAGTTGCAGCACGTAAAGAAAAGATTGAAGACCGCGTGGCTGCAGCAGAAGTTGCTGGCCTGAAGGTGATTGTGATGGATGTTGATTCCTACGCGACTGAGGCTGCTTATACTCTGGTATCAGTGCAGTTGCCTAATGGCGGCAGCGAACAAACGGTCATGATCGTAGATATCGGTGCCACCATGATGCACATTAACGTATTGCATGACAACAAACCGGTATATGCACGCGAGCAAAGTTTTGGCGGCAATCAGCTGACGCAGGAAATTCAGCGCCGATTCGGTTTGTCTATTGAAGAGGCTGAAATTTCCAAACGCAAGGGCGGCTTACCTGAGAGTTATGAAAATGAAGTTCTGCAGCCGTTTGTGCAGTTGCTGGCGACAGAAGTAGCTAGAGCGCAGCAATTTTTTACCAGTTCAACGCAATATCACCATGTAGATCACATTGTCCTGGCAGGCGGTTGCGCTTCAATTCCGGAAATTGAGGTCACAGTGCAGGACCGTACTCAGGTGCATACTGTAATAGCAAACCCGTTCCATAGTATGGCATTGGGTACCGGAATAAGGTCGCAGCAACTGCCTGTTGATGCACCGTCTCTGTTAATAGCCTGTGGACTGGCAATGCGAGGTATTGAGATATGATACGCGTCAATTTACTCCCGCATCGGCAACTCAAAAGAGAGGCAAGGCAGCGTCAGTTTGGTCTGATGGCAGCCTTTACTGCCATAGCAGCCAGTGCCATTATATTTATGGCCTATACCGTGATTAATGCCAGAATTGACTCCCAATCTGAGCGAAATGCACGGTTGGATGCCGCAATTGTGAAGCTTGATAAAGAAATTAAAGATATTCAGGATCTGAAAGATCAAATCACTGCGATGCTGGAGCGTAAGCAAGTTGTCGAGAATTTGCAAACCAATCGCAGTCAGGCGGTGGTAGTGTTTGATGAGTTAAGTCGACAGCTACCGGAGGGAATGTATTTTAAAAGTGTTAAGCAGGTTGGTGATGTTATTACCCTGGAGGGTGTTGCCGATACCAATGCCAGAGTAGCTACGCTGGTGCGCAATTACAATAGCTCTACCTGGTTGGAATCGCCAGGGCTGGTTGAAATTAAGGCTGTTACGGTAAATGGGCAGAAGCAGAATGTGTTCACGCTTACGGTAAAGCTAAAAGCCCCACAGACAGAAGACGAGGCTGATGCATCAAAAGATAAAGCTGCAGAAGGGGCCAAGTCATGAAGTTAGATGATTTCAATAACATTGATATCAAGAACGCCGGTAATTTACCTGTGCCGGTTAAGGCAGTCCTGCTCGCGGTTATTTTTATCGTCCTTACGGGGTTGGGATATTACTTTTTGCTGAGTCCGGCGCTAGAGACACTGGATCAGGAGAAGGCCAAGGAGCAGCAGTTAAGAGATGTTTTTCTTGCCAAAAAGAGTCAGGCAATCAATCTGGAAGCCTATCGTGCACAGATGGTTGAAATTGAGAAAACGTTTGGTGCACTGTTAAGGCAGTTGCCGGATAAGTCACAAATTGATGGACTGCTGACCGATATTAATCAGGCTGGTTTGAGCAGGGGGCTTGAATTTGAGCTGTTCAAACCGGGTAGCGAAGTGCAGGCAGAGTTTTATGCAGAAATGCCAATCGCAATTAAAGTTCTCGGTACTTATCATGATTTGGGAGCGTTTGCCTCGGATATTTCGAGGCTGTCTCGTATCGTCACGATAAGCAATGTCTCCGTGCAGCCTCAAGCGAATAAAGATGCCAAAGATACTAAGCCAACTAATGCTGATGCAATATTGACGATGGAGGCTGTTGCAAAAACTTACCGCTACTTGGATGCGGATGAGATTGCTGAAAAACAGAAAGCTTTGAAAGCTGAAAAAGCAAAATCTGGAAAGAAAGGCTGATTAAGTGAAACACAGTTTGAATCTTAAGTTGGTGCCATTTGCAAATTTCAAGCTTCTGCCGATTTTGGCATTAGGTGTTTTACTGGTTGCCTGTAGCGGTGATGAAGGCGATGACCTTGATCAGTATATGCGTGATGCCGCAAAAGACATTAAGCCAAGCGTTAAGCCTTTGCCAGAGGTTAAGCCTTATGCTGCATTGCCTTATAACGCGGATGGTAGTCTGGTGGATCCGTTTCGTGCTCGCAAAGCTTCTAATAAAACCAGTAACTTGCAGCCTAACTTGAACCGGCCTAAAGAGCCTATGGAAGCCTATCCACTGGAAAGTCTGAAATATGTTGGTCTGCTATCCAGGAAAAAATTGACTTATGCATTACTGAAAACACCGGATAATAATGTTCAGCAAGTTAAGGTTGGTAATTATGTAGGGCAGAATTACGGCAGAATCACGCAAATTACCGATAGTGAAGTGCTGCTGAATGAAATTGTGCAGGATGAGCTCTCCGGCGATTGGGTAGAGCGGGTTTCTAATTTAGCTTTACAGGAATAGTACGTTATTGAAACTTGGGTTACAAAAAGTGATGACCAACTTTGATGTAATCCAGTGAGTTGCGAATAATCCGGAACTTGCGAAACTGACCATTCGGATCAAAAAATAGATTTAAGGTGAAACGATGAAAACGAATATGTTGATATCAAAATTTTTACAGGCACTGATATTGCTTGTTATGGTTATGTTTTCAGGCCCGTTACTGGCTGAAGATCAATCTACTTTGGTGAACAAGATTGAAAGTGTAGACTTTTCGTCGTTACCCGGTGGCAGGGTGACAATCCGCGTTAAAACAACGCAGCCTCTTGCAAATCCTCCAGCTGGATTCACGCTCAATAACCCCGCAAGAATCGCCCTGGATTTTCCTCAAGTTGCCAATGGTTTAACTAAAAGTAATATCATTGCAGAGCAGGGTTCTCTGAAAAGTGTGACCTTGGCGCAAGGTAAGGATCGTACCCGTATGGTGCTGAACCTATCCAAAAATGTAGGCTATAACACGACTGTAACTGGTAATGAAGTAACTGTAATTCTTCAGGCAAATGAAGCTGTGGCTGGCACAGCTGTAGAAACGAGATTCTCGGAACCTAAACTGGGTAGCAAATCCATCACGATTAACAATGTTGATTTTGCACGAGGTAAAAATGGTGAAGGGCGCATTATTGTTGATCTGTCAGATCCATCTGCCGGTATTAATATCAAGCAAAAAGGCAAGACTATTTTAGTCGATTTTATTAACACTGAAGTGCCAGACAATCTGCAGCGTCGTCTTAATGTTACCAATTTCAACACTCCCGTCATTTATGTGGATACGATGAAGCAAGGTAAAAACGGTCGCATGGTGATTGAGCCCAAAGGTAATTGGGAGCACTCAGCCTATCAGGCAGATAAAAAATTCATTATTGATGTTCGTCAGATTGTAGAAGATCCAAATAAATTGGTACGTGGCAGCAAACCTGGTTATGCCGGTGAGAAGCTGTCATTGAATTTTCAAAATATTGAGGTGCGTGCAGTATTGCAAGTGATTGCTGATTTCACCGGACTCAACATTATTACCAGTGATACAGTGACCGGTAATCTGACTTTGCGTTTAAAAGATGTGCCATGGGATCAGGCGCTGGAAATTATCATGCAAAGTAAGGGGCTGGATAAACGCAAAAATGGCAATGTTATATTAGTTGCTCCGGCAGATGAATTGGCTGCCAAAGAAAAGCAAGTATTCGAAAGCCAGCAGCAGATTGATGACGTAGAGCCGCTACGCACAGAGGTTTTCACGCTGAATTACATGAAGGCGGAGGCTTTAAAAGATATTCTGAGCGATCCTAAACAAAAGATTTTATCAAAACGCGGTAGCGCAGTGCTTGATCCACGCACTAACACGGTGTTTGTACAGGATATTCCTAAATATCTGGAGCAAGTGCAGGCAATCATTAACAAAACCGATGTTCCTGTGAAGCAGGTGATGATTGAGTCGCGACTGGTGATTGCAGATGAGAGATTCGGTAAAGATCTTGGTGCGCGCTTTGGTGTAACGCAAACCGGTAGACCTGGCAGTAGTGTTGCGACTGTTGGCAGTACAATAGGTAATAGACCTACAACAGTTTCGAGCACCGGTACGATTACACAGGGTACGATGAATGGTACGATCCAAACAGCACTGACTGATACTATTTATTATGACAAAGCAAGCAATACTAATAGCATGCTGACAAGTAGTAATGGTATGCCAGATTTAATGTCAAACTTGCCTGTTACTAAGGCTGGTGCCGGTAGTTTTGCTTTTACATTATTTAGATTATCGGCCGGTTTGTTGTTAAATCTTGAATTGTCAGCACTTGAAACTGATAAGCGCGGTAAGGTTGTTTCCAGTCCACGCATTACGACAGCAAATCAGCGTAAGGCAAAAATATCTGCCGGTACTGAAATTCCTTATCTGCAAGCTTCCAGCAGTGGTGCTGCTAACGTAACATTTAAGCCGGCAGTGCTGAGTTTAGAAGTGACACCGCAGATTACACCGGATGATAAAATTATCATGGAGCTGGAAGTTAAAAAAGACAAAGTTGGGCAAACGGTAAGAGTTGGCTTGGGCGAGGCTGTGGCGATTGATACTCAGTCAATCAACACACAAGTGCTGGTAGGTAATGGCGAAACTGCGGTTCTAGGTGGTATTTATGAGCAGACTGACCGTACCGAAATGGATAAAGTACCATTCTTCGGAGATTTGCCGATTATGGGTAATTTATTTAAACGTAGATCAACGGTTTCAGATAAAACCGAGCTGCTGATTTTTATCACGCCTAAAATTATGGATGACCGCATGAGTTTGCAATAACCTGAGTTTGTAAAACAAAGCAAAATCTGACAGAAACACTAGATTGTCATAAAATGCCCATCATAATAGTGATGGGCATTTTGTTTTATTCGGTGCTAGGTGCGTGTTGTCAGTAGCGGATAAAAATTAAGGGTTTTTTCAATTGAATAATATTTATTTTATTGGCCTCATGGGCGCGGGTAAAACGACAATCGGTCGTTTGCTGGCGAAGCAGATGGGCAGAGAGTTTTACGATTCTGATGTAGAGATCGAGCGTAAAACCGGCGTAAAGATACCACTGATTTTTGAGCTTGAAGGTGAAGATGGTTTTCGCAGGCGCGAAACAGCTGCTATTGAAGAGTTAAGCCAGCTTGATCATGTAGTAGTCGCTACCGGTGGCGGGGCAGTGCTCAATCCGGATAATCGGAAGCTTTTAAAAAACAGTGGCAAGATAATTTATTTGCGCGCAAAGGTACATGATCTCTACCAGCGAACGCGTAACGATAAAAGCCGCCCATTATTACAAGGGGCTAATCCAAAGCAAAAGCTGGAGCAGTTATATATTGCGCGCGATCCGATTTATACCGAACTGGCAGATTACATTGTAGATACCGGTGCGCAATCTGCTATTGAAATTACTAATTATATAGAGCAGTTATTGTTGCGATTATGTGTAGATCCCACCCAAGAATTCACCCAAACAGATAATTAAATTTTAGATTGATATGCAAACACTAAAAGTAGAACTGGCAGATAGAAGTTACCCGATACATATTGGCCGCAATTTAATAGCCGACGCTGATTTAATATTGCCGCATTTAAAACGCAAACATGTTGCTATCGTAACAAATACAACTGTGGCGCCGCTATACTTGGATAAATTAACTCAAACGTTACAGGCTGCCGGGGTAAGTGTAATACCAATTATTTTGCCGGATGGCGAAGCCTATAAAAATACTGAAACACTTAATAAAATCTATGATGCGTTGCTACAGAATCGCTGTGAACGCAGTACAACGCTCATTGCGCTTGGCGGAGGTGTTATTGGTGATTTAACAGGTTATGCGGCCGCAACTTATTTGCGCGGCGTACCTTTTATTCAAATACCAACCACTTTGCTCTCCCAGGTGGATTCGTCAGTGGGCGGTAAAACCGGCATCAATCATCCGCTTGGTAAAAACATGATAGGTGCTTTTTACCAACCGCAAGTAGTTCTGGCAGATATTGATACACTAAAAACGCTACCGGCACGCGAATTTTCAGCAGGTATGGCTGAGGTAATCAAGTATGGCCTGATCCGGGATGCTGAATTCTTTGACTGGCTGGAAGCGCACATTGAACAATTAATGGCCTTGGAGGAAAGTGCGATCAGTGAAGCCATCTACCGCTCATGCCAGAATAAGGCCGATGTAGTGGCACGCGATGAACATGAGACCGGCGAGCGCGCGTTGCTTAATCTAGGGCATACATTTGGCCATGCCATAGAAAATGCAATGGGTTATGGCGTATGGCTGCATGGTGAAGCTGTTGCGGCAGGTACTATGATGGCCGCGGATCTTTCGCAGCATATGGGTTGGCTGAATGCTGCTGAGGTTGCGCGCATTCGCGCATTGCTGACCAAAGCCAGACTACCGTTAGACCCACCAAAATTAGGTGCCGATAAATATCTTGAATTGATGCAGATGGATAAAAAAGTCGCGGATGGCAAGATCAGGCTGGTATTACAGCAGGGCATCGGTAAATCTGTAATTACCAGTGATTACGATGCCGACAAACTGAGGGCGACCTTAACTTTATAATGAATGATAACCGGGTTTGAAAATGAATTATCTGCAACTTGCACCTTACGCCGCAAACCCGGAACAAAGCTTTGGTCGCGTTCACGATGAACAGCCGTCATTGACCCGCAATGCCTTTCAGCGTGACCGCGATCGCATTATCCATTCAACGGCATTTCGCCGTCTGGAATACAAAACCCAGGTTTTTGTGAATCATGAAGGCGATCTATTTCGAACCCGCCTAACGCATAGTATCGAAGTCGCACAGCTGGCGCGAGCTATCGCGCGTACCCTTAAGTTACACGAAGATCTAACCGAGGCAATTGCCTTGGCGCATGATCTCGGACACACGCCGTTTGGGCACGCAGGTCAGGATGCACTTAATGAATGTATGCGTGAATACGGTGGTTTTGAGCATAATCTGCAATCACTGCGCGTAGTAGAACAGTTGGAATTGCGCTATGCGGAATTCGACGGCCTGAATCTTACATTTGAGGTGCGTGAAGGCATACTTAAGCACTGTTCAATTAAAAATGCGAAACAGCTGGGGGAGGTTGGCCAGCGCTTTATAGATAAAACCAGCCCAAGCCTTGAAGCCCAGCTTACTAATTATGCGGACGAGATTGCCTATAACAATCACGATATAGATGATGGATTACGTTCCGGACTAATTACGATAGACCAGTTATCCAAAGTAGATTTGTTTGCACGAAACCTGGCCGAAGTGAAAGCGCTATATCCAAAGCTTGAACACAGGCGGTTGGTGAATGAAACCGTGCGCCGCATGATTAATACACTGGTGGTAGATTTATGCAATCAAACTGCAAAGAACATTGCCTTGCATGAGCCGGCAAGTATTGCCGACATTCGCAAGCTTCCGCAACTCGTGCATTTCAGCAATGATATTGCCGAACAAAACCTGAAACTGAAACAGTTTTTGCGTAAAAATCTTTACCATCATTACCAAGTAAATCGCATGAGCGCCAAGGCAGCTCGTATCGTACGTGAATTATTTACCGCGTTTTTTGAGAATACAGGCTTATTGCCAAACGAGTTTCAAGCCTATGCAGAAACCGACAAAGCCCGCGCCGTGGCTGATTACATTGCGGGTATGACAGACCGCTTTGCGATTCGAGAGCATCGCAAGCTATTTACAGTGGATGAGTATTTATAGGTGATGTTGCAAAATTACAACAAATGTAAGTAATTGTGACAAAAAAGCAAATTTTAAGTTGTCTTAACTAAAACGATTGATGCATACTACGTCTACCTTATCTTGATGAAATTATATTTCGTCGAGAAAGCTTGCAAACTTTCTCATTGGTTAAATGCTATTAAAAGTAAAAAGCTAATGAGGTTACGAAGTAATAAGAGCAATAAATTTTTAGGAGATTTATATGAAAACAACTATTAAATTGGCAGTTGCTTCAGCATTAGTTGCTGCAGCTTCAAGTGCTAACGCTGGTATTATCATTCCAGCTGGCGATTGGACATTGGACATCGGCGGTGTTGTAAACGCTTACTACACACACACACGTTTCAGTGGTGACACTGGTGCTGGTACAGGCCCATTAGGTTTGGGTGATGGCAGTGCTGAGAACTCAGCAAACATCACTACAGGTCTGTTGCCTAACTACCTGTCAGTATCTGGTAAAACACGTCAAAATGACATCGATGTTGGTTTCACAATCAGCATCAACCCAGGTGCTTCTACAACTGCTTCAGGCCGTCAATCAGCACAACAAGAAAACCGTCAAGCATTCTTGACATTCGGTGACAAATCATGGGGTTCTATCAAGTTAGGTAAAGATCTGGGTATCTATGCTTCAGACGCTATCTTGAACGACATGACATTGTTGGGCGTTGGTTCAGGTGCTGGTTCATTAGCTGGTAACACAACTACATTGGGCCGTATCGGTTCAGGTTTCATGTACGCTGACTGGAAATCACAAGTTGCTTACTCATCACCAAACTGGAATGGCTTCAGCTTCACAGTTGGTTTGACACAAGCTTGGAATGCACAAGGCGACACATACAGCACACGCCGTGCTGAAGGTCAAACTGCTTACGAAGGTAAAGCTTCATATGAGTGGACTGGCGACGTAGCAGGTAAAGTTTGGGCTTCAGCAATTTCACAAAAAGTTGAAGGTTTAACAAACGCTGTTGCTGATACATATGCTACTCCAGGTGGTTCAGCAAGCACAGTTACAAGTACTTCAGATCGTGCAAATGCATGGGATGTTGGTGCTAACGTTAATGTTGCTGGTTTCGGTTTAACTGGTTACTACGGCCAAGGTAAAGGTATCGGTCAAACTCTGCAATTATTAGACGGTTTTGATGCTAATGGCAAACGTCGTGATTCAGACCAATGGTACTTGCAAGCTACATACGCACTTCCAGGCGTAGGTACTAAATTGGGCGTTTCATACGGTGAGTCTACTTTAGACGGCAATTCAGTTGATTCATTCAACGACATCGAAGATTCAATGTGGACAGTTGGTGCTTACCACCCACTTACAAAACACTTGAACTTGGTTGCTGAGTACTCACAATCAGAGCGTCAAGTTGACTTGAATGTTGGCGGCGACGCTGAAGCTAAAGCAAAAACTATCTCTTTAGGCGCAATCTTATTCTTCTAGGATAAGGCAGGGGTCACCCTGTTAGCTTAAAGTTATAATTAAAACGGCATCTTCGGATGCCGTTTTTTATTGCCTGAATATTGTAAACTGTAGTTCTAGCCGGCAATTAGTTAATGATTAATTAGATATTTTGGAAAATAAATGAAGTTATATCCAGTCACCGTCATCTCGGATTTTTATGAAAAACCCGATGAAATTCGTAAGTATGCTCTAGCGCAGAAATATACCTATCGTCATGAAATGGATAAAGAGCTGGATTACGTATTCCCTGGGAGTCGTACTAAAGAGCTACGTGAATTGAGTATGTCTTTATATGAAAAGGTCTGTAAGAAACTCATTAGTGTTTTTCATATTCCTGAACATGATGTCATGCAGTGGCAAATTAAAACTAGTTTTCAAATTGTTGAGGACGAGTATGGTCATGGCTTGATTCATCTGGATGACAATACAGTTTTTGCTGGCGTACTGTATTTAACGCCAGATGCGCCGCTTGAAGGTGGAACTTCGTTGTTCAGAAAAAATAAAAGTTATGACGAAGAACTATACTGGAAGTTAGTAAAAGAAAACGATGAGCATTTTAAACGCAATGAACCCATTGATTTCAGTTATCACCAAATGTTTGATGAGATCGTGCGTGTGAATAATGTTTACAACACGTTAATCATTTTTGAAGGTGATATTCACCATTGCGCTAATAAATTCTTTGGTGATACTAAACAAAACTCACGTTTGGCACAGGTATTTTTTATCACAAAAATTGATGCAAATAAGCAAAGTTCATTTCCAATATTGAGGATGAAGAATCAGCCCATTTAAAATGAGAGCAGAATATAAGTATAATAAATTTATTCGCTGTTTGAAATTCCCGATAAGCAAAATTAGGGAAACACTATTTGATTGTCATTGCGAGCGAAGCGCGGCAACCCAGAACTCCATTTAAAAACAAACTGCTGGATTGCCGCGCTTTGCTCGCAATGACGGAACTATGAATTAATAAGTGATACTTTAGATTAAGTGCTGCGAATATTTTATGTTTGCTAATATCAAACTATTCCTCTATCCCCAATTCCTGAATTTTTCTAGTAAGTGTATTGCGGCCAATGCCTAGTTGCGTAGATGCTTCAACGCGGCGTCCATGTGTATGCTCAAGTGCTTTTTCAATTAATATACGTTCGAATATATGTGTGCGCGTTTCCATCACATTCTGTTCACCGCGGTTAAGCGCATCAGTAACTTCTAATGCTAGTGCCTCTTGCCAGGAAGCACTGCCAGCAGGTGTGCCGGTATCTTCTTTGAGTTCCGGCGGCAGGTCTGCGATGTCGATATTCTGACCCGGTGCCATCACAGTGAGCCAATGACACACGTTTTCCAGTTGCCTGACGTTACCGCTCCAGTTAACTGCACTCAGGTATTTGAGTGCGGCAACAGAAGGTTGTTTGGCCTCTACGCCAAGTTCGGTAGCGCTGTGCTGCAGAAAGTGCTTGATGAGTAGCGGAATGTCTTCACGGCGCTCACGCAACGGCGGCAGTCGCAATCTGATCACATTCAGGCGGTGAAACAGATCTTCCCGGAACAGTCCGTTTTTAACGCGTTGTTCCAGGTCTTGGTGGGTAGCGGCAATAATGCGTACGTTGACTTTAATGGGCTGATGCCCGCCTACACGGTAAAACTGACCATCACTTAATACACGTAGTAGTCTTGTTTGCAGGTCCGCAGGCATGTCGCCGATTTCATCCAGAAAAAGCGTGCCAGTGTCAGCCTGCTCAAAGCGGCCACGACGTGATGCCGCTGCACCGGTAAATGCACCGCGTTCATGGCCAAACAGTTCAGACTCCAGTAAATCTTTAGGAATAGCCGCAGTATTGATCGCAATAAAAGGTTTGTCAGCACGCGGACTGTGGCGGTGCAGTGCACGCGCTACCAGCTCTTTACCGCTACCTGATTCGCCGTTGATCAGTACCGTAGCATGCGAGCGGCTTAAGCGGCCAATAGCGCGAAATACTTCCTGCATTGAAGGCGCCTGACCGATAATTTCTGGTGTGACTTCGCTGAGATTGTCATTTGTGTTATCTGTGGCCTGTCTTGTACTTTCTTCTACAGCGCGCTTAATGATATCAATGGCTTGATCAACATCAAAAGGTTTTGCCAGATACTCGAAAGCGCCGCCTTGGAATGCAGCAACAGCGCTTTCAAGGTCTGAATAGGCAGTCATGATAATCACTGGAATATCCGGGTATCTGCGCTTGATTTCACTTAGAAAATCCAGGCCTGAACCATTTGGCATGCGGATATCACTGACCACAACTTGTGGCTGTGTACGATCTAACTCGGTGAGCGCTTCGCTAATGCCAGAAAATGTCTTGAATTCGAGATCAGTGCGCGCAAGCGCTTTTTCGAAAACCCAGCGAATAGATTTGTCGTCATCAATAATCCAGATTGGTTTCATAAGTTTCTCTTAATTTAAAATACGCGTTTATGTATGCGTAATAATTGTTTGTTATTGTTGATTGATAGCTGGTTTAACTGCTTTGGTTTCTATAGGCAGCAGAATCGTGAAGCAGGTATTGCCAGGCTCGCTCGTGCACTCAATCATGCCGTGGTGCTGCGTAATAAAAGTCTGTGCTAAAGTTAAACCCAAGCCGGAGCCACCTTCGCTGCCTGAAACCAGAGGGTAAAAAATACGGTCACGTATATCAGCCGGAATGCCGGGGCCGTTATCTATAATTTCCAGTTTAATCGCAACGCGATAGCGTTTTCTCGCAAGTGTTACCTGCCGCTCCGCGCGTGTCCTGAATATAATCTGACTCGCCGGTGTTTTATGCGCTTGCATGGCCTGTACGGCATTGCGTGCAATATTAAGCACAGCCTGAATTAGTTTCTCCCGGTCGCCTATCAGCTCCGGCAGGCTCAAATCATAATCGCGTTTAATAATGACGGATTGCGGCGACTCTGCCAGCAGCAGGCTCCTTACGCGCTCCAGTACTTCGTGGATATTGGTTGGCTGGTATTTAGGTACCCGATGCGGGATCAGCAGCCTGTCCATGAGTGCCTGCAGGCGATCGGCTTCCTTAATGATCACTTGGGTGTATTCACGTAAGCTTGGTGATGGTAGCTCGTGTTCTAATAGCTGCGCCGCGCCGCGCAGGCCGCCCAGAGGATTGCGAATCTCATGCGCAAGGTTACGCAGCAGCTCGGCATTCGCCTGCTGTTGAATCAGCATGCGCTCTTCACGTGCGATACGCAGTTGCGCATCCATCTGCTGAAATTCAAGAATCAATGTGGCAGCAGGCGATTCAATAGGGGTAACTGTGCAGGTCACAGCAAAAGAATTATGGCGATGTGTACTGATCGTAAATTCATGCTCGCGGAAAGGGCTTTGCTGCTGTATAGCATTGTTAACTGCCATCATCAGAATATCGCAGTTGGGAAACACTTCGCTGATGTGCAGCCCGATAATCTGGGTGGCGCTGAACGCAAAGATAATCTCTGTCCCAGGGTTAACGTAAACCACGCGACAATTGTGATCGAGCAAGATAATTGCGGTCGCTAAATGCTCTAACCCGGCAAAATGGTCTGGTGTTTTTTGAACCATAGTATTAATGCACTCAAAGTTTCAGTAATCATACTATGAATAAAGCAAAAGGTAGGCCAGTTAGGCCTATATAGACTATTATTTTGAGAGGATGTTTTTTGAGTACGTAAATTAGTATTAAATGCTAATAATTGGTTTGGCTTAAATGAAACTTAATTGCCGCCCATCAGGCTAAGCTAGCGGTTAAAGGTTAAATCGCTCGCAAAGACCTTAAGTTGTCATTGCGAGCGAAGCGCGGCAATCCATTCACCACCACAATTAGGTTCAAAGTTAAAAACTGGATTGCCGCGTCGCTTTGCTCCTCGCAATGACGGCATCTCAAAGATGAGCATTAGCAATTCGGCACATAAGGCTTCGTGACAATTTAATCGTACTGAATCAATAGAGCATTGATTGATGAATTGATTGACAACTTTCAATACTTTGAGCGTTAATTAACGCAGCGAATCGAGCTCTTTTTGCAGTAATTCGATATTTTTCTCGTGGTTATCTACGTTTTCTTTGAGCCCCTTCATTTTTGCTTCAAATTTAGGCACATTACGGAAAGTCTGACCGCTGGCGGTTCTATATACCTCGGGATTGGATTCGCCTTCTGCGTAAGCTTTTTTCGCTTCTTCAAGTGCTGCTTTTTCGGCATCCAGTTCGCCCTGCAAGATGCTTCTACGCTTGCTGTCACGTTGATTCTGCGTATCTTTATCTACACGTGGAAAGCTATCTGGTGTTGCGGTGCGTTTACTCGCAGTGTTGTTGGTTTTGGCTTTAGCGCGGTCATTGCTGATATTGTTTGCATCGGGATCTATCTCTAAACGTGTAGAACCCTTGGATTTAATGTTGGAGTAGGTGACGCGGCCATCTGCATCCACATGTTTGTATATTTCGGCAAATGCTGAGGGTGAGGCGATGAGCGCAAGTAGCATCAAAAATAAGTGTTTTTTCATGGGCTTAGTTTATTAGAGTTGAGTAGATTAGGCAACAAAGTTAGGTGCGGCAAGCGTTATGATGCATGAGTAACCAGCTGTTACTAAATATAGAAACGGTTGGTAGTTTTATCAGTTGACATTTTAAATTGCAGGCAATAAAAAAGGGCGAGAAGCTCGCCCTTTTTTATTTGCTAGTTAATGCAAATTAGCATGAGTAATACAGACCAAACTCAGCTGGGTGCGGTGTAATGCGCACTTTGTTAACTTCTTCCATTTTCAGATCAATATAAGCATTGATCCAGTCGTCAGTGAATACGCCGCCGCGAGTCAAGAACTCACGGTCTTTATCCAAAGCTTCTAAAGCTTGCTCTAATGATGAACAAACGGTTGGGATTTTAGCGTCTTCTTCTGGTGGCAGATGGTACAAGTCTTTTGTTGCTGGCTCACCTGGGTGAATCTTGTTTTGTACGCCATCTAAACCGGCCATCAGCAATGCTGAGAATGCCAGATATGGGTTAGCAATAGGATCTGGGAAGCGCGCTTCAACACGGCGTGCTTTGTCAGAGTGTACGAATGGAATACGGATTGAAGCTGAACGGTTTTTAGCTGAGTAAGCCAGTTTAACCGGTGCTTCAAAGTGTGGAACCAGACGTTTGTATGAGTTAGTACCTGGGTTGGTAATCGCGTTCAATGCACGGGCGTGTTTGATGATACCGCCGATGTAGTAAAGTGCGAACTCGCTCAAGCCAGCGTAGCCGTTACCTGCAAACAGGTTTTTGCCATCTTTCCATACTGATTGGTGCACGTGCATACCGCTGCCGTTATCGCCAGCGAATGGTTTTGGCATGAATGTAGCTGTTTTGCCGTAAGCATGCGCTGTATTCAAAATCACGTATTTCTGGATTTGTGTCCAGTCCGCGCGTTGTGTCAATGTGCTGAATCGAGTACCGATTTCACATTGGCCAGCAGTAGCAACTTCGTGGTGGTGCACTTCAACAGGCACGCCCATCGCTTCTAATGTTGTACACATTGCTGAACGGATGTCATGTAATGAATCGACTGGTGGCACTGGGAAGTAGCCGCCTTTAACGCCAGGACGGTGACCAGTATTGCCGCCTTCAAATTTCTCGTTTGAAGCCCATGCACCTTCTTCTGAGTTGATGCGTACTGAGCAGCCGCTCATTGCAACTTCCCATTGAATGCTGTCAAAAATGAAGAATTCTGGTTCTGGACCAAAGTAAGCAGTATCGCCCAAGCCTGTTGATTTTAAGTAGGCTTCAGCGCGTTTTGCTAATGAACGTGGGTCACGGTCGTAACCTTTGCCATCAGTTGGGTCTACTACGTCACATGTCAGGATTAATGTTGGCTCGTCCATGAATGGATCGATGTTTGCAGTTGTTGGATCAGGCATCAATTGCATATCTGATGCTTGAATACCTTTCCAGCCGCCAATTGATGAACCATCAAAAGCGTGGCCTTCTGTAAACTTGTCTTCATTAAAGTGAGAAACAGGCACAGTAACGTGTTGTTCCTTACCGCGTGTGTCTGTAAAACGAAAATCGACAAATTTGATGTCGTTTTCTTCTACCATTTTCATTACATTAGCCACTGACATTTAGAATCTCCTAGTATGGTGTGGGTTAGAATTAATCAGTAAAACTTAAAAAATAAAACAAATAAAATTTAACTCAGTAGATTAGCAGGAAACGTGCCAATTTAAAATGGCTAAACCCCTGTAAATTTATTGAGATATAGAAATGTTTATATCAGTGATGTTCAATATTGGTGCAAGAGTGAAATTTTATGCACCAAAACAGAACATTTCGCAGCTGTGAATTTTTTGTGAGTTTTAAGGCTATACTTTGCGAAATATAAAAGCGACATTATAAAGCTAAAACAGAATTTGAAATTTCAAGAAAGATAAAATCATGAATAAGCACGCTGAAATTATTGCAATTGCACAAAAACGCGCCGCAGAAAAAAACCTACCCTATGCCGGGGCATTAACGCCACAAGAAGCATTCGAAGTTTTGCAGGACAATTCACAGGCGTTGCTGGTAGATGTGCGTACTAAAGCCGAGCTGGAATTGGTCGGGCGGGTACCTGGTGCACTCAATGTAGAGTGGGCATTTTATCCCGGCATGGTGGCTAATGAGAATTTTGCCGAGCAATTGACGGCGGAGTTGAACAATCGCAACATCAGCAAAGATTCAGTGTTGATATTTTTATGTCGAACTGGTGGCCGCTCACATAATGCTGCCGCAGTTGCAGCTTCGCTTGGCTATGCGCAAGCTTACAACACGCTGGAAGGCTTTGAAGGCGAGGCGAACCCTGACAAGCAGCGCACCATGATTAACGGCTGGAAGCATGCCGGTTTGCCTTGGACAAACTAAGGTTAATGAATCATGGTTGATAAGTACGCTGTCCTTGGTAATCCAATAGCCCATAGTAAGTCGCCTGTAATCCATGAAGCATTTGCAAAACAAACACAGCAGAGTCTGAGTTACGAGCGCATTCTGGCACCGCTGGATGCCTTTGCGGCAACAGTCCAGGATTTAATCGCTAAAGGTTACAAGGGTGTCAATGTAACTGTGCCATTTAAGTTTGAAGCTTACACGCTGGCTCATGAGCAAAGCGTCCGCGCATCGAGTGCGGGGGCGGCTAATACGCTTATTTTTGATGGGCAGAAAATTGCTGCGGATAACACGGATGGTGCTGGCCTGGTGCGTGATATAGAGCAGAATTTAGAAGTGCCATTATCAGGTAAGCGCGTACTGCTGCTAGGCGCCGGTGGTGCAGCTGAAGGGGTTTTGCAGCCTATGCTGGCTGCAAATCCTGCCTTGCTGGTGATCGCTAATCGTACTTTAGATAAAGCGCTGGCGATGGCCAGTAAAGCTGCTGCAAGCACAATATCCTCATCTTCGATCACCGTGACGGGCTGTACATTCAATGATTTGCAAGGGAAGCAGTTCGATGTAGTGATCAACGCAACTTCGGCCGGCTTAACGGATACGGCTTTGCCAATATCGGATACGGTTTTTGCAGATGGCTGTTTAGCTTATGACATGATGTATGGCCGTGAAACGCCTTTTATGGCACAGGCACGCGCTAACGGAGCACGCGTAGCAGATGGCTTGGGTATGCTGGTAGAGCAGGCTGCAGAAGCGTTTTATTTGTGGCGCGGGGTTAGACCGCAAACGCGGCCCGTCATTGAAATGATGAGAGCGCTATGAATGCTTAGAAAATTTTTAAATGATTGGCTGTTGAATCAGCGCCCCGGTGCCAAGCCTTTGACCAGAGGCGGTTATATCAAGCGTGGCTTGGTATTGCTGGTGACGTTTATTGTGCTTTATCAAATCTGGATATTTCTGCATATTTGCTGGTGGATTAAATTTAATCCGCATTCAAGCGCGTTCATGCAAGATCGCTTGGAAATTATTCAAATGAAACGACCGGATGCAGAGCTTAAGTATAAGTGGGTGAATTACGAAAAAATCTCCATTCATCTTAAGCGTGCAGTGATCGCCTCTGAAGATGCAAAATTTCTTGAGCATGAAGGATTTGATTGGGATGGCATTCAGAAAGCGTATGAGAAGAATCTGAAAAAAGGCAAGATTGTTGCGGGCGGCTCTACCATCAGCCAGCAGCTGGCAAAAAATCTGTTTTTATCAACCAAGCGCACGCCCTGGCGTAAGGCACAGGAAGTCGTGATTACGCTTATGCTGGAAAAGATGCTGAGTAAACGACGCATTCTGGAAATATATCTGAATGTGATTGAATGGGGCAACGGAGTGTTTGGCGCAGAAGCCGCTGCAAGGCATTACTATAAAACCAGTGCATCAAAACTCAGTTCTGGTCAGTCGGCTAGGCTGGCAGCGATGATTCCTAACCCGCGGTTTTATGATCAGCACCAGTATACGCGTTACCTGAATCGCCGCACTGCGACGATTCAAGCAAGGATGTATATGGTTCAGGTGCCTAAGTAGCCAGATTCTGGACTATTAACGGGGTTGATCATTGTCTATGATTAAGCCAACAATTTTTCTTACGATAGGTGCTACGATTAAAACTGCCGGAAATGCAATTGGCCATGCGTGAATGAATGCGCGTAGCCATTGCATCATAAACTGCTCATGAATGCCTGTGAACAGAGCGGTAAGCACTCCAGACATCAGCATGGCCATCAATAATGACATCACGAATGCAAATACAATATTGGTATATTTTTTGTGTATTTTCATACTTGTAATAAACCTACAATTTATATTAAAGCATGTGTTTTAAATACTTCGCAGTGTAGCTGCTGCCGTTTTGTGCAACCTGTTCTGGCGTGCCTTCCGCAATGATCATGCCGCCGCCATCGCCGCCTTCAGGCCCCATGTCTACAATCCAGTCAGCAGTTTTAATTACATCAAGGTTGTGTTCAATAATCACGATGGTGTTGCCGGCATCACGCAGGCGGTGAATCACATCAAGCAGCAATTGAATATCAGCAAAATGCAAGCCGGTGGTAGGTTCGTCCAGAATATACAAGGTGCGGCCAGTATCGCGTTTGCTGAGTTCCAGTGCCAGCTTTACGCGCTGCGCTTCACCGCCGGATAGTGTTGTTGCGCTTTGCCCCAGCGTGATATAGCCCAGGCCAACATCGAGCAGGGTTTGCAGTTTACGTGCAATCACAGGCTGTGCGCTGAAGAAAGCATGTGCCTGCTCAACTGTCATGCCTAAAATCTCATGAATGTTTTTGCCTTTGAATTGTACTTCCAGCGTTTCACGATTATAGCGGTGACCTTTGCACACATCGCATGGTACATATACGTCGGGTAAAAAGTGCATTTCCACGCGAATTACGCCGTCACCTTGGCAAGATTCGCAACGGCCGCCTTTGACATTGAATGAATAGCGGCCAGGGCCATAACCGCGTGCGCGGCTTTCCGGCACGTTGGCAAATAAATCCCGTATCGGCGTAAACAGGCCGGTGTAGGTTGCAGGGTTGGAGCGTGGCGTGCGCCCGATAGGGCTTTGGTCTACATCAACTACCTTGTCAAAAAATTCCAGTCCTTCCATTTCGCCATACGGCGCAGACTCGGTGCTGCTACCGTATAGATGGTGCGCAACAATGCGGTACAGCGTGTCGTTAATCAGCGTAGATTTGCCGCTGCCGGATACACCGGTAATGCAGCTGAGTAAGCCAACCGGCAGCTTCAAGGTCACGTCTTTGAGGTTGTTGCCGGTAGCGTGGGTCAGTTTCATCCAGCGTGCAGGGTCAGCTGCGGTGCGTTTTTTGTTGTAGGTGATCTGGCGTTTGCCGCTGAGATATTCACCGGTGACCGAGTTGGGATTATCTTTAATCTGTTGCGGTGTGCCTTCTGCCACAATACGTCCGCCGTGTTCACCTGCACCGGGACCAATGTCAATGACATAATCCGCTTCCATAATCGCATCCTGATCATGCTCCACCACAATCACGCTGTTGCCGATGTCGCGCAAACGTTTCAGGGTATCAAGCAGGCGGTCATTATCGCGCTGATGCAAACCGATGGATGGTTCATCCAATACATACATCACGCCAGTGAGACCACTGCCGATTTGTGAGGCGAGGCGAATACGCTGCGCTTCACCGCCGGACAAGGTTTCAGCAGAGCGTGATAGTGATAAATACTCTAGGCCGACGTTGGTCAGGAATTTGAGGCGATTGCTGATCTCTTTAACAATTTTGTCAGCAATGGCAAGTTTAGCCCCTGTTAACTCAATCGTATCAAAGAAAGTAAGTGCTTGCTTTAGTGGCACTTCACATACTTCATGAATGTTTTTGTTACCGACTTTTACGTGGCGCGCTTCTTTACGCAGGCGGGTGCCGACACAATCCGGGCAGGTTTGTGAGTTCAAGTATTTTGCCAGTTCTTCACGTACAGTTTGTGAGTCGGTCTCGTGGTAGCGTCTTTGCAGGTTATTTAAAATGCCTTCAAAGGCGTGGTTTTTTTGATAGAACACGCCACGTTCATTTAAGTATTTGAATGCTATTTCTTCTTTACCGCTGCCATGCAGCAAAATGTACTGCACATGTTCCGGCAATTTTTCGAAAGTAGTATCCAGGTCAAATTTGTAGTGCTCAGCCAGGCTCGCCAGCATCTGGAAATAAAACTGGTTGCGTCTGTCCCAGCCTTTAATTGCACCAGCTGCCAGTGATAAATGCGGGAATGCAACTACGCGTTTTGGGTCAAAAAAGTTGATGTTGCCCAAGCCGTCACATTTAGGGCAAGCACCCATCGGGTTGTTAAATGAGAATAGGCGGGGTTCTAATTCCGCAAGTGAATAGTCACACACCGGGCATGAAAACTTCGCGGAGAATAAATGTTCTTTTTCAGAATCCATCTCGACGGCAATCGCTTTGCCTTCGGCCAAACGTAAGGCAGTTTCAAATGATTCTGCGATACGCTGTTTCATATCCGCTTTAACTTTGATGCGGTCAACCACTACATCTACATTGTGCTTGGTGGTTTTTGCCAACTGCGGCAGTGCATCCACTTCATAAATTTTGCCGTCCACGCGCAAGCGCACAAAGCCCTGTGCTTTCAGTTCTTCAAATAAATCAACTTGCTCGCCCTTACGGTTAGATACAACCGGTGCCAGTATCATTAATTTGGTTTCTTCAGGCAGCGCTAACACGCTGTCTACCATCTGGCTTACGGTCTGCGCTTCGAGCTTGATGCCATGCTCCGGACATTCCGGGTCACCGGCGCGCGCGTACAGCAGTCTCAAGTAGTCATGAATTTCGGTAACCGTGCCTACAGTAGAGCGTGGGTTATGCGAGGTGGATTTTTGCTCAATAGAAATAGCAGGCGATAAGCCTTCAATTAAATCAACGTCAGGTTTGTCCATGCGCGCCAGAAATTGACGTGCATAAGCGGAAAGTGACTCCACATAGCGGCGCTGACCCTCGGCGTAGAGCGTATCAAAAGCCAGGGAAGACTTGCCGGAACCGGACAGACCGGTAATTACTACCAGCTTGTTACGCGGGATATCCAGCGATATATTCTTTAAATTGTGGGTACGCGCACCGCGAATACGAATTAATTCCATTGAGCTAAATCCATCATGCTTTTATTAAGCTTTTACTAAAAATTGGGGCAACCTGCTAATATACCCACTTTTACGCATTAAGATTAATTATTTTTCATGTCAACGTTGCACAACTCTACATCTACGACAATTAGCGCTGTTGAAGACATCATCTCTTCAGAAAAAATGACTCCGGCAGAATTGCGTGCCACGCTAAGTTTAGCCTCAATTTATGGCTTGCGCATGTTGGGCATGTTTTTGATTTTACCAATATTTGCAATTTATGCGTCTACTCTACCTGATAAGCCTAGCGGCTTGATGGTGGGTTTAGCGCTGGGCGCTTATGGTCTGACGCAGGCTTTGTTGCAATTGCCGTTTGGCATGGCCTCAGATAAATATGGTCGCAAACCTATGATTTATATTGGTTTGGCTATTTTTGCCATCGGCAGCATGGTGGCGGCACTTGCCATGAATATCGAGGGCGTAATTATCGGCCGAGCCATTCAGGGTGCGGGTGCAGTTTCTGCTGTAGTGACTGCCCTGGTAGCTGATTTGACGCGCGACGAACATCGCACCAAAGCAATGGCAACCATAGGCGGCACTATTGGTATTGCTTTTGCCTTTTCACTGGTAGCCGGGCCGATTCTGAATGAGTGGATGGGTGTGCCGGGTATATTTTTTCTGACAGGTATATTGACGCTGGCTGCGATTGCAGTCGTTAGATTTGTGGTGCCGGATCCAGTGCATAGTCATTATCACTCGGATGCCAGCGCTGCTCCGGCAAAATTAAAAGACGTATTGAAGAATCGTCAGCTGTTGCGTCTCAATTATGGTATTTTTGCCTTACATGCCGCGCAGATGGCAATGTTTGTTGTGGTGCCTTTTGCAATTAATCAAACCAGTGATATGGATGTAAACCAGCACTGGAAGATTTATCTGCCGGTGGTGTTGGCCGCGTTTGTATTAATGGTGCCTGCAATTATCTATGCAGAAAAACAATCCAAAATGAAACAGGTGTTTGTGGCGGCAGTTGCAGTCATGTTGCTGGCACAAATTATGTTTGCTGTTTCGATATCGTATTTCTGGGGCATTGTCGCTTCACTTACCATTTACTTCATCGCATTTAACCTGCTGGAAGCGTCATTGCCGTCATTGATCAGTAAAATTGCACCAGCAGCTGCGAAGGGTACGGCGATGGGGGTTTATAATACTGCGCAGTCGCTGGGTATTTTTGTCGGTGGTGCTTTTGGCGGTTATCTGTCGCATGTCTATGGCTTTGCCAGTGTATTCATATTTTGTGGCGTGATGATGGTTTTATGGCTATTATTTGCATCATCAATGCAAGCACCATTAGCTGTCAGAACCAAAATGTACACAATGCATGAATCTGCTGATGCGATGTCTGCTGAGCAGGCAGGCGCTATCAGGACTAAGTTGTTGGAGTTGGCGGCTGTGGTAGAGGCGGCAGTGCTGCCGCAAGAGCGCACAGTAATATTGAAAATAGATAAATCATATGATTGGGATGACGCCCAAGTGTATCAATTGTTGAAGGGATAAATATGGCATCAGTGAATAAAGTGATATTGATAGGCAACTTGGGACGTGATCCGGAAGTGCGCTATATGCCGAATGGTGAGGCTGTATGTAATTTTAGTATTGCAACGACTGATAGCTGGAAAGATAAATCCGGTGCCAAGCAAGAGCGTACTGAATGGCATAACATTGTGATGTATCGCAAACTTGCTGAAATTGCCGGCGAGTACCTGAAAAAGGGCCGTCCGGTGTATGTCGAAGGCCGTCTGCAGACGCGCAAATGGCAAACTAAAGAAGGTCAGGATCGGTACACCACAGAAATCATTGCTGACCAGATGCAGATGTTGGGTGGCCGTGATGGTGCAGGCTCTAATGCCAGCTACGATGGCGGTATGGATCAGGGTGGCATGGATAGCGATTATAATCAGGCGCCGCCAAGCCAAGGTCAGGCTAGAAGCGCGCCGGCTCAATCTGCACCTAAAGCGGCTACTACAGGCTCAGGTTTTGATGATTTTGAGGACGATATACCGTTTTAATTGCTATAGCAGTATAATTAGACAATTATTACAACAAAGCCCGCTATATACGGGCTTTGTTTTTTGCGTTTCTTTTATTTTGCGCATTCAACGAGTTACCTAAATGAGTCCTAGCCAAAAAATTATTACTGATGATGTCCGTATCATCGAAATCAAGGAGTTGACTCCGCCTTCAGTGCTGCTGGATAAGCTTGAGCCGAGCAAGGCCACGACTGACCGCATTGTTAAAACACGCGCCGAAATACATCGTATTCTGCACAGTGCGAACGACCGCCTGCTGGTTGTGATTGGCCCTTGCTCGATTCATGATTATGACGCCGGTATTGAATACGCAAAACGCCTACTGACGCAGTATCACAAGCACAGTAATGAGCTGTTGATTGTGATGCGTGTTTACTTTGAAAAACCACGCACCACCGTGGGTTGGAAAGGGCTGATCAACGATCCGCATCTAGACGGCAGTTTTGATATTAATGAAGGTCTGGATCTGGCGCGGCGTTTTTTGCTTGAAGTTAACGAGCTTGGTGTGCCTGCAGCTACCGAGTTTCTGGATACGATCACGCCGCAATACACGGCTGATTTGGTAAGCTGGGGTGCAATCGGAGCACGTACAACTGAATCACAGATTCACCGTGAGCTGGCGTCAGGTTTATCCTGCCCGGTAGGCTTCAAAAATGGTACTGATGGCAATATTCGTATTGCGGTTGACGCAATCAAGGCAGCGGCGAGCCCGCACCACTTTTTATCAGTAACCAAAGACGGGCGCTCTGCGATTATCTCGACTACTGGTAATGAAGATTGCCACGTGATCTTGCGCGGCGGTAAAACACCTAACTACGATGCGGCTAACATTGATGCTGTTGCCAAAGAATTGGCGCAGTCAGGGCTGAATACTAAAGTGATGGTGGACTGTTCGCATGCTAACAGTCAGCGTCAGTACAAACTGCAAAAGCAAGTGGCAGCGAACGTTGCCGAGCAATTGAATACAGGCGATGACCGCATCATCGGGTTGATGATTGAGTCGCATTTGAATGAAGGTCGTCAAGACCATGAGCCAGGCTGCGCATTAGAGTACGGTAAATCGATTACCGATGGCTGCCTGGGTTGGGATGACACGGTAGAGATTCTGGATATGCTGGCGGAGAGCGTTAAAAGAAGACGTTTTCAGAATCAGCAGGATGACGATAACTAAGCCTGCTGAATGCTTTTGCGGTAAAGCTTTTGTGGTATTAAGGTATAATTTCGGGTTGTTTAACATATTTGTGTAAGGAGGATCACATGCCTATTTACGATTATCAATGTACTAGCTGCGGCCATAAAGCTGAGGTGATGCGCAAAATTAGCGCGGCATCGGTAGAGGCTTGTCCAGAGTGCGGTAAAGAGACTTTTTCCAAACAGGTTTCTGCGCCTAGTTTTCAACTGACCGGCAGTGGCTGGTATGCAACAGATTTTAAAGGCGGTAACAGCGCAAAAAAGCCTGAGCCCGCTGCAGAATCCAGCGCGGCGCCTGCAGCTTGCAGCACCGGCTGCGCCTGCCATTAGCGAATAAATTCTTTATGAAAAAATATCTTATAACAGGCTTGCTGGTTTTAGTGCCTTTGGTGATTACCATATGGGTGCTTAAATCATTGATCGGCATTATGGATCAAAGCCTGTTGCTGCTGCCTTTAGAATGGCATCCACGTACGCTGCTCGGTCGCGACATCCCGGGCTTTGGCGTGATTCTGACGTTTGCTATCGTGCTGATTACCGGGCTCATTGCTACCAACTTTTTCGGCATGCAGGTTATTGTGCTGTGGGAAAAGTTGCTGAATCGCCTGCCGGTGGTTAAGTCTATCTACTCCAGCGTTAAGCAAGTTTCAGATACACTTTTCTCTGATTCAGGCAATGCATTCCGCAAGGCGGTCTTAGTGCAATTTCCGCGTGAGGGTGCCTGGACAATTGCTTTTTTAACCGGCACTCCTGGTGGCGATGTCGCTAATCACTTGCATGGCGACTACGTCAGCGTATTTGTGCCAACCACCCCTAACCCTACCGGCGGTTACTTTCTAATGATGCTTAGAACCGATGTCGTTGAATTGGAAATGAGCGTGGATGAAGCGCTTAAATATATTATCTCTATGGGCGTCGTTGCGCCGGCAAATAAATTACCTAAACTTTTAACTCAATAAAACTTTTAACTTAATAAATACAGTAGATACACAATTATGATGCGTACACATTACTGCGGCCATTTAAACCGCGAACACATTGGTCAAACCGTAACGCTATGTGGCTGGGCGCATCGTCGTCGCGACCATGGCGGCGTTATTTTTATCGACTTGCGCGACCGTGAGGGCTTGGCACAAATCGTGATTGACCCGGATACCAAAGCGGCATTTGCGATTGCTGAAACAGTGCGTAGTGAGTTCGTATTGAAAGTCGTCTGTAAAGTACGTGCGCGTCCTGAAGGCACCGTGAACCCTAACTTGCCTACTGGCGAAGTGGAAATGCTGGCAACCGAGATTGAAGTGCTCAATCCTTCGCTCACGCCACCGTTCATGCTGGATGATGAAAACCTGACTGAAACCGTGCGTTTAGAGCATCGTTACATTGATTTACGTCGCCCTGCGATGCAAAAAAATATGATGCTGCGTTACCGCGTGTCTAAAACCTTGCGTGATTATCTGGATACGAACGGCTTTATTGAAGTCGAAACGCCGATGCTGACACGTTCAACACCAGAAGGTGCACGTGATTACCTGGTACCTAGCCGTGTACATCACGGTATGTTCTTTGCGTTGCCGCAATCACCGCAATTGTTCAAACAGTTGCTGATGGTGTCAGGTTTTGACCGGTATTTCCAAATCACTAAATGCTTCCGTGATGAAGACCTGCGCGCTGATCGCCAGCCAGAATTCACACAAGTGGATATTGAAACGTCGTTCATGGAAGAAAACGACATTATGGATCTGGTGGAAGAAATGATTCGCCAGATGCTGAAAAAAGTACAGGATGTAGACCTGCCAGCTAAATTCCCACGAATGCCATTTGCTGAAGCCATGAACCGATACGGCTCAGACAAGCCGGATATGCGTGTGACGCTTGAAATTACCGAGCTTTCAGATGTCATGAAAGACGTGGATTTCAAAGTATTCGCAGGTGCTGCCAATATGGCGGGTGGCCGTGTGGCTGCGTTACGTGTGCCAAATGGTGCCGCAATCAGCCGCTCAGAAATTGATGCTTATACCGAATTCGTAAAGATTTACGGCGCGAAAGGTTTGGCATACATCAAGATCAACGATATCACTAAACTGAATGAAGAAGGGCTGCAAAGCCCGATTGTGAAAAACATTCACACCATAGCCTTGCAAGCGATTATTGAGCGCACCGGCGCACAAAATGGCGACATCGTGTTCTTTGGTGCAGATAAAGCCAAAGTAGTGAACGAAGCATTAGGTGCCTTGCGCCTGAAAGTCGGTCACGATAAAGGCCATGTAGATGGCCGCGCTTGGGCGCCATTGTGGGTGGTGGATTTCCCGATGTTTGAACATGATGAAGATGCCGACCGCTGGGTGGCATTACACCATCCGTTCACAGCACCAAAAGATGGTCATGAAGACTTGCTGACCACTAATCCAGGTGCTGCCCTGTCAAAAGCGTATGACATGGTGCTAAACGGCTGGGAAGTTGGCGGTGGTTCTGTGCGTATCCATAAACAGGAGGTGCAGTCTAAAGTATTCGATGCATTGAAGATTAGCAAAGAAGAAGCACAGGAAAAATTCGGCTTCCTGCTCGATGCATTGCAATATGGCGCGCCTCCACATGGCGGCCTGGCATTCGGTCTCGACCGTCTGGTAACGCTGATGGCGGGTGCTGAGTCTATCCGTGATGTAATCGCATTCCCTAAAACACAGCGTGCACAGTGTTTGATGACGAATGCGCCGAATGAAGTGGATGAGAAGCAGTTGCGCGAGTTGCACATTCGCGTGCGCACGCAAACACCAGCGGCGTAAAATACACTCGCTCGCGCTGGCGTTGTTGCAAGCTCTTGCCGTACTAATGTACTGTTTGCGAGCTTGCGCCTAGCCAGCGCATCGCGAATTGCATTTTATGAAGTTGCTGATGGCAATTGTAGTTGGCTATGCTGTAATAAGTAGATTTAAACTAAATTATGATTGAGTAGCTAATTGCCTATCAAATCCCTCATTCGTACTATTCCGCACTATCCCAAGCCGGGTATTCAGTTTCGCGACATCACCACTTTGCTCAAAGACCCTCTAGGTCTTCGTATGGTGATTGATGCGCTTTCGCAACATTATTCAGATAATAAAATAGATAAAATTGCAGGTATAGAAGCGCGTGGTTTTATTATTGGCGCAGCGCTGGCTTACAAGCTGGGCGTGGGTTTCGTGCCTGTTCGCAAATCGGGTAAGCTGCCTGCTGAAACTATTGGCCATGATTATGCGCTGGAATATGGCGCAGATCGTGTGGAAATTCATATCGATGCCATCACCAAAGATGAGCAGGTATTGCTGGTGGACGACCTGATTGCAACCGGAGGCACTGCAGAGGCTTCAGTTGCGCTGATTCAGAAGTTAGGTGGAATTGTCGTGGGCTGTGCTTTTGTAATTGATCTGCCGGATTTAGGCGGCTCAAGGCGATTGACTGAAAGCGGCATTAACACTTTTTCCTTGTGTGAGTTCGAAGGCGATTAATAAAGTTTTTATCAATAGCGCTAGTTACTGATATGGTTGAAAATGTTAAAGTGGCTAAATAAATATTGTTGAAATTTAATCGCTTGCTAATCAAGAAGAAATATCATGCCAGTCACCGAACTTAACCACGTTAATTTACGCACACCGTATGAGACGATGCTCAAACTCAAAGACTTCTACTGTGATGTAGTGGGCTTGAAGGTCGGGCCGCGCGAAGGCTTCACCAGCAGAGGTTTCTGGCTGTACATTGGCGATGATACAGCCAATGCCGTGCTGCACCTTGCGGAGTATCGCGGCGAGGGTGAGCCGTTGACTAATGTTTTAACTACGATTGACCACATTTCCTTTACCTGCAAAGACATTCCTGCAACAGAAGCGCATCTTAAACAGCACAATGTTGAATACACGATACGTGATTTGCCGGTTTTAAATGTTAAACAAATTAACTTTAAAGACCCTGTAGGCAACGGTATTGAGCTATTTTTCCATCTGGAGCATGAGAAAGTTTAAGGTCATTGGTCGCTGCAAATCAAGCAATCGAACTTAGTAAGTGAGTTTTCTGTCATAGTTCAAATATTAGGTATTTATCACAAATAACGTTTTGGAGTGGGCGCATGGGTACACAGACACAATCCTTATTTTTAAAATTTATGCTGATGGCTGCTGTTTCATTAGCATTCGTATCTAATGCCTTTGCGGAGGCTGATCCTAAATTATGGCCGGTGGTTAAAGAGGCATTCTTTGCCAAGCGAGATATTCAGGAAGTCGAATTTATCAAGATCGATGCCCCGCGCCGTGCTGAAAGTGGTGCGCAGGTACCAGTTACTTTCAGCTATGACAAAGCCGCAGCGAATGGCGTAGATATCAAAAAAATCTATGTACTGGTCGATGCCAACCCGATCCAGCTTGCTGCAATTTATAACTTGACGGACATGCTTGGAAATTTCCAACTGGCAACACGCATCCGTATGGAAACTGACTCATTTGTGCGTTTAGTCGGTGAGACAGCGGACGGCAAACTGTATATGGTTAAGCGTGAAATTCGCGCAGCAGGTGGCTGCGGTGGAACCGTAGATAATGATGAATCTGCAGTGCGTGCAGCAGCGGGTAAAATAAAATTGCATGTGGATGATCCGGTTAAATTCGGCAGCCCTGTTGTGACTACCTTTAATATTCGCCATGTGATGCGTACCGGTTTGCAGCGCGATCTGGTTTCACAAGGTTATGTACCGGCTTTTTATATCAATAAAGCAGCGTTCACCTATAACGGTAAACCTGTAATGACTGTGGACGTAGGTGTGGGTACCAGCGAGGATCCCTACTTTAAATTTAACTTTATCCCGGATGCACCAGGTACATTGGAAGTAACCGCAACTGACAATGAAGGTAAAACCTTTACGCAGCAGTTGGATGTAAAAGGGTAAGCAGCTTCAAGTTAGAAAAATGGCCTCCTTGTGAGGCCTTTTTTGTTAGTTTGCGAGGAGGTGTTAAAATTACCATATTGAAATTAAGGAGTTTTTATGAAAAGTTATCGTAAAGAGCTTTGGTTTAACCCACCAACACGTGTAGCGTTCATTCGCATTACAGAACAAGTGCGTGAATGTTTGCGTGAGAGTGGTGTGCGCGAGGGTTTTGTGCTGGTGAATGCGATGCATATTACTGCCAGTGTATTCATTAACGATGACGAGCGCGGTTTGCACCATGATTACACGCAATGGCTGGAGCGCCTGGCCCCACATGAGCCGGTGAGCAGCTATCGCCATAATGACACCGGCGAGGACAATGCCGATGCACATATGAAGCGCCAAGTGATGGGGCGTGAAGTGGTGGTGGCAATTACCAATGGTGAGCTTGATTTTGGCCCATGGGAACAAATATTCTATGGTGAGTTTGATGGACGTAGAAAAAAACGCGTTTTAGTAAAGATTATTGGTGAGTAAATCAAGACGGCGTTTAGTGACGGCGTTTTGACTTTTTGAGATTTAAGTGAAGTAAATATGATGAAAATACCTGAATTATTAGCCCCGGCGGGTGACCTTGACCGTATGCGTACAGCGTTTGATTACGGCGCAGATGCAATCTATGCCGGGCAGCCGCGTTACAGCCTGCGCGCGCGTAACAATGACTTTACGATGGCGAACCTTGAGATCGGCATCAACGAGGCACATGCGCGTGGTAAGAAATTCTTTGTAGCCAGTAACATTGCTCCGCATAACGCCAAAGTAAAAACCTACATGGCGGATATGGAGCCGGTCATTGCAATGCGTCCGGATGCGCTGATCATGTCAGACCCGGGGCTGATTATGATGGTGCGCGAGAAGTGGCCGGAAATGCCGGTTCACCTCTCTGTGCAGGCAAATACCGTTAACTATGCTACGGTGAAGTTCTGGCAGAGCATGGGGCTAAGCCGGGTAATTCTGTCACGCGAGTTGTCCTTGGATGAAATTGAAGACATTCGCCAACGCTGCCCGGAGATGGAGTTGGAAGTGTTTGTGCATGGTGCACTATGTATTGCTTATTCAGGTCGCTGCCTGCTTTCAGGTTACTTTAATCAGCGTGACCCTAATCAAGGCACGTGTACCAATAGCTGCCGCTGGGATTACAAAGTGCATGACGCGTCAGAAGATGCCGCAGGAGTGATTCGCCTTGATGAATTTGATTTTAAAGCCGAGATGGAAAAGTCCAGCTTATCAGGTTGTGGCAGCTTGCCGCGCCACCCGTTGGCAGATAAAGTCTACCTGATTGAAGAAAAAGGTCGCCCTGGCGAATTGCTGCCGATTGAAGAGGATGAGCACGGTACTTACATTATGAACAGTAAAGATCTGCGTGCGATTGAACACGTGGAGCGACTGATTAGAATGGGTGTGGATTCGCTGAAGATTGAAGGCCGAACTAAATCACGCTATTACGTAGCGCGTACCTGCCAGAATTATCGCAAGGCGATTGATGATGCTTTGGCGGGCCGTCCGTTTGACTGGAACCTGCTTGGTGATCTGGAAAATCTGGCTAATCGCGGTTATACCGATGGTTTCTACCAGCGTCATCACACAGCGGAGCACCAGAATTACAAGCAGGGCTATTCAAGTTCGAGTCGTAGTCTGTATGTAGGAGATGTGGTGGCTTATGATGCGGAAAAAGGGCTGGCAGATATTGAGGCGCGTAATAAGTTTGGCGTGGGTGACCGTTTGCAGGTGATACACCCGACTGGCAATCAGGATGTTGTAGTTGAGGCGATGTTTAATAAAAAAGGCGAGCCAATTCAAGAGGCATCCGGTAGCGGCTATTATGTGCGTTTGCCGATTGCTGCCGGTGATTTGAGTAATGCCATGGTGGTTAAGTATCTGTAAGCTGATTTTTTATCAATAACACAAAAGGGAGCCGATGCTCCCTTTTGTGTTTTAATCAGTGTGAGATTAACGCTGAATGTAACTTTCCAGTTCTTTAATCAGGCGCTGCTGATAATCGATGGTTTCTTTTGCAAGGTCTATAAGTGAAAGCATACCAATCACTTTATCGTCTTTCATTATCGGCAAGTGGCGGAAGTTTTTACTTGTCATCATTGTCATGGCTTCTTGAACAGTATCATCCGGACTGCCACAGACTACGTTATGCGTCATTACATCGGTTATATGCGTGGTTTTTGATGAACGGCCTTTTAAAATTACTTCACGCGCATAATCGCGCTCTGAAAAGATGCCCACTAGTTTTTCGTTCTCCAGCACTACCAGCGCGCCGATTCTATATTCTGCCAGTATCACTAAAGCATCAAATACCGGGCGATTTGGGGCAATTGAGATCACTTCTTTATATTTTTTTACGTCTAGCAATTGTTGCAATGTTTTCATAGCAATCTCCTGACTGTAACTAAAATGCAGAGCGAAGTTTAAATATACACCAATAAATATTTTAACCAACAATTCTTAAATATTTCAATCAGCTATTGACTTAGTTAGGAAGCTAACTATAATGCACCTAATCATGTTGCAATTAAAAGACCTCCCTACCACTAAAGTGCTTGGCAAATTTGCCGAACGCTATCCTGACGCAGATATTACGGCGGTGTCGGGCTTTTTACATTTGCTGCGTGTCGCGACTGATCTATCCGTGGCGCTGGATGCTTGCTTAAGTAAACATGGCTTGCTACAGGGGCGCTGGTGGGTGCTGATTTTGCTCATGCGTGAAGATTCAAAGACTTCCACACCGTCAGTGCTGGCAGAAAAAGCCGGGGTGACGCGTGCAACGATGACCGGACTGATCGATGGTCTGGAGCAAAATGGCCTGGTTGAGCGGGTTTATACCAAAAATGACAGGCGTAGCGTACTGATCAGCCTGACCGATGCGGGACAGGACAAGCTTGATGCAGTGATGCCTGATTATTACCGCAGGGTACGCAAGTGCATGCATTCACTGGATGATGAAAAACGTACGCAGTTACAACAGATATTGGAATTAATTAATGCAGGCATACCGGCACTTATTGAATAAAACTAAATAGGTGCTGATTTTTAAACTAACTAAACAGGATACAAAACATGTCAAATATTCAAACACAAATATCAGCAATCAACGCAGCATTCGATGCTGCATTTAACAGCAAAAATGCTGTAGCGATTGGTCAGCTTTATGCTGATAACGCAGTAGTAATGCCTGCTCCAGCTGGTGAACCTGTACTTGGTGCTGCGGCAATTCAATCATTCTTTGCCGGCTTGATAACGGCTGGTGTCATTGAGCATCAATTGACACTGGATGAGGCTGTAGAAGACGGTAACCTTGCTTATCAGCGCGGTAAATGGGCAGGTGCAATGTTGAACGAAAAAGGCGAAAAACAGACATTTGGCGGCAATGTGCATCTGGTGTATCGTAAGCAAGCGGATGGCGGCTGGAAAGCAGTAACACATATCTGGAATTAATCCTTTGCGGCTTTCTCAGCCGCAAAGCTTGCAATAAATTTAACAACCAATAGCAAACAAACTATGCATAACAGTAAAAAAATTACTATCCGTGCCTTTGCTGCGCTGATGCTGCTGACTGTAATCTGGGGTTATAACTGGGTAGTGATGAAAAGTGCCCTGGAATATGCAGGTGCTTTTGAGTTCGCGGCATTGCGCACAGTGATTGGTGCGCTATGTTTATTTGCTGTAGTGGTCTATATGCGTAAACCGCTACGCGTTAAAGAAATGCCGACATTAATCCTGCTCGGCATTTTGCAGACCAGCGGTTTTACCGGTTTGTTAATCTGGGCATTGGTCGAAGGCGGGGCGGGTAAAACCGCCGTGCTGACTTATACCATGCCATTCTGGGTAATGGTGCTGGCCTGGCCTATGCTAGGTGAAAAATTACGCGGGCTGCAATGGCCTGCAGCAATTCTTTCCACCATGGGCATGCTGTTTATTCTTGATCCGCTGCATTTGGGTACGGATACATTCAGTATGTTTCTTGCGGTTCTGTCCGGTATTTTCTGGGCACTGTCGGTTATTCTTGCTAAAAAGCTGCATCAGCGCTCGCCAGATCTGGATTTGTTGACACTGACAGCTTGGCAGATGTTTTTTGGGTCAATCCCTTTAGTCGTCGTGGCGTTGATGGTGCCGTCAGCACCGATTCAGTGGACGCCCTACTTTATTGGCGCGGTGATTTTTAATTCAGTATTCTGTAACGCGCTGGCTTGGCTGCTGTGGCTGTATGCTTTACAGCGCCTGAGTGCCGGCGTTGCCAGCATGTCATCCATGCTGGCACCGGTAATAGGCGTGCTGGCGGCATGGCTGCAGCTTAATGAAGTGCCAAGTACAACAGAGTTGATTGGCATGACTTTGATTGCCGCATCACTGGTGATTATTTCCATGATCAGCATCCGCAAACATACGCCGATTGATCCAGCGATGGCGCAAGACTGAAAAGTTAAGTGCTCTTAAATCAATGTAAGTTAGCCTTTACTTAGTCCTATGCTTCGCCTGTGATAAAATCGCGTTTATTTGATTTGTATTAAAGGGTCGGGACATGGCTGGTCATAGTAAATGGGCAAATATTCAACACCGCAAAGGTCGCCAAGACGCAAAACGCGGCAAAATCTTCACTAAAATCATCAAAGAAATCACCGTGTCGGCACGTATGGGCGGCGGCGATATCAATATGAACCCGCGCCTGCGTGCCGCAGTTGCGCTGGCAAAAGAAGAAAACATGCCGTCTGACAACATCACGCGAGCCATTAAAAAAGGTACCGGCGAGCTGGAAGGCGTTAACTACGAAGAAATCCGTTATGAAGGTTACGGCATTAACGGCGCGGCCATTATCATTGACTGTTTAACCGATAATAAACAGCGTGCGGTTGCTGATGTGCGCCACGCACTGACCAAGTTTGGCGGCAATCTGGGCACGGATGGCTCTGTTGCGTTTATGTTTAAGCATTGTGGCAGTCTGGTCTATGAGCCCGGCACCTCTGAAGATAAAGTCATGGAAGTGGCTCTCGAAGCCGGTGCTGAAGATGTAGTGACCAACGATGATGGCAGTATTGAAGTGATTACACCGCCTGCTGATTTTGTTACTGTAAAAGAAGCAATGGAAGCCGCTGGTCTAAAAGCGGTGCTTGCTGAAGTTACAATGAAAGCCATGAATGAAGTTGAATTCACTGGTGACGATGCCGTGAAAATGCAGAAAATTCTGGATGCGCTCGAAGATCTGGATGATGTGCAGGATGTTTACACTTCTGCCGTGCTGGAAGAGTAAAACGTTAACTTGCTGCAAAACTTACCGCTAATTGTGATGTATTTGAGAAGAATCTGGATACCATAAATTTGGACAGCATCAGAATCTTAGGTATTGATCCAGGTTTGCGCCTCACTGGGTTTGGTGTGATTGAAAAAGTAGGTGAAAAAATCATCTACATCGCAAGCGGTACGATTAAAACCGCCAGCGGCAAAAAAAATAAAATTGAGGGCGAGGACGACAGGGAGGAACTGCCTGCCCGCCTTAAAATTATTGTGGATAGCCTGTTCGAAGTGATCGATACCTATCATCCGAACCAAGTCGCCGTTGAAAAAGTATTTGTAAATGTAAATCCGCAATCCACATTGCTGCTGGGGCAGGCACGTGGTGCTGCTATCTGTGCAGCAGTGATCCGCAATTTAAGCGTGGCTGAATATACGGCATTGCAGGTTAAGCAGGCTGTGGTCGGCAACGGTCATGCGCAAAAAGAGCAGGTGCAGGAGATGGTGAAACGCTTGTTAAATCTGCCTGCCGCACCAAAGCCAGATTCTGCGGATGCACTGGCCTGTGCCATCTGCCATGCTCATGGCGGGCAAGGGATGGGTAAATTGGCGACTGCCGGCTACCGTGTACGTGGCGGACGCCTGATTGGGTGAGTCGCTGCGGATGACTAAGCCTGCAAGTAAAAATTTCTCTGATGTATTTACCCATTACTACTTTGCAACCCGCCCTGTATTACAATCCTCAACACTGATGGCCAGCATGCTGAGCCATATACTATCATTAACCCTTATTACGTTACGGAACACACCATGATTGGACGCCTGAGTGGAATCCTGCTTGAAAAAACACCGCCACTGGTTTTAATTGACTGCAATGGGGTCGGTTATGAATGTGAAGTGCCGATGAGTACTTTTTATAATTTGCCGGCCGTGGGTGAGAAAGTCGTCATGCTCACGCATTTTGTGGTGCGCGAAGATGCACAGCTTCTTTATGGTTTTGGCAGTAGTCAGGAGCGCGCAACGTTCAGGCAGTTGTTGAAAGTGAACGGTATTGGTGCTAAATCTGCATTGTCGATTTTGAGCGGCTTGTCAATTGATGAACTGGTGCAGGCGGTTGCCCTGCAGGAAACAACCATGCTGACGCGTGTGCCTGGAGTGGGCAAGAAAACAGCTGAGCGCCTGCTGTTGGAGCTTAAAGATAAATTTACCATTGATGGTGTGGCTGCCATGAATTCAAATCAGCCTAAATCAGCCAGCAGTGACGTATTAAATGCCTTGCTGGCATTGGGCTATAACGAGCGTGAGGCTTTGGCTTCTGTAAAACTGCTGGATAAAGATGTCAGCGTGACCGATGGCATCAAGCAGGCTTTGAAGCTGCTATCGAAATAGCCGCAAGTGTAATTTTAATTATTCCGATTTAGAGTAAAATCAAAGCATGATGCCTACCGCTCAATATCAGAAGCACGTTACCTTTAAGAACAGGAATATATGATTAATACCAACCAGATTGCGCGTATTGTGCTGATTGCCTTACTGATCGTTGGTTGTTTGTTTGTATTACATCCTTTTATGGCGGCATTGCTTTTTGCCGCGGTGTTTTGTGTTTTCACCTGGCCGGCTTACCACTGGCTTTGGCTAAAATTTGGTAAGCGAGATAATTTAGCTGCAATCACAATGACTGCGCTGTTGTCGGTTGCCGTGATTCTGCCTATGGCTTATCTGGCAACCAATCTGGCTGACTCTGCAGCTATTCTGATTGAAGAGGCACAGGTTACTTTAAAAAACCTGCAGCCGCAGGCACCACAATGGATAAGCAATTTACCTCTGGTTGGTGACAAGTTGGCAACGTCCTGGGAGCGTGCGGTTGTGAGTCATGAGGAGTTGATGAAGCTGATTAGCCAGTATTCAGAGCCTCTGCGTAAATTCGTACTGCAGGCTGTGCAGTTGATGATGGGCGGTTTTTTACAAATGCTGCTAGTCGCTTTTATCGCTTTTTTCTTTTACCGTGATGGTAGCCGGTTGGCCAAAGGCATTGTGCTGATGGTGCACCGTTTGGGCGGAACCTTGGGCGAAGAAATGCTGACACTATCATGCAGTACCGTGAAAGGCGTAATGTTAGGTATTTTCGGTACCGCGCTTGCTCAATCTATAGTGGCGTTGTTCGGTTTTTGGCTGGCGGGTGCACCTATGCCTGTTTTGCTGGCATTGGCAACGTTCTTCCTGTCGGTAGTGCCGATTGGGCCGCCATTGGTGTGGGGTGGTTCTGCTTTATGGCTTTATAATCATGGCGACCATGGCTGGGCTATTTTTCTTGCCATATATGGCTTGCTGGCAATCAGCACGGTTGATAATGTGATTAAACCAATTTTAATCAGCCATTCATCGCATCTGCCCTTGCTGTTAGTGGTACTTGGCGTATTAGGCGGTGCGTTTGCGTTTGGTTTTATCGGTATTTTTCTAGGGCCAACGCTGCTGGCAGTTGGTTTAACACTCATTACACACTGGGTTGCGTTGCAAGACAGAGAGAATAGATAGCGCTTTATGATAGAAACCGATCGCTTAATTGCTCCAGATAATATTAGCCCGCAGGAAGAGGCTCTGGAGCGCGCATTACGCCCCAAAATACTGGATGAATATATCGGGCAGGAAAAAGCGCGTGCGCAGTTGGAGATATTTATCAATGCCGCACGTGGCCGCAGTGAAGCATTGGATCACGTGCTACTGTTTGGACCGCCGGGCTTAGGTAAAACCACGTTAGCACATATTATTGCCAAAGAAATGGGCGTCAATATGCGCCAGACTTCAGGTCCGGTGCTGGAACGTGCGGGCGATCTGGCCGCATTACTGACCAACCTTGAACCTAACGATGTGTTGTTTATCGACGAAATCCATCGTTTATCACCAGTGGTGGAAGAGATTTTATATCCGGCGATGGAAGATTACCGTCTGGATATCATGATCGGTGAAGGCCCCGCTGCGCGCAGTGTGCGTCTCGATCTGCCGCCATTCACTCTCGTGGGTGCCACCACACGTGCCGGTATGCTGACCAATCCATTACGCGACCGCTTTGGTATTGTATCAAGGCTGGAGTTTTATACTTCAGAGGAGTTAGGTCGCATCGTACAGCGCTCAGCCGGTTTGCTCGAAGTGGAAATGGCAGGTAGCGGCGCGCTGGAAATTGCCAAGCGCTCACGCGGCACTCCGCGTATTGCTAACCGCCTGCTGCGCCGTGTGCGTGACTACGCGCAAGTTAAAGCCGATGGCGTGGTGTCCGCCGAAGTTGCGGATGCCGCCCTCAAAATGCTGGATGTAGACAAGCTGGGTTTTGATGTTATGGATAGAAAATTGCTATTGGCTGTGCTGGAGAAATTCGGTGGCGGGCCGGTTGGTCTGGATAATTTAGCGGCTGCTATTGGCGAAGAGCGCGATACAATAGAAGATGTGCTGGAGCCGTATTTGATTCAGCAGGGGTATTTGATGCGCACGCCGCGTGGTCGTGTTGCAACCAGTCAATCTTACCAGCATTTTGGTTTGGCGGTGCCAGCTAGCCTGGCTTCGGGTGAACTTTGGCAGCAGTAAAGATGCATAGCACTACTACTTTCAACTGGCCAGTCCGCGTCTATTATGAAGATACAGATGCTGGCGGCGTGGTTTACCATTCCAATTATCTGAATTTTATGGAACGCGTCAGAACCGAATGGCTGCGGGCCTTGGGTTTTGAGCAGCCACAGGTCAAAACGGATTTAGGTGTCATCATTGTAGTGCATAGTCTTTCGGTTGAATTCAAAGGCCCCGCATACTTCAACGATATGCTTGAAGTACATTGCAAGCTCACAAAAATCGGGCGCGGCAGCATTGAAATGGAACAGAAGATAATGCGTGAGCATCAGGTGCTGATTAAAGCGCAAGTCAAGCTGGCGTTTGTGAATGCTGACACATTCAAGCCGGTGGGTATTCCTGTAGCTATCAAAACGGCCATGTTGCCGACATTGGCTGATCAGAAATAGATTTTTTTAAATAATTGTTATAAAAATAGTGTGCAGTAGAAACTAGTGGAGAAATTATGAACGCAAGCAGTGATATGTCGTTTTTTACCTTGATCGCGGGTGCCAGCTTACCAGTGCAGCTGGTGATGCTGATTCTGGTCATTACCTCGCTATTCTCATGGTGGTACATATTTATTAAAGTCGCCACTATTAAACGTGCTGAAAAAGATGCAGAGCAATTTGAAGAAACGTTCTGGACTGGCGGTGACTTGAATAAGCTGTATGAAAGCGTGACCGCAGGGCGCCGCAAGCCGCAGGGTATGGCCAGCATCTTTGAAGCGGGCTTCAAAGAATACATCAAGCATAAGCAGCAGGCACGCATGGAAGTGTCCGATGTGATGGAAGGCGCACGCCGTGCAATGCGTGCTGCCTACAATCGCGAAATGGATGATATGGATGCACACCTGCCATTCCTTGCATCGGTCGGTTCTGTGAGCCCTTACATCGGCCTGTTCGGCACGGTATGGGGCATTATGAATGCATTCAGGGGCTTGTCTAACGTCGCACAGGCAACGCTTACCCAAGTGGCGCCCGGTATTGCCGAAGCGCTGGTAGCTACTGCTATTGGCCTTTTTGCAGCGATTCCGGCAGTGATTGCTTACAACCGTTTTGCCAGCTCTGTCGATAGGCTTTCTGTGCGTTATGAGAGCTTTATGGAAGAGTTCACCAATATCCTGCAACGTAAATCTTAAGGGCGAACGCAATGTCACGCACTCGTAAACGCCGCATGATGAATCAAATCAATGTAGTGCCTTACATTGATGTTACCTTGGTGCTGCTGGTTATATTTATGGTGACTGCGCCAATGACGAATCCAGGCGTAGTGGAATTGCCAGGCGCAGGTCAAGCCTTGAGTCAGCCAAAATTGCCGCCAATCGTTGTTACCGTGAAGAAGAACGGAAACACGGAGCTGGACGGTAAAACCATGCAGCGCGATGAATTATTGTCTGCGGTTAAAGGTCAGCTGGGTAAAGCGCCGGAGCGTTCAGTCGTGATTGCGGCCGATAAAAGTGTCAAATATGAAGATGTGATCGGTGTTATGGATTTATTGAAAACCAATCAGGTGGATAAAGTTGGCTTGCTGCTGAAGCCACTTTAAAAGAGTAATCAGAATTTATGATGTTACGTCAGCGCGAAAATCCAGACTCATTCAAGGCCGGTGTCTACTCTGTTTTAGTACACACCTTGCTGCTGGGTGCTTTACTGATTTCGTTTAACTGGAAAACGACGCACCCGATCAGCATTGCGCAAGTGGAACTATGGGACAGCGTTGCTGTTGAGGAACATAAGCCGGCACCTGTGCCTGAGCCTTTTCCGGAGCCGATGCCTGTAGAGAAAGAGATACCAAAACCGGAGCCGGTAGTCGCGCCTGAAGAAAAACCTGCACCAAAAGTGGAAATAGCGATTGAGAAAAAACCGGTCAAAAAAGAGCCAGTAAAAAAAGAAGAGCCGCCCAAACCTGTTGCCAAGGCGAATGATGCACTGGCTCAACTGCAGGAAGAAGCACGTCAGGAAGCATTGAAAAATAAAAGCGTTACAAAATCAAACACGAATGATGCTTTAAAAAGACTGCAGCAGGAAAGTTTGAATGAAGATAAGGCTGCGGGTGAGCAAAAAGCTTCTGCAGCAAGTGCCGGGGTGGTAGATGAGTTTAAAGCTAAAATTCAGGCGAAAATCCGCAGTAACGTGAATAAAACACTATGCGGTAATGGCAATCCCGAGCTGAAATTTGAAATCGGATTAATCCCTACCGGTGAATTGAGCGGTGCACCCAAGCTTATTAAATCTAGCGGTAATGCTGCCTGTGACGATGCGGTAGAGCGTGCAATTCGAATGTCAGAACCGCTACCGTTGCCTCAGGATGCAAGCTTGTTTACTCAGTTCAGGAACCTTAAGCTGACATTCAAACCTAATGAGAGTTAAACCTTAAACGCTGATTTTCCTTGGCCAATAACAGTTTTCACCAGTAACCGTTCACTGTTTTTCTTTAACAAAATTAAATGCTTGTAGCTTGCTCTTATTGCAGTAAAATTCATTAACTTTATGGATGCAGACCCAATTTCAGTATATGAAAAAACTTTTTAAATTATTCCAGCCCGTTTTATTTTTGATTGCGACGCTCACTACAACTGTAGCGCATGCTGCATTGGAAATTGAAATCAGCGGCGGCAGTGCGCAGCAAATTCCAATTGCAATCGTGCCTTTCGGTCAGGCTGTTACTGCTAATCAGGATAAAATCGCTGATATTATCGCCGCAGATTTACGTCGTAGTGGCTTGTTCCGTGTGCTGGAGACCAGCGGTGTTGCAAGTCGACCTACTGAAGTGTCGCAAGTCAAATATGCCGAGTGGGCTGTGCTGCAAGCACAGGCGATCACAGTCGGTAATGTCACCGCTTTACCCGGTAACCGTCTTAAAGTGACATTTGGCTTGGCCGACGTGCTTAAGCAAACGCAACTGGTGACGATGGAATACAATATTGCGCCTAATCAGCTTAGATTAACCGCACATAAAATCGCAGATGTGATTTATCAGAAGCTGACTGGTGAAGGGCCTATTTTTGCTAGCCGTATTGCTTACATCAATAAAACCAAGAATCGTTATGCGTTGCAGGTGGCAGATGCTGATGGCGTTAATGCACAAACTGTAGTTTCTTCCAGCGAGCCGATTATTTCACCGGCTTGGTCGCCAGACGGTACCAGGATTGCTTATGTTTCATTTGAGAAGAAAAAGCCGATTATTTTTGTGCAGTCGCTCACAACTGGCCAACGCTTAACTCTGGCTAACTTTAAAGGTAATAACAGTGCGCCGACCTGGTCGCCTGATGGTAAAAAACTGGCGATTGTACTTAGCCATTCAGCCAACTCGCAGTTATATACGATTAATGCAGATGGAACTGGCTTGAAGCAAGTCACCAAGAGCAGCGCGATTGATACCGAACCGAGTTGGTCGCCGGATGGAAAATGGATTTATTTTACTTCTGACCGTGGCGGTAACCCCCAGATTTATAAAGTATCTGCATTTGGCGGCGAAGCACAGCGTGTGACCTTTCAGGGCGACCATAACCTGAGTTCACATTTTTCTCCTGATGGAAAATCATTGGTGATGGTGCGTAAAGACGGCGCAAGATATAGTATTGCCTTGCAGGATTTAGCGAGTGGGCAGAGTCAGTTACTGAGCGATGGCGGTCAGGACGAGTCGCCAAGTTTTGCTCCTAACGGTCGTGTGATACTATATGCTACCCGAACGGGTGGTCGTGGTGCTTTGGCGGCAGTGTCTTCAGATGGTCGTGTTAAGCAGCGCCTGAGTGAATCTGGCGGTGATATACGTGAGCCATCGTGGGGGCCTTTACTGAATTAGTAGCGCATTGAACAGTTTCAGTGCTGCTTTTTGAATATTGCGAGATTGCAATTAATATGAGGAGAATAAAATGAACAAAACTATGTTAAACAAAAAACTCTTGAGTAGCTTGTTACTGGCTATGGTTCTGTCAGCTTGTAAAAGCACCCCTATGGTTGATAAACCTGCAGCGGTAGATGATAAGAGCCCTAACATTACAGCAACTGCGCCAGCTGTACCTGTTGCAGATAGCGGCGCAGATACTGCCGGTGTTAAAGATGGCTCAGTGAGCGGCAATCCTTTAACAGATCCAAACAATATCTTGTCTAAACGCACTGTGTATTTCGATTTTGATAAAGATACGGTTAGAGAAGAGTTCCGTCCGCTGGTTGAAGCGCACGCTAAATATCTGGCTGAACATGGCAGTGCAAAAGTAATCCTGCAAGGTAATGCTGATGAGCGCGGTACACGTGAATATAATCTTTCATTAGGTCAGCGTCGTTCAGTTTCAGTGAAAAAATCATTGAATCTGCTGAGTGCACAAGATAAGCAAATTGAAACAGTAAGCTACGGCGAAGAAAAAGCCACAGCAAATTGTAAAGATGAAGCGTGCCATCAATTGAACCGTCGCGTAGATATCGTCTACGAGGGCGAATAATTAAAAGCTTAGAATAGAGACACGATGAGAAAACTGATTCTGATAAGCCTGTTTTTAACGGCACAATTATTTTCATATAGCAGCCACGCGGCATTGTTCGATGACACTGAGGCACGTAAGAAGATATTTGAACTTGAAAAAACAATGCAAAGTCAGAATCAGGCAACTCAGGCAACACTGGCAGAGCTGAAAAAAAATCAGCAAGCGTTGGAGCAAAGAGTGACCTCACTAGAGGCGATTGCTAAAAATGGCTTGGTTGATGTGCAGGCTCAGCTGGAAGTTCTGAAGCAGGAAAATTCAAGATTAAAAGGCGATCTGGAACTGGCGACGCATAATCTTGATTTGGCACAGCAACGTCAAAAAGATTTATATACAGATACCGATGTCCGCTTGCGCAAATTGGAAAGTGGTGGGGTTACTGTAGCACAAGCAGCGGCAGAGCCGACTGCTGTGGTTAAAGAATCAGAAGAGCAGAAACAGTTAGAGGCAGCTAATGCCTTATCAAAAGATGCAAAGCATAAAGATGCCTTTGCAGCGTATGATAAATTTTTAAAAGACTTTCCAGGTAGTGCTTTAGCTGCAGATGCCATGTATGGTCTGGGCTATTCGCAGTTCGCATTAAAAAACTACAAATCAGCAATTGCTACCCAGCAAAAATTACTGGATGCACATCCTGATAGTGCCAAGGCGCCTGATGCAATGATGAACATGGCGAACAGCCAGATCCAACTGGGTCAGGTGGCGGCCGCAAAGAAAACATTGCGCGAACTGGTTAAGAAATTTCCTAACAGCGAGGTAACGCCAACAGCGCAAAAACGCTTGAAAGCGCTAGAGTCAATCAGGTAATCTTTAGAAAAAACATTCACTTAGTTAACGTGGGTGTTAACTTGGATTTAGCGTATTGCACCTTTTAAGTTAAAATAGCGCCAATTAAATTGGCGCTATTTTTTTATAGCGTGCATACATGGCGCTATAACATCTCAAATGAAACTTAAAATCCACGAAATCTTTTATTCATTGCAGGGTGAGTCCAGCAGGGTAGGCTTGCCTACCGTATTTGTGCGCCTCACTGGCTGCCCGATGCGTTGTGTATATTGCGATACTGCTTATGCATTCAGCGGCGGTAGCAATATCGAGATCAGTGATATTTTAGCCAAGGTTGCAGATTACGGAACAAAATACGTCACAGTTACCGGAGGCGAGCCGCTGGCACAGAAAGGCTGTCTGGTGCTGTTGCAGGATCTGTGCGATGCTGGTTACAGCGTATCGCTTGAAACCGGCGGCGCGATAGATATCAGCCCTGTTGATAAGCGTGTTTCAGTGATTCTGGATGTTAAAACACCCGATTCCGGTGAAGTTGAAAATAATCTTTGGAGCAATCTGGAGCATCTCAAGCAGACTGATGAGGTGAAGTTCGTGCTATGTAGTCGTGCCGATTACGTTTGGGCAAAAGAAATTTTAAATAAACATCATATTGCAGATAAGTGCCCGGTATTATTTTCGCCGGTTTACAGTCAGATTAATCCGACTGATCTGGCAGGCTGGGTATTGGAAGATAAGCTGCCGGTGCGCATGCAGGTGCAGCTGCATAAAATATTATGGGGCGAGAAGCCTGGAGTTTAACCTTAATCTAAGTATGAGCAGTCTGATCTGATATGAACAATCAAGTGAAAACGCCCACAGAGGGCATATTAAACGAGCAACTAGCGCACAACGACCGCGCTGGTGCTAAAGCCGTAGTGCTGCTTTCAGGCGGCTTGGATTCTGCGACCGTGCTGGCTTATGCACGTAGTCAAGGCTATGAGTGCTATTGCCTGAGTCTGGATTATCACCAACGTCATATTGCAGAATTAAATGCAGCTAAGAACATTGCCGCAGTAATGGGTGCGGCCGCACATAAAACCGCGCAGCTTGATCTATCGTTGTTTGGCGGTTCTGCTCTAACGGATGACGCAATCGCGGTACCTGAAAAAGCCTCGGAAGGCATTCCGATTACTTATGTACCGGCGCGTAATACGATCATGCTGTCACTTTCCTTGGCTTGGGCAGAAGTGCTGGGCGCACAAGATATTTTTATCGGCGTGAACGCGCTGGATTATTCCGGTTACCCGGATTGCCGCGGCGAATACGTAAAAGCGTTTCAGGCTATGGCCAACTTGGCGACCAAGAGTGCGGTGGAAGGCAAAACCATCACCGTGCATGCGCCGTTGATTGATATGACCAAAGCGCAGATCGTGCAGTTGGGTACAAAATTGGGTGTGGATTATGCGATGACTGTTTCCTGTTATCAGGCAGATAGTCAGGGCGAGGCTTGTGGTGTCTGTGACTCTTGCCGTTTGCGCAGCGAGGGGTTTGCGGCGGCAGGATTAGTAGATCCTACACGTTACAAGCATCAGCCATAAAATGTATAGAAAATCGGTTTCTGACATAGCTGTATTGGTTCTGTAATTAGTCACAAAAACAAACAGATACATTAATAATGAAATTGATTGATAAATAGCTTGCCAAAAGGTTCGGATATAACGTAAAATCCGCGCCTTTCTGCTTTAAATTATTCAAAAGAGAACAAAGATTATGGTTATTATTCGTTTAGCTCGTGGTGGCGCGAAAAAAACTCCTTTCTACAACGTAGTTGTGGCTGATTCACGTAACCGTCGCGATGGACGTTTCATCGAGCGCGTTGGTTTCTATAACCCATCTGCCAGTGCTAATGCTGAAGGTTTGCGTATTGATTTGGCCCGTGTTGCTCACTGGCAAAACAACGGTGCGCAACTGTCAGATACAGTTGCACGTCTGGTGAAATTTCACGCTAAAGGCCCTGAAGCTGCTATCGCTGCTAAAGCTAAAGATGCTGAAAAAGTAGAAGCTAAGAAAGCTAAAATTGCTGCTGAAGAGGCTGCTAAAGTGCAAGCTGCTGCTGACGCTGCTAAAGCTGAAGCAGATGCAAAAGCTGCTGCTGAAGCCGAAGCCGCTAAAGAAGCTGCTGCCGCTGCTGCAGAAGCTCCGGCTGAAACAGAAACTCCAGCTGCTGACGCTTAATCATTTGCTGCCTGAATACGTTCAGGCGTCGCAAGTGATTAGCTTAAGCCGGATTGAGGTTTAATTTTGGCAGATAATGCAATGGTAGTCATGGGGCGCGTTGTTGCGCCCTACGGCGTTTTTGGCTGGCTGAAAGTGCTGCCTGACACTGAAGTGATTGATGGTCTGTTTGACTACGATACCTGGTGGCTGGGCAAAGGTGATGATTGGCGTGAAATGGTTGTGGAAACAGCCAAAATTCATAACGATGTGATTGTAGTGAAACTACAAGGCATTAATGATCGCGATGCTGCATTTGCCTGTAAAGGCAAACAGATTGCAGTACCTAGAGCGCAATTGCCGCCGCCAGACGAGAATGAGTATTACTGGTCTGATCTGATTGGTTTGCACGTTAAAAATGTGCAAGGTGTTGATTTAGGTGTGATTGATGACGTTCTTGAAACTGGTGCCAATGATGTGCTGGTAGTTAAGAGCACACCAGTTGAGACTGAAATCACTGACAAAACCAAAACTGATAAGGCTGCAATAGAAAAGCCGCAGGAAAGATTGCTGCCTTTTATTGCCACTGTGGTATTGGAAGTGGATTTAAAAGCAAAAACAATGCTGGTTGATTGGGATCCGGATTTTTAACCGGTTCTTTAATCATGGCGTTTAAGTTTGATATCGTAACGTTGTTTCCTGAAATGTTTGATGCTGTTACCAAATACGGCATTACCAGCAGGGCGTTACAGAAAAATATCTATGCAGTGCAGTATTGGAATCCACGTGATTACACGACTGACAATCATAAGACTGTAGATGATCGACCCTATGGTGGCGGTCCCGGCATGGTGATGCTGATTGAACCGTTGGAAAAGGCGATTGGTGCGGCAAAGGTGGTACAGGCAGATCAGGGTGTAGCGCCTTGGGTGGTGCATGTTTCACCGGCGGGTAAACCGCTGACGCATGATAAGGTCATGCAGTTAAGCGCGAAGCCAGGCCTGGTGATATTAGCCAGCCGTTATGAAGGTGTAGACCAGCGTCTGATTGATGCTGAGGTGGATGAAGAAATCTCCATCGGTGATTATGTATTAAGTGGCGGTGAATTGCCCGCCATGGTGTTGATGGATGCAATTATTAGGCAATTGCCGGGTAGTTTGGGTGACAGTGATTCTGCGATTGAAGATTCATTTGTAGATGGCTTGCTGGATTGCCCGCACTATACAAGGCCGGAAGAATATAAAGGCGTGAAAGTACCTGAAGTGTTGATGTCGGGCAATCATGCAAAGATCAAGCAGTGGCGTTTGAAAACGTCATTGCAAAGAACTCGGGATCAGCGTCCCGATTTATTGGCCGCAAGGCTGTTGACGAAAGAGGAAGCACGGCTGCTACAGCAGGATTAGTTAGCAGGAACAAGTTTCTTCATAATTAAAAGGAACCCGCCAAGGATAAACCGCAAGGTTTAAACCCAAGGCGATATAAAGGAAATAACATGGCAGATATTATTAAAATGCTGGAAGAAGAAGAAATTGCGCGTTTAGGCAAAACTATTCCTTCTTTTGCTCCAGGTGACACTGTAGTAGTTGGTGTGAACGTAGTTGAAGGTACACGTAAACGTGTGCAGGCATACGAAGGCGTGGTGATCGCTAAACGTAACCGCGGTTTGAACTCATCATTCATCGTGCGTAAAATCTCTTCAGGTGAAGGCGTTGAGCGTACATTCCAAACTTACTCACCATTGATCGCTAGCATTGAAGTTAAACGTCGCGGTGATGTACGTCGTGCGAAACTGTACTACTTGCGTGAGCGTTCAGGTAAATCAGCACGTATTAAAGAGAAATTGGTTTCTCGTGACAGAGAAGTCATGGCTCCGGCAGAAAGCGCTTAATTTAAAGCGAATTCTGAAAAACCCCAACAGATGCAAATCGTTGGGGTTTTTTGTTGCGTCAAACATTTGTATATTCAGACATTTTCACAACGGGTGCTTTGGTTTAGCGGCGGTTTGATTTAACATCGTGCCATGACAGCAAACAACGATGCATTGATTAATACTCCGTTCGGTGCGGTGATGATTAGCTCAAACGGCGGTCAGTTGGCGATAACGCTATTAGCTGCGCCTGCTTGTAGTAATGTTCAAATCACAAAAACATCTGCCAACCCATTGGTAGCACAAGCCTGTAAACAGGTACTGCAGTATCTGCAGCAGCCTGCAGCAAGGTTTGATTTATCTTTGACGCAGCAGGGTACAGCGTTTCAGCAACGGGTGTGGCAGGCAATTGCATCTATACCGCTGGGTCAAGTGCGCACCTATAGTGAACTTGCACGCGAAATTGGTTCTGGCCCGAGGGCGGTTGCCAATGCCTGTGGTGCTAATAAACTGCCTTTACTGGTGCCTTGCCACCGAGTGGTCGCACAGCATGGTCTTGGTGGCTTTATGCAGGGTAAAGAAAATGGCCTGTCAATCAAGCAGTGGCTACTAAAGCACGAAGGTGTGCGCTTGACTGGAGCAGATGGTGAGTGAGCAAGTACTTTCGCCAGAGAATAACGCAGAACTGGATGTATTTATAGATCACCTTTGGTTGGAAGATGGCTTGTCAAAAAATACACTGCAAAGTTACCGGCTGGACTTAATGAGCTTTGCGCTTTGGGCGCAAGATCAGCACAAGCTGCTGTTATCTATTGAACCGGTTGATATCCAGCAATACCTGGCGGTAAAGTTTCCCCAAAGCAAACCGCGCAGCATCAGCCGCCTGATTGCCAGTCTGCGCCGATTTTATCGATACTGTTTGCGTGAAAATAAGATAAATGCTGATCCTACGTTGCAAATAGAATCCCCCAAGCTGCCACGCAGTCTACCTAAAAGCCTCAATGAAGATGAGGTGCTTTCATTGCTCAACGCCCCGAATTTAAATGAGCCAGCAGGCCTGCGTGACAGGGCCATGCTGGAACTGCTGTATGCATGCGGATTGCGGGTGACTGAGCTGGTATCGATCAAAACGACGGAAGTCAGCGTTAGTGATAGTGTCGTACGGGTCACTGGCAAAGGCAGCAAAACAAGACTGGTACCGATGGGTGAAGAAGCCGCGGATTGGATAGGGCGTTATTTAAAGGAAGCGCGCCATGAAATTCTGCAAAAGCGCTTGAGTGATGCCTTGTTCGTCACTAATCGTGGTGATGAAATGACACGACAGGCGTTCTGGTATCTGATAAAGCGTTATGCTTTGTTGGCTGGTATTACCAAGCATATGTCGCCGCATGTGTTGCGCCATGCTTTCGCAACGCATTTGTTGAATCATGGCGCAGATTTACGTGTGGTGCAGATGTTGTTGGGGCATTCGGATATTTCAACTACGCAGATTTATACGCATGTCGCGCGGGAGCGGTTGAAGAAGCTACATTCGCAGCATCATCCGAGGGGTTAAAGCTAGCTCCCTCACCCTGTAAGGGGGAGGGTTGGGGTCGGGGTAAAGTGCAGAAATATTCACCATGTCGGTCTCGCCCAACTAGCGAACCTATTTCTTTTGTTTGTCCAAAAGAAATAGGTAAAAGAAAAAGACACCCCAAAACACGGGCTTCGCCTTCCCTGCGCTACTCAACATAAAGGGCAGCAATCGGGAACTCGCCCTTATGGGCTCAAACAGCCGATTGCTGAAAACTCCCTTTATGTCTGCGTTGCTCGGCGTGCTGTAAGGGGCTGTGATGGTTGAGTCAATTGTTAATTAATATCGAAAAATACAATCCCAGTTTCATACTATTTGTTGCGTTGAACTATAACGCCTAACGCTTTAAGACCAGGCAATATCGCAGGTTTAGCCACTTTTACTTTCACACTTAACGCGCCAAACTCTTTTAAAATCAATTGGCATAGATGCTCGGCTAGCGCTTCTACCAATTTAAAGCTGTTTTCTTTAAGTGTTTCACGAACGCGGCTCACTACCGCACCATAGTCTATGGTGTCAGCGACATCATCGCTTTTGCAGGCTTTGCTTAAATCATAGCCAATTTCTATATCGAGAATGATGGTTTGCTCAACCATGCGCTCCCACTCAGGTACGCCGAGTTTGGTTTGTACTTTGACTTCGCTTAAGAATATGGTGTCCATAAAATATTGTGCCTAGTATTTTGCTATGGTTTAGAATGTGTAAGCCTGAATATTACATAAATTAACACGTATTCTTGCTAGTCTTTTATTTCGTATGAGAATTTTATTCAGTCGGCATATGAATAACTACGCCACTCCCTCATAAAATCCCCCTACAAAACAAAATCCTGCACAATAATTACGTGAATTTATGTAATATCCAAGCTAGTTAAATTTTAGAGCACCTTATTATGAATGAATTAGGTTTTATTCCCGTAACCTTGGTTCCTGTGGTCTGGATCGTGGCAGCGTATCTGCTGGGTTCAATCGCATTTGGTATTTTAATCAGCAAACTTTATGGTCTGCCTGACCCACGTTCAGTTGGTAGCGGTAATATCGGTGCGACTAACGTTGCACGTAGCGGTAAAAAGTCTGCGGCTGTGCTCACATTGCTAGGTGATGCTTTTAAAGGCTGGTTTCCGGTTTGGCTGGCTTTGCAATCCGGTATGCTGATGTGGGTGGTGAGTGCGGTAGCGCTGGCGGTATTTTTTGGGCATCTGTACCCAATTTACCATGGCTTTAAAGGTGGTAAGGGTGTAGCGACTGCGCTGGGCGTAATGCTGGCTATATCGCCATGGTTAGGATTGGCGGCACTTGCAACTTGGCTGGTAGTGTTTGCAGCGACACGCTATTCGTCATTGGGCGCCATTGTGGCTGCGGCTCTGGCACCAGTGTTTGCCTGGTATTTGCTACCTTATCAGGATTATGTGCTGACAGTGCTGATAATGTCCGTATGGCTGATATGGCGTCACAGAACCAATATCCAGAAATTGCTGGCTGGCACAGAGTCCGGTTTCGGCAAGAAGAAATAGTTATTACGGCGCTTGTAGTTCGTTCAGGTTCCAGCGCGGTTTTACGCTGAAACTGTAATTCTTAGGGCTGGCATCCTGCATTGCAATCAGACGCATGGCGCCGGCAAAAGCGATCATGGCGCCGTTGTCGGTACAGAACTCCAGGCGCGGATAGCTCACTTTGCAGCCCCTGCGTTTAGTGGCGGCATTCAATTTTTCGCGTAGTTTGGCGTTGGCGCCAACGCCACCAGAAACGATTAAATTATCCAGCCCGGTGTCACGTAATGCATGCATGCATTTTATCGTTAATACTTCAGTCACAGCTTCCTGAAATTCATAGGCGATGTCAGCTCTGGTGGATTCATCTAAAGGCTGCTGCTGGTTAACCAGTGTCAGTACCGAGGTCTTGAGTCCGCTGAAGCTGAAATTCAGATCACCGCTATGGAGTAATGGTCTAGGTAGCTTGAAGTGAGGTTTACCACTTTGCGCTAATTTAGATAACGCCGGGCCGCCCGGGTAGCCCAAGCCTAATAATTTTGCAGTTTTGTCGAATGCTTCGCCTGCGGCGTCATCCAGGGTGTCGCCAAGTAATTCGTATTCGCCGATGCCATCTACCCGCATGAGCTGGCTATGGCCGCCCGAAACCAATAATGCAACAAATGGGAATTGCGGTGGGTTGTCTTCAAGTAATGGTGCTAGTAAATGGCCTTCAAGATGATGTACATTGATGGTAGGTACTTGCAAGCTGTAAGCAAGTGCCTCTGCAAAGCTGGTGCCAACCAGCAGTGCGCCGGAAAGTCCGGGACCTTGTGTGTAGGCAATTGCGTCAATATCCTGCAGTGTTTTGTTGGCTTCTTTTAAGGTGACTTCTGTCAGCGGCAGTACGCGGCGAATATGGTCGCGTGAGGCGAGCTCAGGCACTACGCCGCCATATTCAGCATGCATCTCTACCTGCGAGTGCAGGGCATGCGCTAACAGGCCTTTGTCGGTATCATAGAGGGCGATACCCGTTTCATCACACGAAGATTCAACACCAAGTACTAGCATTTTTTGTATTCAACTTTGCCTAAAAAGAACTTTTACAACACAATTACATAGAAAGTAATTGAACAAAACCAATTATACGATTAAAATGGCGGACTTTTCTCATGTTTATGCCTGAAAAGGCGAAACTTGAGCATGACCTTATAATTGAATTGTTGCAGATAAGAGAGACCGAATGTCTAGTGTACGTGTAAAAGAGAATGAGCCGTTTGACGTTGCTTTACGCCGTTTTAAACGTTTGATTGAAAAAACTGGTTTGTTAAATGACCTTCGCGCACGCGAGTTTTACGAGAAACCAACTTGGGAACGTAAACGTAAAGCTGCTGCTGCTGTTAAGCGTCAATATCGCCGCTTGATGAAACAAACATTGCCAGCAAAACTTTACTAAGCAACGCTTGGTAAAAGCATCAGTATGTCATTAAAAGCTCAGATATCTGAGGATATGAAGACTGCCATGCGCGCAAAAGATAGCGCACGCTTAGGCACGATTCGCCTGCTACAGGCTGCGATTAAACAGCGCGAAGTTGATGAGCGCATTGAACTTGATGACAGCAATGTAATTGCTGTGATTGAGAAAATGCTTAAGCAGCGTCGTGATTCTATCGCAGCTTATGAATCAGCAAATCGTAATGACTTGGCTGATGTGGAAAAGTTTGAAGTCAGCGTACTGCATACCTATTTGCCACAGCAATTGACTGAGGATGAAATTAAAGACATCCTCGAAAAAGTTGTGGTAGAAACAGGTGCTGCTGGTATTAAAGATATGAGTAAGGTCATGGCGGCGATTAAACCGCTGGTAGCTGGCCGTGCCGATATGGGTAAAATATCCGGGTTGATCAAGACCCGTTTAGGTTAAGCAGTAAAGCTGTAAACAAGCAAACATCATAAGGAGCGTAAGCTCCTTTTTTGTTTTCTTTTGCGCTAGAATTACCATTCGGTCATTCAATCAACGTCGTTATTTTTGGTAAAAGCAGATAAATTTGATCCCGGAAAGCTTTATTCAAGAACTCCTGAACCGCGTTGATATTGTTGATGTGGTGGATAAAAGTGTGCCGCTCAAAAAAGCTGGCGCCAATTATTCTGCCTGCTGCCCGTTCCATAATGAAAAATCCCCCAGTTTCACAGTCAGCCCTACCAAGCAGTTTTATCATTGTTTTGGCTGCGGCGCACATGGCACCGCCATAGGTTTTTTAATGGAGTATCAAGGCGTTAGCTTTGTAGAGGCAGTGCAGGACCTAGCCAAAAACGTGGGTCTGGTTGTACCGCAGGAAACCCGTGATGCCGACAGGCCTGCGCAGAAGGTGATCGTGGGTCTGCAGGAATCGTTACAGCAAGCTGCGAATTTTTATAAAGCCGAGCTTAAAAAATCACAGCGCGCGATTGATTACCTCAAAAGCCGTGGCCTCAGCGGCCAGATTGCTGCCAAGTTCCAGATTGGATATGCCCCTGCCGGCTGGCAGAATCTGCAAGGCGTTTTTCCGCATTATGAAAGTGAAGCCTTAACCACTGCAGGCTTGGTGGTCGAAAATGATCAGGGTCGCCGTTATGACCGCTTCCGTGATCGCATCATGTTTCCGATTCACGACCAAAAAGGGCATGTGATTGGCTTTGGCGGCCGCGTAATTAATCCTGAAGATACGCCTAAATATTACAACTCTCCTGAAACGCCGCTGTTTCAAAAAGGGCATGAGCTTTACGGGTTGTTCATCGCGCGCCGCGCGATACGCGACGCCGGTCGTGCGCTGGTGGTTGAAGGCTACATGGATGTTGTTGCGTTGGCGCAATATGGTATTGAGTATGCGGTTGCTGCATTAGGGACGGCTACTACGCCATATCACATAGCTAAACTGATGCGGCAGGCAGATGAAATTGTATTTTGTTTTGATGGCGATAATGCCGGGCGCACCGCTGCCTGGCGTGCTGCCATGAATGCATTGCCGGCACTGACGGATGGTCTCAAGCTTACTTTTTTGTTCCTGCCAAAAGAGCATGATCCGGATTCTTATGTACGTGAATTCGGCAAAGAAAAATTCGAAGTTGAAGTAAAAGCGGCAATGCCGCTCTCGCAATATATTCTGCAGCACCTGAGTGAAAATAATCCGTTGCAAAGTCAGGAAGACCGCGTGCGCTTTTTAAATGAGGCTGAACCTATTCTGCAGCAGATTAATGCGCCGCGCAGTGCGATGTATTTGCGTAAAAAAGTTGCCGAGCTCGCGCAATTGTCGTCAGAGGAAATGCATAGTCTGCTTAAGCTGCCAAATGTGAATAGAGCGCCAGCACAGGCAAGACCCAAGCAAACGCGGACGACGGTATCATTGCAGAAGCGCTTTTGCCTGATGCTGCTGATGCGGCCTGCGCTCGCCATTGCCTCGGATTTGCTTTGGGTAGAGGGTGATGCCGAGGAAGATATTTTACTCAAGCAGACTATTGAAACTTGCTTAAGTCACCCCCATTCTAAACCAGCAGTCTTGATGCGTGAACTTGAGGGCAAAGTAGAGGCCAAAGGTTTACGTGAATTAGAACGCGAATTATCACTGCTGGATGAAACGCTGGATCTCGAACGGGAGCTGGCAGGCACCAGGCAACAGTTGCAGGATGTCTATTCACATCAGCAGTCATCAAACTTATTGGCGCGAGTCGGTGAAAAACCTTTAAGTGCGCTGACGGAAGAAGAGAAAGTCCTGTTGAAATCTGTGGGCAATAAACCCAGCCAAAATAGGGCTTAATTCTGGTATAATACGCGGTTCGGTAATCTTATCGTTATGCAGCTAATTTAAGTGCATGGCAGAAGCTAATTTTAGAGGTAAGTCATGGCAAGACCAAAAAAGAGCGATCAAACAGCTGAAAAAGAAACAGAAGAGTTTATTAGCACGGATATGCAAGAGGTAAGCGCAGAAGAGCGCCGTACCCGTCTTAAAAGCTTAATCGTTTTAGGCAAAGAGCGTGGTTACCTCACTTATGCCGAAATTAACGATCACTTGCCTGATGATGTGCAGGGATCTGAGCAGATAGACGGTATCATCGGCATGATCAACGACATGGGTATTCAGGTGTACGAAGAAGCGCCTGATGCTGAAGTGCTGTTGATGTCTGACTCACCACCGGCAGTGACCGATGATGATGCGGTAGAAGAGGCTGAACAGGCGCTAGCGACTGTAGATTCAGACTTCGGCCGTACGACTGACCCGGTGCGTATGTATATGCGCGAAATGGGCACAGTGGATTTGCTTACGCGTGAAAGCGAAATTGAAATTGCACGCCGTATTGAAGACGGCTTAAAACACATGGTACAGGCGATTGCCGCCTGCCCAACCACGGTTGGCGCATTGCTTGAGCTGGTAGATAAAGTAGAAAAAGACGAGCTTAGCGTTGATGATCTGGTGGATGGTTTAATTGACTCTGATATTGGTCTGGATGATGGCATGACTGCCGAGGCTGAAGAAGAAGTAGAGGCTGAAGAAGATGACGAAGATGAGGATGAAGATGCTGATGGTGCAAAAGCCGCAGCAATCTCAGCTGAAGCATTAGCTAAACTCAAGGAAGAATTGCTCAAGCGCTTTACTATAGTACGTGCAGCCCATCAGAAAATGATGGAAATTCTGCCGTTAAGAGGCTCACAAGATCCTGAGTACCAATCATTCCTTGCGGAGATTCTGGAAGAGCTTACTGCATTCCGCTTTTCACCAAAACAGGTTGAAGCGCTTTGTGACCAAGTGCGTGACTTGGTGGAAACCGTGCGCGGCCATGAACGTAAAGTACTGGATTTCTGCGTTGAAAAATCCGGTATGCCTAGAGCTCACTTTATCAAGTCATTCCCGGGTAATGAAAGCAACCTGAACTGGCTGGCAGAAGAATTGCAGGCTGATAAGCCTTATGTAGAAAAACTGGCACGATTTAATCACTCAGTGCTTGATCAGCAGCAGCGTATTATTGATCTGGAAACTAAAGTTGGTATTTCAACTAAAGAGCTCAAAGAGATCAATAAACAAATGACGACTGGCGAGGCACGTGCCCGCCGCGCCAAGCGTGAAATGATCGAAGCTAACCTGCGTCTGGTGATTTCTATTGCTAAAAAATACACCAACCGCGGTTTGCAGTTCCTGGATCTGATTCAGGAAGGCAATATCGGTTTGATGAAAGCGGTAGATAAATTTGAATACCGTCGCGGTTTTAAATTCTCTACCTATGCAACATGGTGGATTCGTCAGGCGATTACACGTTCGATTGCGGACCAGGCACGCACCATCCGTATTCCGGTGCATATGATTGAAACGATCAATAAAATGAATCGTATCAGCCGTCAGATTCTGCAGGAAACAGGTGTAGAGCCAGATCCAGCATTGCTGGCAGAGAAAATGGAAATGCCTGAAGACAAGATCCGCAAGATCCTGAAAATCAGCAAAGAGCCAATTTCCATGGAAACACCGATTGGTGACGATGAAGATTCACATTTGGGCGATTTCATTGAAGACAGCACAACGCTGGCACCAGTGGACGCGGCTGTTTATGCAAGCCTGCGTGACGCAACCAGTGAAGTGCTTGAATCACTGACACCGCGTGAGGCGAAAGTCTTGCGTATGCGTTTCGGTATTGAAATGAATACTGACCATACATTGGAAGAAGTAGGTAAACAGTTTGACGTAACGCGTGAGCGTATCCGCCAGATTGAAGCCAAGGCATTACGTAAATTACGTCATCCAACCCGCTCAGAAAGATTAAGAAGCTTCCTCGAAACAGGCCAAGATTAGTTATTTGAGACAGGCCAAAGTCAGTTATTTTAGTTTAAAATAGCGAACTTAAAGTTTTGGCCCCTTAGCTCATGCTTGGTTAGAGCAGCGGACTCATAATCCGTTGGTACTGTGTTCGACTCACAGAGGGGCCACCAAATATAAAACGACTTAGGGAGAAATCTCTAGGTCGTTTTTTTGTTTGAGCTAACTTTATCTGAACAACACTATATCTGTTTACGTTTTAAATGTACCGCCTCTAATTTAATCAGAGTAAATTGCTTGGTTACCAATTCGGGCAACACAAGTTTTGTCACCATAAAATGTTTCTCTTTATTGATGGGTGTCGCAGCTGCCCATTTACTGTTGACTAGTTTTTTGGGACTCACAATTCTGTTTATGGACGCCATTTTGATTGGACTTCTGGTTTCATTAGAGTTTATCTGGAAACCTTGAATTTAATATTGATGATTGAAATAACGACATCTTTCTAAGATATAAATTTATGGTGCGAGTTTGCGACCAACACTAACTGCGTATGCGCCAGGTCTAGCCAGTAATACAGGGTCTTCACTTGGTGCAATACCATCTAACAATATGAGTGGATTAAAAGCCAAAGCTTTTTCGGCAGCAACATTATCAGCAACCGGCGCCTCTAAACTAATTACACCAAGCTCTATTAGTTTTCTGTCATTTGGCCAGATTACGGTAGGGTCATTAACTACATCATTTTTTGCTGCAATTTGTGCAAGTAGACGAAATTTAGCTTCACCTTTTTTAAGTCTCTTGGGTAGTTCTTCAAACAAGTAGTTTGGCGTTACTTTTGCAACTTCATCAGCACTTAAGAGTTCTTGGCCATTTACAGGCAAAATTTGATAGCGCACATAATTTTTCTCCTCTTGGGAATTTGTGAACTCAAATGCATTGATACCAAAATAATTATGTGTTGCAAAGCTTACTGGGAAAGGCTTGGGAATCGCGAGAAATTTTTGTAGTGATGGCGTAGCTGCAACCAGCATTTCTACCGGTGTTGGTTTGGTTGAATCTGGCTTAGTGGCAATACGAGCATTGAGGAACTCTAAAAATGCTTCAGGCGTAGATACTGGAAAAGCATTGATTGACAGGCTTACGATATCGGTGATTGTGCCATCCGGTAACTCAAAGCGGATAGCAATTCCGCGTGGATTCGCATTTGGATTAGTATCTTCAATAGTGGGAACGCCCCCGGCATTGGAGAACCTAACGGTAACTTTGCTTGGCGTATTTTGTAAATGCGCAGCCTTGGTAATACTGGCAGCAGAAGCCGATGGAGTAAAGGAACCAGTAACAACAATGCCTTTGTTGTGATTTACGCGTAAACCTTTATAGGGGCCTTTGGCTAATGTGGTTTGCGCATCGATAATTTGCTCGACAACAGATTTGTTAGCTGTTTCATCTGCCAATACAGACGATGAAATTATTGCAAAAAGTATAGACGAGATGGCTATGCCAGCGTGTAGTTTATGCATATTGATATCTTGCTTTCATGCGTATAAAAAATAGTTAATTAACTAACAAAATTGTTCATTCTACTTCAGACTTAGCATCTTGCTAGTAAGTTCTGTATGGTGTTTTTATAGTTACTAAAATTACGGTCTATTTGAGAATTACACTGATGGAAAATGTTTGACTTTCCAGGCTCTGTTAGACACCGTTATAGTTTAATTAAACGAAATAATGATAAGTTCTTACTTGTATTCCTAATATTGTAATTTTTAATGTAATTAGCCTAGTTGCAAGCTTTAGCCTGATATCTGAATCGACCAAGATGCAGTAGACACTTTTAAGCTAATACGTGGAAACTGTATATGGGATGGTGTCAAATTCAGTGAAATCTGACGGCCGCAATAATTTTTAGTTTTTCACGCAACAGATGCATGAGCAGGCTTATAAAGTGCTGCAAATAGAAATGTTTGTTGAAAGTGTAGAGACTAGACGGCATCACCTAAAGCAATCGTTATGGTTGTTATGGTGAAGGCATAGTTCAGAGAGGCGGGAAACCGTCACAAACCAGAATCCGTTGGTACTGTGTTCGACTCACAGAGGGCCACCAAAAATAAGACGGCTCAGGGAGAAGTCTCTAAGTCGTTTTTTTTAATTAATTTAATAGTCTGGACTTTCTTTTTGTAGCCAAACCAATTAAACCAAGCCCAGTTAGAAACATAGCCAAAGTTTCAGGTTCGGGCACAGGAATCAGCTCACCTGTGGCAGTGACGCAAGTCAGGCAACCATAACTATCATAAATATCATCAGGGCCATACTCTTCGCCAAGTCTTACAAATCCAATTTCATTTAATGTCAGGTCAGGAATAACACCAACAGTTTTAAAGTTAAAAGGTGAGGTGCTGCCAAAATAAATATTACCTATAATGGTTAGTATGTAATATCTATCTATTAGTGCACCAGATTGGAAGGTTTCATCAAGTGTTATGGAATAGGTGCCAAGGGTACCATCAGGATTATACGACTCTGCATAAGAACCTGTTGCTCCAGCAAAGTTGTTACATGGGAAGCAACCTAGTCCAGAATCATTTCCTGTTTGAACGGTAATGTTAAAAATGTCGTATGTACTGGTATTGAAATCAAAGCCACCTCTAATGGAGCCGCTATCAGTAGGAATTGGCATTTCTGTGAACTCCCAATGAATAATTTGACCAAAAGCATTTGGGGTAATTGAAAACGTTAGCATTAGGCTGTACAAAAAAACACTCAGATAATTTGACATTATTAGCTCAATTCAAAGTCACTTGGTTCTTTGTTGACAGGGGTTTTATCATCTTTATTACCTTTTTGAGCAACATTAATGGTGTTACTTCCAAAATTAATGAATAACCTATTACATCGTCAGTAAAATTAATTTTGTATGATGAGTAGATTTAGCCCATTTTTATAGCCATTAAATGCTTAGTCTGTCCGAAACCGCACATATAGCTTACTTAAGCTGTGAATTTCCCGCTCCTACTGTAGGTGTTTCCTGGTTCTTGCTATGTAAAGTATTACATTATTGATGCAGGGTATTAATGGCAATCTGATTACGGGTAAGTGGGTTTTGATTGTGTTGAATAGACTGCAAATAAATTAAACGAGAGTTGAATCTTGACTAGGCTGGTTTGTTATTTTTAAGCAATGCTATTTATAGCAGTTTGGACTTCATTCGTGCGCGCCAGCCAATAATTGCCAAGCCTGAAAGTAACAAGGCATAGGTCTCTGGTTCAGGCACTGCGATCAGCGTACCTGTTGCCACTGCGCATTGAAAGCAACCATCCTGCGAAAACATGCTTGGGTCTATCCAGTCATCCAGCCTTACATAACCTCTTTCCCTGTACGAAAGGCCAGGGTAAGTTCCAGGAGTACTTAAATCAAATGGCGATATATTGCCATCAATACTGCTCGCAATAACGGCAAAGTAAACCTCTCGATCTACCACATCGCCTGTATAGAATACTTTGCTGAATTCCACATAAGTCTGAGTGCCGGGCTCGAAATGGTAAAAGGTTGTTGCGTTATCATAAAGCGTGCATTGAAGGCAGCCATAGCCGTTGCTGAATACCTCAGCAGTGATGTTGCTAATTTCATTGGTGACCGTATTGAAATCAAAGCCACCCTGTACGTAGCCGTCGGTATAGGTACCAGAAGAGCTATCTAATTCCCAATGTATAAGTGCCGCATTTACCGTGGAGGAAATTGGCAGCGTGAAAAGTACGCAACAGATAAACCAGAGGTATCGATTGAACATGGCAACTCCCGGCAAATAGTTATCAAGTCAGGACTTATGCTCTAGTTCTTATTCGTGAGCCATTCGCCTGTGCTGTAATAAATTTTATCCAGATAAATCAGTCCGTCTGTACGTTAGCGTGCATTTGTATAGCTATGAAGATAATTTTTTATACAAAGGTTATGGCAATAGGGTCGCTGTAACCAAATGGTAGATAAGGTATTTTATGCACGCTAAATATGCGGGTGTGAGTTAATATATTTGAATTGCTCGTTTAAATTTTTAGCCCTTACTTGAAAGGTTGTTATGGCAATTGGTTGGCTGACATTACTGAAAGCAGTTCCATGGATAGAGGTGGCTAGGAAAGCGCCAGAGGTGGCTGAAAGTGCAAAAAGGTTATGGAACACTATTGCAAAAAACTCGTCAAAATCAGAAATTGAAGTACCAGCTGAAACGCATTTATTTACCTCAGAAGAGCAGGAAATTGATTGGTTAGAACAGAGGCTAACAGCAAATGAGGCAGCCTATGCAGATCTTCACAAACAAATGCTGGCATCTGCTGAACTGATAAAGGCGCTTGCTGAGCAAAATGCGCAGCTTATCAATGCTATTGAGTTGCAGCGTAAACGAATAATTAGGCTAACGGTTTTCACCATAATTATTGGTATCATTTCAGCCTATTTGATTATGAATAAATTTTAACAATGGTTAGTAATTGAGTAAAAAAATTGCATAAACCGAATACCATCAGCACAGACATTTTAAATGCCTCACTATGAATAGTTACTCTTTACCGCTGTTCCCTCTTAATGTAGTTGTATGCCCTGGCGGGTACATGCCATTACGTATATTCGAGGCACGATATCTGGATATGGTTAAGAACTGTCTCAGAAATAAATCATCTTTTGCAATTGTGACAGTACTGCCTGCAGGAGAGACAGATTCAGATGGAGCCTTTCCGTTTGCAAACGTTGGCACATTTATTGAAATTAAGGAGGCTGACGTCACAACGGTGGGCCTGATGACGATACGATGTGTTGCACATCACAGGGTCAAGGTTAACTCGTTTACACAACAAGCGGATGGATTGTTTATTGGTGAAGTTATTGATCTCGCTAATGATACCGCGCTGCCTGTTCCTGAAGATCTGGAAATTATCAGCAGCAGTCTAAAACGCTTACTGCAGAGCTTACCTGAGCAAGGTGTTTTGCCAACGGATATGCCTGTTATCGAGCCTTACAGCTTTGGTGATGCTTCGTGGGTAAGCAATCGATGGGTTGAGCTGTTGAACTTGCCGTTGATTCAAAAGCTGCGCCTCATGCAACTGGATAGCCCAATTGTAAGGCTGGAGCTGATTCATGATATTTTGGCTGTAGATTCAAGTAAGTCGGTTTAGCTCGCCAGAATGGAAATTAATAATAGTTTTGAGCTGGAGTTTATTGCTTATCTATCGATGCATCTAGAGAACATATATTGCGAACAGAATCGTAGTGATAATACTAAACAGCGTGATCGCTACTCCCAGTTAATTGCATTTATTCAAGAGTCTTCATTTGAGTCGGCTCTTGAGAAATATAAACAAATCTCACTAGCCGATACTGACATCACTAGTTTTAACGAATCTACTATCAAAATGGCACAACGGCTGGCTAGAATTGATATGGGGTTGCCGTTGGCCATCGAATAAGCTGCCAATTTATACAAATATCTACCATCATGATGCTTAGGATTTAACCTAAGCATACAAGCTGCAGCAAGCGTCTTGGACTAAATCGAGTATATTCGGCATACGTAAAGCAGGGTTTGCGAATCAAGCCAATGACGCGTTATGTTATCTACCATACATACCAAGTAAACTTTTTCGTATAGTGTGTTTAATCGGAGGTTTTCTTAAACTATAAAAGGAATTTACTAATGGAAAAATATAATGTTTGGAAAATATTTGCGTTAATTGCTGCTGTTTCATGCATAGGTTGTACAAATCCAAAACCTGTCACTAGCACAGGCGCTGATGCAAATATTTCTGGTACAGGAAGTGCAGATAGCGGCGCTGGTATCGGAACTGGCGGCACAGAAACTGAAAGTGCTGGTACAGGCAGTGCAAAAAGCGGTGCTGGCACTGGTACTGGCGGCACAGTTCAGTAACTTTGTTAATCACGGGAAGTCTCGATTACTTTCAAAGTTTTAGACTGTAATTCGAGATTCTCTAATCATTAGCTTCTTCTTTATTTAAGTAGGTTGCTAATTTTTAAGCGTTTGATTGAAGAATGCAATTGTGCGTTGCCAAGCAAGTTTAGCTGCGGCTTCATCATAGCGAGGCGTTGTATCGTTATTAAAGCCATGCTGTACGCCTGCATAAATATGCGCTTCATATTTGATATTTGAAGCTTTCAGTGCAGCTTCATAGCTTGGCCAAGCAGCATTCACACGATCGTCCTTTTCGGCAAAGTGAAGTAATAACGGTGCTTTAATGTTAGGCACCATTTCTAACGCAGGCGCACCGCCATAAAAAGGCACTGCTGCGTTTAAATAAGGAACGCGTGTAGCTAACAGATTGGCAATTGCGCCCCCATAGCAAAAGCCTACCACACCGCACTTACCATTATTATCAGGTAAATCTTTAATGAAGTTTAACGCTGCAATAAAATCTTCCTGCGATTTTGACTGGTCTAATTTAGGGAACAGCTCACGTGCTTTATCTTCATCACCCGGGTAGCCGCCTAATGGAAATAAAGCATCTGGTGCAAAAGCGATAAAGTTATCCAAGGCTAAACGTCTTGCAATATCCTCAATATGTGGATTAAGCCCTCGATTCTCATGCACCACCAACACTACTGGAAGCTTGCAGTCAGATTTAGCTGGCTTTACCAAGTAGCCGTGACCTTTTCCGTAACCTGCTGGTGAATCAAACTCCACATATTGCGCTTGTATGCGTTTATCGTTATGAGCAACTTGCTGCGCATAGGCAAATTTAGGACTGAGCGCAGTTAATAGCCCGGTTGCTGTCATGCCGCTGATTGCTGCAAATTTTGTGGCATTTTTTAAAAATCCACGTCTGTCTAAGTCACCATGTACGTACTGATCAAAGAGACCAAGTACTTGGGGGTCAAAATCGTCTGCCTTATATACTGGCTTGTTGTTAGACATCGCTTAAACTCCATATATTGATTCAAGAAAATAACCCAATTTTTATCTGCATAGACTCACTATTACCCACTGGGAAATACATGTGCGTTGTATTTTTAACTTTATATTAGCTTGATGGCAGTCATACAAATATTCATCATTAATGAAACGTAAGCCTACGAAGGATTGTCCTTTTCTCAAGCATTAAGTTCATTATTCAACGTTGGCAAACGCCTGCTCATATGAACTTATAATCCGTTGATGATGTGTTGGGTTCACAGGGCGAAGCAAAAACAGGAAAAATTGGGGGGTAAAATCTCCGGGGTTTTTAGAGCTGTACTTCGCTTTTAGCACTTTACCAGGTGCCTACAAATTGAAAAATATTGTGTTGGATGCTGCCACAGCACGAGTATTTTGGCTTTATGAACATCACCTGTGCGGGTTTGCATTTACTGGTTCAGATTTAGCGGCATTTCTATATTGAAGTAGTGATAACGATTTCTGCCGCTCTGTTTAGCAAAATACATCGCTTGATCGGCATTTTTAAGCAAGGCATCTACCTCAGTACCATTTGCCGGGTAAACACTAATGCCGATGCTGGCGCTGATATAGACGACTTCTCCACCCAAATTAAAGGGCTCTGTCAGTTTATTTAGAATACTTTGTGTAATACGCTCAGTGTTGATCTGATGATTGACATTATTCAATATCACAGTAAATTCATCCCCACCCATGCGAGCGACAATGTCATCTGCTCTCACGCATTTCATCAGACGTTCCGCAACTTCTTTTAATAATATATCTCCCATGTCATGCCCGAGCGTGTCATTGACTTCTTTGAAACGATCTAAATCAAGATACATTAAAGTAACTGGTTGATTGTGGCGATGGGCATTTGTGAGCACTTGGTGAAATCTATCCAGAAACAAGACCCGGTTTGGCAGGTTGGTTATTTGATCATAATGCGCTAGCTGCAATAGTTGATTCTCTGAACTTTTTCTTTCACTAATATCCGTATGAGTGCCAATCATTCGTAAAGGTTTTCCATCGAGTGATCGGCTGATGACCATGCCACGGCTTAGTGTCCACTTCCAGGTACCATCTTTGCAAAGAAGACGAAATTCGGACACATACACATTCTTTTTTCCGCGCAGATAATCTTGTGTATCTTCTATCTGATGCATTAAATCGTCAGGGTGGACCAGCATGCGCCCGGCACTCGCGGTGTCCTCAATTTCGTTGTTGGTATATCCATAGATTTCTTTCCACCTCGCAGATCGAAAGACTTTGTCAGTGACCATATCCCAGTCCCAAACGCCATCTCCAGCACCCTCTAATGCAAATTTCCAGCGATCTTCACTGACGTCTAAAGAAGCTTTAACAGCGAGTTGTTTTTGTATGCTGTCCAGTATTAAAAAATAAAGCATCAAACCGGTAAGCGCAATAAATGCACCGCCTTTGTATATGCTGTACTCTAGATATTGTTGTTGCGAAGAAACTAGCAGACTCAGAATATTGTCGCTAAAAAATATCCAGAAAAGACCAACCAGGATATAGATTATCAAAATGCGTAAAGCAAGTATACGTGGAGAGTGTGAGGATTTTTTCCAAATACTCATCAATTCATTACTCCTTAAAGTACTAAAGTAAGTCACTAATTCTTTAGTGACTTGCCACAGTCTCTACCTGTTACTAACAAGCTATTTAGACCATCTATAGAACTGCAGGCTATAAATATAATTGGTATGTAACATTAGCAGTGTATTGTAAAGCAAGCAATCACATAGCCTGTAGCTAAAGAATTTACTTTTTGATTCGGACAAAGTGATCTGGGCTGGTTAGCCAGCTATGGTTGGAATATCATGATTGTTAAACAGTTGATGCTTCGGGTAATTAAGCTAGATTTGATCCATTTTTACTCTAAATTTAAATAAATCTTCAAGTGGTATAGGTTTAGAGAAATAATAACCCTGAGCAAAATCGCATCCTGCTGCTTTTAGTATTTCCAATTGCTGGAGGGTTTCCACACCTTCAGCAATCACCTGCATTTTCAGCTTGTGTGCCATCACAATAATAGCTTCACACAAAATCAAATCTTCTGAATCAGGGGCTAAATTTTTTACAAAAATCTGATCGATTTTAATGTAATCAATATGGTATTGCTTTAGATATGACAATGACGAATAACCAGTACCAAAGTCATCGAGTGCTACCTGTATCCCTGCATCTTTAAAAGCCTGGAATTGACGACTTAAACTTTCACTTTTATCGAGTAATAAACCCTCAGTAATTTCGACTACCAGACTGCTTCCTGGTAGCTCTAACGATGTAAGATACTCAAACCATGAAGAATGGTGCTCATTGTTTACACGAAATTGAACTGGCGATTTATTGATGCTGATTTGAAAGTCCGGGTAAATCTTCTGACGACAACTTTTAATCGCTTTAGTCGCCTCTTTGAATACCCACTCACCAATTTCTACAATCTGACCAGTTTCTTCCGCAATCGGAATAAACAATGCAGGACTCACCAACTCATGTTCTGGTATGTGCCATCTAATTAACGCTTCAGCTTTATGCACTTGCAGTGAATTTAAATCCACAATAGGTTGATAAAGTAATCTGAATTCGTTTCTAGCTAATGCATGCCGTAATTGATTTGCTAAATTAACTTTCTCAACAGCAGCTTTCTGCATGAGTGGCGTGAAATAAGAGTATCTGTTCCCACCGCTATTTTTTGCGTCATACATGGCTTGATCCACATGTTTGAGCAAGGTGTCGGTATCCATACTGTCAGCAGGGTACAAAGTGATTCCAATACTGCCTGTAACATAGGCAATATCACCATCAATCAAGCAAGGCTCGGCAACAATTTCAAGTACTTTTTTTGCTACTTTATCTACATCACTGATCTTATTCAGGTCAGTTAAAATAAACATAAATTCATCACCGCCTAACCTGGCGATGGTATCAGTTTCGCGAATACAGCTTGATAAACGATCAGCAACCAGTTTGATAAGTAAGTCGCCTTTGTGGTGCCCTAACGTATCATTGACTTCTTTAAAGCGGTCTAAATCCAGCATCATCACTGCAATTGGTTTGTTATTGCGGTTAGATTTTTTTACATCCTGACTCAATCGGTCAAGAAACAGTGTTCGATTAGGTAAGTTTGTAATACGGTCATAATGCGCTAGTTGCAAAACCTCAGCTTCAATCTGCTTTCTTTGACTAATATCAGTATAAGTACCAATCACTCTTAGCGGCGCACCTTGTTCGCTTCTCTTCACGACCATGCCTTTTACTTGAATCCATTTCCATTGGCCATCCGCAGTCAATTTTCTGTGTTCATTTTCGAAGCTGCTAGATGCCCCTTCTAACGCGGCTGATCTCGAAGAAACTAAGCATGGCAGATCATCAGGATGAATCAGCTTAACCCATTCATTCATATCACTAGAAATCTGGTCTTCAGAATAACCCAGCATTTCCTTGCACCTGGGAGACAAGAATATCTGGTTGCTTTCCAGGTTAAGATCCCACACACCTTGGTTCGAGCCTTCTAATGCAAAGTTCCAGCGTTCTTCACTATTTTTAAGTGCAATCTCTGCCAGTTTTTTATCAGTAATGTCCTGCACTATTGCAATATGCGCAGTTGGATTTTCGCCGACTTTCCATAATGCAGTACAAGTGATATCTACCCAGGCGATGGATTGATCTTTACGGATATATCTTTTTTGAATGTTGTATTCAGACACCTCACCAGAACATAAGGATTGAGTGCATTGGCGCTGCAATTCCCTATCGTCGGGATGTGTCAGTGTACTGAGGTCTATGGTCATTAATTCAGATAAGCTATAGCCTACAATGTCACAATATTTTTGATTCGTCTTAATAAAAGTTCCGTTTGTGGCATTAGCAATTGAAACACCCACGCCGGCTTGATCAAACACTGAACTGAAATATTGCTCACTTAAAATCAGATCATTATTCAGTGCGGAAATTTCAATATTTTTGGCATGTAGCTCTATGGCATCTATCGCCATTTTTGATAACAGGATCAGTATTTCCAGTTCTGGGTCAGTTAATTTTCGCGGCTTAAAGTCAATAATACATAAAGTGCCGAGATTGTATTTGCCTTGAACCGTAAGCGGAATTCCAGCATAAAAACGCACGCCTGGATGTTGTTTGACTAAAGGATGATTTTGACTGCGTGGGTCAATACTGGCATCAGTCACAATATATGGCTCAAACTCATGAATCGCAGAAGCACAAAAGCCTTCGATGCGCTCGTACTGCTGAGTATCGGTGCCATGATGAGAGATCGACCAAATTCTATCCTGATCGATAAAACTTATCAGTGATACTGGAACGTTCAGTAACTGAGAAGCTAATTTTGTAATGTTGTTAAAAGATGGATTTTTTGTGGTATCGAGTATTTTATAGCTATGCAATACACGGATCCGCTTTTTTTCGGCTTCTGAGACAGGCTGCAAGAAATGAATATCCATTTTTTTGTTACGACTTCACAAATAGTTTAAGGAGCCTAACCTTACAAAGCTAATTAAGGATAAATAAGCTAATGAATTGATTCTACTCTTAAGTTCTGCAAATTAACGCTGTCTATGATAACTATTTACTGAATCGGCCAGGTTGGCATAGGCAATTGCAAGCTTAGAAGTTCTTGGTTGTTTTCATATCCTGATACTGTTCTTTGAAAATTACCTGTTTTACGCAGTAAATTAAGTGAGATTCGACTCATGCACAAGAAATTTTATTTATGGATGTTAAAAGAATTGTGGTTGATATAAAAAAATTTAACGTTTATTAACCAGCCAAGGGAACAATTAAAGCCTAATTTATGCCAACATATCTTTAGGGGGCATTTCAGCTTGGTGAATTTCCTTATGATCGCCAATATTTAGCACTATCTTTTCATTTTGAGGAGTCAGCCTTGGCTAATATAACAAAAATTAATAAGTCAGTTCAAAAGCAAAATGAACAAAATTTTGATGTGCAATTAGAGCAGGCTAATGACAATCTGGCTTTAAAGAATCAAGCGTTACAATCTGCCAAAAACGATCTTAAGCTAGCAAACAAAGAACTGGCCTTTCAAAATGCTGAAAAGGAAAAGCGGGTAGCAGAGCTGGTGATTGCGAATCAGGAGCTGGCTTTTCAAAATGCTGAAAAAGAAAAGCGTGCTGCAGAACTGGTGATTGCGAATCAGGAGCTGGCTTTTCAAAATGCCGAAAAAGAAAAGCGTGCTGCAGAACTGGTGATTGCCAATCAGGAGTTGGCTTTTCAAAATGCCGAAAAAGAAAAGCGCGCCGCAGAGCTGGTGATTGCCAATCAGGAGCTGGCTTTTCAAAATGCCGAAAAGGAAAAGCGCGCTGCAGAACTGGTCGTTGCCAATCAAGACCTCAGTATTGCAGCTGCTGCCTTTGAATCGCAAGATGGCATGCTGGTTACTGATGCCGATAACATTATCATTCGAGTAAACAACGCTTTCACAAATATAACAGGATACAACACTGAGGAGGCTATAGGCCAAGTTCCGCGGTTATTAAGTTCAGGCCACTACTACACAGAATTTCACGCATCCATGTGGAAAAGCGTGAATGAGTTAGGCTTTTGTGAAGGTGAAGTCTGGAATAAACGCAAGAATGGTGAAGCCTACCTGGAACATATCAATATAAGGTCTGTTAAAAACAAAGACAACAAAGTCACTAATTACGTTACCACTATTAAAGATGTAACGCTAAGCAAAATTGCGGCAGATGAAATTGAAAGTCTTGCATTTTATGACCCGCTTACCCGTCTTCCCAACCGGAGATTGTTTCTGGACAGATTAAAACAGACGTCTATTTCTCATTTACGTAGAGGAAAAATAGGTGGGTTGCTGTTTCTAGATCTGGATAATTTCAAAACCATCAACGATACTCTGGGCCATAACGTTGGAGATCTGTTGTTGCAACAAGTCGCAGCAAGGCTTCAGGGTTGCATCCGTGAGGGGGATACGGTAGCCCGTTTGGGAGGAGATGAGTTTGTACTGTTACTAGAGAATCTTGGTGAACACAAGATTAAAGCAGCAACCCAGATCAAATTGATTGGCGAGAATATATTAAAAACGATCAGTAAAATATATCAGCTTGAAACCCAGTCTTATCAAATTACCTGTAGCTTGGGAGCAGCGCTGCTAAACGATAAAGGGCTCACTGCAGAAAAGAAAATACAACAAGCTGATATTGCGATGTATCAGTCTAAAAAGGCTGGAGGCAATACACTTAATTTCTTTCATCCAGAAATGCAAGATGCAATTAACTCCCGAGTTTTGATTGAAAACGAATTAAAGAATGCGATTGAACAAAAGCAATTTCGGTTGTTTTATCAAATTCAAGTGGACAGTTCATACCGTCCCATGGGTGCCGAGGCATTGATACGCTGGGTACATCCACAACGCGGTTTAGTGCCTCCAATGCAGTTTTTACCTTTTGCTGAAGAAACCAGACAAATCTTATCCATAGGACAATGGGTGCTTGAGGAAGCGTGCGCTCAACTTAAAATTTGGGAGCAGGACCAACGCACAGCGCATTTAACACTTTCGGTGAATGTGAGCGCTAAACAGTTTCATCAGACAAATTTTGTAACTCAAGTTCAAAAGGTTGTTAAGCACTATGGTATTAATCCAGAGCGTCTTAAATTGGAGCTGACGGAAAGTATATTACTCAAGAACATAGAAGACGTTATCGAAAGTATGTATGTATTGAACAAGATTGGTATTAGATTTTCACTGGACGACTTTGGTGTAGGGTATTCATCATTGCAGTACCTGAAAAAACTACCGTTAGCTGAACTTAAGATAGACCAATCATTTGTACAAGATATTGAGCTTGATAGTAGTGATCAAGTAATTGTTCGTACAATCATCGCAATGGCGCACAGCCTTGAGCTCAATGTCATTGCAGAAGGTGTCGAAACAGAAGGTCAAAAAGAGTTTCTAGTTAACAGTGGTTGTAATTCTTTTCAAGGATATTTGTTTGGTAAACCTCTGTTGTTGGGGGAATTTGAAGCCCTGTTGGAAAGTTAATATATCTATCAGCTGTGAAGTAGATTAGTTGTATTGGTGATCGCCAAGTCAGACAAACAGAGTGAGTTTGCTATTTTTTAGCCTAAATTCGTGCTGCGCAGGCCCAATTACACCTTGAGTGAGGTAGCATACAGAGAATCAACAAAGTATCGTGGTATGTTGAAAGCTCTGCTGGACAATTATGTCAACATTCCTTACACAAGTAGCAAACATGAATTTCCTTAAGCCATTCGTCAAAGTATTTACCGATTCAGTGGTATCTTGGATAGATCATCGCGCTGCCAGTAAAGGCGCGGCATTAGCCTTTTACGCATTATTCTCATTTGCACCTATTTTGATTTTAACCATTGCGGTAGCCGGTTTCTTTTTTGGTGATGCAGCGATTGAAGGTCAGTTTTTCTACCCCTTACAAAGCTTGGTTGGCAGTAATGGAGCAATAGCGATAGAAGCAATAATAGCCTCGTCCAGAGACCCGATGGAAGGCTGGCTGGCGACTTTGGTTGCCATTGTGTTACTGCTCATTGGGGCAACGAGTGTATTTACTGAACTCAAAGGTAGTCTGGACGAACTATGGGGTGTGCCGAAATCAAAGTTATCACCGATGAGTATATTACTCAGAACACGCTTGCTATCCTTTGGCTTGGTAGCGGTATTAGCTTTCTTGCTATTGATTTCGCTGGTAGTAAACTCACTTTTGACGCTGCTTGAACATTACGCAGGTGGTATATGGAGTAGTTCGGCATTTTTGTTTACTGTATTGTCATCGCTCATTTCATTTGCTGTCATTACCAGTTTATTTGCCGTTATCTATAAAATGCTGCCAGATGCACCGCTGTCCTGGCATGATGTTGCAATTGGCTCCTTTGTCACGGCTTGCCTATTCATCTTTGGCAAATATTTAATTGGTATATACATAGGCAATAGCGCTGTAGCTTCTAGTTTTGGCGCTGCAGGTTCAGTGATCGCACTGTTGCTTTGGATCTATTACTCAGCGCAGATATTCTTTCTTGGTGCTGAATTTACGCGACAATATGCTTTGTCGTTTGGAAGTCTAAAACAGCTTAAAAAACAGCAGGCTGAACTTGACGAGGTGATTTCAAAACCGCTAGATAGTGTTGAGGCTACGGTACGTTAATGAGCTTAAGCTTAGTCTTACAGCGAGTATGAACGTGGCTCCAGTTGTTCAAGAATCCTCTGCTAGTTGAAGTTATTCAACTACACCTGATTTAAGCTTTAAACGCATAACCCATTGCTATGTAATGGCTGTTTTATCAAATCTTAGCGTGAGTTCGAGTGATGCGTCCTAGTAAATTGGGCTGATTATGTTAGCACTCGTATATCTTTTAATTTGGCTTCAAACGCGTCAAGCGCTAATGGCTGGCTAAATAAATAGCCTTGGCAGAGGTTGCAGTTGTGTTTCTCCAGAAATGCACGCTGACTCTCGAGTTCTACACCTTCGGCAATCACTTCAATGCCCAAGTTATTCGCCATGCCAATGATGGTCTGCACGACAACGGCATCTCTATCATTCATGCACATATTGCGGATAAAGGTTTGGTCGATTTTTAACTGGTCAAGCGGTAGTTTTGTTAAGTAGGATAATGACGAAAAGCCAGTGCCAAAATCATCTATCGAGAAATATACGCCAAAGTTTCTGAGTGTCTGCATTTTAATGACAGCTTCTTCAACGTTATCCAGCACGAGGCTCTCAGTAAGCTCGAATTTGAGACGGCCAGGCTTGATTTTATGTCGCCCTAGTATCTCGCTGACCTGGCTTACAAAGCTGGGGTCATGGAATTGACATGCACTCACATTGACGGCGATTTGCAAGTCGGAGGTAATAGGATCATTCTCCCAGGCTTTAATTTGTGCGCAGGCAGTGTCTATTACCCATTGCCCGATAGGAATGATCAGACCAGTTTCTTCGCTCAGCGGAATAAACTGCAATGGCGGTACTAAGCCTTTTTGTGGATGCTGCCAGCGAATGAGTGCTTCCGCACCATGCACATTGCCTGCGTGGTCTACCTGTATCTGGTAGTAGAGCTTAAACTGATTTTCTTTGATTGCAATGCGTAAATCACTTTCCAAGGCAGCGCGCACCTCTAGTGCCGCCTGCATGGTTGGATCATAAAAGCGCAGTGTTTTACGCCCTGCATTTTTTGCCTGATACATGGCGATGTCGGCGCGTTTGAGCAGTTCATCGACAGTGATTTCCTGGTTGCGAAACAGGCAAACACCAATGCTTGTGGAGCTGTGATACAAATAGCCGTCAAGGTAATAAGGCTGATTAACACATGAGATAATTTTGGTGCCTACGGCTTCAGCTTGTATTGCGGCTTGCGAAGCATCTTCATTGAGGTCTAGCAATATCACCACAAACTCATCACCACCCAGTCTGGCTAAGGTGTCGCCTCCGCGAATGCAGGTTTGCAATCGATTCGCAACTTCTATCAGCAGCAAATCTCCCACGCTATGGCCTTTGGTATCGTTCAGTGTTTTAAAATGATCCAGGTCGATAAATAGTACCGCACCGTGATTTTGATGTCTTGCACTTACTGCCAGCGTGTGTTCCAGTCGGTCAATCAATAAGCGTCTATTAGGTAGATTAGTGAGTAAATCGTAGTAGGCCAGATGCTGAATTTTGTCTTCAGCTTCTTTTCTTCTGGCAATGTCTTTTTCCAGAATTTCGTTAGCTTCCTGTAACTGCATGGTTTTTTCTTCTAATTTGCGTATTAGAATTACGCTATAGTCTTTGAGCCTGTCGCTGTCATCGCCGTTGGCTGCGGTAGGCAAGTCAGGTACGGCGACTACGCCTCTGGCTTGCACCTCGCGAAAACGCGCAAGAAAATCTTCAGGTTCCGATGGCTTAAGAATAAAGGCATCTGCGCCAAGGCTGAGCGCCAGTTTTTCATCTTCAGGTTCTGTATAAGTCGCGGTGTAAACAATAAATGGAATCGTCTTAAGGCGTGCATCCGCTTTCCAGTAACGCAGCAGTGTATAACCATCCATTACCGGCATGAGCAGATCAGACACGATTAGCATAGGTGGATTTTGACGCGCCTTGACCAGAGCTTCTGCACCGTGATGCGCAGTCTCGATAGCGTAACCGTTGCCTGAAAGCAGTGCCTGCAGGTAGTAAAGATTTTCTTCTTTATCGTCAACAATCAAAATGTGCGGCATAAATATCCCTGTATTGCTGATCAAAACGCTAGAAAGGTGGAGACTTCTGCTACAAAAGTTTCAGGGTTAATAGGTTTTTCAATATAACCGTTACAGCCTGCGGCCAGGCACTTTTCACGATCTCCGACCATGGCATAGGAGGTTACCGCAACAATAGGTGTCAGCTTCAGCGATTCAATTGTTCTGAGTGCTCTTGCCACTGCATAGCCATCCATCATCGGCAGTTGAATATCCAGCAGTATCAGATCCGGCAAAGTCTGCTGTGCCAGCTCGATTCCTGAAGCGCCATCTGAAGCACTGACGACAGCAAAGCCCTGTGACTCTAAAAGAAACGTAGTCAGATAACTATTTTGCGCATTATCTTCAATTAATAGAATGGTTTTTTTCATGATTTAACTATACCTTGCAGGGGTAATAACACAATAAATTCAGTGCCTTTTGACCAGACACTGGTTGCAGATATCTGTCCACCCATCAACTCTAACAAGCGCCGGCAGATCGCCAAACCCAGTCCGGTGCCTTCGTGCATGCGTGAAAGCCCGCTGTCAATTTGGCGAAACGGTAGAAAAAGCAATTCCAGATCCTCGGGTTTAATGCCGATGCCAGTATCTGCGACACGGAGTTTTACGTATGGCGCTGGGCTTGCATCGGGTGTGGTTCGGAATTCACGTAGTAACTCCGCCGTAATGGTGATGCTACCTTTTTCTGTGAATTTAATGGCGTTGTTGATCAGGTTAATCAGAATCTGTTCCAAACGCCTGCGGTCGCTACTGATTTCACCTAAGTCACTGGTAATCGATGTATGTAGCAGTAAGCCTTTTTTCTCTGCTACCGGGGTCAGTAAACTAACCACACGCTCAATCACAGCAATTAAATTAAATGGCTCAGCGCGTACTTCCAGTTGGCCGGCTTCAATCTTGGAAATATCCAGTACATCGTTGATGAGTTCCAGTAAGTGTTTGGCACTGCCTCTGACCATGCCAAGCTGTTTGGTTTGTTCAGGATTAAGCGGCCCCGCCATGCCTTGTAAAATGATGCCAGTGAAGCCGATAATCGAATTTAAAGGCGTTCTGAGTTCATGCGACATTGTGGCAAGAAAAGCTGATTTAATTCTGTCGGCAGCTTCAGCGCGCACTAGGGCTGACTGTAATTCTTCCGTACGCTCGGTGACGCGTTTTTCCAGACTTGCGTTTAATTCCCTGATTTCTTTTTCGGCGCTTAAGCGTTCTGTAATGTCATTGCCGATACTGAGTATTTCCACCACTTGGCCTTGCGCATCCAGCACTACTTTATTGGTCCATGAAATCCATACGCGCTCGCCGCCACGACGCATGTTTTCGTTCACGTTTTGTTCAAATGTTTTGGTATCCAGACATATCTCCTGCATTAGGTTTTGCAGGTCACGTCCGGCGCTGTCTGTTACTGGCACAATGGTGCCAATGATATGCTGACCGACAATTTCTTCAGATGAGTAGCCAAAAAACTGCTGCCCGAACAGGTTAAGAAATGTCACATAGCCTTGCGCGTTCCAGCGCAGAATAATACTGTTTGCAGATTCTACAAGTTCGCGATACTTCTGTTCACTTTCATCCAGCTTGGACTCAGCATTTTTGCGCTCGCTGATGTCAATACCCATGCCTACCAGGCAGTCGATGTCTTGGAATTTAACATTCCGGCCGGTGAATAGATATGGTGTTCTTGCACCATCTTTTGCCAGCAATGATGCCTCTATAAAAGATTGACCTTGTGTGAATACTTCTGTAATTTTTTCAGCGATGGCTGATTTTTCTTCTGCCGCAAAAAAGTCCAGCGGATGCATGTTGGCTATTTCTTCATTGGAGTAGCCGCTAACAATTTGAAAGTTGTGATTCCAGCGCAAGAACTTGCCTTCATAGTTATAAAAATAGAGTATGCCGGGCATGCTTTCTATCATCATATCTGAGAATAGTGATTCATTTTTGGCAAGGATTTCTGCTTGCCTGCGCTTTTCCTCGCGCGCCAGATTTTCTAAAGCAAACGAAATGTTATCGACAGTTTCTTTTAATAATGCGATTTCTTTATCTTGAAAGAAAAGTGCTTGTTCAGCATACACGCTGATGGTGCCGCATATTTTGCTGTTGGCGCGAATCGGAAACGCTGCAGAAGCGCGAAAACCACGGCTGTTAATTTCTTCGCGCCAGGCCAGTGTTGCAGTATCTTGCTGCATGTTGTTGCAAATATAGGGTTGCCCGGAGCGGAATGCGATGCCGGATGGCCCTCTGCCTTCAGGCCTGTCATCTGAATATACTTTAATGGTGCTGAGGTAGTTGTTGTCATCGCCGCAAACGGCGGCCGGTACCAGCTGGTTGGTTGCAGGGTCGTTCCAGCCCACCCATGCCATTTTGAAACCGCCTTCTTCAACAAGTATGCGACATAAACTGCTGAATAGCTGTTCCTGATTCGGTAGCCAAATGATGGCTTGGTTTACTTTTGTGAGTGCGGCGTAGAGGCGAGAGAGTTGTGCGATTTCACGCTGCTGCTCTTTCAATAAGGTAATGTCTCTTACCATGCCAAGCAGTTTGCCATCCGGCATTGTAGTAGCGATAATCTCGGCACTGAACACTGTGCTGTCTTTACGCTTCAGCTGCCATTCACGTATGTAATTCTCTTTGGCTTTAATGCTGTCTATTGCAGACTGGATATATTCAAATTCACTCTGAACAATAATGTCGGCCGCATGCATGCCGATTAATTCATCACGCGTGTAACCTAGCATATTGCAGATACTGGGGTTGGCATCCAGATAGTAACTCTCAGCATCGGCTATAAGAATACCATCGGGCGCATACTCAAAGAGTGCTCGATATCTTGCTTCAGCAGCTTCGTGCTCAGAACTGATGGCCGAGACTGTGAGCGATTGTTTCTTAACTTTTTGTTTCGTCAAGATATTTCATTCTTTTTTTGTTTATTGATGCTAACACATAAATAAACAATATTGATTAAACAACCGTAGCAAATTACTGCTTACTTGATGCCTTCTATTGCAAAGCTTTCACTCAGAATTATGAGCGCAAGCGCACAGACATATAAAATTTAATAATAGATAATAACTTTCTAAGTGTAGGCACACAGCCCCACATGATCAGTATTGCAACTATAAGTGATATCAACTAAGGAATTATATGCATGTAAGTTTTGAAGTAGCGCAACAGATTATTGATAAAGCAGTAGAAAGATCGATTGAAATTGGAGTGAAATCCTGTATTGCCGTTTTGGACTCAGGTGGAAACCTCAAAAGCTTTACAAGAATGGATGATGCCTGGGTTGGCAGTATTGATATTGCAATTAAAAAAGCTAAAACCGCGTGTTACTTTGCAATGCCATCAGGTGAAATAGGAAAACTATCATTACCTGGTTCTCCGCTCTATGGTATAGAACATTCAAACGATGGTTTAATCACCTTCCCGGGTGGTCTGCCAATCGTGGATGATCAAGGAGTCCTTATAGGTGCGATAGGCGTAAGTGGTGATACCGTTGAAAATGATCATATTGTTGCTCAGGCAGGTGTTAAAGTTGCCGGGGTTTGTGATGTGCCGAAACACCCTTGGCGTACTTAATGCTTTATAGTCATTAGATAATATGCCTTAATAGCCCGTAATGTTACCGACAATAATAATTGGGGGTTTGCATGAGAATTTTTACTTTAGAGCAGGGTAAAGTAAGCAGCATTTTAGATTTCACTTTTTATTCTATATGCGCCTTATTTTTAGCCTTGTCTCTATTGATAAATGGCTCGCGTCACTACTTAGTCGGAATTCTATTGTTAATCTTAGTTGGGCTCTTCAGCTGGACTGCAATTGAATACCTGTTGCATCGCTTTATACTTCACGGATTACAGCCTTTTAAAAACTGGCATATCGAACATCACAAGCACCCTGGTGACCTTCTGTGTTTACCAACTTTACTAAGCGCTGCATTGGTTCTAATACTGGTTTTTTTGCCTGTTTTGTTTATGTTTGGAATATTGCCTGCCTGCGCACTGACTTTAGGTGTTCTCACTGGATATTTGGCTTATACAATCATCCATCATGGGATTCACCATTGGCATTTGGATGGTAACTGGCTTAGAAAACGTAAGCGTTGGCATGTTTTGCACCATCATGTTGATCCGGCCAGTCATTTTGGTGTGACGAATTCTTTTTGGGATTACGTTTTTGTTAAGGTATTGCATATTTAATACAAAAGTCAGTAGCCTTTATTTAGGGCGCTGGCGGGATAATATCGCTGATGTGGCCCGATGGCTCAGATCAATCTGATCTGACTCAATCTTGAACATAAAATTTATTTAGACGATTTTTTAGGTGCAGCCAAGCTGTGTTGCATTAGTGCCTTGCAGTTTGCGGCATGCAGTTTCGCCTCTTTCACGTCACCATTGTCCAGTAACGGAATGAATGCCGCTAATGGATTAATCATGGCCAACAGCACGGAACCAGCTAATTTCAAGCCAATATTACGTTTTTCCAAAGAGGTATGCGGATTGGCAAAGGTGCCGTTTACATGCAATGGCGACCTTAAACTGATGGGGCTAAAGTCTTTAGGCATCACCACCACTCTCAAGTCGATGGATTCCTTAGCAAGCGAGACTGCGCCATCTAGCCATAATGCAGAGTCTGCCGTATCAAGCACCATGACTCTCGGCCGTAACACACCATTTTCGGCTACCAGGTCTGCTACTGCGCATTGCAGAGGCAGCGAGTCATCGCCTTTAAACATGACGCCCAGTGATTGCGCTAAATCCAAGCCAGCCGCTTCAATCAGCAAGTGAGAGATCGCGCCACCCTGCAATTCACTCTGAATGCTGCCCTTCATTGTTGCAAGCATTTCAGCACTAGATATACCTTGCCCATTTAAAGTAGCTTTACCGTTAAGCCTGCCTGAAATATAAGGTGCCAAGCCATCATCACGTACTTGGCGCACCCAATTTTCAAGACGTACGCCATTCCAGCGCAGGTTAGCATTCCATAAGGCTTGTTTACCTCTGCCATCAAGTTTCAAGTCACCTTTTAGTACTCCTTTTGCTGTTCGTGCATCCAATTCTTGAATCGTCAGCACACCGCCATTTAATTGCAGATGACCGCGCAGAGGACTTAACGGTTCTAGCATTTTCGAGTTTAGATCAACGTACTTAACATTAATCATGATGTCTGCATCCATGGCACGCAGAGAGGCAAGGTCAAAAGGGCGGCTAGGTAATACTTTTTGTTTATTCTTTTTAGAGTCTACAGAACCAAATGCCGGTCCCAGGTCTGTGAGTAAAAATTTAGTGCCATTCAGTTGCCCGGATAGTAGAGGAACTTTGCGTGCCTTTTCGTATATAAACTTACCGTTAAGATGACTGGCGCCTAAATCAAGCTTATTCAGGGCGACATGCCAAGTAGTACGCTCCTTATTGATATAGCCTTTGGTCGAGAATGCAGAGGTCGTAGGCAGGGTCACGCCTACCAGATCTCCCAATGCCGCCATTGATGGACCTTTCAGTGTAAAGCTACCTGAGAAGTTTGCCGGGTGCATTGCATCTTTAGCGCTGCCTTTAAAAGATATCGCGGCTTTTCCCAGACTGCCATTCAAGGTTAAATTCACCGGGACTGCAGTTGTTTTATCAAGCTTCGTAGGTAAAGCGCCAGAAGAGAATAATTCAGCTTTCATGCGCAATTTTTTGTAATAGCCAGCGGCCTCAACTTTCAATACTGATGGCGCCGACGCTAACTTCGTATTTTTAGCTGCATTGCCAACAGAATCTTTTGTGCTGGCTATACTTGTGTCTTCAGGAGCCGTGAATGAGAATTTAGCTTTAATATCCGCATTGGCAAGGGCATCTTGATAGTGAAGTGCGCCTGTTTTAACCTGAAAACTGTCAAACGAGGGTAGTGTTGTTGAGCGGCTGTTCGGGTTGGTCGGTGATATTTTCCAAGAGGCATTGCCATTGGCTAATCTTTGTAAGTCAAGATCCAGCGATTGTGCTTGCAAGCTTTTGATGTGGAGCCCTTGTGAGCGATAAGCGCGCCAAAGGTCAATGTAGCGGAAGTCAGCGACAACATTATGCCCAAGCAATGAATGTGGCGCTTTACTCCATGAAGGTGCCGCGATTTTGACTTGCGTTGCCTGAATATGTAAGCCACCCAGGAAGCGAATCTGGAATGGCGTGGCGGCCTTGATGTCGGGATTTGCTGATTCTGGCGAAATCACAGATGAAAAACTGACCTCACGATCAATTTTTTCAGATAATTTCTGTGCTAATGGCGCTGCAAGAAACGGCCAGCCTAACCACTCTCCAATCGAGAAGCTTAAAATCAGTGTTAGAAGAATACCACTTAAAGCAAATGGCCAGATTCTTCCGATGTGCAGTCTTGACATGAAATTATTCATTTCTAGGTAGAAAAGTGACCGCCTGTTTAAATATATCGAGTGCAGAAATAACAATCAGAAATGCCGGGTAGTATGAATCTTTCAGCATTCCTGACTATTAACTTACCGATGTGAAGTCGCTTGAACTCTACTACTTAGACGTCTTCATCGGCATAAATGCTATTACAGGCGAATTGGAGGGAGATAGCCACCAGGGATAATGCCAAATACAGAAAGAACAATCAGAATCAGTAAGATGATGAATAAAACACGTACGATTTGCGCAACTGGGGCTGGTAACGGCAGCATGCTAACGAGCCACCATATGAGTCCAAATACGACGAGATAAACGATAAGGTTGATAATTAAGTCCATTAATACTCCTGAGTGTTAAAACTGCTTGGGATAACATGCATTGAAAAGTAGATTGTGATTTGCAATTCAAGAAGCAAATATTGTTCTCAACTTTAGCAAAAGGTATTGTGCGCTTGAAAGCTGATTTTTAATGTGCGATAACACACATATGCTGTTAATGTATGGCGTAGGATTGGCAGTTCGTAGTGCGGTCGATCGCTGTCGAATAACCTATTATTTAAAGTTATTCTGAAGTGCATACTCATTTGTAAAAAACTTAAGCCAGATAACTAAGCAAGCTTGAATAAGTAATTTGCGTTTACGTTGTAATGGATAAACTTATTCACCTAAAATTTCAGCAACTGGCTGCAGATTCTCAATATGCACACAAACTACCTTGATGATAACGATGATAGGGATACCGAGTAACATTCCCCACACGCCCCACAGCCAAGTAAAGAATAATAAAGAGATAAAGACCGCAGCAGAGTTCATCTTCGCAATACGTCCGGTCATCCAAGTGGTTAGAAACACGCCGATTATTGTAGCTATCACCATGGTGGCTCCTGAAACCAACATCGCCATCAGTATAGAATCAAACTGCATATAAGCTGCAATTCCGGTAGCAGCCGCAGTGACTACCGGGCCGAAGTACGGCACCACATGCAGAAAGCCAGCCGCCACAGCCCAAGCGCCTGCGTTTTCCAAGCCCAGAATACGGAATGTGATCCACATCGCCAGACCTACCATGACGTTGGTGACCAGTAGCATAAACATATAACGTTGAATTGAATTGTTGATGTCCTCAAGAATATTGACGGTGATTTTTCTTTGAGATAATGAAGGTCCGGTAAGCCGTACTAATTTACGTTTAAACGTATCGCCTGATAACAACAGAAAATAAGCAAGAAATGCCATTGTTATTGCTTCTCCGATAAAGCCAAAAACACCTAAAGAACCACGCCAGAGAAAGTCACCTATTTTAAATTTACGCTCATCGATAACAACGTGCACCTTTTGATTTTTCTTGGGAGCAACTGCATTTGTCACCGAATCGGTAGCGGTTTCAACCTGACTGGCAGCAATTTGTACTTTCTGGATATTTGTCAGCGGTTCTCCACGCTTGCTTGCAAACGCAGAGGTAAGTTTAGTCGAGACTTCAGGCAGTTTGGCAATGATGGACTGCACCTGCCCACGTAATGTAAAACCAGCAAAACCAATGCTGGCCATAAGAAAAATGATCACTAGGCTAGAACCTATGACACGCGGGATTTTGATATATTCCAGCCACTTCACGACCGGATTCAGTGTATAGGCCAGCAACACACCAAGCAGCATAGTGATTACGAAATTTTGTGCCCAATCCAGAGCAAAAATGACGGCTATCGTTGTAAGTATGACCAATGCCACATTTTTAACCTGCACCAGATCTTTGGCAGGCATTGTGGATGAAGCAGCATCAGGCGGATTATCAATATCTTGGAGATTTTTAGAGTTCAATGCATTGTCCTGATGTTACATGGTTGATATCACATAATTGTTAGCTGAAGTTGTAGCTGCGTAGAAAAGAAAACAGATGATGAGTAAATCTATCTTCAAAATCCACCGGGTATAATTTTGCAGCACGCAAGATAGTGTGCATACACTTTTACTACAGCATAGCACTCACAGACTATTTTTTATTTTTTTGTGGAAGATATTATTTGCCACTTCTTAAGTTTTTTAAAATATGAAACCTGCATTTCTCACATGTTGTTCGTTCATGTTTATAGTTTAATTAAGTTAAATCAAGCGGCAACGATATGTAAGCGAGATGGTTATTAATTATAAGAAATCCAAATTAACAATTTTTGTTCATGAAGAGAATTCCAATAGAAATTCTGATGCCAAGAGCATAGAATGAAGCTGCAAATTTATTTTATGACACTTTTGAGTCCCTATTGAATCATTTACCAAAATTTGAGCGCAGTGTTTCGAATAAAGGCTCCAGCGGCGACATTACTGATGTCTTAAAAGTCGTGCTGCTTTATGCCATTTTCTCTGCAGTATACATACTGATATCTGATGAGTTATTGCATTGGTTTCTTTCTAGTGATCCTCAATTACTCACCTATGCAAGTATTGCTAAAGGTTACATTTTCATTCTGATTACATCCGCGCTACTTTTTGGCTTGATCCGCCGACTGTTGCGTCAAAATCTAGCAGACCTACAGGTGCGCGAGGAGGCTTACCGGATCCTCACGGAGCAGAGCCCGGCAATCATCTATCAGGCCAATATTGACAATGGCGGCCATACAATTTTTATCAGTTCGCAAGTCAATGAACTTGGTTATTCCCCTGACGAATGGATTAGCCACCCTGGTTTATGGAAATCGCTAATTCATCCAGATGATGCGCAGCGTGTTATGGCTGAGATGAATGATGCGATTAACCGTAAAATTGCATTTTCATCTGAATATCGATTGAGAAACAAAAAAGGTGAGTGGAGATATTTTCATGACAAAGCCAGGATTTTTAATGATACTAATGGCTATCCTCTATATCAGCAGGGGATGCTGATAGACATCACCGACAGCAAACTAACAGAAATTGAACTTAAAATTGCTGCTATTGCCTTTGAATCCAATGACGGCATGTTTATTACTGATGCCAATAGGGTCATATTGCGGGTTAATTCAGCTTTTATAAAAATAACTGGATATACCTTGGAAGAGGCCATTGGCAAGACGCATGAGCTTTTTAGTTCAGATAGTCAGGATAGGCACTTATACGATCTGATGTGGCACAGTATTGAGCATACGGGCGCATGGGAGGGCGAGGTTTTGGGTAAGCGCAAAAGTGGCGAAGTTTACCCGGCGCGGCTTATTATGAGTACAGTGAAAAATGTAGAAGGCATTATTACCAACTACGTAGCATCCCTCACAGATATTACTGCCAGTAAAGCGGCCTCTGATGAAATCAAGAATTTGGCTTTCTTTAATCCACTGACCAAGTTACCTAATCGCCGCTTACTCATTGATCGCCTGAAGCAGGCTTTGGTTTCCAGTGCACGTAGCGGAAATAAAGGGGCGCTGCTGTTTCTTGATCTGGACCGTTTTAAGACACTCAACGATACACTTGGTCATGATATTGGCGATTTGCTGCTGAAACAGGTTGCCGTGCGATTGTCTGATTGCGTGCGGGCTGGCGATACCATTGCCCACATTGGGGGTGATGAATTCATTTTGCTGCTTGAAGATTTAAGCCCGAACGCTATTGATGCCGCGGGTCAAGCGGAGTCTGTCAGTAACAAAATATTGCATTCAATTTCGCAGCAATACCAGCTTGGCGTCAATAGTTATCGCAGTAGCGCCAGTATTGGTTCAGTAATATTCAATGGTCATGATGTCAGCATAGATGAGTTGCTCAAGCAGGCTGATATTGCGATGTACCAAGCTAAAGACTCAGGTCGTAATACATTACGCTTTTTTGATCCAAAAATGCAAGAAGCTATTAACGAGCGCGTAGAACTGGAAAACGAGTTGCGTATTGCTATAGAGCAGAAGCAGTTTGAATTGTACTACCAAGCGCAAGTTGATAACTCGGGTCGAGTAATAGGTGCCGAAGCTTTAATTCGCTGGCGACATCCTGTGCGTGGCGTTGTCCCGCCTTTTGATTTCATTCCGCTGGCAGAAGAAACAGGCATCATCCTGCCAATGGGGTATTGGGTGCTTGAAGCCGCCTGCGCTCAGCTCAAGTTATGGCAGCAGAGTTCGCATACCAGAGCATTAACTTTAGCAGTTAACGTGAGTGCAAAACAGTGTCATCAGGCTGATTTTGTTGACCAGGTTAAAGAGCTCATAGCTCACTATGATATTGATCCTGCACTTCTTAAGTTGGAACTCACCGAAAGCACCTTGCTGGAAGATATTGAAGGCATCATTGCCAAAATGATTATATTAAGGAAAGCGGGTGTCAGATTCGAGTTGGATGATTTTGGAACTGGCTATTCATCACTGCAGTACCTTAAGAAATTACCATTAAATCAATTGAAAATCGATAAGTCGTTTATTTCTGATATTGCAATTGAGGGTAATGGCAGAACGCTTGTGTGTACTATTATTGCCATGGCACATAGTTTAAATCTCAATGTGATTGCCGAGGGCGTTGAGACAGAAGAGCAACAGCAATTTCTCAAAGATAACGGCTGCGATCACTACCAAGGCTACTTGTATAGCAAACCCGTAACCATCAAAGCTTTTGAGGCTTTATTCGAGCCTGATTAAGAATTTTTACATGGCATTATTGTTGCGTTGAGCCGGTAGCCGTGATTTGAGCCTACAGTCTGTCATTCATAATGCATTGGTACTGTGTTCAATTCACAGAGGCCACTAATATAAAAGGACCTGGAGAAATCTGGGTCCTTTTTTTCTTTTCCTAGAAAAACTTCAACTCTTTTAAATACAACACACTATCTTCACATCCAGATCAAGAAATAAATATCTTAAATATTTATTTCTTGTTAAGTGAACTATCGAACATAGTTATTCAGACCTCTCCCACTAACATAACAATAAATGTTTTCTAAACATAAATTTACATTTCAATAAATTCACAGGGGTCATCCATGAGACTAAAAATAATATCCGCTGCTGTAGCTGCTGCCATCGCAACTTGGGCACCAGTAACTTCAGCGCGTGAAACGGTGGCACTGCCGAATATTATTGGTGTAGGTAATATCGAGGCACAGGCAAGAGGTATTGATACAACCGGTTCTGGATTGCTAACCATTAACCCTGACATTAACGTTAACACGCTTAATGATGTGGGCGGAGCTTTTACGAGTGGTGGAATAGATGCAGCAAGTATCCTGTTTGCTGGTAGTTCGACCATTACTGGGTTTACTGGCACTAGCTTGATTAGATTTGCTGCTATTACAGCAGGTGCAAATGCAACAACAACAAATTTCAACGGTAACGTTTTTACAAACCAGTTTAATTTGAGTGGCACCGGTACCGTCAATTTTAATGGAAGTCTCAATCCTGGAGTTACTGCAGCCAGTACAATCTTTGCCGGTGATGGTTTTATCAACATTGGTGCGAATCAAACGTTTGTAAGTGCAATTACTACCCTCACCGCAAATACCGGTACCTTGACATTGAATAGTGGTAGTAGTGTTACTGGTGCTATTGGTGGTGCCAGCGGATTAAAACAAATTAATGTGGTAGGTGGCGACGCTTCTGTAATTGGTGCGGTTCAGGCGCAGCAATTTAATCTAGGAATGAATACCTTAAGTATAGACGGGGCGTTAACGACTAACGCCGCAGGGACTATATCCACTACGCTAGCGAGTGATGCTGTATTTGGCAGGATTGTTGTGACTGGAGATTCAGCGATCGATGCTGGCGGAGTGACTGTAGTGCCTACTGTGACGGGCGCATTAACGAACGGAACTGTTTATAACATCGTCTCTTCTCCTTCAGGCACTGACAATGCTGTAGTCTCTGTCATTAATAATAATCCTCGTTATACATTTGCTGGATTACCTACAACACTCGGTAATGTAGATATACAGCTTACTGGTATAGCGCCATTGGCGACCTTGGTCACTGCGCCTGGCGCCTTGGCGATCGCGCCAATATTGGATGTCAACGCACCTGTAAATTCTGATTTAAGAACAATTCAAGATGCTATTGCCATATTGCCTAACACTGGAGCAATCAATAATGCACTAGTGCAGCTTGCCCCAGGCAATACTAATCTGGCAGCGCCCTGGATTGCAGGCCAAGCTACCCGTATGTTTGAAGATCAATTGATGGCGCGTATGGATGAGGTTCAAGCCAACTGCTGTGACACCGCTTGCGATCCTGATAAAACACGTACTGAACAAAAGGCGCGTGAGTGTACAGATACCAAGCAGCACAACAATTTGTGGGGCAAAGCGATTGGTAGTATCGGCAATCAGGATGGCAGAAACAACATGAGTGGCTATGAGACTGAGGCCGTTGGTTTTATGCTCGGCTATGATGTGCCGCTTGGCAATTATTCCCGTGCGGGTTTGGGTGGCGGCTATATTAATACACATATTTATGACAACGATTCAGCGGCAAGAACCAGGGTAGATTCTTATCAGGCGACCGCGTATTTTGAATACGCACCGCAACCTTGGTTTGTGCAAGCAGCTTTAACTGCTGGTATAGACAAATATGATGGCAACCGCTATGTCAGGTTTCCAGGGGTCAATCGTAAAATCAATGCAGATTTTAGCGGTCAGCAATATACGGGTCTAGTCGCGATTGGTAAACATTTTTACGTGAACCAAACGACGATTACCCCACTAGCTTCATTAAAGGCAACGCATATTAGTGTAGATGACTACAATGAAAAAGGTGGCGGCGATATTAATTTGCGTGTAGATGACCAAAATTATGACTTTGTACAGTCAAGTCTGGGTGTGAAAATTGAACGCGTGATTCAAACTTCTACTGGTGCAGTGTCACCTGAAATACATGCTAAATGGTTACATGATTTCAACTCAACGACCATGGAGCAAGAAGCCATGTTTGCGGGTGGTGGCTCTTCATTTAAAACAGAAGGTATCAAACACGATCGTGACTTATACAATGTAGGTGCAGGTTTTACTATGATGTATTGCAATTGTGATACGAATTCTTGGTCTGTTAAAGGGTTGTATGACTATAAATGGAATGATAGTGATTACTCATCTCATCAAGTCTCTCTAATTGCAAACGTGAAATTCTAAGTTTTAAAAAGCAAGCTTATCAATATTTAGTGATGCGGCAAAACCTTCATTTTTAAAAATGGAGGTTTTGCACATCTGCTGGTTACCAATGTTAAACACTACTATGCTTAACATTGGCCGTATTAAAAATTATAAATTAATTCAAAGATGTCTAATATAGTAAAAAAATTACACGACCCGCGTCAGAACCTCATTCTGGCATCCTTACCCGACATTGATTATGCGCGCATATTGCCAGATCTAGAGCCAATTGATATGCCAGCAGGATCTAAAATCTCCGAAGCCGGTGATCATGTTAAATATCTTTACTTTCCTACGAGCGGTATTATTTCACTCATATATAACTTGGAGAATGGCGCTTCAAGTGAGATTGCGATTGTCGGCAACGAAGGTATGATAGGCATTTCCATTTATATGGGCGGTGAAAGCATGCCGAGTAGCACAGAAGTACAGTCAGCAGGTCAAGCTTACCGACTTAGCCGTAAAATCATGAAGCGCGAATTTGCGCTGGGTGGCAAACTGCAGCACATTTCTTTACTTTACACACAAGCCCTGATTGCCCAAACATCTCAAACTGCTGTATGCAATCAGCACCATTCGCTGGATCAGCAACTCTGTCGCTGGCTATTAATGAGTGTAGATCGACTGCATGAAGATAAACTGGAAATCACTCAAGGACTCATTGCAAAACTACTGGGTGTAACACGGGAGAGTGTCAACATTGCTGCGAGTAGTTTGCAGAAAGAAGGTGTGATTACCTACACGCGTGGGCAGATTACAGTGTTAAACCGCACTGATCTTGAAAATCGCGCATGTGAATGTTATGCGGCCGTGACAAAAGAGTATGAGCGTTTATTACCTATAGTCAAAAATACTTAAGAAATCAACTGATATCATCCTGTGTTTATGTCTTTGTGGTTACCTACTGCGGTTTGAATAGCTTCTCTAGCGATATCAGTTTCTTGTTTAGTATTAGTCTGCACTACTAGCACTACTTGCCCGCTCGATATGGCATCTTTGACCAAATCTGAAAGCCATCCTTCTTTTTGGGAACCAACTTTGGCACCATATGTAGCGCCTGCCATTGCACCAAGACTGGCACCCCAGCCAAGTAGTGCTAGTGGTGCGACCAGAGGGCTGGCGATGAACAGACTGACATTTGCTGCAACCAATGCGACTTGTGTCAGCGCACCAATGCCAGTGCCGACAGCAGTTCCGATGGCGCCATCTACTGCCATGTCTTTCAGAACTTCATTACTCTTTGCTTGCTCCGTGGCAGCAGGCAGGGTTGCATGAGAATCAAAAATTTGTACTTGTGCGTCAGAGATACCACGTTTGATGAGTATGTCTAAGGTGCTTTCAGCCTCTATTCTGTTTGAAAAAATTCCTGATACATGGTGGCGATATTGGCTCATGGTACTTCTCCTGAAACATTAGCTATATTAAGTATGGAAATAACTTAACTTAGTAAGCCACCAGATGTCTGTGTGCTAGCGCACTCATAGTGAGATTTCATTAAGGATATATGGCATACCTTTAATTAAAATTCTATTTTCACTTGGCGTGGTGGATTTGTAACTGATTGTTTGTAATGAGTTTTAACTCATAATTAAGTATGAGTTTTTGCAAAAAAGATTCGGCATAGGGGTGGTTCTCAGAGTACAATATTGTACAGTTTAGAATTACTTATAAATTCGTAGCTTTCTGGGGTGGTAGTGTGCGCTAACTATCTCTTGTTACAGTGTGCAACTCACAAGAGCATCAAAATAAATAAGGCTGACAGGAATGTCGGCCTTTTTGTATTTCAGTATTCTTTACCGCTTACCGACCAGTTTCAGATGGTCGATAAACGGCAGTAAGCAATAATTAGCAATATTTAGTCAATACGAAAGAATTATTCATGCAGGCCAGTTTGAACAAGAAGTCATCATCTATTTTTGTTTGGGCAACTATTTTTGTCCTGGTAGCCATTATCGGTTTTGCTTATGTGAAATGGATTCCGTATTATGCCAAGGCTTTTATTGCCCAGAGCCAACACTCGATCGGTGAGTCAATTATATCTGGAGAAGCCGGTGCTGCACCGCCCGCATCATGGCATGCAGCAGTGGAGTATGCCATTGCCTATGGCAAGTCTATCTGGAAAGCAATGATTCTTGGATTGCTACTAGGTTCAGGGATTAAAGTGCTGCTCCCCTCACGATGGGTGAGCGACTTACTGGGTCGTCTAGGTTTCAGAAGCGTCATACGCGGAGGTGTGCTGGCTATCCCCTGCATGATGTGCACCTGCTGTGCTGCACCGGTGGCTGCTGGCATGCGGCAAAGCCGCGCATCAATCGGGAGTGTAGTGTCCTGGTGGCTCTCTAATCCTATATTGAATCCTGCCACTCTCGTGTTTATGGGATTTGTACTAGGTTGGGGCTGGGCTCTGTTCAGGGTTGTCTTTGGTATTGCAATGGTGCTGGGGATTGCCTATCTGGCAGAGCGTTATGCAGGCTCCGATGCTACTGCCTCACCAACTGATCATTTGCCACCGGCTTTAGAGGCTGATGCATCAACTGGCAATATTCTGCTGCGCTGGATGCGGGAGTTTATGACCATGACAATCAGACTTTTACCGGAGTATCTCATTCTGGTGCTATTGCTTGGTGCCGCCAGAGCTTGGCTATTCCCGGTGTTTAATGCTGATGACAGTATGATCTGGATCGTTGCTATGGCAGTTGCTGGCACGCTGTTTGTTATTCCTACGGCTGGCGAAGTACCTATTGTGCAAGCGATGCTTGCGCTGGGAATGGGTGCAGGTCCTGCGGCAGCACTTATTATGACATTGCCTGCGATCAGTTTACCTTCTCTGGCGATGCTTGGCAGCGTCTTCAGCGTACGCATCCGACTCGTGATCGCCATTGGTGTTGTGCTTTCAGGAGTCGTTGCCGGACTTAGCGCCAGACTCGTGTTTTAATATAGATGAGTTTTTGTGTTTAACCGTACAAGTACTGATATGTAATTTTTAAGGCGCTGAAGCGCTAGTATCCTGAAAATTAGCATTAGCACGGATCATAATTCGTTGATACTGCTTTTAGTTGCTGCATACACCTAAAATAAAAGGACTTGGATAAACTGCTCCTGTTTCTTTCGTTCAAACTATGGTTAGATAAAGTTATGAAGTAATAGCCCATAATTTGATTCGCGCTATTTTATTAAAACAATATTATTTATTAATGATGAATCACGAAAATTCTGTATATAGCGGACCAATGCCTTTAGTGCGTTGGATATGGCGTTCATATTTTCGTGCTTCACTAATGCCGCTACTGGTTGTAGAAGTTGCCTTAATTTCCTTATATTTCATCAGCAATGAAATCACGAATCGAGAAAACATTCAGGCTATCCGTATGGTGGCCGAGCAGGATGTAACAAACACTGCGTTCCGTGAGGCGGTCGGAATTAATCGTCAATTGGAAGGCATAGCGCAAGCTACAGAGTTTTTGCGCCAACATACAGCAATTGTGATGAGCGGTGCCAAGCCATTTGAACTTGACGATCCTGACCGTTTTGCATATTCCAAAGAAGGTGCGTTTTATACAACTAAAGATACGGGCAGCGCTGCAGTTTTTTATAGCGGACATGTGCCAATAGGCGATACTGAGCGTAAAAAAGCCTATCGGAGTGCAGGTCTGGATGATGCATATATCGGTATTAAGAACGCATTTCCGTTAATCGTGCAGTTGTACTACAACACGCATGACTCTCTGAATCGAATCTATCCATACTTCGAAGTTTTATCACAATATCCTTCCAGAATGAATATTCCTTCATATAACTTTTATTACGAAGCGGATGCTAGACACAACCCGCAGCGTAAGGTGGTATGGACGGATGTATATGTAGATCCTGCTGGACAAGGCTGGATGACCTCCTGTATTGCGCCTGTCTACTCAGGTGACTTTCTTGAAGGCGTAGTCGGTTTAGATATTACCGTTGATGCAATCATTGCTGATGTGCTTGATTTGAAAGTCCCATGGAATGGCTATGGCTTGCTTGTGAGTCGTAATGGCACCATCATCGCCTTACCTAAAGCGGGTGAATCCGATTGGGGGGTGAAAGAATTTACCAAGCATGAATATTCAGAAGCCATTCATAAAGATACTTTTAAACCAGCGAGTTTTAATGTTTATGAGCGTGATAAGAACTCTGCATTATCGAAGGGTTTGAGGGAGAAGTCTTATGGTACCGTGCATACGGATCTGAACGGAAAACGCATCGTGTCATGGGCAACAATTCCGCAAACGGGCTGGAAACTATTGATTACTGTACCTGAAAGTGAAGTGTATGCGACTTCAACTGCATTAGCAGGCCGCCTGAATAATCTGGCCTGGCTTATGTTGGCCGGTATGCTGGTTTTTTATATCATATTCTTCTCGTTTTTGTACCGTCGCGCACGGCAGATGACGGAGTTTATTTCTAAACCGCTAGAGGCAATTGACCGTATGGTTACCAGTGTTGCGGCCGGAAATTATCAGCAAAATACGCCAGATTTTTTTGTTGCTGAATTGAATCGTACTGCAGAGGGCATTGTTCAGATGGGTGGCCAGATCGATGCAGCTGGGAAGTCTCGAAAAATTGCCGAGGCTGCATTGGTGGAACTCAGCAGTCGGTTGCAATCGATATTTGATCTTAGTCCAGATGGTTTTATCTCTATTGATGCCAATGCGATGGTGATTATGGTCAATCCCGCGTTCTGCCGTATTACTGAGACAGCATCTGCTGATTGGCTCGGTATAAGTGAGGACGAACTATGGCAACGTATTGAATCACTGACACATGCTCCTTTAAATGTTCTGAAGACACAGAATAACTTTAAACTGGAACTGTTAAGGCCAACATGGCGTGTGCTGCAGTGCGTGATTCGCGACATTAGTCTTGATAATGTATTTAATGCCGGCAAAGTTATTTATATGTATGACATTACGCGTGAAGTTGAACTGGATCGTATGAAAAGCCAGTTTTTAGCAACAGCGGCTCATGAGTTACGCACGCCGCTTACCACTGTAATGGGCTATTCTGAGTTGCTTGCCAATGACATGGTGCCGGCTAACAAGAAATCCATGGCGGTTAACGCAATTCTTGATCAATCCAGATGGCTGGTTAATATCATCAATGAGTTACTGGATCTCGCCCGTATTGAGGCTGGCGGAATTATGGACTTCAATATTCAAGTTTATGCTGCTGATCAGCTGGTGATTGATGCAGTAAATGTTTTTACTGTCCCGGCTGGCCGAGGTGAGGTTCGTTGTGAGCTGGTCGCTGGATTATATGTAGGTGTGGATAAAGATAAATTTAAAGCAGTGTTATTTAACCTGCTGGATAACGCGTATAAATATTCATTCAATGGCGATGTCGTGATCCGCGTTTTGGAAAAAACCTCCGACAATATCTCATATGTGGGATTTCAGGTTGAGGATGCCGGTATTGGGATGACGGAAGCCCAGGTTGCACATGTTTTTGAACGCTTCTGGCGAGCAGACGCCAGTGGCAACATTCCCGGTACAGGGTTGGGCATGTCGATATCTAACGAAATCATCCGATTGATGGGAGGTACCATTGAAATTGCCAGTCAGAAAGACGCTGGTACCAGAATGACTGTATGGTTAACTAAAACCAGCTCATGTCCTGAAGTTGGTACTCACTAAAATGGCAGGTTCTGTTTTGGCACAGTTTAAAGGGGTCAGGGTCTCACCGATTCAAAGCAGTCATTACCTATCTGTGGATTTTGCATTGATGGTAAGCACGCGCTTATAGTAATCATTTGCAGTGGCTGTATTTGTATTACAGAGCAACGTATTGCGGAGGTGGTTTCAAAGATAAAGGACTTGGAGAAACCCAAGTCCTTTATTATGGTTTAACCTTGGTCGACCCAAAGTATTCTCCATAATCTATATTCGTAATATCTGATAACAGCTTGAGTTAATTTATAGCTTTAAACTATTACAAACACAAAGGCTTTTGCCTAAACTGCTATGTATGTGTCAAGAAGCGTTAACACATTTATAAATAACTCTATTGCGCCCGCTTCTTTTTGCCTCGTACATTGCTGAATCAGCCGCATCCATTGCCTGTTCAATAGAAGTCTGGCTTTCGATGTTGGTGATACCTATACTAATCGTATAGTTTATTACGCCCTTGCTGGTTGAAACAGGCTTTGCTTCGATGATAGAACGTAATCTTTCTGCAAAAGTAATCGCTGCCTCTTCGGAAATATTGGGCAGAAATATTGCAAACTCCTCACCGCCCATGCGTCCGATAACATCCTCCTTACGCAGATTTTCTTGAATGTTTTTAGCAAAATCAATCAGAACCTGATCTCCTGCCAGATGACCATAACTATCATTGATCGCTTTAAAGTTATCAATATCGAGTACTAACAGGGAGAGGGGTGTTTTCATGCGTATGGCCCGACTCTTGTTTTTGTGTAAACACTCAAGAAATATTCTTCTGTTATACAAGTTTGTCAGTGAGTCATGCTCCGCATACTTGCGCAATTTTAATGAAATGACTTCGTTAGTTAGCAGCACGACACCCAAAGGTAATAAAGAAGTAATCATCAGCTGCTCATAAAGAATCAAGTCTGTAGGAGCGATTGAGATAGCATCTAATATGGCTCTAACTTGGTTGCTGAATAAAGCGGAACGTAGAGTGTTAAATAAACCATGCGCAAACAGCGTCACCCCAAATAAATGGCGAAAAGGAGATGTGTTAAAACTGTCACGTAACAGATATATGGCACCTGCCATAAAAAATAATCCAGATACCAGGCTGGATAAAAGGAATCTGATAGGCAGATTGTTTTCAATAATTGTGTAATAAGATGAAATGCCAAGAACAATAACGATGATTGGAATGGCAGTAAATTCAATGCGACATTTAATCTCCATATGTCGGCAACAGCCCTTTAATGCAAAAAAGCCTGTCCCCATCAAGGTAACTTGGTTTACAAGCATAAAAGCAAATTCAGAATGCACTGCATTACAGATGAAAAACGTGATATTGATAAATGCTGAGAGGTAAGCAATGAACCATTCCCACAGTCCTTTTATTCCCCTGTTAAAGTACCATGCGACAAATAAAACAATCGTCATGGATATTACTAGTAAGTAAAGTGCTAACAGTAAGTTGGAATTAAATGACATAAATGTAGCAGTAATAAATTGAAGATTATGAAACGTGTTATTTGCGGAAACTTACTGGAATGATTAAGGCTTTGATATATTATCATTTTTATCATATATAGCCATGATAGCCAATGATTAATATTTAAATATTAAAACAATTAGATTGCTATTTTTTTTGTTCATGTTATTGATTATAAAGTTTTAATCAATTAATCATTGGTTACTTTAGTGTATGGTAACTTGCTGATCTGTCAAACTATGATTATCATTTTTATTACATATATTTTCCGTGTTCAGCAAATGCCAATGATTTAGGCCGCTGAATTTTATTTTGGTATCTGGCTGATGCGCGCACTAGTGTGTATGACAGTGGTTAGTGTTGTTTTACTTGTAGGTGATCTTGCATGAGGGTGGTAAAGTCAATATAGAAGGTCTCATGGTTGCCTTGTAAAACAAAGGTAGCTGATTTCGTCTGTGACAGATGAATCCGTATAGCTTGGAAAATTTACTTTCTAATATTGGATATATTAAGCAGTACTTTTAACCAGTCATCTTAATTTAATATAAGTTGCTTTAAATCAAGGTTGCAGATTATTCGCTGAGCGAAGCTAAAACATTAGTGATTTAATTAATAAGGAATATCATATGTCTAGCATGATGAGAGCCGCTATATTTGTCGAACCAGGCCGTATTGAATTGGCAGACAAGCCGATACCAGACGTAGGGCCGAATGATGCGTTAATCAGAATAACCACCACCACTATCTGTGGCACGGATGTGCATATTCTCAAGGGGGAGTATCCTGTAGCCAAAGGATTGACTATCGGGCATGAGCCGGTAGGCGTTATTGAAAAACTTGGTAGTGCGGTACAGGGTTATCAAGAAGGTCAGCGCGTGATTGCAGGTGCTATTTGCCCTAGTTTTACATCCTACTCCAGCCAGGATGGCTTCCCGTCACAAGATGGCAGTTACCTTATTCCCAGCGGTAAATGTGGCTGTCATGGCTATAAAGCGACTGCTGGTTGGCGTTTCGGTAACCTGATAGATGGTACTCAGGCCGAGTATGTTCTGGTCCCGGATGCTCAAGCCAATCTGGCGCCTATTCCAGATGGCCTGACCGATGAGCAGGTGCTGATGTGCCCAGATATTATGTCTACAGGATTTAGAGGTGCTGAAAATGCCAATATCAAAATCGGGGACATGGTGGCAGTTTTTGCGCAAGGGCCAATCGGCTTATGTGCAACTGCTGGTGCCAGACTAATGGGTGCCAGCACTATCATTGCAATTGATGGCAATGATCATCGTTTAGGTATAGCAAAAGCACTGGGAGCCGATATTACCCTCAATTATAATCAATGTGACGTTGTCGACGAGATTATGAAAATTACCAAAGGCCGCGGAGTGGATGCATCCATTGAAGCATTAGGTACACAATCAACTTTTGAATCTTCATTGCGCGTATTAAAACCCGGTGGCACGCTTTCAAGTCTCGGTGTTTATTCCAGTGACCTTACTATCCCATTATCGGCTTTTGCTGCAGGATTGGGCGATCACAAAATTGTCACGGCATTATGTCCGGGTGGCAAAGAGCGTATGCGTCGCTTAATGAGCATATTGGAATCAGGTCGGCTGGATCTTGGGCGATTGGTGACACATCAATTTCATCTTAATGACATCACTGCAGCATACGAACTTTTTGCAAACCAGCGTGATGGTGTGCTGAAGGTAGCAATCAAACCTAATTAATTACAGCATAATAAGCGCGAAAATCATTTTGAAAAAGAGTTTGATCGGTTGACTAATCTGCTCTTGATGAAGTCAACATTTGTAATTTGCGATTATTAACTTTTGTCGCTATTCACAAAAGAGTTATTGAGGAAATTTAGAATAATACTGGAATAGGTTTAACTTTAATCCGATGGTCTCGGGTTATTGGGGCGCATCATGTCAAGACAAAAAGCCTAGTCGTTCTCGACTAGGCTTTTTATTTTCTGTGTGCGTAATGGCAGATAGTAAGCCAGTCAGTTATCAATAGCAGTGCGGCATGAGTCAGCGATAGTCAGTGGGTATTGAATCTCTACTAAGCCGGTTGAATCTTCATAGATGAAAATAGGTTAGTAATAGCTTAGCTTTGTAGCGTACAATAGCGCGTGTTGCTAAATTTTACTTAAAAATCTGTAACTTAAGTAAATGTAAGTGATCACTCATTTTTACTCGCAAGGCGTTGGTGTTGTACATGCCTCGTAGCGTAGTCCCTCAAAAAAATCGACTTACACGATAACGACATATAGGTCGTTTTTATTTGAAGTAAACAAGGAGTTTAAAATGTATAACGCATTAGTACTCGAAAATATTAAAAAGCACGGACAGCGGTGTGACAGAGAAATCGCTGACGAAACTGGTATATCCCTTATACAAGTGCGTAGTTCAATCACAGCACTTGAGTTGACTAAGGCAATTTCAAGCTGCAACATCACAAATTTTCAAGATGGTGTAGCAATTGAAGGCATGTTATGCCGCATATCTGGTTATATACCACCAGCGGCACCGGGCAGAAAATCTGCAGCTAAGCACTAGTAAAATTAGTACTGTGACTGATGCACAGGTGAAGTCAAATTAAAGGACTTGGATGCATTCAAGTCCTTTAATTTTTTAATAAATACCCTATTTGCAGTGCAAGGCATTTTTTGGTCTAGAAACTTCTGAAATTTACTAATTCGAATTTCATATCCGGGCAATTTAAACCGCCAAAATCTTTAGATGAGCCACTACCTTGCACACGCTGTATGACGCATGATGACGACCCACCAACAGGAACAGCGCCACATGAAACGCGGTATTGATCAACACTGGTTTTGCTGTTGGCAACGATCAGCGTTCCATAAGATCCGGCACTAGCAAAGTCTGCTTCGTTTTTTAAAGAGCCTTCTCCTATTTTGCAGCCAGAAGATTTAAACAATAATTTTTTACTGGTTCCAGCCGGAAGTGAGTGAGTTTTCGTCGCTGCACTATCACCAGCAGGTACATTTGTTTGTGTACTTGCGCATCCGTACAGTAAAAAACCAATTAATACTGCAATAGTAATTTTAAACATGATTAATATTCTTTCGTGGGTAAAAAGCTAAACAGCATATTGGGTATGAATTTACTGGCATTGCCAGCTGATATCAAGTGCTATTTCTAATATATTAACTACTGATGGCAATCTATTTAATCACATTCAGTTATGAATCAATAAACTCATAGTTGGCAGATAACGTGAATGTTTTGCTGGCAAGCGCTTTCTTGTTTGCCTTCAAGTATTCCAGAAACTCAATGGCAGATGTAGGGTTAGGCATTGCTTCAGATGTGGCCAGAGGTAATGAAAAGATTGAAATCTCGCGGTTAATGATATTGAGGTCTTTATGCTTTGATGCACGGAAAATATCAACAATCTTGGTTTGGATTTGCTCTCTGTTGCTGTCGTAGGGAACAAGAATCCAGTAATTCGTGACATGACGACTAATGATGTCTGTTTTACGGAAGTCATTAGTAAGTGAAGTGGTCAATAAAGCGAGTTGTTTAAAAGCTTCTTGTACGCCAAACGCCTCGCCAAGCTCATGATCGCTTCCTAATTCAATATGTACCAGGTCAAACTGTATTGAGCTGGCGTAGCGATTTAAAAGCGCCAATAACCATTCAAGCGTGAATAAAAAGGCGCGTCGTGATTCAATTTCTTTTTTTATCAATGCATTACTGGTGTCGTCTGTTTGAACCATATTTAATATCCCTAGTTATGTTTCTAGTTTAGCTTGTGTGCAATCCTGTTTAAGTTAGATCAGACTGCATTACTTGGAAATTTTTTATCAACTGCTTTACGTAACGCTATGAATAGCGTTTCTAACATCATATCTCAGCGCCATATTATCAAGATGAATTATTTACTTATGTTATTTAATGTAAAGTTTAGTCGCAAAACGACTAAGTTCAAATGTTAATAGCCACTTGTAAATGAAAAGATATGTTGGTTTCCTGTACCTGACAAAGTCTAATTCACCTGCTTTAGTGCTTCGACGTGAACATACTCTTTCTAGTTGCTTACTTTGGATTTATTCTTAATCAGGTGCTAGCATGGGTGTCATTTTTTGCTTAGCCGAGGCCAAGTAGTGATAGTATTAAACTCTGTGTTTTAGGACTAAAAATAAATGCTGCTTGAACATAACAAGGTTCTATCATGATTACATTGACGCTTACATTGGATTCGTTAGCAACTTATATTGTTGCAATTGATATTATTGTTCTACTGATCTACATTCTTTATATTTTTCATAAAAACAGAGAGTTAGAAAAATCAATTAAAAATATAACAGACTTTATCACTGAATACTTTACCCACACCGGAGCAGATGTTCGCGTAACTTGCTTTAAGTTGGATGGCTATAAGCGTTTTGTAACATTAATCGAGTCTCAACCGTTAAAGCGGTTCCGCTATTCTAATGTGTTGGAAAACAATCTGATTTCACATATATTTCAAAAAACAGGTAATACTGTTGAGAAGATTTATTGGCGATTCCCGGTTGAGGTTCACAGAGAGGAAATTGTTGCTGAGGCGAGCGGTGAGGCAATTAGTGATGATTCGTATTTTGTGGATATTCAGGCTGCGACGGATGCTGGCTCCACCTATAAAGTTTCCGAAGCGTCTTGGGATGAGTTCAAAAGTACAAAATAAAAAGCCGGTGCATTAAGCTGGATGCTTGATGTAAGTTAAGAACCAGGCTATTTGATAGATGTTAGAATGGCGAACGCGTAAAATTAACGCATGGCTGTTCATTTTCAATTTAAAGGATTTTCTATATGTTTCCAGAATACCGTGACTTAATCACACAATTAAAACACAAGGACTTGCACTTTACGAACCTGTTTGATCGTCACAACGAAATCGACCAAAAAATTCAAAATATCGAGGCCAATGTTGAGCAAGCTACAGATGCGGAAATTGAAACTCTCAAAAAAGAGAAATTAAACTTGAAGGATCAGCTTTACGCTATCTTG
>Ga0208125_100060_pt1 | contig 114843 bp, 114 predicted proteins | sample LakWasM128_HOW14_2_FD_183938 | JGI IMG/M metagenome (GOLD analysis project Ga0208125, IMG submission 183938) | Freshwater sediment methanotrophic microbial communities from Lake Washington under simulated oxygen tension - Sediment Metagenome... | ecosystem: Environmental > Aquatic > Freshwater...
CAATTTCACCTTGCTTCATCATGCCCACGCGGCTACACAAAGTTTCCGCCTCTTCTAAATAATGAGTAGTGAGGATAATGGTATGGCCTTGATTGTTCAGCTTTTTGATAAATTCCCACATCAATTGACGAAGTTCAACATCTACGCCTGCTGTTGGCTCATCCAGCACAATCACTGGCGGTTTATGCGCCAAGGCCTGAGCAATCAAAGCGCGGCGTTTCATACCACCAGAAAGCTTACGCATATTTACATGCGCCTTATCCGCCAACCCTAAACCTTCGAGGATCTCATCTACCCATGCATCATTTTCAGGGCCACGTCCAAAATAACCTGCTTGAAATCGCAACATTTCACGGACATTAAAAAATGGATCAAAGACTAACTCCTGCGGCACAACACCTAGCAACTGTCGTGCTTGCTGATATTGGTTGACCACATCAAAACCCATGACGGAAATATTACCTGCGCTAGGTTTGATTAAACCAGCCAAAATACTGATTAAAGTTGATTTACCTGCGCCATTTGGGCCAAGTAATGCAAAGAACTCACCTTGGGCAATAGTTAAATCGATGCCTTTTAGGGCTTGCAAGCCGCCAAAATTCTTATGTATGCCATTAATTTGAATTGCAGGTTTCATTTTTCGACTTAGATCACAGCTTATAATTTAAATTGTCTTTGAACTTCAACTGACTAGCCATCCGTTAAATGAATTACGGCTTGTTCATGAACAAGCCGTAATGATTGACTACTATATGGTGATGCTTTTAAAAATTACAACAAGTAAGCATTAAAATAAGCGCCCAACATAGTACAGACTAAGCGTAATCTTAATGGAAACTTAACGGAATAAAATCTTGTATACCGTACAAGTCTGCCAAACTAGATAAATTTTCAGGTAAGTTTGTAAATTTTATTTTGCAACTTGCTGCAACAGCACGTCGCTGCCACTCTAACATTAAGCTCAAAGCTGACGTATCTACATTATCCACTCCAGAAAAATCGACTTCGATTTCACCGTTCATTTTAAATGTAGCGCTGTGGTTTAATATCAGATTTGCGTTATCCACCAACACATCTCCAGATACTTGCCACTTATTCGCAAGCTCTGTAATACGCTCAGCAGTATTAAGTTGTACAGATTCAGCCATATTTAGACTTTAAGCTTACTTAAGACCAGCATTTTTATTTTTATCAGCCAGCTTAGTGTTCAAGCTATCGATACCATTTTGACGAATTTCATTGCTAAATTGACTACGGTAGTTAGTCACCAAGCTCACGTTTTCAATCACAATATCGTAGACTTTCCAGCTAGCACCATTTTTCACCAAACTGTAATCCACAGCAATCGGCTGTCCGCCTGATTGTAAAATTTGTGTTTTTACGGTTACATTTTTTGCATCTGGCTCAATGCGCATAGGTTTATATTCAATCACCTGATCTTTATATTTACCCAATGCTACAGAGTAAGTACGTAACAACAAGCTACGAAACTCTTTCTGAAAGCTTGCTTGTTGCTCTGTCGTAGCAGCTTTCCAGTTTTTACCAAGTACCATGCGACAAACGCGGTCAAAATCAAAGTTAGGCAAAATCTTTTCTTCTGCCACTGCGTATAACTTTTGCTGATTTCCCGCTTGGATTTCTTTATCGTTTTTAATGATAGCCAATACATCATCTGCAGTTTGTTTCACTAGCACATCTGGCGCCATATCAGCATTAGCTAAGCCAGAATATAAAATGGCTAGAAAACTAACGCCTACTATAAATTTTGAAACTGATTTCATTTGAATCCTTTTTTTGATTCGATATTGAATTTAAATTATAACCTGATGTGCTTCAACAGAATATCTCAGCACAGCAAACTAGAACGGTGCATCACCTAATTCGGTTGACTTAGCCTCTGCATGCTTAGCATCTGACGCACTTGTTGACGCTGATGGTTTAGCATCTTTATCAGATTCGGAAGCTTTACTGAATAAGAATTGGCTAATCATTTTTTCTAGCACAACCGCATCTTGTGTTTTGGCAATTTTATCGCCATTTTTAAGCACTTCTTCGTCGCCACCAGCCTCTAAACCAACGTACTGCTCACCCAACAAACCAGCCGTATAAATATTAGCAAAGGTATCTTTAGGGAAGTTGTAACGCTTATCGATTTTAATGGTTACGACGGCTTCGTAAGTTTTACTATTAAATGCAATGCTATCAACACGCCCTACAGCAACACCAGCACTCTTAACTGGCGCATGTGGTTTTAAGCTTCCTACATTTTCAAAAGCTGCTGTAACACTATAAGTTTCACCAATTTTCCCCGAAGTTAAATTGCCAACTTTCATAGCAAGACCCAGCAAGGCGGCAACGCCTAATGCTACAAAAATTCCCACCCATAAATCAATTTTAGTTCTATCCACTTAGCATCCCCTCAATTTTTTATTACTCTTTTAGCTCTATATCACCAGCATAAAAGATGTTAAAACAAAATCTAAACCCAATACGGTCAATGATGAAATCACTACTGTACGGGTTGTTGCTCGGCTCACACCTTCTGCAGTTGGCGGAGCATCAAAGCCTTCAAACAAAGCAATCATGGTGCATGCCACACCAAACACTAGGCTTTTAATGATGCCGTTCACAATATCCGATTGAAAATCTACATTAGCCTGCATTTGCGACCAAAATGCACCTTCATCCACACCGATTAATGGTACAGCAACGATATAGCCACCCAATATACCAACCATAGAAAACAATGTCGCTAAAATTGGCATAGAAATCACGCCTGCCCAAAACCTTGGTGCAACCACGCGTGCTATTGGATTGACTGCCATCATTTCCATCGCAGAAAGTTGCTCAGTAGTTTTCATTAAACCAATTTCAGCCGTAATCGCTGTGCCAGCACGCCCAGCAAACAGCAAAGCAGTCACGACGGGGCCTAGTTCGCGCACCAGTGATAGTGACACTAAAACCCCTATCGCTTCAGACGAGCCATATTTCTGCAAAGTGTTATAGCCTTGCAAGGCCAGCACCATACCCACAAAAAATGCTGACACTATAATAATCAACAGCGACATGACACCCGTGGAATAAATCTCACGCATGGTGAGATGAAAGCGCTTAAAACTTTCACCTGAGTACACAATGGTTAAAAAGAATAATCTAGCCCCTGCGCCTAATCGCCAAATACGCTCAACCATGCGATGGCCTATACCTTGCAAGGTTTTAATAATACTAACGAGAGGATTTGATTTGGTCATTTAATGTAAGTTTGCTGATATGAATTTACTTAAGGCTATTTTTGTTTCATTAATTCAGATTGATAATTACCTGCAGGGTAATGGAATGGTACAGGACCATCTTTATCACCATGCACAAATTGATGTACAAATGGCAAGGTTGATTTCATTAAATCATCTGGCGTACCTTCAGCCGTCACTACACCATTCGCTACAAAATATACGTAATCCGCAATTAGAAATGTTTCTTTCACGTCGTGCGACACGATGATAGAGGTAGCGCCTAGCGCGTCATTCAAGCTACGAATCAAGCTACAGATTACACCCATGGAAATTGGGTCTAAACCTGCAAACGGCTCATCGTACATCATAATCGCTGGATCTAAAGCAATGGCGCGCGCCAAAGCTACACGTCTTGCCATACCGCCGGAAAGCTCTGCAGGCATAAGGGTATGCGCACCACGTAAGCCCACGGCATTGAGCTTCATCAATACCAAATCGTGAATCATAGAATCTGGCAAATCTGTTAACTCGCGCATAGGGAACGCAACGTTCTCATACACGGATAAATCGGTAAACAACGCACCCTGCTGAAACAACATGCCCATCTTACGGCGCAATTTAAATATTCCGTCACGGTCTTGCTTGTGAACCACATCACCATGAACGCGCACTTCACCTTTTGAGGGCTTGATTTGACCGCCAATCAAACGCAATAAAGTAGTTTTTCCGCTGCCGCTGCCGCCCATGATTGCCACAACTTTGCCGCGTGGGAACACCATATTGATGCCTTTATGCAGCAATCGCCCTTTGTACCCAAAGGAAAGATTATCAATTTCAACTATATTATTGGTCATTTGCAGCTAAATTGTACGTCTTTTTTTTGTTAGATTTTTTCGAAGCCACCATTCTAAAACAATTTGGCGCGTAAGTAAGCAGTTAAATTGCTTTGTAGTCACTATAGTAATTTATATAGGCAATAAAAAGCCCACCGAAGTGGGCTTTTTATTGCCTATGTTAAGCTCATACGCCGTAACATACTACATAAGACTTTGCTGGATCAATCACTGGATCGCTAGTTGGAGGAGTTTTACCTAAGCCATCCGTGCTAGAAAACTCATATGCTATCATTGAGCCCGTTGTCGCATCGCCATTATCCATAGTGACATCAAGCTGCGTAACATATTTACCTAAAATACCTTTAGAGCAAATAACGTAAGAACCCCTTATAGCATTACCGTCTTTGTCTTGCACTGCGGCTTTTGCAGCATCATTAGTGCCAGCCATAATTCCGATAGGGTTACCATCCGCATTTGTGGGACGCCAGTCTGAATTTTCCATATCGGTAGCGCCTGTTGATAATCCCGCTAAACGAACGTGTTGCCATAACATATAGGCTTCAGACGCCGAAGTTGTATCATACCAATTTCCAGCTAATGCACCATCACCGTTACCAGGTTTTGTATCTCCAGTAGCTACACCCAAATGCACAGCTGCATTTTTATCATCGCCTGGTAATGCTTTAAATTTATCTTGATATCCATAGATATACACTGGAATATTACGGAAATCACTAGCCAAATTTTTAACTTTAGCACTATTAATCAACTCTTGACCTTTTAATACACCACCCAGCAGTAAGCCGATGATCACAAGTACGATCGCCAGCTCAATTAAAGTAAAACCTGCTTGTTTTTTCATTTAGTTCCCCGAACTATTAAAGTTATATAAACCATTTTAACTCATACAAAAGGCTTATCAGTTAGCAAAATACATGCAAATTCCATACCAGCCGCATTTAGCCTAGTTTACTAGTATTTTGCTTAGTTTCACCCATATTTAGTTGAAAAATCATCTATTAGGCGTCGAAATTCTAACAGGTGTGTTCAATTTTTAACGCTTTTTTGTGTGTTTAAATTACTAAAAATCGGCATACAATAACAGCAAGCTGGATAATTTTAATCACACATTGAGCCATTATATGCAAATAACAATCAGACCAGGCCTCAAATTAGCTCTCCAACTATTTAACGATTCTGACCGATTAATGGCTTTAATGATTCTATCATTACATGCCTTGTTAATCTGGGGTGATTCTATCGATCTGCATAGAGCGCTATTTTTATGTCATTACGGCTGCTTTTTGATGTGGCAACCAGTGATGCGGCAAACCAAAACCTTATCATGGCAAGCTGCCTTTTTCATTGTGGTAGGCGCTGCAGTAGGTATGTTGTTTATCAACTGGTGGGTGATTGCTTTTTGGATAGCCAGTTTATTTGCTTTAATCGGCGGGCGTATTTTTTCAGAAGAAACCTCACGTGACAGGCTGCCTAATATACTAGCATCAACCTACTTACTTGCCATTTTGCTGTTATGGGTAGTGCCGAAACTGCTTAAATCTAATGATGATTTGGCTGCTGCAGCCTTCATGCTCACCTATTTTTTGCCACTATTACCGCTGGCGATTTTATTCTTATCGGCCAAACATAAATCCAAGGCGCAATCTGCCAATATTGACTTCTTTTATACTTTATTGATCTTTTTACTTTCCTCCATCGTCATACTCGGCAGCTTTGCGATTGGGGTTATTTGGAAAATTCATTACATTAAATTACTTATTGTAGTGGTCATGAGTTTAGCCGCCACTTTGGTTGTTTTAAGCTGGTTATGGAACCCAAGCTCGTCTTTTTCTGGTTTAGAGCTACTAATGTCCCGTTATTTACTTAGCATTGGTCTACCGTTTGAGCATTGGATAAGGCAAATCGCAAAATATGCTGAGTATGAATCGACTGCTGAAAAGTTTTTGCAAGCGGCAATGCGCGAGTTGTTTGAGCTTAATTGGGTAAGCGGCTTAATGTGGGAAGCGGAAGGCTCGAAAGACCAAATTGGTGAAGCCACGCCGTTTATTTCTACTTTTACCTTTCATCAACTACATTTAACGCTTTATTCACGCTGGCAATTTAGCCCTGCTATGTATTTGCATGTGCAGTTACTTACCCAGATTTTGGGCGAGTTTTATGAGGCGAAACGTCGTGAAGAAATGATTGTGCAAAACACTTACATGCAGTCACTGTATGAGACTGGCTCCCGCTTGACGCATGACATCAAGAACATACTGCAATCAATGGGCACGCTCTCTGCTGCTGCTGAACAAAGTAGCGATGATGGTAGCGATGACGCCAGATTAATCGAGTTAGTGAAAAAGCAAATACCGCGATTAAACCAGCGTTTGGCAAGCACACTGACCAAACTTGAACTCCCAAGCAGCGAGAAAAAGAGTCAGGAAAAAGTAGCAAATTGGTGGAATGGTTATAAACAGTTAAATAATAATCTGCAAATATCGTTTGAAGCGCCGATTAATATGCCAAAAACTAACATTGACCCTGATGTGTTGGATAGTGTGGTAGATAACTTGCTGCATAATGCTTTAGAAAAAGCAAAGCTTGAGGCGAATACCGCCATTCAAGTCAGCTTGATGCCCAGTGCCCATTTTTGTTTAGAAGTGACAGATACAGGTTCTGCGGTGCCTAAAAATGTCGTTGACCGTTTATTTAAATCGCATATAAGCTCAAAGAATGGCTTAGGTGTTGGGCTGTTTCATGCCGCACAGCAAGCAAAAAACGCGGGCTATGAATTAAGCTTGGTTGACAATCAGGATGGTGAGGTGCGTTTTAGATTAGAGATGGTGGAAGTGGATAAAACGCCATCCTCTTAAAAAAGAGAGATAGAAATAAAAAAGGGTTCATCACTCGGATGAACCCCTCCTAATTACCTCCCAGCTTGGGAAGTGAATATTATTGACTAACGTAAACCTTGAATATAATCAGCCACTGCAGCCATTTCTGCATCTGTCATTTTTGTAGCAATAGTCATCATCATAGGTGCGTTCGCACGTTCACCTGTTCTGAAAGTTCTTAATTGCGTTAATACGTAATCGGTATGTTGCCCGCCTAAGCGTGGAAATTGCTTAGGTAGACCTGAACCAGTTGCACCATGACACGCAGCACAAGCTGGAACACCCGTTGCCGCAATACCGCCACGATAGATTTTCTCACCTAATGAACCAGCGCCGTTAGATTTAGCCGCTGCTAACTTAAGTTTCTGATTTGAAAAATAAGCTGCCAGATTCTTCATATCGTCATCACTCAATGCCGACGCCATGCCAGACATCACCGCATTAGCGCGCTTACCTGATTTAAATTCCGTTAATTGTTTAACCAAGTACTCAGGATGCTGACCTGCCAATTTCGGGTTTGCAGTAATGACGCTATTACCATCAGTGCCATGACAAGCAGAACACACTGTACCAACGATCTGTTCAGCAGTTTTCGTGGTTGCTGGCGCAGTTTCAGCTGGCTTTTCTGCGGCGGCTGCAGCATGTGCAGACAAACTAAATAAAGCACTAACCATTAAACCAGTTAAATTAACTCTTACTGAATTTAAGCTTAAAAGATGACGAAATTGCATTACCGCTCCCAATTATCAAAAATACTTGCGCAAAACTTACTGCATGTCGCTCAGATTTCCAGTGGACGTCTGCGACTAATCTAAATTATTCAATCAATTAACGCGCTATTTTAGCGAAAATCACCTATTCGTGATAGCATTTTTCACTATTGTTTATAACGTCGTTAAATATAACATTAAGCTTACCCTCGCCAAGTTCCAAATAACGCGATATAAGCAACACTGCATTTACGAAGATGACGTTTAAGTTACACCCAAAAGAATTGGATTTTCATGCCCTTGTTTCAAAATGCTGCTTTTTTCATTTCAGCACACCATTTACGCGATTTGCCGCCAGCCAGTGGTATTGAAGTCGCTTTCGCAGGCCGTTCAAATGCAGGTAAGTCAAGCGCGCTTAACACGCTTGCCAATCACAATCGCTTGGCCTTTGTCAGCAAGCAACCTGGCCGCACACAGCTCATTAACTTTTTCACTTTAGGCAATGACAGACATTTAGTCGATTTGCCTGGTTACGGTTACGCTAAAGTGCCAGAAGCCATGCGCGCTCACTGGCAAAACGTACTAGCTCGCTATTTAGGCGAGCGCTCAAGTTTAGGTGGCTTAGTGTTAGTGATGGATAGCCGCCATCCGCTTACTCCACTAGATCGCCAAATGTTAAATTGGTTTTGTCCGAGTGGCAAACCAGTGCATGTGCTATTAACAAAATCTGATAAATTATCGCGCGGCGAAGCCTCACTCACACTCAACAGGGTACGCAAAGAACTGATCGAAACCTGGGGCAATCATTACCATAGCGAATGCACGATTCAATTGTTCTCAAGCCTGAAAAAACAAGGTGTGGAAGAAGCTGAAGCAGTGATTGGCAAGTGGTTGTTTGCGGAAACGCCCGAAGATTTAGTGCGTAAGTCGTTTAATCTAGTCGATGACAAAGACCCAGAATAAGCTGTTTAACTTAAAGTGTGCCTCGATAGCGCGAAGCGTTATCGAGAATAAAAGTTGTTAGTGACAGTAGTTTTATTGGCGCTTAAACACCATATCCCAAACGCCATGCCCTAGTTTTATCCCACGATTCTCAAACTTGGTGAGTGGTCTATAACTAGGTTTTTCAGCATAGCTTTCTGCAGTGTTTTGTAATTGCGGCTCTGCATTTAATACGTCCAACACCCATTCTGCGTACTCTTGCCAATCGGTTGCCACATGTAAATAACCGCCTACTTTAAGCTTGCTGCACAGTAACTTCACAAATCCAGCTTGAATTAAACGGCGTTTATGATGACGCGCTTTATGCCAAGGGTCAGGAAAGAAAATATGCACGCCGTCCAAGCTCGCATCAGCCAACATATTTTGTAAAACATCGACTACATCATGCTGGATAATTCGAATGTTAGTGAGCGCTGACTCTTCGATTAACTTAAGCAGAGCACCAACTCCAGGCGTATGTACTTCAGCAGCCAGAAAATCACATTCCGGTAAAATTTGGGCAATTTTTGCAGTGGTTTCACCCATTCCAAAACCGATTTCTAAGATCTTTTTACTTTCTGCGCGATTAAATTTAGCGTTTAAATCGATGATTTCTGGCACGTAATCAATGCCAAATTTTGGCCGGCCAACTTCTAAAGCATGTGCCTGCCCTTTGGTAACGCGACCTTGGCGCAACACAAAGCTGCGTATGCGACGACCTTTTAAGGCTTCTTTATCTGCATCTACGGCAGCATCTAAAACTGGAGATTCTTCGGGTTGGTTTAATTTTGTCATAGCGCGCATTATATCAATGCTCATTCATTAAAGTGTATGAGATTTATCACCTGAGACAAAACCTATCAAGGCTTCGTCAAGGTTTTTACTAAAGGCTATTACCTTAAATAAATCGCCCATTTCTGCGGGGGATAGTAACTTTTGTGCAGCGGCTGCAAGTGGTGCATACCGTGCCATGTCATGCGGTGACACTTGCGACATCAACTCTAAGATACCGCAGTTCATTAAAAACTGCGCCTGGCTGCAAAAGCCACTCAACGCTAAGCCATGATTCACACCTGCATGGGCAATACTGGTGAAATCCACATGCGCCGTGATGTCTTGTAAACCTATATTAATTAAAGGATAACTATGCGCATAGTGCTGATAATGGCACATAAGCGTGCCTTGATTGCGTTGCGGATGATAATACTCGCGAGCAGCGAATCCATAATCAATCATCAAAATGACGCCTTGTTGGAGGCTATGAGCAAGGCTAGCAATCAAGCCATTGGCTGCTGGGCAGACCTCTGTCACGTATCCTTCTGGCAAATCAAGCCTGCTGACTACATCTAGCATACTTGGCTCACTCAAAACCTTATCTTGCCAAACTAACTCGCCATCCTCAATAACTATACCGCGTTCATGTATGCCATCATTCCTAACGTGAACCATATGCACTGGAATAGCATCTAGCACTTCGTTACCTATAATCACGCCATTAAAGCCTGAAGGTAATTCCGTTAACCATTCCACGCACTCTACTAAATGTTGCGGTAGCTTATTCCGCATTGTTTCTAGCTGAACTTGGCGCAAGTGGTCACTTACTTCTAAGATAAAATATTTAGCTGGAACTGAATCCAACTCCGCCAAAGTTAACAAAATATCAGCGGCTAACTTGCCTGTACCGGCGCCTAATTCCAGAATATTGCCGTGCGTTATATTGAGCACCTGCGCTACTTGATTAGAAACTGTTTGCGCAAACAAGGGCGATATTTGTGGCGCAGTTACAAAGTCTCCACCGCCTGTTTTACTATCACCAAACTTCTGGCTACCTGCGCTGTAATAACCCAAGCCTGGCGCATAAAGCGCCAAATGCATAAATTCCGCAAAACTTATCCAACCTTTTTGTTCATTGATGGTCTTTTGAATCAGTGTGATAAGTTGCTGGCTATGTTTTTGGGCTTCAACTGAAGGTGTGGGCAATGTATTCATAGACTTAGATTATAATAGCTAACAATCAAGATTGGATTAATGCGTGGTTACAAAACATATAAATAAAGTGGTACTCATTACTGGCGGGGCAAAACGCGTGGGCGCGGCGATATGTCGTAGCTTGCATGCAGATGGCTTCAACTTGATGATTCATTACAAAAGCTCGATTAAAGAAGCGCGTGCCTTGCAAGCTGAGTTGAGCTTACAACGCCCAAATTCCGTAGCGATTATTCAGGGCGACTTATTGAATATCGCCAGCCTACCTAACTTAATTAGCGAAACTATTAGCCACTTTGGGCGCTTAGATGTACTCATCAATAACGCGTCCACTTACTATCCCACCGAAATTGGCGAGATTGATGAAACTAAATGGCAAGATTTAATGGGTAGCAACTTAAAAGCACCGCTGTTTTTATCGCAAGCTGCCGCGCCCGAGCTACGCAAAAACCACGGCTGCATTGTCAACATTACCGATATGCACGTAGAGCGTCCAAAAAAAGGTTACATCGTATACAGTGTAGCAAAAGCTGGTTTAGTCACACTAACCAAATCCTTAGCTCATGAACTAAGCCCTGAAGTGCGCGTCAATGCTGTTGCACCTGGTCCTGTACAATGGCCTGAAAACAACCCACAATTTGATGAGGTTTATCGTCAACGCGTTATCAATCAAACCTTGCTTAAACGTGTGGGCGAAGCAGAAGACGTAGCAAAAGCAGTGAAGTTTTTGGTCACAGACGCACCTTTTATTACCGGTCATGTACTGGCTGTGGATGGCGGACGCTCTTTAAATCTTTAAAAAACATATTGAACAAAGCAAACTAATTAAACTAAACAACCTATGATTAACCATTTACCAGCAAACCATTCCAATAACTTCATCAAGCTACGCAATAGCCTGATTAGCGCCACGGGCAAAGCTATTGGCGATTACAACATGATTGAAGAAGGCGATACCGTGCTGGTGTGCATGAGCGGCGGTAAGGATTCTCATGCCATGTTGATGATACTGTTAGCGTTGCAAGAGCGTGCGCCGATTAATTTCAAACTCATTGCAATGAACCTGGATCAAAAGCAGCCAGGCTTCCCTACTGACATTTTGCCAGCCTACTTTGAGAAGCTTGGCATTGATTACCGTATTGTAGAAGCGGATACTTATTCGATTGTAAAAGAGAAGATTCCAGAAGGCGCAACAACCTGTAGTTTATGTTCGCGCTTGCGCCGCGGCATTATTTACACCACGGCAAAAAAGCTCGGTGCCAATAAAATCGCACTTGGGCACCACCGTGATGACATTGTAGAAACACTGTTCCTTAATATGTTCTTTGGCGCGAAGTTAAAAGCCATGCCGCCTAAACTTTCAACCAATGACAAACAAAATATCGTCATTCGCCCACTAGCCTATTGCAGTGAAAAAGACATTGCCAGCTACGCCCGCCAAATGGAGTTCCCTATCATTCCATGCGATTTATGCGGTAGCCAAGAAAATCTACAACGTCAAAAAGTAAAAGATATGCTGCAAGCTTGGGAACGCGAACAACCAGGTCGTATCAACAATATCTTCCGCGCGATTGGCAACGTAGAGCCTTCACACCTAGCAGATTTTAATTTATATGACTTTAAAGGCTTGAGCCAAGCCAAGCCAGAAGATGAAGATCCGCTTTTCGGCGACATCGCTAAAGAAAGTGAAGCGCTTAGCTTAAATAGCACTGATGGCACACGAATCGAATTTATTCGAAACACATAATGTTACAAATTAATCGATAAATTTGCGTAGTATGTGCGGTAAGTTGTTGTCTTATAGCCATTTACCTTGCTATTATCCGAGTTATTAGCTTAGCAATTCTATAATTCAGCCCATTTAATCACTCATTCTCCTAGGCATGCATGTCCAAACTGTTAATTGTTGAATCTCCTTCTAAAGCAAAAACGCTCAAGAAATATCTTGGAAGCGACTTTGAAGTGCTTGCCTCTTACGGACACGTGCGTGACTTGATTCCGAAAAATGGTGCGGTGGATACCGCCAATGATTTCGCCATGAAATACGACATCATTGAGCGTAACAGCAAACATGTTGACGCGATTGCCAAGGCTGTAAAAAGTGCTGATAGCATCTATCTCGCAACCGATCCGGACCGCGAAGGTGAAGCGATTTCTTGGCATATTGCCGAAATTTTAAAGTCTAAGAACTTACTTAAAAATAAAGTCATGAAACGTGTCGTGTTTCATGAAATCACCAAAAGTGCAGTTGAACACGCGATTGCCGAGCCGCGCGATATTTCCATGCCTATGGTAAACGCTCAACAAGCGCGCCGTGCATTAGATTACTTGGTAGGTTTTAATCTATCGCCTTTATTGTGGAAAAAAATCCGCCGCGGTTTATCTGCAGGTCGTGTGCAAAGCCCCGCGTTACGCTTAATTGTTGAGCGTGAGCTTGAAATCGAAGCGTTTAAATCGCAAGAGTACTGGTCTGTTCATTTAGATGCTTTAAAACATAGCCATGGCTTCAGCGCAAAACTAATACAGCTCAACAATCAAAAAGTTGAGCAATTCACGGTCATCAACCATGATCAACAATCTGATATTGTTGGCAAATTATTACTCGCTAGCGCAGGTAAAACGACAGTTTCACGCGTTGAGAAAAAACAACGTAGCCGCAGCCCAGCTGCACCATTCACAACATCTACCCTGCAACAAGAAGCCGTGCGTAAATTAGGGTTTACGACTTCGCGCGCGATGCGTGTTGCGCAGCAGCTTTATGAAGGTATGGATGTAGGCAGCGGTACGGTAGGTTTGATTACATACATGCGTACCGACTCATTCAGCATTGCGGCTGAAGCGATTGCGCAGATTCGTGATTACGTGAAAAAGAATTTTGATGCAGAATATTTGCCAAAAACTGCCATCCAATACAAAACCAAATCAAAAAGTGCACAAGAGGCGCATGAGGCGATTCGTCCTACCGACATCAGCCGCACGCCTGCTAGCGTTCGCCAATATTTAACGGACGAGCAATTTAAACTGTATGAAATGATTTGGAAGCGCGCCTTGGCTTGCCAAATGGCGCCAGCTAAATTTGATGCAGTTAGCGTAGATTTAAGCGTAGGTTCTGATGCCAACTTATTCCGTGCTTCTGGTCAAACTTTAGTATTCCCAGGCTTTATTGCCGTATACATGGAAGGCACAGACGATGAGGAAGAAGAAGGCGAAAGCAAACTTCCACATCTTGAAACCGGCGAAGTGCTGACCGTTGAAAAAATCTACGGTGACCAACACTTTACAGAACCACCACCACGTTATGGTGAGGCTAGTCTAGTAAAGATTTTAGAAGAATACGGTATTGGCCGCCCCTCAACTTACGCCAGCATCATCAGTACGTTGCAAGACCGTGAATATGTATTGTTAGACAAAAAACGCTTTACACCGACTGATGTTGGACGCGTAGTGAATAAGTTTCTCACCGAGCACTTCACCAAATATGTAGATTACGGCTTCACCGCCAACCTCGAAGATGCACTTGATAGCGTTGCCGAGGGAGAGCGTGAGTGGTTACCGCTCATGGCGGAATTTTGGCAAGGTTTCAACCAACAACTACTCAGCAAAGCCGATGTAGAGCGCCCAGGTAATGAGTTGATTGATGAGGCCTGCCCTAAATGTGGCAAGCCGCTACAAAAACAACTTAGCCGTTTTGGCACATTTATCGGTTGTACAGGCTATAACGACGAACCTAAATGTGATTACAAACGTAGCTTAAATGGCGCAGCTCAAGTTGGTAGCGATCCAATCATCATTGGTAACGATGACGAGTCTGGCAAAGAAATCATGCTAATGAATGGTCCATACGGCCCTTATTTACAACTGGGTTTGGCCGTTGAAGGTGACAAGAAGAAACCAAAACGTGTCAGCGTACCTAAAGAAATTTCATTATCGGATATGAATTTAGAAACCGCGAAAATGGTGCTATCTTTACCGCGTGACCTCGGTTTACACCCAGTCACAAACAAAAAAATCGTCGCTAATATTGGTCGTTTTGGACCTTACGTGAATCACGATGCTAAATTTAAATCGATCCCGAAAACTGACAGCGTATTTACCATTGATTTAGATGGCGCGGTTGCTTTATTAGCAGCTGCTCACACAGGCCCTGCGCCATTAGCCACCTTAGGCAACCACCCGACTGAAGATGGTCAAATTGAAGTATTTGCAGGTCGCTACGGCCCTTATGTGCAACACGGCAAGATTCGTGCAACGCTACCAAAAAGTGTAGAGCCTGAATCACTGACTTTGGATGAGGCTTTGGAATTATTGATGGCTAAAGCGCAAAAAGAAGCGCCAGCTAAAAAGACGGCTACAAAAAAACCTGCTGTGAAAAAAGCACCAGCCAAAAAAGCCACCACAGCTAAAGCGACGGCTAAAAAACCCGCTACTACTAAGACCGTCACAAAAAAACCTGCTGTTAAAAAGGCAGCTCCCAAGAAAGCATTAGCTCAATAATCAAAGGTTCAATTAGCTTAGGCTAAACAATCTAAGAGCTAATTAATTTTCGACAATAAAAAAGCGGCTTTTAAGCCGCTTTTTTATTGCTCTATTTATTTGTTTAACCGCTAACATTCTCGCCCAATGAGGCAGTATCGTTATATTCAATCCATTTACGAATTCTATTAGCATCACCAATACGTGACTGCTTGCCTGCTGAATCTAGTAAGACAATAATCATAGGCTGACCAGAGATTTCAGCTTGCATCACCAAACAGCGCCCAGCTTCATTGATAAAGCCAGTTTTAGATAAACCAATTACCCAATCACTACCGCGCACTAACGAGTTAGTATTCACAAAATTAATTGGATTTTCACGGCCATACAATGTGATTTCTTGTGAAGCAGTTGTAGTTACTTGGCGAATTTCAGGGTAATGATATGCAGCATTCACCATTTTCACTAAGTCTTCTGCGGTAGAAACATTATTACTATCTAAACCTGTAGCATCATAGAAATGTGTAGATTTCATACCCAACACTTCGGCTTTACGATTCATCGCAGCCATAAATACACCAATACCGCCTGGGTAATTACGTGCTAAAGCAGAAGCTGCACGATTCTCTGATGACATCAGTGCAAGCTGTAAAAGCTCACCTCGCGTAAGTTGTGTACCTACGTTCAATCTAGAATGTGTGCGTTTAATATAATCTACATCTTCATCACCGATAAACAGTAAATCATCCATCGGCAAATGCGCATCTAACATCACCATCGCCGTCATTAACTTAGTGACAGAGGCAATTGGGGTAGACTGACTGGTATTTTTTGCGTAGAGGATTTCACCCGTAAGTTGGTTAATCACTAACGCTTTAGATGAAGCTAACTCTAATGGCCCACTGCCGTCATATGCGCGTGGCACTATCATGCTTACTTTTCGAACATGAACTCTTGATTTTTTAACATCTGCGCCGTTGCTAGTTAGCTTATATTTGGCAAGCTCATAATTGGCAGCCTTATTTTTTTGATATTTAGTATTCGCTACTTTAACGTGAGAAACCACATGTTTATGCGATTTTTTAGCAGCCGCGTACGTAAGCATAGGCGACAGGCTTAATGTTAAGGCGGTATAAAATAGTATAAGTTTGCGCATAAATAAATTAGTTTCTTTTACGTCATAGAGTTACGAGATAATTCTATATAAAAACTTTAGCTTTGTCATTAAAAATGTTTATCTTTAATATTACTCTTATTTAACAATTCATTATCTATTAATTTTATTTTATCAATTCGATTATTAGCAATATAATCACAGGCTTATTCATTAATAAGTAACGACACTTAGAGCAACTCAAATGCAAATTCCAAAGACCCTCTTATACAGCAACGAACATTTATGGACTAAAGCATCAGCTGACGGCGTATGGGAGGCGGGCATTACAGACTATGCCCAAGATTTACTGGGTGATATTGTGTTTATAGAAGCGCCTGCAATTGGCACAAAGCTTGTAGCTGGACAACCTTGTGGGTTGGTCGAATCAGTTAAAACAGGCTCTGATTTGCATGCCTTAGTTGATGGTGAAGTGATTGAAATCAATCAGGAGTTGATAAATTCACCTGAATTAATTAACGAAAAGCCATATCAAGCATGGATATTTAAATACAAACCGAGTGACGATGATGTGAGCAAAGCACTGCTATCTGCAGAAGCATACCAAGCTTTTCTTGGCAGCGTTGCCTAATGACTTTGATTGATTCTCATCAATCAAAGTCTACTTACTAAAAATCAACCGTACGGAATCTAACAGCTTTTCTATTTCAGCCTTAATGTTTGCACTGACTTGCTGCTCAATTCGTGGGACTTCAACACTTAGTATTTCCTGAACTTTATTGGCTAATGCCCGCTCGACTTCAGGCAGCTCCGCATTCAGCGTTTGCTTGAACTCTTGCTTGCTTGCATCTGCCATTCCCACAAAATCCTGTTTCAAGCTCGTAGTTAGCTCAGCGGCTAAACCTTGATACAACGTTGGAAAAGCTTCGCTAACTTCTTTATCTAACTGCTGTTTAGACTTCAGTTGCAATGCGTCTAAATAAATCGTCAACTCAGTATGAGATTGCGCAGTTAGGCCTTGGTAAATTGCGGATAATTCACGCGCCAGATTATTCTGGTGATCAGTTAAAATATCTTCGTGCAGGCGCGTTATTTTATCTTGCAATGCATGGCTAGCATCTTCTACTGTTTTAGTTTCTAGCCCAGATAAAGTAATCTGTAATTTCTCCGTTAAGGAATCTTGCAACACGGGCAACGCGTTGACGAGTTTAGCTTGCACTTCAGCAATGCCCTGTGCCTCCATTTGCATTAAAGCGTTATCTAAATCAGACTTTACACTAGCCGCTGCTTGAGTCGCATTTTCAATCGTTGCTGCTTCCAACGTTTTTAAAGTTTCTTGCACTTGATTCGTCAGCACCTGCTCCATGACTGGTAATGCGGCGGCAAGCTTAGCCTGCACCTCAGCCATGCCATCTTCATGCATTTGAACTAAAGCGCTTTCTAAGTCAGTTTTTGCTAAGTTAGCACTCGCCTGTAAAACCTGAGTCGCACTTTCGAGTGCATTACTTTCTAAATTGGCTAAATTGGTTTCAAACTGCTTAGTGGCTACTTGTTCCATCAAGGGAATTGCTTGGCTAAGCTTGGCTTGCACTTCATCTAATCCCCTAACCTGCATTTCACTTAGGGTATTGGCTAAATCGGCTTTGATAATATCCGCATTTGCATGCATCATTTTAGGAATTTCTGTGGCCAAGTCTGCTCTTACTTTATCGACATAGACTGCACTATTTTCCATGACTGACTGCTGAGCGCTTGCTACTGCGTGACTGACTTCCTGCGCAACTGAATCTTTAATTTGCTCTACCGAAGTCTGTTGTGCCTGAACAATGGCTGTATGAATTGTTTCCATCAAACTGGCATGACTAGTCTGTTGCGAGGTGTTGAGCTCTTCGTTGATATGCTGTATCAATCTAGCGCTTGCCGCCTCTTGAATCGCATTAGATTTGTCGTTTAGCTGCTGCGATTGAAGTTCATATTGTTCTTTTAGTGCATCAGCTAGAAAACTCTGACTCGCTTTTTGTATCTCAGCAGACTCATTCAACAAATCATCATGCATGCGCTTTTTAAACTTCTGTATGACGGCATTTTCAATCTCTTCCTCAAGTTGAAGCTTTAATTGCGGCCTAATTTGAGCAGTCAGTTCTGCAATCAAGTCTGCAGTGATATTGATCGATTTAATAGATTGTGCAGATTTGACGTGCACTTCTGTTAATAAGGGAATATCTTCTTCTTGCATAATTTAAGCCTAATGAAAATTAGATTGAACACCCATCAACTGGTAAGGAAACTATGACTTAAACAACTGCAGCATCCGTCGATTTTATATCATAGCCACGATCTTTATAAAATCTAAAGCGTGCTCTAGCAGCAGCCTTATCAGCCTCATCGCTACCGACTAACTCGACCAAGTATCTGAATCTACTAAAAAAAAGCGGTTGCGCTGTTTGCAGGTTAATTAACACATCGTCTTGCAATAAGTTTTCACCTTGAGCATCTATAACGATAGGCGAAAATTGACTATGGTCTTCATTCACATTGCTATTTGCCAAAAAACTGCTGGCTGAATGTGTCCATAGTAAATTTTGCATATCACCACTCATAGCATCGTTTTGCGTATAAATCGTTAGCTGGCGACCTTTGGCAAGCGCTTTTTCACAGAGCTCTACTGCTTTTGCAAACTTATCAGGCACATTAAAATAGAATTCAACACGAGTCATAGCGCGCACTATTTTTTCGAGCTGTTAGCTCTATTCACTAGAAATGCAGTTAATAGCGGCACTGGACGTCCAGTACCTCCTTTTTCTTTGCCAGATTTCCAAGCAGTACCAGCAATATCTAAGTGTGCCCAATCATATTTTTTAGCAAACCTTGATAAGAAACAAGCTGCGGTGATACTGCCAGCTGCACGACCGCCAATATTGGCCATATCAGCAAAATTACTATCAAGCAATGGTTGATAGTCATCCCACATCGGCATGTGCCATGCGCGATCCAGCGCAGTTTCACCTGCTTGTAATAACTCATTAGCTAAATCGTCGTTATTGCTGAACAAGCCACTTGCGTGATGACCCAAAGCAATCACACAAGCGCCTGTCAAGGTTGCAATATCAATCACAGCACTTGGTTCAAAACGTTCAGCGTAGGTCAGCGCATCACATAAAATCAAACGGCCTTCTGCATCGGTATTTAATACTTCAATGGTGAGCCCAGACATGCTAGTTAATACATCGCCTGGTCTTGTTGCGCGGCCATCTGGCATATTTTCACAGGTAGGGATCACGCCAATTACATTTAAGGGCAAATCCATTTCCGCAATGGTTTTGAATGTACCAAGTACACTTGCAGCGCCGCACATATCGTATTTCATCTCGTCCATTTCAGAACCTGGCTTCAATGAAATGCCGCCAGTATCAAAGGTAATACCTTTGCCCACTAGCACAACTGGTTTTTGGTCTTTCTTACCTTTTAAGTGCTGCATGATAATAAATTTAGGCGGCTCTTCACTGCCTTGCGACACGGCTAAAAATGAACCCATGCCTAATTTTTCAAGTTCTTCGCGCTCTAAAACTTTAACCTTGAAATCATGCTTCTTACCCAATGACTGTGCTTGCTCAGCCAAGTAGCTAGGTGTACAAACATTTGGAGGCAAGTTGCCTAGATCTTTTGCAAAACTCACCCCTGAAGCTAATGCCAAGCCATCGGCTAGACCAGCTTTAGCTTCTTTTACATCATCAGCACCTACATTAATACTTAGCGTAGCTAAACCTTTTTTAGCTTCTTCTTTTTTCTTCTTAATCGCAGCGAACTTATAAGTGGCATCAAGGCTTTCTTCAACCAAAAGGGCAGTTTTTTGTTTAGTCGTTAATTGTTTTACTGACAACTCCACTAAGAAGGTAGTGGCTTTACTCGCGCCACCATTGGTTAAAGCCTTCATTGAAGCACGCGCAGCTTTGCAATATTGTTTTTCAGCAAAATCAGACTCTTTGCCTAAGCCAACCAATAAAACGCGCTCACTGGCGGTGCCCGGCACGTTATGCAATATTAAAGTGGTGTCAGTTTTGCCATCAAAATCACCACGTTTTAGGATATTTGACAGGTAGCCAGCGGATGCCGTATCGATAGATTGAGCAGCATCTGACAGTTTTTTATCTTCATAAACGCCTATAATCACGCAATCGCTCTGCAGCTTTAGCGGATTGTCATTTTTTATGCTAAATTCCATAGTGCTGGATTTCATCGCTTCTACCTTTTTATATTATTAAGTTAAATTATCGCGTGTTTTACACGCAATTCATAGTTGTAAATATATAGTTACCAATAAATCATATGCTTTTTAGGCGTTCACTCTTACACGAACTCATTGCTACTGCCAGTGGTACTTTTCTTATCTTGATAGGGATTGTTATCGCTCAACGCGCGGGGTACTTAGTTCAACTCGCATCAAAAGGCGTATTGCCTAATGATGCCATCACCACCATATTAGGCTTTAACATCATTCGGTTTATGCCTTTGTTGTTATCTCTGAGTCTATTTTTAGCGATACTACTCACGCTTTCTCGTTGGTATAGAGACTCAGAAATGGTCATTTGGTTTAGCTCTGGTCTTAGTATTACCAGTTGGATACGTCCTGTACTGACATTTACTGTTCCTATTGTCATCATTATTGCCTTTTTAAGCTTATTCGTAACACCATGGGCGACCAACAAAGTAGAAGATTTCCGCTTACAGCTTGAAAGTCGTGATGACTTAGCCGCCATTAGTCCTGGCGTGTTTAAAGAGTCGGCACATGCGGATCGCGTATTTTTTATAGAGAGTTTTGATGAACTGGGTAATATTGTTAAAAACATCTTTGTTCAATCGATACAGCATCAAAAATTAGGCATTATTGTCGCGGCACAAGGTAGCCGACTCGTTGAAAAAAATGGCGATAACTTCTTGCTAATGGAACATGGGCACCGCTATGAAGGCGCGCGCGGCACTGCTGAATACTCAACAACAGAATTTGAGAAGTATGCTATTCGTGTCGAAGCCGGCGAAGCAAGACGTGAGCCACCTTCTACACAATCAATTTCCAGTCGCGATTTAATCATGAATAAAAGCAACAACAATATTGCAGAATTGCAGTGGCGCCTTGCTATGCCAGTATCTGCACTAATACTCGCACTACTCGCCATCCCTTTGAGCGCGTTGGACCCTCGCGCTGGTCGCTCGGCAAACTTTGCACTGGCCATCGTGATTTATATTATCTATAACAATCTACTCAACATTATTCAGGCTTGGGTGGCACAGGGTAAAGTCAGCGGAATCATAGGCCTATGGCCAATACATTTAGTGTTCGGCATATTGGTTTTTTATATGTTTTATAGACGCGCTTTGCAGTTGCCGATTTTACCGAGCATTCCTCGGCCTTCATGGTTAACGCTGCCAAAGAAAGCTAAACGATAGATCCTAAAATAGGGATCTAAATTTCATATGAAAATTCTAAATAAATATCTACTTAAAGAGATTGTTAGCAATGTACTCATGGTGATGCTTGCACTTATCGCCATGTTCTCTTTCTTCGATTTGATTCAAGAGTTAGAGGCTTTAGGCAAAGGTAGTTATGGCCTGAGTAAAATTTTATTGTTCGTATTACTCAGCGCACCTGGCCATGTTTACGATGTGATGCCAGTCGCAGTGCTGGTAGGTTGTATGTACAGCCTCGGGCAATTCGCACGCTATTCCGAGTTGGTGGTACTAAGAGTGAGCGGGCTATCTATTTTTGATATTGCACTTTTATTACTAAAAATTGGCGCTATATTTACCATCGCCACTTTCTTAATAGGCGAACTTGTCACGCCATATAGTGAAAAAATGGCGCAGCGCATGCGCATCAAAGCCACTGATTCAGTTGTTGCTCAAGAATTTAGGTCTGGTCTTTGGGTCAAGGATGGCAATAGCTTTATCAACGTTGAAGAAGTGCTGCCAGATGCAACATTACTGAATATCCATATCTTCGACTTTGATAAAAATGCAAAACTTATCACTGCACGTGACGCTAAAGCTGGTGAATTTAAACATGGGTCTTGGAAACTTAAAGGTGTTTCAGATACCCACTTTGACAAAGATTCTGTGAAAGTGAGTCAATCTGCAGAGGCTACATGGCAGTCTTTGATTCGCCCAGAGTTGCTCAATGTATTACTCATCATGCCAGAGAAAATGTCGGCCTGGAATTTATATACTTACATCAACCACTTAAGTATCAACAAACAGAAAACTACGCGCTATGAAGTGGCGCTTTGGGCCAAAGTAATTTACCCCTTAGCATGTATGGTCATGGTGGTTTTAGCGTTACCATTTGGTTTTGTGCAACAACGTGCTGCGGGCGCTAGCACCAAAATATTTGTGGGTATTATGCTGGGCGTCATGTATCAAATACTCAATCGAGTATTTGCACACTTAGGATTGCTCAATGATTGGCCGCCATTATTTAGCGCCACTATGCCAACTATTATGTTTTTGATGGCGGGTGTGGCGATGCTCTTTTACGTGGAGCGTAGATAATTTTATTTTTAAGCAGTCTGTCATGTAAAAACAATCTGTCTCGATCGATAATCGCCCACAGAAAACCTACACCGAATACCATCAAACTTAAGCTAGCTAATATATACCTAAAAATCGCCGCCTTTAATGGCAACAACTGCGCTTCTTGATTGAGTAACTTTAACTGCCAGGTTTGCATGGCAAGCGTCTGACCTTTTCTCTGCCAGCACCAAACGAAATATACACCCACAGTCAGCCATAAAAATAGCTGTAGCGAATATCGTTTAATGCCTGTTGTTGCCTCACCTAGCGATAAAACAAAAATGGTTGTGACCGCTAACGATAGCGCAATCACGACTAGCGCCTCGTAAATAAGACAAGCCCCAAGCTTAAAGAAACTTGGGGCTGTCGTTTGTGTTACTTGCTCATTGTGCATAGGTAGTTCAGCTAACTTATCAATCAATTTAAATCTGCGTCCTTGTAGGTATCTGGGGAATCAGCACGCAGCCTCGCTCTTTCTGACTCTGGCAATTTTTGATACTCCTGCCACTTCTGACGTAGTTCATCTTTTTTCCCAGCGGGTAAAGACTGAAATTGCTGATGACTTTTTCTTGCATTCTCGCGTTCATATGGCGTCATACGACTCCAATTGGTGAGTCGCTTTTTCACTAAATCTTGCTTGCTCGGACTCATTTTCGGATAATCATGTGCTATATCCAGCATTTTTTCGCGCTGCCAAGGACGTAAAGTATCCCACTCTGACGCTAAAGGATTTAATATTTGTCGCTGCCCATCATTCAATTGAGCCCAAGTGACGTTAGTATCATCGGCTAATGCCGCCTGGTTAAACATCAACCCCGTAACTAACAATACAGCCGAAAATATTGCGGCGAGTTTTAATCTCGCTTGGAAACTAACCATGTATCAAACCCCTTATCTGCAAATGCTTCTGGCGGCAACTCAGACGCCAACAAAAATGCATCACTATTTTCTAAATTATTATTTTCATTAAATTTTTGTGCGACAAAAAATGTAAGCAACATAGCACTAACAATAATGGCAGCAGACATCAAACGATGCTGCCCAAAATAGCCACCAAAGCTATGCCCTACCCATTGCAACACATGACCACTTTGATTGACGCCTTGACTGGCCTCTAGTTTACTGAGCGCTAAACCGCGTGCCTCTGACAAACGTTGCAAAGTAGCGGCATTCAAATGTTGTGCGTTATCATTCAACAGGTTTGCCGCGAGTTTAGCCACCTGTTCATCTGTCACCAAATTAGCATCTACTAGACTTTCGTTTACTTTACTGTTTTGCATATCTTTTTGAGTATCCATAGCTCACCTCCTAGCCTTTTGAGCCTTCGCTGGTTAACATTAAACTTGATAGACCTAATTTTTCTAGGCCTTGTTTCTTCAATTCTATCGCCAATGAGTGAACTGCACGAGAACAGTGCGTTTTAACGCTTCCGTCTGAGCAACCCATGACTTTTGCCGTTTCAGCAACATCCATCTCTTCCCAGTAACGCAGCACAAAGGCTTCTCGTTGACGTGCGGGCAGTTTTTCTAAAGCAGCTTCTATTAGCTTGATGGTTTGACTACGTTCGAGCTGGGCAGCCGGTTCATCGCTATCATCTTCTACATCGATCGTCTCTAGTGGATCACGGTCTTCACCATCTTCATTACTGCCAAATGAAGATAATAAAGTTGTCCATAAATTTCTAACTTTTTGCCTGCGCCAGAAATCTCGCATGGTATTTTGCAATATGCGCTGAAACAGCATAGGCAGTTCTGCTGCAGGCTTATCACCATATTTTTCTGCAAGCTTCATCATCGCATCTTGTACAATGTCTAGCGCAGCATGATCATCGCGCACAGCATAAGCCGTCTGCTTAAAAGCACGACGTTCAACCGACGCAAGAAAATCTGAAAGTTCTCTAGTTGTTGCCATTGCGCTTATGGTGGATTGATTTATTATAAATTGTTGACGCAGTCATTAACGAAAGTATATCAGGTTTACATTTTGAACTAGCCCAAGCTTTGGTTACAATCATATCAATTATTCAACAGGTACAAAATTCTTATGTGGCGACTGATTTTTTTAGGGTTAATCATTTACTTATTGATCGTGGCATTTAAGCGTAGCCAGATTGGCACAAAAAATAACGATAAAAATATTAAAAAAGATACGCCTGTAAAAGAGCAGGAAATAGAAAACATGGTGCAATGTGCAGCCTGCGCGGTGCATTTACCGAGATCAGAAGCGTTTTTGGTCAACGGTGACTTCTACTGCAGTAAAGCACACATCCCTAAATAGCTCGTACTCGATATCGCCGTTTAAATTGATGCCTAAGAAACAAAACTCAGAAGTGCTAGACGCTATCGTCAAAAAAAGCTTTGCTGACTCTATCGATTTATCGCTACAACGTCATGCTATCAACATACTCAATATATTTCGCTTTGTTTTAAGTTTAGTTTTTATCGTTTCTTACCTTTACCTAGGTAAAGACTCCATATGGCAAGGTGGCTATGCCATACTCACATTCAAGCTATCGATTGCTTACTTAATCTTTAGCATTTTTGTTTTGCTAATAAGCCCACTAAAGTCTGACGTATATCGTCTCTCGCTACCGCTTCAAATCACGGCTGATATTGTTTTTATTATTTTGTTCATGTTTGCGGCTGGCGGCATCACTAGCGGTTTAGGGCTATTACTTGTCATTATTATCGTTATCGCTAGTTTGGTCAGCAACGGTCGGTTGTCTTTATTCTATGCAGCCATCGCTACTATTGGCTTGTTGCTTGAACAAAGCTACCGAATTCTCCTAGAAAACTTACCTCCAACTACCTACACGCAACCAGTGATGCTAAGCCTAAGTTGTTTTGCGACAGCTTGGCTGGCCTACAGTTTAGCGAAACGTATGCAGCATAGTGAAGCACTGGCTTCTGCGCGCGGTATTGATATTGAGAACTTATCGCAAGTAAACGCCCTAATCACACAAGAGATGCAAGACGGCGTCATTGTGGTAGATGAGAATTTAAATATTCGCCATAGCAATTTACAAGCCACTGCACTACTTTCCTTAACTCAAAATAGCGAAGCTAATTTCACCTTAACCAAGCAAGCACCTGAAATTGCGACTATGTTTAATGATTGGGTCAATGGTGCAGACGAAAAGAACAATTCGAATATATCCATCAGCAACCGTGAGTTAAAACTTAGGTTTATGCCTATCAATCAACAGGAAGATTCATCTTTGTCAGACAGGAATGCTGGCGCCGTAATCTTCATTCAAGATTTGAGCCAAATTCAAACAGCAGCGCAACAGGCTAAACTGGCGGCGCTAGGCAGGTTAACCGCAAATATTGCACATGAAATTCGCAACCCATTAAGCGCAATTAGTCATGCCAACCAATTACTTCAAGAAGATGAAAGTAATTCCAAGTCGACTGAAAGACTACTAGAAATTGTGGCTGATAACATTGGGCGTATCGACCAAATTATTAAAGATGTACTTGAGTTGAATAGGCGAGATCGCACACAGCAAGAACACTTTGAAATAAGCGAATTTCTGAGCAGTTTTCATGCACAATTCTGTGCGGTAGAGAAAGTACCTACCGCACATTTTCAGCTTGATAATCTATCGCAAAAAAACGTCTCTTTTGACAAACGTCATCTGACGCAAATTCTATGGAACTTATGTAAAAATGGCTGGGAACATAGCCAGAAGCAAGCCGATAGCTTAAGAATCATTTGTTCAGAATTCAGCAAATCAGGTTTAAGCATTCAAATTATCGATGATGGTGAGGGCGTAGCCAAACAAGATCAGTCTAGATTATTTGAGCCCTTTTATACAACTAAAAATACTGGCAACGGCCTAGGGCTTTATATTTCGCGTGAGTTAGCTGAAGCGAATGGCGCAAAACTGAAATACCAAGCACTAGCTAACGGTAGTGTCTTTATTTTGCAGCTAAAAAAGGCATAATAGCGCATGACTCAAAAACTAACCTGCTTAATCGTCGATGATGAAACTGATATTCGTGAATTACTCACAATGACGCTAGAGCGCATGGATATTGATACCTATAGCGCGAGTAATATTCAAGAAGCCAAGTCTTTACTCACACAGCGTCAATACGCACTGTGTCTAACTGACATGCAAATGCCTGGCGGAACTGGCTTAGATTTAGTCAATTATATTAATGAATTTCACCCAGGCTTACCAGTTGCAGTCATCACTGCTCATGCCAGTGCTGAAAATGCGGTATCTGCACTTAAAGCAGGTGCTTTTGATTATCTAAGTAAGCCTATTTCACTCAAACAGTTACGCCCAGTCATCGAATTCGCACTCAAACTTACTTCGCAAGCCAACACCAGCAAAGGTGATGCACTTGAAATGATAGGTGATTCTGAACCTATGGTACATGTGCGTGCGATGATTGCTAAGCTTGCGCGTAGTCAAGCGCCGGTTTACATCAGCGGCGAGTCAGGAAGCGGTAAAGAGCTTGCCGCTAAACTCATACACAAGAACAGTTCTCGGGGTGATGGCGCATTTATTGCTGTGAACTGCGGGGCAATTCCAGAAAACTTGATGGAAAGCGAATTTTTTGGCTATAAAAAAGGTTCTTTTACTGGCGCAAACCAAGATAAAGAAGGTATGTTTCAAGCGGCTAATGGTGGTACCTTATTTTTAGATGAAGTGGCTGATTTACCACTTGCCATGCAGGTAAAACTATTACGCGCGATTCAAGAGAAGAAAGTGCGCATGGTGGGAGGCACCAATGAAGAAGCCGTGGATGTACGCATTATCAGTGCAACTCACAAAAATCTAGCTGAAATGATGGACGCAGGTTTGTTCAGGCAAGATTTATATTATCGCCTAAACGTTATTCAACTTAAAATGCCTTCTTTGCGCGACCGTCCAAGTGACATTCCCTTACTGGCCAATTTACTACTCGCTAAATTATGCGCCTACCAAAAAATCAGCATGCCCGAATTGGGGAGTGACGCGCAGGCATATATCTCTAAAATGCAGTTTCCTGGCAATGTGCGCGAGCTAGAGAACATGCTGGAACGTGCTTTGGCCATGAGTGATGGTCAAATGATTACGATTGAAGATTTAAGTTATGGAAATAGCCACCCTACAGGTTCAGGATTGAATTCTCAGAAAAGCTCAACTCTAAATGCCGAAAAACCATTAGAGCTCAACCTATCTGACTATCTTGAAGATGTTGAGAAAAAAGCGATTGTTAAGGCTTTAGAGAAAACTAATAACAACAAGACAGCAGCAGCGAAGTTGCTTGGCGTTAGCTTTCGCACTTTACGTTATAGATTGTCTAAGCTTGGCTTAGCTAAAGAAAGTGATTTAGACCCAGACTTTGAAAACGATGAGACCTAGTTAAACTTCAGTCTAACTAGGTCTCATTTTTAATAAGTAGCTTGAGCTATTGGTTTAACTTAACACTAATACCAAATAAGCCACATACATCGCGCCATTCACTAATAAATGCCAAACTCTAATACCACCCTTCGCCACTAAGTAGCGCAGCCAGATTGATGCAAGCAAAGTCATAGCAATACCCAGCACAACCTCTTTGCGTGGTTCCCAAGGCGTTAACATAATACCAATCGCCGGTAGCAAAGTACCTTGAAATACCATGGCGCCAGTAATATTACCGAATGCCAAAGTATCTTTGCCTTTGCGTATCCATAAAATGCTGTTCACTTTTTCAGGTAATTCGGTAGCAATCGGAATAATTAGTAAAGACAGTAACAATGCTGATATACCGATGATGTGAGCGGCCGCTTCAACACCGTGAATAAAGCCTTTAGCGCCAGCAATTAACAAGCCCAGACCTAACAACAACTGAATAACAATCACTACCATATTATTTGGCAAACCGGTTTTACATAAGAACATATCGCCGCCCGCTTCGGTAGCGTGACCGTCTTCCACCAGAGCTTTTGAAGCATTAATCGTCATCATCACGTAAATAACATAAATCAATACCATGCAAGCACCCAAGCCATAGCGCACCGTTGTTAAGGTGTGAGGCACATACATGGCAACTGCTGCAAAGGTAAATGCGGCGATAAAAAAGTTAAGGTCACGTGTTAAGCCAGTGCGCTCTGGTCTTAAGTGACCTAGCGTGCCGCGACGCTTCCAAACGGAAATCGCCATGAGCGAAATGGATAAAGTAGCTAGCATCAAAGGCGCACCTAAAATGGAACCTACGCCAATTTCTTCGTTGGTTGCAACGTTTTGTGTACCTGCCAACAAAGCGAGTAAAGGCACCATGGTTTCGGGCAAGGCAGTACCAACGGCAGCAAAGATAGAGCCAGTCACGCCTTCAGAAATACCAAGCTTTTCGCCCAAGTGTTCCAGCGCGTTGGTAAAGACTTCTGCCGCGATTAAAATCACGATCAGCATGACGAATAACTCTAAAAATACCATCTGATTTTTCCCTAACTATTGCAAAATTTGAAGTAAATGTTTGTTTATACCGTCATTTTATCGGAATACTGCAATTTACATCTAAATTTCGCATAAAATTAACCATTATGAAATCTTATGCAATCAATGAAGCTGGCATGGCGGCTCATGCGCAACCTATCGCATCGCCTAACTTTGATATTAGACCTGAAAATGAAATCAGTTTAATTGTCATCCACAATATTAGTCTGCCGCCCAGCCAGTATGGTGGTAACGGCATTATTGAGTTGTTTACTAATTGCCTTAATCCGAATGAACATCCTTACTACGCTGAAATCTACACACGCAAAGTATCGTCGCATTTTCTCATTCGGCGTGGTGGCGAACTCATACAGTTTGTGTCTTGCCTAGACCGTGCTTGGCATGCAGGTGTATCAAATTGGAATGGTCGGGAACGTTGCAACGATTTCTCGGTCGGAATAGAGCTTGAAGGTTCGGACTTCGAAGCATTTGAGCCAGCGCAGTACCTTACACTCAAAAAATTGATAGCAAGCCTGATTAGCGCTTACCCGATTCAGGCTATAGTGGGACATTCTGATATTGCACCCATACGCAAAACAGATCCTGGTCCATATTTTGACTGGTCTCAAGTAGATGAAATACATAAAAATTAAAATCTAAAATTAAGAAACGATTAAATTCTAAAAATATGCAAAAAAACATCCGATTTTTCATTATCGTATTATTTTCAACATTAATAATTGCTTGTGGTGCTAAAAATGGCGCCTCTGACAAATCTGAAGGCGATAAAAAAAACGCAAAACCAACGCTGGTGACGGTCACTCAAGTGAAAAATCAAGCCGTTGAAACCAGTGAAGAAGCCATTGGTACGCTTGAAGGATTAACAAATCCAACAATTTCGGCAGAAGTGGCTGCCCGCGTCGTTAAAATTCATGTGAATACTGGCGAGGCGGTCAAGCAAGGTCAGCTCATTGCCACTCTAGATGCATCTGACTTTGGTATGCAACGTAACGAAGCACAAGCTGAAGTGGCGCGTATTGAAGCGTTATTAACGAACCAAGTCAAAACTGTTGAACGCAACCAAGCTTTGGTGAATAAGAAATTTATCTCGCAAAATGCGGTTGATAACGACGTGGCGCAACAGAATGTATTGAAAGAGCAATTAGTCGGCGCTAAAGCGCGTGTTGGCAGTATTAACCACAGCAGCAGTAAAACCAAAATCTATGCACCAGCCAGCGGCAATGTTGAGAAAAAACTGGTTGATGACGGTGAGTTTGTAAAAGTGGGGGACCCCATTATTATGATCGTGTCTAAGCAGCATCTACGTGCTCACCTACCTTTTCCTGAATATATCGCTGCAAAACTCAAACCCGGTTTAGAAGTACGCCTCACCTCACCAACTAGTGAAACCATCGTTAAAAGTACAATTCACGACTTAAAACCAATGATAGTTGAAGGTAGCCGTACCGTGGATGTGATTGCTGACATATTAGGCTCACCAGATTGGCAACCCGGCGCCAGTGTGACGGGTACAGTTGTTCTAGGTGAGCAAGCAGCCGCTATGATGGTGCCAGAGCAAAGCGTGGTGCTACGCCCTGCTGGAGAAGTCGTTTATGTAGTGCGTAATAACAAGGCCTATCAAGCTGTTGTGAAAACAGGCTCACATCAAAACGGCTTAGTCGAGCTACTCAGTGGTGTCAATGAAAATGACACTATCGTTGTTGATGGTGCTGGATTTTTAACTGACGATACAGCTATTAAAATTGCTGATGCCTCAGCAGGTGCAAATACCGATAAAGCAGGCAATCAACATAACAAAAAATCCGCACCGTAATTCTTAAAGCCAAAGTAAACAGCACATGACATTGCCTGAACTATCCATTAAACGCCACGTTCTCGCTTGGATGGTCTCTGGCGTAATTATTTTGTTCGGTATCATCGCCTACCAGCGCATCGGAGTAGACCGCGTACCATCGATTGATTTTCCTGTCATCACGGTCAATACCACTTTACGCGGCGCCAATCCTGACGTGGTTGATACTAGCATTACCAGCGTCATTGAATCTGCCATTAACACTACGCCGGGTATTGAACATATTCAGTCGGCCTCATCACCAGGGGTGTCCAGCATCAGCATTACCTTTGCGCTAAGTAAAAACATTGATGTGGCTTACAACGAGGTGCAATCCAAAGTAAATCAAGTAGTACGCCGCTTACCAACCGACACTGACCCACCTGTAGTACAAAAAGTTGATTCTAATGCTTCACCAGTCATTTGGCTGGCATTAAGTGGTGATCGCACCATACAGCAGCTCAATTTATACGCCAGCAATGTGCTAAAAAAGAAATTTGAAACCATCAATGGCGTGGGGGAAGTTACGTTAGGTGGACGTAGAGATCGCGTTATTCGCGTTTATATTCAACCTGAGCGCATGGCTGCTTACAAACTCACCGCCAATGATCTAATCGAAGCATTTAATCGTGAGCACGTGCAGCTTCCCGGCGGGTTTTTAGTCAGTTCTCAAGCTGAACAACTGCTAAAACTGGATCTTGAATTTCATAAAATTACAGATCTAGCCAACATGGTCATTGTCGATAAAGCTGGCGCACCTATACGCCTAAAAGATGTTGCAACGCTGGAAGATGGCATTTCGGATAACCGCCAAATAGCTCGCTATAACGGCAAGCCAACGGTCGGTATCGGTATGATAAAAATTGCCAATGCCAACACTGTCGACATTATTAAAGAGGTTGAACATAGGCTGGAGACGGATGTTCGCCCTAATTTACCCGCAGGTATGACGCTAGAGATTTCCACAAACGATGGCATTTTCATCAACCAATTAGTCGCTTCACTTAAAGAACATTTGGTTGAAGGCACTTTGTTTGCTGCACTGATTGTATTAATTTTCATGCGATCTTTTAGTTCTACGGTAATGATCTGTTTAGAAATTCCAGTATCGCTTTTAGGTGCAATTGCCGTGATGTACTTTGCTGGTTATACATTTAATAGCATGACCTTGCTTGCGCTACTCTTATTGATCGGCGTGGTGGTCGACGATGCTATCGTGGTACGCGAGAGTATTTTGCGCCACATGGAGGGTGAAGTTGGCGAAGGTATTAGTGCAGCAGATTTAAAAAATCCGCTAGCAGTTGCCGCATTTCGCACCAAAACCACTATTCTTGGAAGTAACGAAGTGGTATTTGCCGTACTTGCTTCTTCCGCCTCGCTCGTTTGTATCTTTGCACCCGTGATTTTTATGGACGGCATTATCGGCATGTTTTTTAAATCTTTTGCTGTCGTCGTGACATTCGGCGTACTGGTATCGCTGCTAGTTTCTCTGACGCTTACACCTATGTTGTGCTCGCGCTACTTGAGCGTCACCCACAATGAAAATGCCCTTTACAGAGCGGTTGGTCGCATATTAGGCCGTATGGATGAAGTATACAAAAAGCTTCTTTACTCATCACTCAACCACCGTGGATTAGTATTGTTAATCACGCTGATTTTTGTTGCAGTGAGCGGGTTTTACTCACTTAAATATGTAGAGAAAGATTTTGTACCAGAAACTGATGAAGGCAGCTTTACCATCAACATTAAAACACCGCTTGGTTCAAGCTTGGATTACACCAACTCACGCTTAAAATTAATTGAAGCAACCCTTGCTACGCATAAAAGTGAGATAGACAGCTACTTTGCCACGATAGGCGCTGGCTCACGTGGACAAGTCAACCAAGGCAACGTCAATGTACGCTTAAAGCCAAAAGAAGAGCGCGCTAAAAGTCAACAAACTCTGATTAGAGAATTGAAAAAAGAACTAGACCAAATTCCGGGTGTACGCGCCATTCCCTCACCAAGTTCGATTACGCGAGGTCAACGCTCAGAAAAACTGCAATTCAATCTCACTGGGGTGAATTTGCAAGAAATCGGCCGCATTTCGCAATTATTACAGCGAGAGTTAGGCGCCAATAGTGATATTGGCAAGGTCGATGTCGATGTGCAATTAGATTTACCGCAGCTCAATATGCAAATTGACCGTACTAGAGCGTCCGCACTTGGTATTAGCGCTAATGACATCGCTACTGCAGTTTCATTGTATGCAGGTGGCATCAATATAGCCAAATACAATGAGTTGAATGGCGACGGTCAGCGTTACGACATCCGTATAAAAGCCAATGACTCAGAACTAGAAAATATCGCTGATTTAAACAAAATCTATCTTCGTAGCAGCACTGGTGAGTTAGTCAGAATTGATGCAGTTGCAAGCTTTAGCAAAGAGTTGGGCGCTGCTGTGATTGGTCGCTATGACTTACAATATGCAGTCAATTTTTATGCTAACCCCACTGTTCCGCTTGGCGATGCTGTCGACATAGTCAAAGCCACTGCGGCCAAAATTGTGCCGCCTGATTACACCCTAAAATTAACGGGGCAAGCAGAAGAGTTCGGCAAAACCATGAAAAACATCAAATTTGTATTCGCACTCGGTTTCCTACTGCTTTACATGGTACTCGCCAGCCAGTTCAACTCATTTATACAACCACTATTCATTATGCTTGCGCAGCCACTCGCCATTATTGGCGGTTTAATCGCCCTACTCATGACAGGCAATACTTTAAACATCTACTCAATGATAGGCTTGGTATTGCTAATAGGCTTGGTCGCCAAAAACTCTATTTTGCTGGTCGACCTGACCAATCAGCTAGTAGAAAAAGGTGCCAGTATTAACGATGCCCTTAAAGAGGCCTGCCCTATTAGACTACGCCCAGTTGTGATGACCTCGCTCACCATTATTCTAGCGCTATTACCCGCAGCGCTAGGCTTAGGCGCAGGTTCTGAAACCAATAAACCGCTATCAGTCGCCATTATTGGCGGGATGATTTCGTCAACGTTGTTAACCTTAGTTGTCGTACCAGCGGCTTATTCGTTAGTGATGGGTGGACTTAAAAAATTAAAGCAATAACACCACTTGCAGACTGATAAACATGACGGCTACTTTTTCCCTAAACTAATAGCCAATACGCCTATCAACACCAAGCAAGTACCCGCCAGTTGCAACAAGGTAATACCTTCACTCAAAAAGATGCTGGCTAAAAATATCGTCGAAACTGGTCCGATAGAGCTAATAAGCGCGGCCTTGCTGCTGCCAATTTTATGGATGCCGACATTTAACAAAATTGCAGGAAGCACCGTGGCAACCACCGCCATTAACATGCTAAGTAAGTAAACTTGCGTGGGCAAATGCAATATTGTTACCTGGTGCGATGTACTCATGTAATGCGCCGCGCTTGCTACGGTGGCTGCTAGCATCGTATAAGCAGTGAATAATGAAGCGCCTACCCGTGGAATCAATCTACCACTCGCGATTAAATAAGCAGCATATGCCACGGCGCTAGCAGCAACCAAACTTGCGCCTAGCATGGTTTCTGCGGAGCCCGATTTGACTGTAAGCACATCATGCCCAACCACCAAAGCCACACCCGCATAAGTTGCCAATAAGGCAAAGTAAACGCGCTTACCGATATGGTGTTTGAACATAACAGCACTTAGCAAAACTACGATAGTGGGGTAGATGTATAAAATGATTCGCTCAAGTCCCGCCGTCACATAAACTAGACCTGCAAAATCTAACAACATTGGGCCATATCCGCCTAAGACACCCAACAAAGCAATTGTCCAAGCGTCCTGACTTGATATTGTTGGCACTGAATCCGATGCCCTCGCCCAAATCGCTAATGCAATAAAAAATGGCGCTGAGAATGCCATACGCAAAGCGATTAGCGTAGAGGCATCTACTGGGAATGGCTCTGCATAAGCATAGGCGAGTTTCACCATAATGGCCTTAGATGACACAGTGACGGCCGCAGCCAGCACCATCAATGCGCCAATCAAGGCATCGCGTGAGGCTTGTTTAGTGTGGGATTGCATGTGTTGCCCTTAAATTGGGGCTCAATGGGATGTATAACTAGAAACAACCGCGGAGAGCCCACGGTTGCTAAATTTATGACGACCTAAATTAGATCAAAGCAACCGCAGCATAAAATGACCAGAAGCCATAATGCTTTTCGGTTGCGAATGACCGCAGATGCGGTAATGTCGTGATTAGTTGTCATAAGCTTAAGTACTTTACTCGGACAGCCTAGCTAGGTCAAGAGTAAGGACAAATAGCGCTTTATTTTGAGATGAATTTTTCTAGCGTTTCTAATTGCAGACCAGCTAGCTTCGGCTGCCAGACTTCTGGATTAACTGGAAACTCAGTAAGAATACCCGTGCGCATATAGCCACGCCGCTCATAAAATGCGATTAATTCGTGCCTTATCGTAATCACATGCATCTGAAATTGTTCTACGCCCCACATATGCTGCGCAAGGCTTTCAGCCTCAGTGAGTAAGCGCTTACCTATGCCGTTAGCTTGTATAGCAGGATTCACCACAAACATGCCAATATGCGCAATGGCGTTCTGTTTTTCTAAGCAGATTGAGCCTAACAATTCATCATCATTTAAGTATAGTAAAATAATGGTGTCTTCAGATGTTATGAGACATTGAAGCTCATTAGCAGAAGTACGTAAGCCATCAAGAATATCTGCTTCAGTTGTCCAACCCGCGCGGCTGGATTCACCACGATAAGCTATATTGACCAGCTTTACGATGGCTTCAACATCGCTTAACACTGCTTTTCTAAAGTGTTGCATATCGCATCTATCTTCAATTAAATTCTGTCTATATTATAAAAAATTGCCTGATTAGTACTGTTCTGGCTTGTATTGGACAAAGCACATACTGGTGCTAATATCTCACATCTGCTTAATTGCAGGTATGCTCTAGATATGCCTTACTTGAATAAAAACAAACAATATTAAGGGAAAAATATGTCAGAAAATCAAACACCCGTCATCTTTACGGGAAAAGCGGGGGAGTATTTTGGTATTTGGATTGTGAATTTACTGCTATCCATTGTCACATTAGGTATTTATTCAGCTTGGGCAAAAGTGCGTCGTAAAAAATATTTTTATAATAATACGCTGCTCGATGGCGTTGGTTTTGACTACCACGCAAATCCAATCAATATTCTAAAAGGCCGTATCATCGCCTTTGTTTTGTTTGTGATTTACAGTGCGCTTTCTGGTATCAACCCAGCATTTGGCCTTTTGATGGCATTTATATTATTTCTTGCGCTACCTTGGATTATCGTTCGCGGCATGATGTTTAATGCGCGCAACTCTAGCTACCGTGGCTTACGCTTTGATTTTAATGGTAAATACGGCGAAGCTATAAAAGTGTTTATTGGCTATACATTGTTAATCATTGTCACGTTAGGCTTGGCCATTCCATTTGTAGCGCAACGCACCCAAAAATTTGTTATCTCTGGTCATAAATTTGGAGTGAGCAATTTTAAAATGGAAGCTTTGGTGAAAGATTTTTACAAGATCTATCTCGTCATTTTTATTATTCCATTACTAGGTATCGTTGCTGCGGTCGCCATTCCCGCTTATCAACAGTACAAAGTTAAAGCGGCTAGTCACGTCAGCGCTTATCAAACGCAACACTTCTCTCAAGCCTCAACTAACATAAAGGCTGACATGGACACTGGTGGTTTTATTAAAGTAGCCAACGTGACCACAACTGAGCCTGTTGCAACTGAAAATTACGCTACTGAAGACGCTGCAACAGCTGATGCAAACATGTCTGAAGAAGAATACCTCAAAAACTTAACACCCGAAGAGCTTGCTGAATATAACAAGTTGATTAAGGCCGCTGAAGCTAATAACCCTGATGCAGGCATGACAACACCTAAAAAAGATCCATTAGCAGGTGCATTTGCTGGCTTGATTGGTAAATGGGGCATAGCTGTAGCAATATTGGCTGGCTTAATTGGTATTTTGCTATACCTTGCTGTCATTTTTTCATTCGCGGCTTATATGAAATCACGTATTCATAATCTCGTTTTTAACAACACCACACTTGAGCATATCGGATTCTTTAGTAACCAACGTATGCGCGATTTACTCTTACTCTATATCACCAATACTATTGTTTTAATCTGCACATTAGGTCTTGCGACGCCTTGGGTACATATTCGTATGGCAAAATATACGGCGAATCATTTAGCACTCACAGGTGAAGCAGATTGGGATAAATTTGTAGGTGAGAAAAAAGATGCATCACGTGCGTTAGGCGAAGAAATTGCCGATATGTTTGATGTTGATATTTCATTCGGTTAATCAGTTACGTGCAGTTTGAAGCAGAATATTACGATGGCATCAGCCCCCGCGCCAAGCGGGTGCTGGTGGACATTGTAGACAATCACTTTACTTTCACAGTATCGGTCACCAATACTGATGAAACTATCAGTAATCAGCCAATCACAGTATTAATCAACGATTGTCACGTACAAGCCAGACTTGGAAGTGGTAAACGACTCATCGATTTACCGGACGATAGTCGCTTAGAAACAGATTTTAAAGACTTAGAGAGTTGCTTACCTGCAAAACCAGCGAGTAAATTTTGGCAAGGTGTGCATTACGCTGAAACGCATAAATTCGTGATTCTTATCGCCTTTGTTGGCATTGCGCTGGCAAGCGCAGCCTTACTTAAATATGGTGTACCTGTCGTCGCTAAATATGCCGCATTAGCAACTCCTATCAGCATGGAAAAAGACTTAGGGAAACAAACCCTAGACTCACTAGAGAGTAAAAGGCTTGGCTATTTTGAAGCCTCAAAGATACCAGCGGCAAAACAAAAAGATATTACGGCTGCACTCGCCGCCATGTGTGCCAAAACCAACAATTGCCCTGCCTACCAATTAAATTTTAGAAAAAGCCCTATCATTGGCGCTAACGCATTCGCGCTGCCTGGCGGCTATATGCTCATCACTGATGAGCTGATTGATTTAGCTAAAAATAACGATGAGATCATTGCTGTGTTAGCGCATGAATTAGGTCATGTAAAAGGCCGGCATGCCTTGCGCCAGACTTTACAGGGGACCATTTCAGGGCTGATTATCATCGCCATCACAGGTGACGTAAGCAGCATAGCATCTGGCTTACCAGCGTTAATGATGAATATGAGTTACTCTCGAGAACTAGAAACTGAAGCGGACAATTACTCGCTACAGTCACTAAAAACTGCATGTATTCCAACCAAATCATTTGCTACATTGTTATTAAGATTAGAAAAAAGTCATGGTGGCGGCGGTTCAATGCCGGAAATGATTTCATCGCACCCTGATACCAAAGCGCGCATTGTGCCATTCTTAAAAGACCATAGTCACTGCAGCTAAGTCATTAGCGGATCAACATTCAACAAACTTTCACACGCCATTCATCAATCCTTCACATTTCAATGACATTCTAGCCTTCATACTAAAAGGAAAGAATAATAGAAACAGGAGGTTATGATGTCATTCAAGATGCGTTTATATATCAGTCGTATGCATCAATTAGATAGTTTTTTATGCATTGCGGTAAACCACACCAGCCAATACAGGTTGATACGTAATTTCTTTAGAGTAGCCAGCAGACTTGGTGATGGCATATTTTGGTACGGCTTAATGGCTGGTATTTTAATAGTACAAGGTGCTGAAGGTTTAACACCAGTAATACATATGGCACTGGCGGGTTTAAGCGGCACCTTGCTATACAAATGGTTAAAAGGCAAAACGCTAAGACCACGTCCATATGAAATACATCAAGACATTTGGTTAACAGGCACGCCACTTGATAAATTCAGCTTCCCTTCTGGACACACTTTGCACGCCGTAGTGTTTAGCTTAGTTGCAATTGGCTACTACCCGCAACTCGCCATCATTGTCGTGCCATTTGCAGTGATAGTCGGACTATCTCGTGTGGTATTAGGTTTGCATTACCCTAGCGACGTGATTGCTGGCGCTCTGATTGGTGCTACGATTGCCAGATTGTCATTCTTGCTAGTCTAATGACCTAACCCTCTAATGAAAAGCATCTTCAACTAAAGTCTTTTGATAATATTGAATCGGCGTTGAGTGCACAATATACAAGTGCTTTAAACATTGCTCACGCCAAACATCCAGTTGATCCACACTAAGATTTTTCAGTTCCGGTTCTAATAATGGATTCTTGCCATTAAGTACCTCTCCAATATCCGCCACAGCTACTTGCGTTTTAGCCACATAGTAAACAAAGTGTTTAAACACGCGCTTATCAACCACCTTTACAGCTTTATAAATCAAGGTTGGCAACCTGACTGCGCGTAATACGCCATCCCAAAATGCTAGGCTTTTTAAAGCCTTCGTGGTGACCTGCACTGGGCATTCAAATTGAATAGAAATAAATGCAGCAATCACGGTTTGGTGTTTGCTCAATAGCTGTTTTGCCGAGATATCCAGCAGCGGCGCCAAATGTCCATCCATCGCCCATTCAGAGGCAATATGCGTGAACACCTCATTTTTATGCCACATCGCCTCGTGTGCAGGGACAAAATGATTATGCGCAATCACATCAATATATAGGTGGCTGATATATCCAATAGCAATCGCCGTTTCCTCTTCTGTGCGCGCAGATTGCATCAGTTGATGACCATGCTTCCACAGATGAGTATGGCGATAGTGAGGACTCACAATCGCCAAGTCAGGCAAGCAAGCGCCTGCCATCACTAGCTCAGGAAAGTTTTTGATTGCACGTTGCAAACGCGGATCCAACAACGGCATCGCCCAGAGTAACGACTGTGCGAAATATAGATGTGTCACCAACCCCCATGCATTCGCGTCCACTGAATACAGACAGCATGGCAACCACCAACAATAATGTTTAATGAATTTTGGTATTTGCATAGCGTGTAATTTGCCATGCAGTGATTAAGTATTAGTTACAGATATATGACTATTTAGTGAAAATTTTAAAAGCCAAATGAAATTTAAAAAACAGTTTCATCAAATCGTCATATTGGGTCGTTATCGTTCATTTTAACAATTTACTAATTAACTACTTGATTTAATTAAGCGAACTCTACTTATGAAAATATTATTTATCTCAGATGTCTACTTTCCTCGGATTAATGGCGTATCGACTTCAATTAGGACATTTGTTTTGCAAATGCAAAACTTAGGTCACGAAGTACATTTAATCGCACCGGATTATGATGTGGTCACAGAAGATGAAGCTTGGATTAAGCGCATTCCAGCACGTAGCATTTATTTTGATCCTGAAGATAAGCTCATGAAGTACGGCGAGGCGATGAAATTACTGCCTGCGCTTGAGCAAGAGAAATACGATATTGTTCATGTACATACGCCATTTGTTGCACATTACTTAGGGCTTAAGCTTGCAGCCCAACTGAACATTCCGTGCATAGAAACTTACCATACCTTCTTTGAGGATTATTTGCATCACTACCTGCCTTGGATGCCTAAGTCAATCGCACGTGGCATTGCAAGAATGATTTCCAAACGCCAATGCAATGCGGTAGATGCGATTGTCGCGCCATCAAACCCTATGTTGGATGTATTACGTAAATATGGCGTCAACGTGCTATCAGAGGTGATTCCAACAGGTTTGCAAGACAGCAGCTTTACCGCCGCTGACGGCCAAGCTTTTCGCTTGAAATATGGTATTGCAGTAGACAGACCTATGCTGTTGTATGTAGGCCGTGTTGCATTTGAAAAGAACATCGATTTTTTACTAGAAATGACTGAGCTGCTCGCTGAAAAACGACCTGATGTTCTATTGGTAGTGACTGGTGAAGGCCCTGCAGAGGCGAGTTTACATAAGCTCGCCAAGACCTTACAGATAGAAAAGAACGTTCAATTTATCGGCTACTTAGACCGCAACACAGAGCTTAATGCCTGCTATGAGTCTGCTGATATTTTTGTATTCGCTTCTAAAAGTGAAACACAAGGCTTGGTTTTGCTAGAAGCTATGGCGCAAGCCACGCCAGTAGTAGCCATTGCGGAATTAGGTACAGCCTCTATTTTAATTGAAGGAAAAGGTGCGCTGATTGCGCCAGATGACACAGCTCAATTTGCAGATAGAGTGCATCAATTATTGCTGAATCCTGAGCATAGATTTGAACTGGGTAATCGAGCGAAAAGTTATGCTTTAGATAAATGGACGGCAACACTGCAAGCGCAACGGATGATTAAATTTTATGAAGAAATCATTCTCAGTCCATCACCGCTTCAACCTTATCTTAAAGCGCAATTAGACCCAGTAAAAGGTTAATACGAGATTAATAAATACCAACTTATCAAAATCGCTCACTTAGGCTGACTTTTGCATCACTAGCTTTTGCACTATCAAGCTGCCTACCATATCGCCCTCTACATTCACCGCCGTGCGTAAGGTATCGAGTAGCCTATCAATAGGCAGTAGGATCGCAATGGCTTCAGCAGGTAACCCTACTGATTGCAACACCATCACCATGGTGACCATGCCCGCGCTGGGGATGCCTGGCGCACCCATGGCGGCTATCATGGCAGTAAAGAATACAATGAGTTGCTGCGCCATACTTAGCTCTATGCCAACCAGATTGGCAATAAATATGGCCGCTGCAGCTTCGTACAATGCGGTGCCATCCATATTGATAGTAGCGCCCAGTGGAACTACAAATCCTGCAATTTCAGGTTTAACATGCAGATGCTGAGTGGTGCAGCGTAAAGTAACAGGTAGCGTGGCTGAACTTGAACTTGTAGCAAAAGCGGTAATTAGGGACTCACGCGCGCCGCGCCAAAACCAGAGAGGTGTCCTGCCCGTAAACAAATACAAAATCAATGGCAGTATCACCACACCATGAAATAAGGTTGATCCAATAATCACCGCTACAAACTTTGCTAAAGTACTCAGCATTGCTGCATCTTGCACGGCAACTAACTTTATCAAAAGCGCCATGATACCCAGTGGCGCTAAGCGCATCACCCAACTCACGATATGCATGGTCACTTCTAAGCCTTCTTGTAATACGGCAAGTATGTTTTTAAAACGCTCGCCACCCATTACCAGCGTGATGCCTAAAATAAGTGCGAATGTGACTACCGCCAGCACATTGCCTTGTGACAAAGCAGTGAATGGATTTAGAAATAAACCATGAAGAAACTGGGCAAAAAATTCAGGCAAAGGTAATTGTTTGGCCTCAAAATTTTGCATAGCATCTTGAAACATCGCCAAATGCAAACCTGCCCCAGGCTTAAAGTAGTTACTTACAGCCAGCGCCAGAACAATTGCAATCGCCATACTGCTAATAAAAAACAGTAAAGTAGTCACCCAAACACGATGTATTTGCTGATGTTGCCGTAAATCAGCAATGCCAACGGTAATGGAGCAAAATACTAGTGGAATCAAAATCATTTTGAGCAAATCAATAAACAGCGTGCCGACTAGCCCTGACGCATAAAGACCAGTTTGCACTATATGATTTTCAGCTTCCAGAGAGTGAAAATACAAGCCAAGCCCAACACCAAACATTGCACCTAGTAATATTTGGACATTCAGGCTAGGGAGCTTCATGATACTTACTCTTTAACAGCCTTGGTTTTAACAGCTTTAGGCTTGACGACTTTTTCTTTCACTGCTTTCTCTTTTACTATTTTTTCTTTTACTGCCTTTTCCTTAACCACTTTTGGTTTTGCTATTTTTTCTTTAATGACTGCTTTTTCAGCTGCAGCCTCTTTCACTAAAGATTCTTCAACTGCGGCTTCTTTCACTGCTTCAGGTTTAGTTGCTTTGGGTTTTGCCGCTGCCTTTTTAGCTTTTGGCTCAGTCGTGACTGTTTCTTGTTCAGCTTCCTCAACAGCAACTACAGGTACTGCTGCTTTCGCAGGTTTGCTGCTGCCATCGGTTTTCTCAAACACGGCTGCAAAAAAGCCATCAGTATTATGCAAGTGCGGCAATAATTTTAAATAATCGCCCGTATCTAAATTGATTTGCTGTTGTTTTAAAATTTCTGCAGCATTGAGCAATCTGAAATCTGGATGTGCTGCCAAAAAGTTTTCTGCGATTTGTTCATTTTCATCGCGCAATAAGCTACAAGTTGAATAAATCAAACGCCCGCCTGCTTTAGTAAGTTTAGATGCACGCGCTAAAATATTCGCTTGCTTCACAGTCAGTTCAGCTAAGTCTTGCGGCGTTTGACGCCATTTAAGATCAGGGTTACGACGCAAAGTACCTAATCCTGTGCAAGGTGCATCCACCAATACGCGGTCAAATTTACCATTTAAGCGCTTAAGTTTAGGGTCAGTTTCACTGCTAATGCTTTGTGCATTGAGGTTGCTTAAACCAGAGCGTTTTAGACGCTGACCCAAGTTATGTAAACGTTTTTCTGACACATCAAATGCATAGATCCTTCCGGTATTGCGCATTAATGCACCGATAGCCAAGGTTTTACCACCTGCACCTGCACAAAAATCTGCGACCATCATGCCACGTTTTGCAGCTACCAAATGCGCCAACAACTGGCTGCCTTCATCTTGCACTTCAATTTTGCCTTCAGTAAATAACACGTGACGACCAATATTCATACGGTTAGGCATACGAAGCCCAATCGGTGAATACGGCGTTTTAGTCACATTCGTTTCGCCTGAAGTATTCTCAGCGATAAACTTCGCCATCACTTCATCGCGTGTGCCCTTAATCGTGTTCACGCGTAAGTCCAAACTGGCTTGTTCATGCATACTGCGTGCAATAGTGAGCGCTTCCTTCTCGCCATATTGTGCGACTAGTTTTTCCCACAACCAATCGCGCACATCGGCTTGGACAGCTAACGGTAGGTTCTCTGTGGATTTGGCTTTAATACTATGCGCCCATTCGATTTGCTGCTCAGTGAGCATCGATTCGATTTTCTGTATGCTCATACCTTGTATGCGCAACATCCAAGCTAACACCAATTTACGCGCATCATCAGGATCATTGTCGTCGTTAGCGGTCACCGCACTTAAAAAACGTAAACGACGCAATACGCCATAAACACTTTCTGCCACAAAAGCACGTTCCTTGGTACCAAGGTCACGGTTGTTGCGAAAGAATTCGCTTAATTTGGCATCTGCGGGGCTGCTGAATTCAAGCAAGTTAGATAACATTACAGCGGCTTGCCGTATTAGGTTGGGCGTCATTTGGTTCTCTTTAATATATATGCTGGCTATGAATTAAGCCATAAATCTTACTTACGGTAGCGGCAAAGGCTCTAGTCTAGCGTCCAAACTAGTAATCACTAGCTCGTACATTTTACTATCGCCGCTAGTTTCCCGTATTTTAACAGGTACATGCTGATAATCTAAGGCTAACCACAATTCTGTTTTCTTTTCGCCTTCTGGCGCCATTCTCGAGATATGAATAGTTTTAATATCGCCTAGTTTGGTGTTAAGGGTTTCTTCACCTTCAAATGTGTAATCATAAACACCCAGTTTCTTGCCATTCGTAATACTCAACTGCATATTTTGCAAAGGCGGCACAAACATAAACTGATACATAAAACTCAATAAATCTTGTGTGCCATCTTTCAGATCAAATGTTTGATCGCCTTTTTGGCTGTGCAAAGTGAGTTTTTTAGATCTCCAGTTAAAATCCGCACTAAAGGTTTTATCTTTTTTATTACCGAATTGATATAGATAATGCGCTGGTTGCAAACCAAGCTCATCAAAATATCCATCACTTGTTTGTAGCAAATCTGGGATGACTAAAGAAACTAAGCCTCTAGCCTGTATCAAACTTTTAATTTGATACTGCTCACCGTTTGGCATGCGCTGATAAATCACTCTAGCACTTCCTGCTATCGATCTATTGGGTTCATCCTCTTTATCTGTATATACATCAAATTCAGATTCAATATATTGATAGGGTTTAGGTTTAGCAACTAAACCTGCCTCCTCTTGCGGCTCGATGATGGGCTGCGCAGCTTCTGGTGGCTCTACCGAGGCTGTGTTATCAATTGGTGTCTCTACTGGTGGCTCTGACTGCTGATTAGGTGAGGCTAACGGCTCAGCTGGCTCTTCTTCTGTTTGCTCCAGAGGTTTATTAGGCTCTACTTGCTTTTCGACTGGCTTAATTACCTCAGATGGATTTTGAACTGGGCTAGGCAAAGCTTTAGGCAACAATAATCGAGCTTCTATTAAATCGTGCTGCTCATTTAAGTTTGGCAGATTAAAGCTGAATTTTCCTATTAGAAATAAATGCAGCAGCAGCGAAAAACCCAATGCCAGTGCTAGCCTTCTGTAGCTAGCATCTTGGCATAATGACTTTAATTTAATCCAAGAGCTACTAATCCACATGTAACTCAGTAAGTGTTTGTTCTAATTTCGCACCGTCGCCATCTACCATTAGAAAACGAGTCAGTATGAAGTTTTTCTCTGCCGCCAACCAAAGTTCTTTAGTTTCCGACTGACCTTTATCTGAGTCAGCAGGTACTAAATGCACTGTTTTATATTGGCTGCCGGCAACATTTATCTGTTCAAATTCTGGTTTGACTTTATATTGGTACTGATTAAGTTTCTTACCCGTAGTGAGTGTGACCGTAATATCATTTTTGAAAGGTCTCGGTAGGAACATAAACTGATAAGCAAAGCTTGCTAAATCTTGCGTGCCAGCTGTGAGCGAGACAGCTTGAGGCTCACCTTTTCCTAACATGCGCAAAGTGTTTTTAGACCAATCAAAATCTGAAAATAAGGCTTTATTTGGGTTACTACCTTGATGCAATTCAAAGTGAGTCGGCACTAAGCCTTTACGAGTAACTTTGCCAGTACTGGTTAGCTTACGCACACCTAACAACGCATAAATACCGATGCCTTTTGTTGTACTTTCCACTTTATAAGTATTACCTGTCACCACATATTGCTCGCGTACATTGGCAAACGGTGTGCCATCTTTGGTGACAACATAATCGGCTTGAATACGTTTAGGCAAATTCACCTGCTGTGCAGCGAAAGCAGATGAAGTGGTGAAAATAAAGGCGAGGCTTAAAACTCTAATGTATCTAAAAATTCTAATTTGATTCAGCACAAAAACTCCTCAATATGACTTTGCATAAAAGTCTCACCAGCACTTAACGCATCAAGTTAGCTTTTAGATACAGGTCGCTAAAAATATTTAGACTACAACGGTTGGCGCTTCGCCAGCTTGTTGCGCGCGAATTTGACCAATTTCAAATACAGTTTCACCTGCGTCTTGCAGTAATTTTTGTGCAGCCGCCGCCTGTTCTTTAGCCACAATAACCGCCATACCAATGCCGCAATTGAAAGTTCTATACATTTCTAAGTCCGCAACATTGCCTTGTGCTTGCAGCCAAGTGAATAAAGGTGGCATCGTCCAGCTACCTTTTTTAATTTCGGCCGTTAAACCTGCTGGTAATACACGTGGAATATTTTCAGTGATTCCGCCGCCTGTGATATGCGCCATGCCTTTGATTGGCATTGCTGCAATTAACGCTAACAACGGTTTCACATAAATACGCGTAGGTGCCATCACTACATCTTTGAATTTTCTGCCATGAAAATCTGACTCGAAATCGATACCTGATTTATCAATCAACTTACGAATCAATGAGTAGCCATTTGAATGTGCGCCACTTGAAGCCAAACCTAGCACGACATCACCAGCAGCGATAGTTGTACCATTGATAATACTTTCTTTATCCACACAACCCACTGCAAAACCGGCTAAATCGTATTCGCCAGCTGGATACATACCTGGCATTTCAGCCGTTTCACCGCCTACTAAAGCACAGCCAGATTGCTCACAACCCTCGGCAATACCTTTAATCACTTGTGCTGCGGTTCCAACTTCTAACTTGCCGCATGCAAAATAGTCTAAGAAAAATAGCGGTTCTGCGCCTTGCACTAGAATATCGTTCACGCTCATTGCCACTAGATCGATACCCACTGTATCGTGCTTATTTAGCTCAAACGCTAGCTTAAGTTTAGTACCCACGCCATCCGTACCTGAAACCAGCACAGGGTTCTTAAATTTCTTCGGCATTTCGAACAATGACCCAAAACCACCAATACCGCCCAATACTTCTGGACGCATGGTGCGCTTTGCAAATGGTTTAATTTGCTCAACTAGCGCGTCGCCAGCTTCCATATCCACGCCCGCATCGCGGTAGCTAATTGATGTAGTGTTTGAAGAATTAGTGGTCAAAACGGCTCTCGCTTAGTAATAATATTTAATAAAAATAAAGGTTTTTGAATGCTTTTAAGTGAGTATTCAATATATTAAGTATAATTTTAACCTATATGACGACTGAACCCAAAAAAACAGCAGCAAAAAATCTATTTATCGATAATCGCTGGCTAATTATTACTGCGATTTTTGTATTTCTTATTTATTTATTGCTTCCAATACTAACGCCATTCTTAGTCGCAGCGATTCTAGCTTATATGTGCGATCCGCTTGTTGATAGGCTTTGCTTGGTTGGTGTAGGTAAATTTAGGATAGGCCGCACGTTGGCTACCGTGCTAGTTATGGCAGGTATTTTCGGGATTATCACTTTATTACTGCTAATTTTAATTCCGTTATTACAAAAAGAATCCCTGCTGATTGCGGAACGCTTACCCAGCACCATCAACAATATCCGCGCTACCGTTGAACCTTGGTTACAAAGCAAGTTTGGCATTAGTTTTGCAATTGATGGCAGTCAGATTCAAAGCATCATTACCAAAAACTGGAAAACTGCCGGTGGGTTACTTGGCGACGTATTGATTATGGCTGGCAATAACGGCATGGCACTCATTGGCATTATTGCGAATATATTACTTTTACCTGTGGTGCTGTTTTATTTACTACGTGATTGGGATATTTTCGTAGCGCGCATAGGTCAACTGATTCCACGTGAATGGCATGATAAAACAGCCGCCATGGCAAGTGAAATTGACCAAGTATTAGCTGAGTTCTTACGTGGGCAACTTTCAGTCATGCTCGCCATGAGTGCATTTTATGCCATTGGCCTATGGTTTGCAGGATTAGATATGGCCTTGCCGATTGGCTTAGTAGCCGGCCTATTAGGCTTTGTGCCTTATTTGGGATTTGCCTTAGGCGTTGTTTTAGCCTTGGTTGTTGCAGCACTTCAATTCACCAGTTTCGGCCAATTGATTCCTGTACTAATTGTATTTAGCTTAGGCCAACTAGTGGAAAGCATGGTGCTTACGCCCACATTAGTCGGTGACCGCATTGGTTTACACCCTGTTGTTGTGATTTTTGCTTTACTCGCTGGCGGCCAATTATTTGGCTTTGCTGGCGTATTGCTTGCCTTACCAGTGAGTGCAGCAATTGCCGTTGGCTTGCGTCACACCAAAGACAATTACCTCAATAGCGATACTTATCTCAACTAGTCACCGCGCTTAAGGCACTCCAATTTTGCACATGAAACAGCTCTTACTCGACATCAAGCCTGCGGCTCCGCCCACGCTACTTAACTTTATCGCTGGACGTAATGACGAGGCTCTTGCCAGCTTAAATGCTGTCGCCAACAATACCGCGCAGTCCAAATTTATCTACCTATGGGGCGAAACAGGTAGTGGCAAAAGCCATTTACTATCGGCCTGTGAGGCAATAGGAATGCAAGTAGTAGACAATGTACATTTACTAAATAATGATGCACAAATTGATCTATTCAACACTTATAACCAGCTTAAAGAAAGTGGCGACGCGCTGATTACCGCTGGTTTACATGCGCCGACTCAAATGGGACTGCGTGACGATTTAGCTACTCGCTTGGCGTGGGGCTTGGTGTATCAGCTGCATCCACTCAATGATGCTGAGAAAGCACTAGCGCTACAGAATCATGCGGCAGAGCGTGGCATTCGCTTACCTACTGAAGTCGTAGATTACTGCTTACGTTACCTTAGACGCGATTTGTCGACATTAATGGCCACTTTAGATGCTTTGGATGAGTGGTCTCTTACGACTAAAAAACCCGTCACTGTACCTCTGCTGCGACAATTACTACAACTGAATTTAGAAGCCTAAGGCGGGCATGAGCACACATTTCTTATTAATTTTTATCGCATTTCTATTAGTATTACTTAATGGCTTTTTTGTAGCAGCCGAATTTAGCCTAGTCAAACTTCGCAGCACACGTGTGCGCACGATTGCTAAAACCTTAGGCTGGCGCGGCAGAATGCTCGCTAAAGTTCACGCAAACTTAGACACCTACTTATCTGCCTGCCAGCTAGGCATCACATTATCTTCACTCGGACTTGGCTGGATAGGCGAACCTGCTTTTGCAGCGCTAATCGAACCCTTGCTCTTACATATTGGCGTTTCTAGTCAAAAACTCATTCACAGCATCGCCTTCATTTTTGCTTTCTTTACTATTTCATATTTGCACATCGTGCTTGGTGAACTGGTGCCAAAATCATTGGCTATTCGTATGTCCGAAAGAGTCGGCATTTGGACAGCTCCCGCTTTGTATGCATTTTATTGGTTGATGTTTCCAGCTATTTGGCTGCTTAACCAAAGCTCCAACATTGTGATTAGTGCCTTGAAACTTAAAACCAAAGCGGGTCACGACTCCCATTACTCTTCAGAAGAGTTAAAGTTAATTTTGCGCAGCTCGCGCGCCAGCGATGAATTTAGCGATGATGAATGGAAAGTGCTCGCACAGGCAATCGATTTCAGAGAGTTAGAAGTATCGGATTTAATGCATCCGTTTAGTGAAGCGGTTGCACTATTCGAAGAAGATTCTTTTGACGACAATATGGATCGCATCCTGCAACACCGCTACAGCCGTTACCCCGTGGTGAATGGCGATGGCATTGTGACTGGCATCATTCATATTAAAGACATTTTTGTCGCTTTGCGTAAAGACGCCGATTTTACCGATATTAAAAGCCTCGCACGGCCAATTGAACAGGTACCACCAACCACGCATGCCATGACATTATTCAGAAAGCTACAAAAAGGGGCGCCACATTTCACTGTAGTCGGCTATGAAGATGCAGCGCCGATTGGCTACATTACATTAGATAATTTACTTTCAGCTTTAGTGGGTGATATTCGCGATGAATTCAGGCAATCTCAAAGTGAATGGGCTAAATTAGACGATGGCTCGCTGCTAGGCAAAGGCTCTTTGCCGCTTAATACCTTAGAGCGCACTTTGGGTATTGATATTGAGTCAGAAGACGCAGATACCATTGCAGGGCTGGTACTATGGGCGCTTGGCGACATACCTAAAGAAGGTCAGCGTGTAGAGTTCACGGCTTTTGATGTGGTGGTAAAAAAAATGATAGGACCTCGTGTTTTGCTGGTTAGAGTTTACCCAAAAAATCAGGTACATGAACTTCCTTCTCAACACTAAAAATACAAAGACAGCTAGCTAGCTGTCTTCGCAAACAGCCTAAACCACATAAAGCCAAGCAACCCAGCTGAGAGTGAGGCTAATAAAATCGCCATTTTGGCGGCATTGATGGTCTCAACACTAGCAGGAAACGCAAGATTAGTGATAAAAATGGACATGGTAAATCCTATCCCACCGAGTATGCCAGCACCCACTATGTGTAACCAGTTCAAGTCTGTAGGCAAGCGGCAAATGCCAGCGATGACGGCAAAACCACAAAACAAACCCACACCTAATGGCTTACCGATTATCAGGCCTGACATAATGCCTAGGCTGTTAGTACTCATTAAATCGTTCATCCAGCCGGCTTCTATCGTAATGCCTGTGTTCGCCAAAGCAAATATCGGCAAAATAATGAACGCCACTGGTTTGTGTAAAAAATGCTCTAGCTTGTGCGAGGGCGATTTTTGATCGTCATCTTTCACAGAGAATGGAATGGCAAATGCCAACATAATGCCGGCCACCGTGGCGTGAATGCCTGATTTGAGCATGAAAAACCACATGATAACGCCACCTAAAATGTAAGGCAGTAAGGACATCACTCGAAATAGTCGATTGAGTACAATCAGCACCGCCCAAACCAATAAAGCTGCTAACAGATAGTTAATAGAAAATTTAGCGGTATAGAAAACAGCAATGAGGACGATTGCACCTAAATCATCAATTACGGCAAAAGCCACGACAAATACTTTTAACGAGGCTGGGATTCTATTACCAAGTATGGCTAAAACGCCAAGTGCAAATGCAATATCAGTCGCCATGGGTATACCGATACCATTTTGTGTAGGCGTTGATTGGTTAAGTGAATAGTGAAGCAGGGCTGGAACTAGCATGCCGCCAATGGCTGCAAAAATTGGTAATAACGCGTTTTTGAAGTTGGATAACTCGCCGACGTAAATCTCTCGTTCCAGCTCTAAACCAATCAGCAGAAAGAATATCGCCATCAAGCCGTCGTTAATCCAATGCTCTAGACTTAAACCCGCCACATGAATTTGCCAAAGACTTAAATACTCATGTCCAATGGCTGAATTAGCCAGCAAAATGGATGCAAGCGTAAAGACAATCAATAAAATTCCACTGGATTTTTCTGAATCAAAAAACCGATTGAAGGTGTTTGATAGTGTGATTGAAGCTTTATTCATCAGACATTCTTTAAAATTTTAATGTTTGGAAGCAATCTTTTATAACATCAGTTATCATTCGACAAATAGTCTATACACATCTTTGAAGTGAATAGCGCTATCTAAACACACCAATCAGGCCAAATCAAACAAACATGCTTAGAATCACTGAAATCAAATTACCGCTTGACCATCAACCCAGCGAGATCAATGCTGCCATTGTTAAAAAACTGGCGATTAATAAGGCTGATTTGGTCGGATATACCATTTTCAAACGTGGCGTTGATGCGCGTAAAGCCAACGCAATTTTGTTAGTCTATTCGCTTGATGTGACTGTGAACGGTGAGGCTAAAGTGTTAGCCAAATTAGGTAAAGACCCACATGTAAAAATTGCGCCTGATACTTCCTATAAATTTGTGGCGCAAGCACCAGAAACACTTAAAGAGCGACCTGTAATTGTCGGCTTAGGCCCTGCTGGACTTTTTGCGGCGCTTATTTTGGCGCAATCTGGCTTTAAACCTATCGTGCTAGAACGCGGCAAAGCTGTACGCGAACGTACCAAAGACACTTGGGATTTATGGCGTAAATCTAAGCTTAACCCAGAATCTAATGTGCAGTTCGGTGAAGGCGGTGCGGGAACTTTTTCTGATGGCAAGTTATATAGCCAAATCAAAGACCCAAACCATTATGGTCGCAAAGTATTAAATGAATTTGTTAAAGCTGGCGCACCAGAAGAGATTTTATACGTCAGCCATCCGCATATCGGGACGTTCAGATTAGTCGGCATGGTAGAAGAAATGCGTAACAATATTATCGCCCTAGGAGGTGAAATACGCTTTCAAAGCAAGGTCGAAGATATTGAGATTTTAGACAATCAAGTGCAAGCGGTAGTGCTAGCTAGCGGGGAGCGGATTGCCACAAACCATCTGATTCTAGCCGTTGGACATAGTGCTCGCGACACTTTTGAAATGATACACAAACGCGGAATTTATATTGAAGCCAAGCCATTTTCAATCGGCTTTCGTATCGAACATCCACAATCACTTATTGATGCCGCACGCCACGGCCCTAATGCTCAGCACCCTATTTTAGGCGCTGCGGATTACAAACTTGTTCACCATGCAAGTAACGGTCGCAGCGTTTACAGCTTCTGCATGTGCCCAGGCGGCACAGTGGTAGCTGCGGCATCTGAAGAAGGTCGCGTGGTAACTAACGGCATGAGTCAATATTCACGTAACGAACGCAATGCCAATGCGGGCATCGTGGTTGGTATCACACCAGATGAGGATTATCCAGGTCACCCACTCGCGGGTATGGAGTTACAGCGCAAGTGGGAAAGCCAAGCTTACTTATTGGGTGGCAGCACTTACCAAGCACCCGGACAGTTAGTCGGTGACTTTTTAGCGAATCAACCTTCTACCCAATTTGGCGAAGTGACGCCTTCGTACACACCTGGCGTGCATCTAACCAACTTGGATACCGTTTTACCTGATTACGTAATCTCGGCTATTCGTGAAGCGATACCGCAATTTGCCAAACAAATTAAAGGTTTCGATATGGCAGACGCCATACTCACAGGCGTTGAAACACGCACCTCATCGCCGATTCGCATTAAACGCAACGATGACGATTTGCAAAGTATTAATACCAAGGGCTTGTACCCTACTGGCGAAGGCGCTGGCTATGCTGGCGGCATTCTCTCTGCTGGCGTTGATGGTATTAGAATCGCTGAGGCAGTAGCGTTGAGTATGGCAGGACGTTAAATCCGATTTAAGTCTTAGTAAGACAATAAGGGAGCAACAATTGATTGACTTTAAGTTAGCGCTAAAAACATTAGCGGTTGCGTTTATTTGCTTTGCGAAAATGGCCATCGCTTCGCCCGAGCTTACTTATATTGACAATCAAATTGCCGCTCACCCCAATTTAAGCGGTATCTACGTGCTGGATAAAGGTGAAGATGCTTTACTTGCGCGCGCTTGGCTGGCTGACCACGCAGAGAAAACCATCGAAGTACAATACTTCATCTGGAGTACCGATAATATCGGCATATTGGCCTCAGAAGCCCTACTGCGCGCGGCTGATAGAGGTGTGAAAGTACGCGTCATCGTTGATGATTTATTAATCGATGCGCCTGATAAATCGTTACTGGCACTCGCTAAACATCCAAACGTCGAGATTCACATTTACAACCCAAAACATTCAGTAGGCACACCATTTTACAAGCGCTTGATGAATATCGTCGTGAATTTTCGAGGTGTTAATCAGCGCATGCACGATAAAACCTTTATCGTTGATGGCAAATTGGCTATCACTGGCGGGCGCAATATGGCGGCTGAATATTTTGACTATAACCAAAAATACAACTTTCGCGACCGCGATGCTTTACTGCTTGGCGATGTGGCAAAAGACATGCAAGCAAGCTTCGAAAAGTTTTGGCATAGCCCACTTAGTGCGCCAGTGGAAGATTTGTATGATGGCTTAGGGCTGATGCAGAAACACGTCACCGTTAAAGATGATGAAATCCAGAAAATCTACAGTGACTTACACGATTACGCTAACTCACCTGAAAACTTTACGCCTGAGAATCGCAAGGCAATTAGTGATATGCCTAAAGCTTTTGCTGCACTTGCCGAGAAAATCATTTGGACGCCGATTGAGTTTATTAGCGATACGCCAGGTAAAAACAATTACAAATACATTATGGGTGGCGGTGGCGTCACTACGCAAAAGTTAGCGCAACTAGTTGAAAGTGCACAAACGCAAATCGTTATTCAATCGCCTTATCTGGTCATGTCTAGCCAAGCCAAAAAGTTGTTTAAAGATGCGCTTAAACGAGGTGTTAAAGTACGCATCAATACCAACTCAATGGCTTCTACTGACAATTTAGAAGCATTTAGCGGTTACCGAAACCAGCGTGATCAGCTTATTAAAATGGGTATAGAAGTTTATGAATATAAACCCGACCCACAAATTAAACAAAAGCTGGTGCAACGGGTTTTACCTAAAGATGCCAAGCCGCCGGTATTCGCAATTCATGCTAAAACTATGGTGGTTGATGCTAAAACAGTATTTATCGGCACCTTCAATTTTGACCCGCGCTCACAAAATCTAAATACCGAAGTAGGTGTTATTGTGCAAAATGAAGCATTGGCTAACAATGTGCAAACTGCCATTGAGGTCGATATGCATCCTGAAAATAGCTGGAACGCAGCCACTGACAATCCTGACCAATATGCTACAGGCGCTAAGCGCCGTAAAGTGACAGCATTGCAATTAACGCCTATTAAGCCATTACTATAACTTTCACCTTGGTTAATGATGCACATAAAAAATGGCGGTTTAACCGCCACTTTTTATGTGCCAAAACTTAAACCTTATTACTGCCTAATTAAGTAATCAAATGCACCCAATGCGGCTTTTGCTCCTTCACCCATGGCAATAATTATCTGTTTATAAGGTATAGTTGTAACATCGCCCGCTGCAAACACACCTGGTAACGAAGTGGCATTATGATGATTCACTTCAACCTCACCAAACTTGCTTAAATTGACCGTGCCTTTTAACCAATCGCTGTTAGGCAACAAACCAATTTGCACAAATACCGCATCAAGCGCTAAATGTTTACTTTCACCAGTAATGCGGTCGGTATAAGTTAAGCCATTCATTTTAGTGCCATCACCAGTCACTTCTGTCGTTTGCGCGCTGGTGATAATAGTGACATTAGGCAAAGAATGTAGTTTTTTCTGCAACACTGCATCGGCTTTTAGTACTGTATCAAACTGCAATAAAGTCACATGTGCCACAAAACCTGCCAAATCAATCGCCGCCTCAACACCTGAGTTACCACCGCCCACCACCGCAACAGGCTTACCTTTAAACAAAGGACCATCACAATGTGGACAATATGCCACGCCTTTGCCACGGTACTCTTTTTCACCTGGCACGCCTAGCTCGCGCCAACGAGCGCCAGTAGCTAGAATCACAACTTTACTTTTCAGCGTACCGCCACTTTCAAGTTTTAGCTCGATTAAATTGTTGTTTTTATTGCCATCTTTACCTGGCTCAGACAAGCTCACCGCACGTTGCAAGTTCATAATATCTACATCATAACTTTTCACATGCTCTTCAAAAGCAGCGACTAATTTAGGGCCTTCAGTTTCCTGCACAGAAATAAAATTTTCAATGCCTAGCGTATCCATCACTTGGCCACCAAAACGCTCGGCGACGATACCAGTTCTAATGCCTTTACGTGCAGCATAAATAGCTGCAGAAGCACCCGCAGGTCCACCACCAACCACTAGAACATCATAAGGGGCTTGCGCATCTATTTTTTTAGCCTCGCGTGCAGATGCGCCTGTATCGATTTTCAACAGAATTTCGTCTAGCTCCATACGACCTGCGCCAAAAACTTCACCATTTAAATAAATGGTTGGTACGGACATGATTTCTCTAGCTTTAACCTCATCTTGATACAGCGCGCCATCAATCATCACGTGGGTGATGTTTGGATTAATCACTGCCATCATATTCATGGCTTGCACAACGTCTGGACAGTTGTGGCAGCTTAATGAAATATAGGTTTCAAAATGAAACTTGCCCTCAACTGCTGCAATTTGCGCAATTTTTTCGGCTTCTAATTTCATTGGGTGAGCGCCAGTATGTAGCAATGCCAATACGAGTGAGGTAAATTCATGACCCATAGGAATTCCAGCAAAGCGCACACCTACTGGCTGGTTAGCATCTTTGTGTGTGGCAGCACGTTTCACCGCAAATGATGGCTTGCGCGCATCATCGCCGTTTGTCAGCGTGATTTTGTCTGACATGCTAGCAATTTCTTCCAATAACTCACGCATCTCTTGTGCAGCTGCGCTGTCATCTAATGAAGCAACAAGCTCGATAGGCTCGCGCAACATTCCTAAATATGTTTGTAATTGAGTTTTGATACTTGCTTCTAGTGCCATGATTATTCTCTTTATAATTTCAGTCAGCGTTAGCTAACAAATGATTTAATTCATCTCAAACTTTACGATTTACACATGAACATCACAAATAAAAAGCATTATCTTTTGAATAATGCTTTTTGATGGCTACACCTTTAAATGGTGTTATAAAGGCGTAGCCTACTGCTTGTTACTACCTAGTAAAATCTTACAAATTACATTGTAGTAATTTATATTCTAACTACTTAGATTTTGCCTACTAGGTCTAGTGAAGGTGTGATTGTTTTAGCACCTTCTTGCCATTTAGCTGGGCAAACTTGACCTGGGTTAGCAGCAGTAAATTGAGCTGCTTTTAACTTGCGTAGTGTTTCTTTTACATCACGCGCGATTTCGTTGCTGTGGATTTCTACAGTTTTAATCACGCCTTCTGGATTAATTACAAAAGTACCGCGTAATGCTAGACCTTCTTCATCAATATGCACGTCAAATGCGCGTGTCAATTGGTGTGTAGGATCACCAACTAGTGGGAATTGTGCTTTACCTACTGCAGGTGAAGTTTCGTGCCATACTTTGTGTGAGAACTGTGTATCAGTCGTCACGATATACACTTCAGCACCAGCTTTTTGGAACTCTGCGTAGTTATCAGCAGCATCTTCAACTTCTGTAGGGCAGTTAAATGTAAATGCAGCTGGCATAAAAATCACCACAGACCATTTACCTTTCATGCTCACATCGCTCACTTCAATAAATTTACCGTTATGAAACGCTTGTGCTTTAAATGGTTGAACTTGTGTATTGATTAATGACATAGTTTTTTTCCTTATTTGTGGGTTAAATAAATACTGCGGTTAAATAAAAACAGCTTAATAAAACGTTTCTTTTTGAAACTTTCTAATTGGTAGAAATGATTATAGAGAGTTAAATTTATTAAATCCAATATATCATTCTAATGGTTATGATAAATTTTACTTATCGATATTTGGTATTTCTATATTAAACCTGTTAAGTGACAATAATATTCTGCGTTGCTGTTTCGCCCAAGTTGTCATGCCAAGTTACGCTAATTGTGTCGCCAATTTTTGCGCTTGTTAATCTGAAGGTGAGATACGGATTTTTTGAGATACCAGTTCCCCATTGCGCTTCCAGCACTGTTTTACCATTTAGAGTCGCAGTGACTAACTGCACAAAATGCGCAGGAATCAATCGATCGAAATCATCTTTTTTGCGCCCAGTGTCCATAGGATGGCTCATCAGAACCTTTACTTCGGTGTAACTGCCAGAAGCCGCGTCGCCCTTTAATTGGGCGCGCATTTTCATATTGTCAGAGGTCATCGCCATCCTTAACCACAGCCGTTTTCTAGCACGACGACATTTTTAGCATTAGTAAAATATTGATTGCCAGCCTTCACGATCACTTTCACATCTGATGTTTCTGCCATTTTGATACGCGTCACCACAAAAGGCTCAGCGCCATTGCTAAATTTAAAGTGCGCGATGAGTGGTGTGGGATTTTTTTCTACTAAAATAGAAATGGCTTCAGTGTTAGGAATATTGCTTTTGACCTCAATCTGAACAATTGCGCCATTTTCCGCTTTATCTGGCAAGGTAATCAAAATCTCTTGACTAAGTTTCTCGCTATTAATTTCTAAGTTCTTTTCAGCTTCATTGAGCTTAGTGGTTTCAAACGCTGCTTTGTTCCATATTGCGGCAAAAGCATTCATGGGTGCAATAAAAGCCAAGGCAAACGCACCAGATATGAGCTTTATAAAATCTCTACGTTGCATTTTCGAGCCTCATTAACCTTTTTTAACATCGCCTTGCATGCGACGCAATTCCGTTAAGCGTGCCTCAACAATGGATTTCTGATAAAAATCACCATCATTGGCTTTCACCGCCAATTCCATTTGCTCGATAGCGCGCGCAAGATCGTACTTTCTAAAATAAGCTTCACCTTGTGCTTGATAGCTCAGCAAAAGCTTATTCTGCATAGTATAGGCTTTTGCCAATACATCGTAAAACTGCGCATCATTCGGGTACAAACCCTGCTTTTCTTTAATCAGTTTTATCGCATTATCAGCCTGCTTAATCGCCAAAAAGTGGTCAGCATAACCGTAAATCAGCGCACGATTATCTGGGTATAACTTAAGCGCTGCAGCATATTGCTTAGCCGCTTGCTGCGGATTATTCTCTACGACTTGCAAACGCGCACTAAGGTTTTCTATCATTGCATGTTGTGGTGCATTTTTTTTCAGCCATACCACTTCCTTCTCAGCTTGTGGCAAAGCGTTTTTACGCAGATAGGCTACAGCTAAACCATAATGCTCAGCGGCTTCATTGGTATATTTATGCTCACGGATATTTTGCTCGAACACCTGAATATTCGTGTCTGCCGAGCCATTATTGGCAATGAGTTTTGCACGCACATATTGAAACTCAACGCTATCTGGCACTTGTCTGTAAGTCATTTGCGACACGCGATTAGTCACATCAGCGATACGTTCACTAGTCAACGGGTGTGTACGTAAAAAGCTAGGTGCGCTGCCTTCTGCAAAGCGCGTACCACGCTGCAAAGTGGTAAAGAATGCAGGCATCGCGCGTACATCAAAACCGCCACTATCTAAAATTTGCAAACCTACGCGATCAGCCTCGCGCTCATGGTCACGCGTGTAATCTAACTGGTTTTGTATGCCGACAGCCGAAGCCGTTGTTAATGCACCGCTCGCTAAATCTGGATTAGCTCGCGCAACAAGCAATGCTAGCGCAATACCCGCGATATTTTTAAATGTGTCATATTTTTGTGAGGCCAACATACGCGCCATGTGATGCTGTGTCACGTGACCAATTTCATGGCCTAATACGCTCGCAAGTTCAGATTCACTATTCGTCGCTAAGATTAAACCCGTGTGCACGCCAACCACGCCGCCCGGCATGGCAAAAGCATTGATTGAGTTATCCTGCACCACGAAAAAGTTGAATTTTTGCTGCTTATCACTGCTTGCTGAAACCAGTCGATTACCCAGGTTATTCAAGTAATCGATAATTTCCACGTCTTGCACCACCTCATCACTGGTCGATACATCGCGCATAATCTGTTCGCCAATGCGCCGTTCATCAAGCGGCGTTAACACGGTTTGCGAAACATCGCCGAGCTCTGGCAAACTCAAGTCGAAGCTCCTTGGCGCCTCATAAGGCTTACCAGTTAACACAGGCTCATCGTAGGATTGCGCCCGCAAATTGGTCGCTAGCGTGCTGTTTGTGATCAGCAAAATTGCAATTACAATAGTTTTTAATTTCATTATTGTTATGATAGCTACTTTACGAAGCTAGTTCAGCAGCAATCATAAAAATAATAAATTATGGAAAACAAAAAATGACCGACGCAGCAAACACCCTCACCCATTTTGACAACAGCGGCCAAGCGCACATGGTGGATGTAGGCGACAAAGCACACACCAAGCGCATCGCTATTGCCAGCGGTGAGATTACGATGCAAACCAGCACCCTAGCACTGATTAAAAGCGGCGATTCCAAAAAAGGTGATGTGCTCGGCATTGCAAGAATTGCCGCGATTCAAGGCTCAAAACGCACCTCTGATTTAATCCCACTCTGCCATCCAATTGGTCTGACAAAAGTAGCCGTTACCTTTGAAATTGACGATAAAAATACATCCATTATCTGCACCGCCACCACTGAAACTACCGGCCAAACAGGCGTAGAAATGGAAGCACTCACCGCGGTGAGTGTGGGCTTACTTACGATTTATGATATGTGTAAAGCTGTGGATAGAGGCATGACGATAGGAAGCATCAAGCTACTGGAAAAACATGGTGGCAAGTCGGGTGATTGGGTTGCCAAGTAAAGTTCGTTCACATTAAAAACTGAAAGAAAAGCCAATGGATACCTCGCTACAAATACCATTATTTACACTACTCGGCACTTTGATTGGCGGCTTGATTACTTTTGCTGTGAATCGACAACAATTCAAACATCAACTTTCCAGCATCCGCCAACAAAACAAAACCGAATTTATGGCAGAAGAAACTGCCCGCCATTTTTTAAGCCATAAAAGTTACACCGATAGATCATTCGATGTACTGCAAAAACATTTGGGCGGCTTTGAAGACAACGAACTACGCAAGATACTGGTACGTGCTGGCGCGGTAAGAGAATATCGTAGCGATGGCAGCGAGTGGTGGTACTTGTTGTCACGCACTGATGAGCGAATAGAGAAATTCAAAGAACGCTAAAATCTTGTGCTGCCACAATCTCACGTGGTGAGTATTGCAAGTGCCTCTATGCGTAGGTTCAAGAACTCAGCCTATTTACTACACTGGTAAGGCGTGGCATCTATCACAGGCTTTTCACCTAGCATTAAAGCCGTCACTAATTTTGCACTTGCAGGCGCCATAGTCAAACCGTATCTGAAATGCCCAGTATTCAGGTAAAGATTTTCTATAGTTGGGTGAGCTGAAATAGTTGGTAGATTCTCCGGTGTACCAGGTCGCAAGCCGCTCCAGTGCTTGAGGATGGCTTGATTTTTTAGCGTGGGCATAATCGCTTCGGCTTTTGCGCTAATTTCATTACGCACTTCTTGCGTCACTGCAGTATCAAAACCTACATCTTCTAGCGTGCTGCCTGCCAGCAAATAGCCATCGCGACGTGGAATCATGTAAAAACCTTCTCGATAGACAATTTGCTCAAGATTTTTTTCAGGTTTATACAGCAGAATTTGTCCGCGCATAGGTTTGATATTCAGTTTGGCGCTGGTTTCTTTTAACAGTTCAAAACTCCATGCGCCTGAAGTGACTACAAATTGGTCTGCGCTGATGGTTTTGCCATCAATCGTTTGCCATTCGTTTAGTTTTTGCGTTTCTTTTAGTGGCACTAGCTCTGTGTGTTCAAGCATGGTGACATTGTTTTGCTCTAACCATTTACGCATGGCTTGCATGAAGTATGGCGGGCGAATTTGGCACACTGTAGGAAGCCATAATGCCTCTTCACCGCTAAGTGATTGCACACCAAATGCAGATGCTTTGACGGCTTGAGCAGGTAGCTGGTTATTTGCACACCAAGCAGTAGCAGCTTGGGTATCAAAGTTTGGCAGCAATAAAAATCCTGACTGTTCAAAGTCAGTATCGATGCCAGTTTCATGCAATAAACGTTGGCAAATTTCAGGGTAAAACTTCGCGCCATAGTTAGTAAGCGTATTCACAGCATCAGAATAAAGCCAAGGCAATAGCGGAAAAACAATCCCGCCTCCTGCCCAAGAAGATTCGCCCGAAGTCTGGCTAGCGATTTGATTACGCTCTACGATAGTGACTTTGCAGCCGCGACCAACTAATTCCATTGCGGTCATGCAGCCAACAATGCCACCGCCTACGATTACTACACTCTTATTCATTTAGACATCTTTTACTTAGTGGCTACGCGCCCGATTAACAAAGCATTCTGTGCGTTAGTTAAGCCTGTTGGCTGACCAAGCAGAACAATCACATCGCCCTCCGCCAGTATGCTGTCTTCGTTAGGCTGTGAGCCATTAGAATTTGGGCGACGTATAGATTTTACTTCTACATCAAAATTTTCTAGATGCATATCAGCCAAGTTTCTGCCAATGGCAAATGTACCCGGTGAAATAATCACAGAATGCAGCCGCACTTGTTGTTTTGCTAGGTCTTCATTTTCAGCATCTGAAATACCGTGGAAGTAGCCTTTAAACAATTTGTAACGCTCTTCACGGAATATACGAATACGTTTCACCACCCGATTTAACGGCACGCCGAGCAACATCAGCGCATGTGAGGCTAACATCAAGCTGCCTTCTAAAATCTCTGGTACAACTTCGGCCGCGCCAGCCTCACGTAATGCCTCCATATTGGTGTCATCCACCGTGCGGACGATGACGGGCAGTTGCGGATAATTTTCTTGTACGATGTGTAGAATCTTCATAGCTGCACGATTGTCGGCATAACTAATCACCAAGGCTTTAGCTCGCGCACCGCCTGCGGCTTCTAGCACTACGCGTCGGGCAGCGTCACCGAACATAACATTCTCACCTGCGGTTGCCGCCTCTAGCACGCGCGAAGGGTCAATATCCAAAGCGATATACGGAATGTTTTCTTCTCTTAAGAAGCGTGCAAGATACTGCCCGCTGCGACCATAGCCACAAATAATCACATGGTTATGTAAGTGCTTACCAACATCATCAATATCTTGTACAACTTGCCCACTATTACGGCTGTAGCTCTGTACCAACTTTCTGGCAATACGGCCGTTGTACTGAATAAGAAACGGCGCAATTACCATAGAAAGCAGCGAGGCAGCGAGTATGACTTGTAACGCTGGTCCACTGACGAGCTTTTGCTCTACGCCTAGCGCTAAAATCACAAAGCTAAATTCACCTGCCTGCGCCAGAATCAAGCCCGTGCGGATTGCTACGCCACTTTCGTACTTCACCATCCTAACCACCAAAGTAACGATAGCGGCTTTGAACAACACAAGTGCAAACAACACCAATAATATCGCACCTATATTATTGATAATTTGTTGCACATCTAACAGCATGCCAACGCTAATAAAAAATAAGCCTAGAAAGATGTCACGGAACGCTGAAATGTCAGATTCCACCTGATATCTAAACTTGGTTTCTGAAATTAACATGCCTGCGATAAACGCGCCGAGAGCATAAGACAATCCCGCTAGCTTAGTCGCATATGCCAACAGTAAAGTCACCATTAATACGTTCATCACAAACAGTTCGCGTGAACGCTGGCTAGCCACCAAATTAAACCACGGGTTAATTAGCCATTTACCGATAGTAAATAGAAACAGCAACATGCCTGCTGCTTTTAACATCGCCAAGCCAAGCACGTCGGTTAGATTTGTACCTGCCACACCCAAGGCAGGAATGAGTACCAAAATTGGCACGACTGCAATGTCTTGAAATAGCAACACGCCTATACTCAAGCGACCATGGCGTGAGTTTAAATCAACGCGTTCAGCCAAAATCTTTGAAACAATAGCCGTAGAAGACATAGTTATCGCAGCGCCTATGACAAAGGCTGCTGACCAATCTAAACCAGCCAACTTCGCTATTGCCATCACAACACCAAGCGTAAGGAAGACCTGTGAGCCGCCTAAGCCGAGCACTTTTTTACGCATGGCGTAAAGTTGAGGTAAGCTAAACTCAAGACCGATACTAAACATCAGAAACACAATACCAAATTCTGCAAACTCACGGTTGGCATCGCTATCTGGTAGCAAGCCAGAGGTGTGCGGCCCAAGCACCGCGCCCACTAAAAAATAAGCCAACATTGCTGGTAAACGCAGTTTGCGAAATAACGCAACGGCTAATACAGCGCTGACGAGTAAAATTAAAATTAAAGGTAGAGGTTCGTTCATCATGAGTTGTAAATTGTATCTGAGTATTACTTATGTTCTTTTGTTTTGTGTCAATTGAGTAGATACTAAAACCAGTTAGCAAAACCACATTAGCAAAATGTGTGCCTAAAACTACATTATTTTGCTGATTTTAGCAAAATTGTCATTTTTGAGGCTTGTTTAGGCTTTATGTGTGAGGATTTCCCTTTTATACTAACCGATAAATATGTCAGTTTTCGGAAAATGCTATTAATAATGCAGTTTAAAACAAATGTCGTCAAAAAATAATGCACCAGATCCCACTAATACAAAGCAAGCCACCTTAGCATTGGCGCGTGATGTATTGCTGCTAGAAGCCAGTGAGATCAATGCACTTGCTACTAGGCTGGATGGTCAATTTACTGATGCAGTCGCTTTAATTCTACAATGCAAAGGTCGCGTTGTCGTAAGTGGTATGGGCAAATCTGGCCATATTGGCGGCAAAATAGCCTCAACATTGGCGAGTACAGGTACGCCTGCATTTTTTATGCACCCTGCAGAAGCCAGCCATGGCGATTTGGGCATGATTACGGCGGGCGACATTGTGATTGCACTTTCAAACTCTGGTGAGAGCGATGAGGTTCTCGCCATCGTATCGCCACTCAAAAGGCTGGGAGCCAGCATCATCGCTATTACTGGCAATGATGCATCCACTTTAGCAAAAGCTGCCGACATCCATTTAAGCGCGCATGTAGCTAAAGAAGCTTGTCCGCTAGGCTTGGCGCCCACTTCAAGTACAACGGTTGCCCTTGCTTTAGGTGACGCACTGGCTTTGTGTGTGCTTGATCAGCGCGACTTTACCGCTGAAGATTTTGCGCGCTCTCATCCAGGCGGCAGCCTTGGTCGACGCTTGCTGATTCATGTAAACGATTTAATGCGAACTGGCGAACAAGTGCCAAAAGTCACGATCAATGCCACGCTGTCTGATGGTTTGCTAGAAATGACACGCAAAGGCTTAGGACTTACTGCAATTGTAGATAGTAAAAATATACCTATTGGCATATTTACCGATGGTGATTTACGTCGCGCTTTTGAGCAAAAAGTAGATGTTGCCACCTCTGGTATCAAAGATGTGATGCATCAAAATCCATCTACAATTCATCAAGGCAAATTAGCCATTGAAGCAGTTGAGATGATGGAACAACGTAAAATTAACGCACTGTTAGTCACTGACGACGCAGGTGTTTTAGTTGGTGCATTAAATATGCATGATCTTTTATTAGCGAAAGTAGTTTAAGTTTAATGAGTATAAAGACGTTAGATACTGAGCTGATAGCTCGTTTTAAAAACATCAAACTGCTAGTCCTTGATGTCGATGGCGTGATGACAAATGGCGGTCTGACAATAGGTGATGATGGTCAAGAATATAAGACTTTCCATGCGCATGATGGGCTGGGCATGAAATTGCTCAAAGCCTCCGGCGTTGAAATGGCGATTATTACAGGTCGCACCTCCAATGTGGTTAAAAAACGGGCAGAAAGCACTGGCGTTGCGCATTTTTACCAAGGAGCAGAGGATAAATTAGCGGCATTTAACGACTTAGTGAGTAAAAGCGGCTTGCAAGCCAACCAATGCGCATTCATGGGGGATGATGTAGTAGATTTACCGCCCATGCTTAAATGCGGCCTTGCGCTTGCAGTGCCTGACTCACCGACCTTAGTATTAAAATACGCCCATTATGTCACCGCCAAATCAGGCGGCCACGGTGCGGTGCGTGAGGTTTGCGAGCTGATTATGCAGGCACAAGGTACATTTGATGCACAAATGGCACAGTTTTTAACGCAAGCAAGCATATCTAATTGATGGCGCTTTTAATTAATCTACAATTTGCATTAATAGGGCTTTTCAATTAATGAGCTTGAGTAAACGTTCTGCAATTATTTTTCCGATAGTGATATTGTCGGTGCTTGCATTGCTCACGGCATGGATTAACCATATGGTACAACCTCCGCAAGCCAAGCTAGACGGCAGTAGTAGGCACGACCCCGATTATATTATTAGTAATTTTGTGACTTCACAAACAGATGTAAACGGTATCTTGCGCTATAAATTAGCAGCGACGGAAATGAGACACTTTCCTGATGACGACACAACGGATTTACAGCGCCCGCGTTACACGCAATTTACTGTGGGCAAGCCCTACACGCAAGTTGAAGCATTGCGAGGCTACGTCGCTAGTGATGGTGAACAAGTGCAGTTATTTAATAATGTAAAGATTACCCGTCAAGCTTTTGCAGGTAAAGGTGAAATGACCGTGGAAACAGAGTATCTTAACATTTTGCCAAATCAAGATTTAGTACGTACCGATAGTCCAGTCGTAATTAAACAAGCACCTAAAACTGTCATCTACGCTACGGGTATGGTATATGAAAAAAATATACGCACGGTAACTTTATTGCACAGAGTGCGTGCGCATTACGAGAAGCCGACGACTGCTAATCCTAATACTGTTAAAGGAACACCATCTAAAGTGTCGCAAACTAAGCTCGCACCTATTAACAAAGAAGTGAAGAAGTCGACTAAAAAAAGTGAAACTGCTACGCAAAAGGCAGTTTCAATATTACAAAAATCTAACACGAATAATGTACGCATTCGGAGAAGCCATGAGTAAGCAATCAACCCACATACAACATCACTTATTAATCAGTTATGTTTTTCTAAGCTTTACGTTGTTAGGCTACTCAGGCTTTGCGCTTGCCGAGGCGGCAGATAGAGATAAGCCAATTGATTTAGAAGCCGACTCTGTGAAAGTAGATGACGCTAAGCAAATCAGTACTTACACAGGCAACGTGATACTGACCCAAGGTACTTTGATTATACGTGCGGATAAACTTATCGTTCGTGAAGATAGCGCCGGATTTCAGCACAGCACCTCTTTAGGCAACCCAACTACTTTTAAGCAAAAGCGTGAGGGCAAAAACGAGTATATGGAAGGTAGCGGACAGCGCATAGAATATGATGGTCGCATGGATAAAGTGCAGCTATACACAAAAGCTTGGGTAAAACGAGGCGAAGACATTGTGCATGGCGATTACATCAGCTATGACGCGAACTCAGAATATGCCGAAGTCATCGGCGGTACAAAATCGGTTGATGGCGTAACAACCAATGGCAGAGTACATGCCATCATTCAGCCAAAGAATAAAAAGGCAGCTCAACCTGTCATAGAAAATCCAAAGCCTGCTACTAAGCCGTCTAGTAGCAATCAAACTATTAGCAATGATGCTCGTTTAAGCAAAAGCTTAGTAGTCAGCCCAGATGCTCAATAGGTCTTTGAAAATTCTAAAATGCAGCTATTGTGAGTAAGCAAATGAGTGAACTGGTTGTAGAAAATTTACGTAAATCGTACAAAACGCGCACTGTGGTGCAGGATATTTCCTTAAAAGTCAAAAGCGGCGAGGTCGTTGGTTTACTTGGTCCTAATGGGGCAGGTAAAACTACCAGCTTTTACATGATCGTTGGTTTAGTCGCACTTGATGAAGGCCGCATCATACTGGATGGTAAAGATTTAAGCCGCATGCCTATTCACTTGCGCGCAAGAATGGGCTTGTCCTATTTGCCGCAAGAGCCTTCTATTTTTCGTAAACTCACCGTATCTGAAAACATTCTTGCCGTGTTAGAACTGCAAGAAATGACCGAAGACGCCATGAACGAAAAATTAGAATCACTACTTGAAGAGCTGCATATTACGCATATTCGTGATAGCGCCGCCGTGAGCTTATCTGGCGGCGAACGACGCCGTGTTGAGATCGCGCGCTGCTTGGCGTCCAACCCGAGCTTTATTTTGCTAGACGAGCCATTTGCAGGGATAGACCCAATCGCCGTCATTGATATTCAGAAAATCATTCATTTTCTAACTGCGCGTAATATTGGCGTACTCATTACTGACCATAATGTACGTGAAACTTTAGGCATTTGCGACCGTGCTTATATTGTTAATCAAGGTCATGTATTCGCATCGGGCAACCCTAGCGAAATTGTAGAAAATGAAAGAGTACGTGAAGTGTATTTAGGTAAAGATTTCCGTCTATGAAACAAGGCTTACAACTTAGGTTTTCACAAAACCTATCGCTTACGCCGCAGTTGCAGCAAGCGATTAAGTTATTACAACTGTCAACGCTAGAGCTTAACCAAGAAATTGATTTGCTGATGCAAACCAATCCATTGCTGGAAAGAGGCGATGATGGTGAAGATGAATATGGCAATGCAACAGATAACAGTGATGATGAGGTTACAGTCAACACCACGAGCAACGATGGTAATGTCACCGATACTACGCAAGAATATGAAGCCAGTAGCGAAGTTGATTTTGAAAAAACTAATACTGACTTTACTGAAGGCAAGACCGAGTTAAGTCAAACCGAGCCTGCTGAGTTTGATGCTAGCACATCTGAATTCGAGCAAAGTACAACGGACTTTGCTGCAGAGTTCAATGATGATTACGATGAATATTCAAATGGTAGTCTGTGGGATGAAAACAGCACGCCTGCAGATGATGATAGCGATTACAAGCAACAAGAGACTCTGCAAATAAGCTTACGTGAGCATCTGCTTTCACAACTAAAACTTATGCAGCTATCAGAACGTGACCAAACGCTCACTATGCTGTTAGTAGACAGCATTAACGAAGATGGTTATTTAGAAGCATCTCTCGAAGAAATTGTCGAAGAGATGCCAGAAGAACTGGAAATAGATGTATTAGAGCTACAAACGGCTCTACGTCACATTCAGAACCTAGACCCTGCTGGTGTAGGTGCGCGTAATTTAAGCGAATGCCTCCTGTTACAACTTGAATTGCTACCTAAATTTACACCACATTTAGAGTTAGCCAAATTGATGGCAAAGCACTACTTGGTAGCCCTAGGCGCACGTGACTTTGGTAAATTGCGTAAAGAGTTGGGTTGCGATGAAGCCACATTAAAATGTGTACAACAAGTCATTACCAACTTAAATCCTCGACCTGGCAGCGCTTTCAGCATTATTGGTTCTGAGCATTACATCCAGCACGAAGTGATTATCAAAAAAGTAAAAGGTATTTGGATCGCAAGCCTGAATGATGCGGTGATCCCTAAACTTAAGATCAACCAGCTTTACGCAGGTATTTTGAAGCGTAACCGCGATAGTTCTAGCCAATATTTACAAAGCCAGATGCAAGAAGCTAAATGGATGATTAAAAACATTCAGCAGCGTTTTTCAACTATTTTACGCGTATCGCAAGCTATTACTGACCGCCAACGTAACTTCTTGGAATATGGCGAAGTAGCAATGAAACCTTTAGTCTTACGTGAAATTGCCGAAGAGCTTGAATTACACGAATCGACAATCTCGCGCGTCACTAATAACAAATACATGCTGACCCCACGCGGTATTTTTGAGCTCAAATACTTCTTTGGCAGCTCGGTGGCAACTGACACTGGCGGCACCTGCTCTGCCACTGCAATTCGCGCATTGATTAAGCAATTGGTCGATCAAGAAAACCCTAAAAAGCCATACTCAGATAGTCAAATTACCGACTTACTTGCCAAGCAAGGTATTGTTGTTGCACGCCGCACCATTGCAAAATATCGCGAGTCACTCAACATTGCGCCAGCTAGCTTAAGAAAATCACTTTAACTTTTACGATAGTTGCTAATTGAAAGTATTCATCGCAATTCCAACAAAAGAAGCAGAAAAAATTCTCTATTCGCATGCCACAGAGGTGAATTAAAGTAGTAAACTGAAATTGTTCGAAAAGTTTTAAAGTCTTAAATCTAAGGTGCTAAATATTTTTCACACACAGTAGGTTTTAAGAAATTCAAACTTTGAGAATATCTTAAAAAGGAGCAAGTCATGAATTTACAATTAACTGGTCATCATTTAGAAGTAACTCCTGCATTACGCGATTATGTCACAAGCAAACTAGGACGAATTAGCAACCACTTTGATCATGTTATTGATGTCAAGGTGACCATGAGTGTAGAAAAACTTATCCAAAAGGTAGAGGCTACGCTGCATGTTCCTGGTAACGATTTACATGCTGCCTGTACAGACGACAATATGTACAGCGCAATTGATATGCTGACCGATAAACTCGATCGTCAAGTCGTAAAACATAAAGAAAAACATGCCGATCATCACAAAACGAATGGCGCAGTTAAGCACCAAAGTATTGAATAATTTCTGTAATTCACCTTGTAGCTTACTATGGCTCAAATAAATGTAGCTGAGCTATTCAAACAAACCCGCCTTAAGCTCAAACTTAATTGGATTGCTGGACTTAACGGCGGGTCTAATTCTCTCACTAGCGAAACAGCTTCAAAACCCTCTCTGGCGCTTATCGGCCATATTAATTTTGTGCATCCTAACCGCGTGCAAGTATTAGGTTGTGCTGAAATGGATTATTTACGCAGCTTAAAAACGGCAGACGCAGATGGTGCAATTGCAAATTTATATTCTACAAACTTAGCCGCAGTGATTGTAGCTAACGGTGAAAAAGTACCAGACTCGCTGATAGACGAAGCAAATAGTCGCAATACACCCCTCTTCACTTCAACCTTACGCAGCCCAGAATTGATGGACATTCTGAACCATTTCTTGGCGCAAGCCGTTGCGGAATCAGTCAGCGCGCATGGTGTATTTATGGAAGTGCAAGGCTTTGGCGCACTTATTAAAGGTGAGGCGGCAATTGGTAAGAGCGAACTCGCCTTAGAGCTGATTTCACGTGGTCATCGCCTGATTGCTGATGACATTGTTGATTTCTACCGCATCTCGCCAGAACGCATTGAAGGCCGCTGCCCAGCTTTATTACAAGACTTTTTAGAAGTGCGTGGCTTGGGTATTTTAAATATTCGCGCACTATTTGGCGATAACTCAGTCAAACCAACGAAGCCGCTAGATTTGATTATTCAGTTGGTGATGGCAGATAAACAATCGCCTGAGCAACTCAATCGACTGAGTATTAAAAAACTGCATGAAGAAGTACTCGGTGTGAAGATTGCTAAAGTACAGATTCCTATCGCAGCCGGTCGCAATATAGCGGTATTGGTAGAGGTTGCAATACGCAACCACATGCTATTATTAAGAGGCATTAATGCGACTAAACAATTCACCCAACGCCAGCAGCGTGAAATGAAAAAACAGCAATTAGTTAAATAACGCTATGAAACAACTCATCATCGTCACTGGGCTTTCAGGTTCGGGCAAAAGTATTGCGCTACATGCGCTTGAAGACAGCGGCTACTATTGTGTCGACAATTTACCTGCCACGATGTTGCCACAGATTGCAGAGCATTTACAGTCTGAAAACAATCGACAAGACAACTCAAATACTACCAGCTATGACCGCGTAGCTATTAGTATTGATAGCCGCAGTGTGGCGATTGAAACGCTACCAGCACACATTGAGCAATTAAAATCGCAAGGCATTACGACTCAAGTGTTATTTTTAGAATCCAATGTCGAAACGCTGGTTAAACGCTTTAGCGAAACGCGGCGCAAACACCCACTGAGTAAAGACACCACCACGCTTGCCGAAAGTATTGCTGTCGAACGCGATTTACTAGGTGACTTGGGTAAATTAGGTCATGTCATTGATACTAGCTACATTAGTGCCAATAAACTAAGAGCGTGGATAAAGGATGCGGTAGCCCATGAGAGTTCCGGCTTAACGCTACTTTTTACCTCATTCGGCTTTAAGCATGGCATTCCATTAGATGCCGATTTTGTATTTGATATCCGCTGCCTGCCTAACCCGCATTACGACCCAAAACTACGTGATTTAACAGGTTTAGATGCCGAGGTACAGATGTTTTTAGAAGGTCAGGCGAACGCGCAAGACATGTTGAATGACATCAAAAACTATATAGAAAAATGGTTGCCTAGCTTTATTTCAGACAACCGTAGCTATTTAACCGTGGCGATTGGCTGTACTGGCGGACAGCATCGCTCAGTTTACTTTGTAGAACAGCTGACTAAATACTTTGCGCCTAAGCAAAAAGTGTTAACGCGACATCGCGAATTAAAATAATAATCACGAAGCGCCTTTTAAGACGCCGTTTTAAGAAAATGTAGACATTGATTAAATTTGTTAAATAATTCTATAAATTAGTATTGAATACTTGGGGTTGAGATAAACATGATTGGAATTTTAATTATCGCGCATGGAAGTTTAGGTGAAAGCCTTAAAGAATGCGCTAAGCACGTGATAGGTAATGAGCCTAGGCAATTAGCTTTTTTAGCCGTCAATAACTCTGACGATCCAATTGCATTGCTGCCAAAAGCGCAGGCGTTGGTCGCAGAACTGAATCATGGTGACGGCGTTTTAGTGCTGTCAGACATGTATGGTGCAACACCTTGCAACATCGTCAGCAAACTATTGGTTCCAGGTCAGGTTGAGGGCGTAGCCGGCGTTAATATGCCGATGATAGTACGCACCATGACTTACCGACATGAGTCACTGATGGCATTGGTAGAAAAAGCCGTCAGTGGTGGGCGTGAAGGTGTGGTGCATTTTGATAAAGAACGTTGTGACAGGTTTGTATCGTAAGTACTGAATCACAAGATTTATCATAAAACGACCTCACAAAAACAATAAAGAATAATATGACTGGGCTTATAAAGCATGATTAGCACTGAAGTAGAAATTATCAACAAACTAGGGCTGCACGCACGTGCTTCAACCAAACTGACGCAAACCGCGAGTAAATTTGCATCCGAAATCTGGATAACGCGTAATGGTCGTCGTGTAAATGCAAAAAGTATTATGGGTGTGATGATGTTAGCCGCCGCCAAAGGTTCTTTTGTTACACTAGAAGCCAATGGCGCCGATGAAAAAGACGCAATTAATGGTCTTACCGCCTTGATTGGTGATTATTTTGGCGAAGGCGAGTAATTTTCATGGGAATGCTAAAAGTGATTTCTCACGAAGAAAAAGTAGTGATTTCTGGCGGGGTAGACAAAATTGACTAGCTTTAGCATTCATGGCGTGGGTGTATCAAGCGGCATTGCGATTGGGCAAGCACACCTCATCTCTAACGCACTGTTAGAGGTGGTGCATTATCAACTACCTAAACACCTCATCAGCGAAGAAGTGAAGCGTTTTACGGACGCGATAGAGACCGTTAAGGCTGATTTAGAAGCTATTAACGGAAGTTTGCGCAAGAATGCACCCGCTGAGCTAAGCGCCTTCATCGGTACGCATCTAATGATGCTGGCAGATAAGTCCTTATCCGAAGCGCCGATAAAAATTATCGAGAATGAACGTTGCAATGCCGAATGGGCAATCAAGCTACAAATGGACGATATTGTTGAACAGTTTGAGCAAATCGAAGATGAGTATCTGCGCGAACGTAAGCAAGATGTTATTCAGGTTGTAGAGCGTGTCATTAAGGTACTGCTTGGTCACCCCAGCCAATTAAGCACAGAGCAAAAAAACAGCGCAGCTAGCCAAGAACATAAACTCATTTTAGTCGCGCACGACATTTCGCCCGCTGATGCTATTCAATTCAAGCAACACGAATTTGCCGCATTTATTACCGATGTGGGCGGCGTGACTTCGCATACAGCAATTTTAGCGCGCAGCCTGAACATACCGTCTATTGTCGCATTACAAAGAGCCCACGATTTAATTCGCGATGGCGAGTTGATTATTGTAGATGGCAAACAAGGCGTGGTGATTGTTAACCCCGATGCCAGCATCTTAACTGAATACAAACTGCGCCAAGAGCAGTGGGAGCTTGAGCAACAAAAACTACAACGCATTAAATCAACCAAAGCCGTGACCTTAGATGGCATGAATATTGATTTATTTGCCAACATTGAAGTGCCAGAAGACGTGGTTGCAGTAGCAGCATCTGGCGCTACAGGCATAGGCTTATACCGCACTGAATTCTTATTTATGAATCGGCGCGAAATGCCAGATGAAGAAGAGCAATTCAATGCCTACAAAACAGTCGCAGAAGCCATGAAAGGCGCAACTGTCATCATTCGCACCTTGGATTTGGGCGCAGATAAACAAATGAACCCGGATACGATAGTCACATGCGCCAACCCTGCATTGGGTTTACGTGCCATTCGCTATTGCTTATCTGAACCGCAGATTTTTCATACGCAATTGCGCGCTTTATTGCGTGCCTCGCATTTTGGCAATATCAAAATATTAGTACCTATGCTGTGCACATTGTCAGAGCTGCGCCAAACCAAGCTATTATTAGAGCGCGCTAAAATCAGCTTGCGTAAACAGAATGTCCCGTTCAATGAAAATATTGCACTAGGCGGCATGATAGAAATCCCTGCAGCCGCGATTAATGCTGAAGCTTTTGCCAATGAATTAGACTTCTTGTCCATCGGCACTAACGACTTAATTCAGTACACACTAGCTATTGACCGTACGGATGATGCTGTTGCACATCTGTATAACCCACTGCATCCGTCGGTATTAAAATTAATCTCGATGACCATTAAAGCTGGCGAGAAACTCGGCAAATCGGTTTCAGTGTGTGGTGAAATGGCTGGTGATGCAAAACTAACCAAGCTATTGATTGGCATGGGTTTACGCCAACTTTCCATGCACCCATCGCACATACTGAGCGTCAAACAACAAATATTGCACAGCCAACTCACCACGCTTAAATCGAATGCACGCAAAGTGCTCAATCTGACAGACCTAGAAAAAGTTGAACCACTCGTAGCTAAGCTGAATCGTAATTCAGATTTAGGTATGAATCTCAGCTCATAATAAGGCATCAGCAGCTCCATCTACTATCGAAAGGACTTCAATGTCTACCGAAATCAATAATGAAGTAACTACTACTCAAATGGAAACAAGCAACATGGATAAAACCCCAAGCAATGACGATAAAAACATCGCCACCATTACGCATATAGGCGGCACAGTGTTTTCATTTGTGCCAGCGCTGATTGTTTGGATTCTGAAAAAAGATGAAAACCAATATATTGAAGATCAGGCAAAAGAAGCACTGAACTTTCAAATCACCATGGTGCTGGCTTATATGCTCGCTGGTGTACTTTCATGGATACTTATCGGACTAATCTTTTTCCCGATTATTTGGGTGCTGAATATTGTTTTCTGCATTATTGCCGCCATCTCTACTAGTAAGGGCGAAACTTATCGCTATCCGTTTTGCCTACGTCTAATAAATTAAGTTTAACTCACTAGAATTAAACTACTAGGCTTAATTAACTCATCTGTTTTAAGGAATATTCTGTGTCAAACCCATTGTTATACTTGGCTGGCTTACCTAAATTTAATGAAGTCAAACCTGAACATGTCAGCCCTGCCATTGACAGCCTGCTCACAGAAGGTCGTGCATTGGTTGAAAGCTTAGCTACTGCAACCGAGGCGCCAACATGGGAAAACTTTGCACTTAAATTAGAAGACCATAGCGATAAAATCAGCCGTGCCTGGAGTCAAGTTGGCCACATGAATGCTGTGGTCAATAGCCCAGAATTGCGCGAAGCCTATAACGAAAATTTAGCTAAACTAACAGACTACGGCAGTGATATGTCGCAAGATGAGCGCCTGTACGCCAAATACAAAGCCATTCAAGCCAGTACTGCATTTGCAAGTTTGACAGCTACCCAGCAAAAAATTATCAATAACGAAGTACGTGACTTCAAACTAGGCGGTGCTGAGTTGCCAGAAGCACAAAAAGCCCGCTTTAAAGCCGTAAGCGAAGAGCTTTCTAAATTGGGTTCTAAGTTTGAAGAAAATATTTTAGATAATACCAATGACTTTGCGCATTACGTTGAAGATGTTGCCGATTTAGCTGGGATACCTGCCGATGCGATTGAAGCCGCCGCTGAAGCAGCAAAAGAAGCAGGTAAAACTGGTTATAAATTCAGCCTGCAATTCCCCTCTTACATGCCTGTTTTGCAATACGGTGAAAACCGCGCGCTACGTGAAACACTTTATCGCGCTTATGCAACTCGTGCTTCTGAATTTAGTAAGCCAGAATGGGACAACACCAAACTCATTAGCGATATTTTGAAACTCAAGCAAGAAGAAGCGCAAACCTTAGGCTTTAAAAACTACGCCGAACTCTCGCTCGCCACCAAAATGGCAGACACGCCTGCACAAGTTACTGAGTTTTTAGATACGCTTGCCAAACGCGCTAAACCATATGCAGAACGCGATATGCAAGAACTCACTACCTACGCCAAGAAGCTTGGCATTGAAGATATGCAATCATGGGATGTTGGTTATGTCAGCGAAAAACTACGTGAAGACAAATACGCATTCTCAGACCAAGAAGTGAAACAATACTTCCCTGAAAGCAAAGTGCTGGAAGGTTTATTCAAAGTCACCGAAACCATATTCGGCGTACAAGTAAAAAAAGCCGAAGCACCGCTTTGGCACGCAGACGCGGCGTTTTACCAAATTAACGATGCTGCGGGCAAAGCTATCGCCTATTTCTATTTAGACCTCTACGCTCGCAACAACAAACGTGGTGGCGCATGGATGGATGAAGCCATTACGCGCCGTAAAAAAGCCGATGGCATTGAGCTGCCAGTCGCATTTTTAACCTGCAATTTTTCTGCACCCATTGGTGGCAAACCTGCTTTATTCACACACGATGAAGTTATCACTATGTTCCACGAATTCGGTCATGGCTTGCATCATATGCTCACCAAAGTCGATGAATACGGCGTTTCAGGCATCAAAGGCGTGGAGTGGGATGCCGTCGAATTGCCTAGCCAATTTATGGAAAACTTCTGCTGGGAATGGGATGTGCTACGTCACATGACCGCCCACGTAGACACAGGCGCGCAACTACCACGTGAACTGTTCGACAAAATGGTCGCCGCTAAAAACTTCCAAGCGGGTATGCAAACCATGCGCCAAATTGAATTTTCACTCTTCGATATGCGCCTACACGGCGAGTTTGACCCTAATGGAAAACAAACCGCACTAGATTTAATCGAACAAATTCGTGACGAAGTTGCCGTAGTACGTCCACCAAAATGGAACCGCTTCCCTAACAGTTTCAGCCACATATTCGCAGGTGGTTACGCCGCAGGTTACTACAGCTACAAATGGGCAGAAGTACTTTCAGCCGATGCTTACAGCTTATTTGAAGAGCTAGGTGTGCTATCAAATGAAGCAGGTAGCCGCTTTAAAGATGAAGTGCTGGCTAAAGGCGGTTCACGTCCAGCGATGGAATCATTTGTGGCGTTTAGAGGCAGAGAGCCTAGTATGGATGCGTTGTTGAGGCACAACGGGATGTCTAATTAAACGTATTGCTTATTTAGTTATCTATAAAGGCTCATCAATTGCGAGAACTCAAATATCTATTAAAGCAAAGCTACAACGATAGCAGAGCTCTAGTAATAGGCATTAATAAATACCAAAGTGCTTCGCCACTTGGATACGCAGTTAATGACGCAGAGGAAATTAAAGATATTCTGATTAATGAGTTAGGTTTTGACTCTCAGAATGTGATTTATCTTATTGATGAAGGCGCTACAAAGTCAAACATACTCAAGAACTATCTTTCACTTACCAATGAAAATGTGACTGTTGATGATAGAGTACTCATCTTTTTTGCGGGTCACGGACATACAAAGACAGGCCTTCGTGGCGAAGTTGGCTATTTAGTTCCATATGATGCAGACATGAATGACATGTCTACTTTTATTCGATGGGATGAGTTAACCAGAAATGCTGAATTAATCAGAGCTAAGCATGTGCTCTTCATCATGGACGCATGCTATGGAGGGCTTGCAGTTAATCGCGATATTCAAGCTGGAAATAGCCGCTTTTTAAAAGATATGTTTCAAAGATTTTCGCGTCAAGTTATTACTGCTGGTAAAGCTAACCAAGTGGTCTCCGATGCAGGCGGTCCACTGCCTAATCATTCTGTCTTTACTGGCCATTTAATAGAAGGAATCAGAGGTAAAGCTGCAAATGAGCATGGCGTTATTACAGCAAGCAGTTTGATGGCTTATGTTTACACCAAAGTTTCTAATGATTTAAACTCAGAGCAAACACCACATTATGGACAGTTTGATGGAGACGGTGACTTTATAATTTCTGCCCCTAATATTAGTGATTTAGTTGGGGATGGCAAAAAAGATATTGATGAGCTCGTTTCAGTTCCATATGTAGAAACTATAAGAAATACAATTACTTTAGAAGAGAAAGTAAGCTACGTCAAAGAGCTACTTTCTTCACAAAACTCTCAAATTAAGCTCCATGATTTTGTAATAGAGGAAGTTAGAAGGTTTTTATCCTCAACTAGCGAAGATAATTTCGCAGTTAATGGCAACTTTAACACTCAAGAATTATTAGAAAAAATTTCTACATATGAAACTGTTACAAAAGACCTGTCAGCAATAACTGCTGTTGTAGCCTACTGGTCATCGGATGAGATATTGGAAGTTTTAAGTAAAATCATTTCTAGGGCCAGCGATAGAATGCTTGATATACAGGGAGGCTCTGTAGTTTTGCTTAATCTTAGATGGTATCCACTCTTATTACTTTTATACCACGCAGGAATTGCCGCAGTTGAAAGTAGAAATTATAAAAGTTTAGCAAAAATATTTTACACGAAATTAGGTGGTTCAGATAATGGAAGGAACGAACCTTATTTTGCCCAAAAGCTTTCGCATGCCATAACAGAACTTACAAAAGCCAACGTGTTTAAACAGATTCCTGGTCATGAAAGACATTACACGCCTAATAGTGAATATTTATTCAAACAGATTCAACCAGTCCTCGACAATTTATTTTTTCTAGGTCGAAGTTATGAAAGTGATTTTGATGAGTTCGAATTACTTTACGCCTTGGTAGTAGCAGACTTAAGGAAACAATCGAATAGTTCTCTTTGGGGGCCAATTGGAAGATTTGGATGGAAACATCATTCGCATAACTCGCCTTTCACAAAGCTTTTGGAAGAAGCATCAAGTTTAAGAAATGAATGGCCTCCATTAAAGGCTGGGATGTTTGGCGGTAGTTATGAAAGGTTTGAAACATTAGCCAATGAGTACCAAGAAGTAATACTTAATGAATTACGATGGTTTTAACCTTCATAGAAAATTCTTAAACGGTAATATGAAACACGATTTCTGGCATCAAAAATGGGAGAAGAACGAGATTGGCTTTCACTTACCTGATGCCAATCCTTTGTTGCTTAAACACTTCTCTGCACTCAATCTAAAACAAGGCGCTCGTATATTTTTACCGTTGTGCGGTAAAACTTTGGATATTGCTTGGCTACTGGCGCAGGGCTACCGCGTTGCGGGGGCTGAGCTAAGCAGTATTGCGATTGACGATTTATTTAAAAGCCTGAACTTAACGCCCAATATCAAAACACTGGGTGAAGTAACGCAATACAGCGCACCCAATATTGATATATTTGTAGGGGATATTTTCAAAATATCGCCCACTATGTTGGGTGACGTGGATGCAGTGTATGACAGAGCGGCTTTGGTGGCTTTACCAGAAGATATTCGAAAGCTTTATACCGCGCATTTAATCACACTCACCAACCATGCACCGCAATTGCTGATTTGCTTTGAGTATGACCAAAGCCTGCATGCTGGCCCGCCTTTTTCTATTAATGCTGATGAAGTTAAACAGCATTACCAAGCGAGCTATGATTTAAATTTGCTGGGCAGTACTGCTGTTGCAGGAGGTTTAAAAGGTTTATGCCCTGCCACTGAGCATGTGTGGTGGCTAAAGCCGCTGTAGTAACGCCTACTCCATCAAATCAGCCTCTAAGGCTATTATCGATATAGAGCATTGATCACATCGGTTTGTGACAATATCCCCACCAAACGCTTTTCATCATCCACCACAGGAATCACATGCAGCGCGTGCGTGGTAATGAGTGGAATAATGTGAACAATATGCGCGTCATGTTGAATTGTGACTGCATGAGTTGTCATAATTTGTCCGACAACTTCAGGTTGAGTGCTGTGTGTGCGATGCGACCGACGGATAAGTTGTTTAAAGCGTGACTCCACGTGCGCAAATGATTCAGGTTTGGCATGGCGCATAAAGTCATCATGGCTCAAGAGTCCAATCACTCGGTTTGCTTTATTCACTACAGGGATTGCGGGATAAGGGCATAGGCGGAGCTTTTCCCAAGCGTCGTCTAACCGATGTCCATACTCTAGGGCGAAAGTCACGGGGCTCATGATTTTATAACATTGAATTTCGCCTAGCTTACGCTTATAAGCATTTAGTTCTGTTTGCTCTAGCAACTGCTTAAGATTGTCGCGGTTAATGTCAATAATTTGATCAAATTGCTGTAATGCTGCGTTGAGATCTTCTTCACGAAACCCGAATTGATAATGCATTTGTGTTGGTGAGGCGGACTTTTCAGTAGCTGATGCAGGCGGATAAGTGCGTCCAGTCAGATTGTTGTAAATCAACGCCATGCCTAATAATAAAAAGCTGTTAACGGCAACTGGCCATAGTACAAAATTATATCCAAGCGCATGAATTGCTGGTCCGCCTAAAACGGCCGTTAGTGCGACCGCGCCACTAGGGGGATGCAAACAACGCAAGGCAAACATAAAAATGATAGAAAACATGGCAGCTAAACCAGCTGCGAGCGACACATTATCTGGGAATAATAACGCGAAGCTCACACCCGTCAATGCGGCGATGATATTGCCTCCAACAATAGACCATGGCTGCGCTAAGGGGCTGCTGGGCAGCGCAAATAATAAAACTGATGAAGCACCCATCGGTGCAATCAAGAAAAAGGTGGCAACAGGGTCGTGATTCACCGCGTATTGTGCAATCAAACCTGTAAATAAAATGCCACACAAAGCACCTACAGCAGCGCGATACTTTTCAGCCCAGCCACCAGTCATCGCTTGTGGCCAAAAGCGCTGTAAATACTGAAACAGCCTATTCCAGTCCATTAGCTTTCCAGCCCACTAGCTTCCAACGCATTCTTATTCCTTAAACTCAAATTTAACCAATCATTTAGGCTTTCAATCGTAAGATGGCTATTTTGCACTACAAATTCACTTGGTTGTTTTAAATCTGGCACAACCACTACTCTTAAGCCTGCAGCAATGGCGGCGCGTGCACCTGTTTCACTGTCTTCAAAGGCGATACACTCTTCTGCTTTTAAGCCCAGCTTATTTACAGCTAGCAGGTAAATATCAGGGTTGGGCTTGCCGCGTGTAACCTCTTGCCCACTGGTGATATGGCTAAAGTAATCAAGCACGCCCACTTGGCTTAAACGATGGCTGATGTGATGCGTGGCCGATGATGAAGCAACGCTGCATATAATATTGTTGTCTTGATAGTGTTTAAGCAACTCACTAGCACCATGCTTGAGCGGGAATGTATTGTTGCGCTCTGCTAATAACGCATCTAGACCTTGCATAACTAGATTAAAGTTACTTTCTCCGCCCAATTGCTCGACCATAATACGTGTAGAGTCAGGCCCTGCCCGACCAATCAATTCAACATATTCGGCATGCGTGTAAGTGATACCCACTTGCTGGGCAGCGGTAATACAGGCTTGCATGATGATGCGTTCAGAATCAATCAGCAGGCCGTCCATATCAAATATGGCGGCTTTGAACCCATCTGTATTTACGCCTTTTTCCACTGTCAAAGCTCTTAAAAAAAGCGAAACTTTAACACATTGCTTAAAACTTCATTTGAATTCATTACGATAGAAATGTAGCCAGCTTTTAACGCATGTTAGAATCAAGTTTGTTATTTATCTTATCGAGAGAAAAGCTGTGGAATCAGGCACATTTAAATTAGCTACATGGAACGTCAACTCTTTAAATGTTCGTCTTCAACATGTATTGGATTGGTTACGTGACAACCCAATTGACGTGCTTTGCTTGCAAGAAACTAAGCAAGAAGATAGCAAGTTTCCTTATTCCGAGTTAAAGGAAGCTGGTTACAACGCTATTCATAGTGGGCAAAAAACATACAATGGCGTGGCTATTTTAAGCACGCATGACATGACAGATGTTGAACATGGTATTGCCGATTTTGAAGATGAGCAGAAGCGCGTGATTTCGGCCACAATTAACGGCGTACGTGTGGTGTGTGTGTATATTGTGAATGGTCAGGCAGTTGATTCTGAAAAGTATGAATACAAGATGCGCTGGTTAAATGCGCTCAATACTTGGTTGGCTGGGGAGCTTAAGAAGTACCCAAAGTTAGTTGTATTAGGCGATTACAACATTGCACCTGAAGATCGTGATTGCCACGACCCTGCTGCTTGGATAGGACAAATATTAGTCAGCCCGCAAGAGCGCGAACATTTCCAAAAACTGCTACAACTGGGCTTACATGATAGCTTTCGGCTGTTTGAACAGGCTGAGAAAAGCTTTAGCTGGTGGGATTACCGCATGATGGGTTTTAGACGTAACTTTGGTATGCGCATTGACCATATTTTAGTCAGCGACGCGCTTAAATCTGCTTGTATCGCTGCGACTATCGACAAAACACCACGCAAACTGGAAAGACCTTCTGACCATACACCAGTGATTTTGGAATTAGGTCTTTAAGTCTACACGTTTAGAACTACTTAATCTTAATCCCGAGCTGCTTGAGTTTGCGATACAAATGCGTACGCTCTAAGCCTGCAATATCCGCTAATTTACTCATGTTATTCAATGCATCTTTCATGTGATGTTGAAAATACATACGTTCAAAATCATCGCGCGCTTCGCGCAAAGGTTGGTCTAGGAACGACAAGCTTCCATTAGCAGCGATATTGGTTTCTTCAACCTGAACTGGCTTAGGCTTTTTGATTTCAGCAGTTTTCACCTGTACTTCAGGATCATCAAATTGATGTAAAACACGCTTTACATCCTCCAAGGTAATTTTTTCACCTAGACTTGTATGTATTAAATTTCTGATTGCCGCATCTAACTGTGCCAAATCACCAGGCCAGTTGGCGTTACGTAACCCATTCAACGCCGCGACATCAAACTCTCGGTATTCCAATCCGGCTAATTCTAGTTGCAAATTAGCAATCGCCACCACTAAGTCAGGGATATCTTCTCTGTGTTCTTCCAAGGCTGGCACACGCAAAGATACGGCGGACAGAGCTTGAAATAAATTATGGTCAAATAAAGATTCAGCTTGTAACTTAGGTAAATTTTCGCTGGTGCCACACACCACGCGCACATGGTATTTTTCTGACTTTGCAATCAACAGCAACAAACCTTTTTGCTCAGCTTTTTTAAGATCGGCAATTTCAGGAATGTACAACACGCCTCCACGAATCGTTTCAAGAATATCCAAAGGCGTATCAACAAGTTTGTTGAAGTCAGTCAGTTGCAACCACGGGCTACCTGCATCTTGTAAATAGCGTGCGCAAAGTTCGGCTCCACAACCTTTAGGACCAATCAACAAGACTGGCGTTGGACTGACGCCGACAGCAATTTTATCTAGCCTATCTTTAAGCGCTGTCACAATCGGGCTTTTGCCCAAACTGGTGAGATTCATTTCAGATTTAGGTAGCTGCTCGCTATGTTTTAATGCAGCACTCACGGTTTTTAATAGTTTTTGTAGTGCAATTGGCTTTTCTAAGAAATCAAAAGCGCCGATGCGCGTCGCTTCAACGGCAGTATCAATCGTACCATGACCAGACATCATCACCACCGGCATCGTCAACAAGCTGCTATTCGCCCACTCTTTAAGCAGCGTAATGCCATCGCAATCTGGCATCCAAATATCTAGCAACACGATGTCAGGGCGCTCATGCAAGCGAGCCGCACGTGCTGCAGCAGCATTTTCAGCCAACTGCACTTGGTAGCCTTCGTCTTGCAAAATATCGCGCAAAAGCTCGCGTATCCCGATTTCGTCGTCAACGACTAATATATGTTTTGATGCCATTTTCTATCTTCTTTATGATTCTGTGTTACTAGTTGCGTCTATCAAGAGTGGAATTTTAATTGCTACAATTGCGCCTGTTGTTTGCATTGCCTTTGGCACATTTTCAATTTTAATACTGCCTTTGTGTTCTTCAATAATCTTTTTCACAATGGCCAATCCTAAGCCAGTACCGTGTGACTTGGTAGTGACATAAGGTTCAAAAACTCGCAGTAACATCTCTTCAGGAAAACCTAGCCCATTATCGGTGACTGTTAGCGCTAACATTTCACCTTCAATTTTAGTTTGAACCGCTATCGTGGCATCAGCCTGATCTACAAGCGCATCTTGAGCATTTTGCAGCAAATTATGGATCACTTGGCGCAGCATCGTGCTATCACCTTTAATCGGACAAGGCTGTTTTTCTAACACCAAACTTATCTTGCTGCCCGACTGATCATAAAGCGAGACCACTTCTTTAATGAGATCATTTAATTCTAATTTTTGCAGCTGTGGTGCAGGTGAACGCGCGTAGTCACTGAACTCATTCACCATGCGTTTCATCGCATCGACTTGGTTAACGATAGTTTCTGTCGAGCGTTTTAACATCTCTGCATCAGCCGCATTGAGCTTACTGAGTAATTTATGCGACATACGTTCTGCCGACAATTGAATCGGCGTAAGCGGATTCTTAATCTCATGCGCAAGTCGCCTTGCCACCTCGCCCCATGCCGCATCTCGCTGCGCCTGTATCATGGTTGTTGCATCATCAAACACCGCGACATAGCCACCGTCCGGCAAACGCGTTCCACGCACTGTGAGTATCTGTTTGCCATGTGGGCTCAGCAACTCCACTTGCGTTTGAGCATCCTCTTTATGTGTGCCAGCTTGCTCTACGTCATCTAAACTATTCATAGCTACTGTGAGTAAAAAGTTATCTAACCGTGGATGTTTAAGATTAATTTGATCTAGCTTTAAGCCCACGTAGCCTTCTAGTGGCACGCCCAATATATTCATGGCGGCTTCATTAAATGTGCGTAACTCACCGCGTTTATTGAGCGCCATCACGCCAGATGACAAATGCGCCAATATAGTTTCTAAGTAACCACGAGCGGCTTCTACACGAGCTCGGTTGCTATCAGCGGCCTTAGTTGCATCGTCTAACTGCTGCGTCATGCTGTTAAAAGATTGAACCAATACCCCCAACTCATCTTTACCATGTGCAGGTAACATCGTGCTGTAGTCGCCGCTTGCAATCGCCTTAGTACCCTCCGCCAACACGGTTAAGGGTGCAGATAGCTTACGACTTAACACGAATGCCACAGCCACTGCACCTAACATCGCTAGCATCATCACCAAAGTCAGCGTGAGGGCAAATACTTCTCTTAATGAAGCACGGCTATATGAAAGCTGTTGGTAATCCTGATAGACATCCTGCACCGCTTCAGCAGTGGTAGCGAGCGGTTTAGGTACAGGTTGCAACAGCTGCAATATGCGGGTTTCACCAGTTAAGTCTTGACCATTCACAGGCGCTAGCACGCGTAGATACAAGCCTTTATTACCAATCGGCTCGATGCTTGCCAATATGTGTTTACGTGCTTGCCTCAGCTGCGCCACACTTGGTAATTCAGGTAAAAAAGTACCTGAATCACTACTTGATACCTCTAAAATTCTGCCTTGCACTGTCAATAAAGTTAAATCTTGTATGCCACTTTTTTCACGCAAGTCATTCAATATTGAATGAGTATTTAAAGGCTGAAAAGATAGCGTCGTTGCCATGCTCTCGCCTTTTTCTTTCACATCCGCCAGCATAATATCTAAGGCCGTTCGCCCTAGATTAAGCCCACCTTCAAGCGCGGCTTCTACCTTCACGTTAAACCAGGACTCAATAGATCTTGTTAAAAAATTCACTGAAACTAGATAGACGATTAAACCTGGAATAATCGCCATCATCGCAAAGCTGGTTAGTAGGCGTAGGGTAAAACGGCTACCAACAACACCTTTACGAATTTGTCGATACAAACGCCAAATCTGATAACCAATCAACACAATCAGAAATGTCGCTAATACACCATTGAGTGTTACTAATAAAGTATAGTACTCACCTGAGGCAGCGGTGTTAGCACTTGCATTTGATAGCAAGTACAGTAAAAAGCCGCCTAAGGCAGCACTCACTAGAACGACATATTTCATTTGAGAAAATTGATCATTTAAACAAACTTGGCACCCACTCAAAACGCTGCGAACTCATTTTCCAGTCATCTGAGCCCATGGCATCGCCTTGTAATACTTTTGGTAATTTTTTGGGGTCAAGCCGCATCAATACAGCGGCTTTATAATGCTCACCTTTTTCCACTTCAGACTTTTGAAATACTTTTAAGTCACTGATTTCAGATAAGTCATCAGTAGCTTCATCTAAACGCACGAAAGCTTTTTGTTGGTCGCCACGAATGACTAAAAACTGCCTAGAAAGTGCATGGTAGCTTAAAGTTACATGGTGAGTCACTGTTACCACCTCGTCGTCAAACCAATATTTACGAGGTTTTGCTAGTTGAAATTCAATCAAGAAATTAAGCTCAAAGCCTTTGCTAATGGCCTCTTCCATCTTCTCGCTAAATTTCATGTCAACGTCGGCGTTCAGCGCGTAGGAATCATCGAGTGCAACTAGAGAGGCGCTCCTGATACTCATACTACTATTGCCCGCCACTGCCGTTGTTGCAAACAACGTGAGCAAGCAGATAGACAGGAGTTGTTTAATTTTTTTGCAGCAACGCATAGAAAAAGCCATCGTGTGCATTTGTAGGGATAAGCTGACCATTGATTTGGGTGATTTCTGCTGCGGCATAATTGTCTGGCAACGCAAATAGCAATTGAGTTGCATCCGCATTATTTTGTAAGAAATTATCCACTTGTCCTTGATTTTCTTCATTAAAAACAGAGCACGTTACATAAAGTAATTTACCACCCTTTGCCAACATCTGCCATAAATTAGCCAGAATTTTAGCCTGTTGACGAGTAAAAGAAGCAATATCTGCCTCGCGTCGCAGCCATTTGATATCCACATGACGTCGCACGATGCCAGATGCACTACATGGAACATCTGCTAATATTCTGTCGAAAAGCTGCGGCGCAGTTTTCTCTTCACTCCACCAATCAGTCATTGATGCATCGCCGACCAAAAGGTTCGCTTTTAACTTCATGCGACTCAAATTACTTTGCACGCGCTGTAAACGCAATTCATCAGAATCTAAAGCCGTTAAAGCCACATCGGCCAACTCCAGAATATGCCCCGTTTTACCGCCTGGCGCACAACAAGCGTCCAGCACGTTCATGCCAGCTTTGGCTTCGAGCAGATATGCCGCCAACTGCGCACCTAAATCTTGCACAGAAACAATACCATCGCTAAAGCCCGGGATTTTTTCTACAGGCACAGGATTTGTCAAAATCAAAGCCTGCACACCAATATGTTTAGCTTCAATGTCTTGGCGAGTCAGTAGTTGTAAATAATCCTGCATGCTGATTTTTTGCGTATTTACCCGCAAAGTCATAGGTGGATGTTGATTGCCAGTTTCTAGCATGCCCTGCCAGTGGCTTGGGTACTGCGCTTTAAGCTTATTAACCCACCACTGAGGATAAGAATAAGCCGCAACTTCGCTAGATTTAAGTTTTGCGGCGAGTTGGTCTTTTTGACGTAAAAAATTACGCAAAATCGCATTCACTAACCCCTTAGCCCAACTTTTTGGCGCAGGGCGCTTTAACTGGCTCACCGCGTGTACCGCTTGGTTCACCACTGTGAAGGAGTCAGCTTTATCATGCAACAACTGATAAATCGCGACTAATAACAAGGCATTGATGCGGTCATCCGTTAACGGTTTTTCGAGCAATTGCACGAGATAAGCATCAATCTCACCATAAAACCGTAAAGTACCGTAACTCAAATCCTGTGCCGCCCCACGCTGTTGTGGCGTAGCGCTAGGAAACACCGCTAAAGCCGCAGGCAAAGCCAAAGTAAGATTACGACCAGACAACACCTGATTCACAGCATTCGCAGCGATTTGTTGAGATATATACAAAGAAAACTTTCTTGATGTTAAAACCAATTGATTAAGTCTTGATTTTACTTGATAACAGCGCGCTCGGGGCTATTCATACAGCGAAACATCGATGAAGTAGATTTTAAGCCTATCCTGCTACCGCGCCTGAGATTTGTATTAGTTTTGGAGGACTTCGACAAGCGGCTGTTTGAGCGTTAGCGAGTTTCCGCTTGTCGTTCAAAATTAATACAAATCTCAGGAATCAAGCGGCAGGGAGTAGCGTTTTCTTTGGTTACTTTCTTTTGACTAAGCAAAAGAAAGTGACTCGCGTGTCGCGCGAAAGCGACTTCTTAATTTATGGCTAAACTACTTCTATAATGGCGTACTGATCCCTATGAATAGATAAATATAATTAAATCAAATACGTTCAAAAAACTAAATAACCATCGCCATCAACCGCGCCACCCGCTCCTCAGTCTTGGGATGCGTACTAAACAAACTATCAAACGACACGCCCGCTAATGGATTAATAATCATCATCTGCCCCGTTTCTGGATGTGCTTCAGCCGTTGGATTATGAATTTGATGCGCATAATCGCTAATCTTCTGCAATGCACTCGCTAAGGCTTTGGGGTCACGGCTAATTTCCGCCCCTACTCTATCCGCTTCAAACTCACGTGAGCGTGAAATAGCCATTTGAATCAATGAAGCCGCCATTGGCGCCAAAAACATCATCAACATTGCTACCACGGGACTCACACTGCGCTCACCATCATCACTACGCCCTCCCCCAAACAGCATGCCGAATGTTCCGATAGATGATATTGCACCTGCTATCGTCGCAGAAATGGTAGAAATTAGCGTATCGCGGTGTTTGACGTGAGCAAGTTCATGTGCCATTACTCCGCGTAACTCACGCTCGCTTAACACCTGCATAATGCCTGTAGTCGCGGCAACGGCAGCATGCTCTGGGTTGCGCCCAGTGGCAAAAGCATTCGGTTGCGCTTCATCCATTACATATACTTTAGGCATAGGCAACTGCGCATTTTCGGCAAGTTCTTTTACCATATTGTAGTAGTTGCGAAATCTTGAGTTGTCACCAAAATTGTTTTCTGGGCTGACTTCTTGCGCACCGTACATTTTGAGCACGGCTTTATCTGAAAACCAGTAGGCATAAACGTTCATACAGCCCGCCAATACTAGTGCTATTAACATACCGCCGCCTCCACCAAGCGCAGCTCCCACAGCTCCGAATAAAGCAACAATTGCCGCCATTAACACGGCTGTTTTTAACCAATTACCAAACATTGCAATCTCCTTTTTTAGCACTCACTAATGTTTGATAAATGATGGCAGATGATGAAAATTCAAGTTAAGCAGTCGCTGTGATGTTAACTAAACAAATCGCCAATTTGTAAATTATGTCCTTGCACAAAAGCTTGCGCGCTAAGGCGTTTACCACCTGGTGCTTGCAACTCAGTAATATGCAACAAGCCATCGCCACAGCCAACAGTGACGCCATCATGTATGCTAACGATTTCGCCGACGTTAGCTTTTCCTTCTTTTGCGGTTGCCATCCAAATACGACAAACCTCACCCTTAAGTATGCCTTGCGCAACGGGGAAAGGGTTAAATGCCCGCACTTGGCGCGATACTTCAACCGCGCTTTTTTGCCAATCAATGGCCGCTTCTGACTTCTCTAACTTATGCGCATAGGTCACTAAAGATTCATCTTGAGGCGTAGCTGGCAGCGAACCTTTTTCCTCTAACTCAGCCATTGCTTGCACCATCAAATCAGCACCCGTTTTACTCAATGCGTCATGTAAAGTTTGAGTGGTGTCGTTTTCAGTAATCGGCACAGCACCTTTACTGACCATCGCTCCCGCATCCAAAGCTGGTACTACCTCCATAACAGTAACGCCAGTTTCTGTATCGCCTACTAATAAGGATCGATGGATGGGCGCAGCACCACGCCAGCGCGGTAGCAAAGAAGCATGAATGTTATAGCAGCCGAACTTCGGCATATCGAGAACAACTGTCGGGATAATCAGCCCATAAGCCGCGACTATCATCACATCGGCATCTACAGCTTCTATCTGTGTTTGCACGGCAGCATCTTTGAGGGTTTCCGGTTGGAATACATGCAAACCATGCTGCTCAGCTAACACTTTAATGGGGCTCGCTTTAAGTTTCATGCCACGCCCTGCGGGGCGATCTGGTTGCGTGAGCACCATGACAATCTGATGTCCCGCTTCTATCAATGCTGCTAAGGCTGGGACGGCGAATTCTGGCGTACCAGCAAATATAATTTTCAAAGTGTTTTCCTAAATGACAGCTTATAACTGGATTACTTGCTAAGTTACTACTTGTGACGTGTGAGTTTCAGCATTTTATTTTTAATGCGGCTACGTTTGAGCGGCGACAAATATTCAACAAAGACTTTACCCAGCAAATGGTCCATTTCATGCTGAATACAGATACTTAACAAACCTTCTGCTTTCAAGGTGAATGGCTTGCCGTTGTAATCTAGAGCCTGCACTGTGACTTTCTCAGCTCGCGTAACAGTCTCATACACACCAGGCACCGACAAACAGCCCTCTTCATAGTCTTGCTCACCACTTTTTTCAATGATCTTAGGATTAATAAATACCTGTAAATGGTCTTTAGTTTCGCTAGTATCAATGATTAAGAGCTGAATATGCTGATCCACCTGCGTAGCCGCCAAGCCAATGCCAGGCGCGTCGTACATGGTTTCTCGCATGTCATCGATTAAACGACGAATGCTCGCATCCACCTCTTTTACTGGTTTAGCCACCTTATGTAGGCGCGGATCTGGATAATTGAGTATGTCTAAAATTGCCATAAAAGCCTTGTTGTATCCTTAAAAGCTAAATTGTTACTATAAAAATAGTTGTTTTTCCATAAAAGCTTGATTGTTTAATGAATTACGTGATAAATTTAACGTAATTTCGCGGTTAAAGTAGTTAATTAATCCGCATATTTTATAATGCATTTTTGACCGAGGTCATCAATATATGTTTCGCCATATTATAACGCTGCTCATGTTTTGTTGCATAAGCTTCAATGTTAACGCGCAAGTAGTTGCACTAAAAAGCGATCATCCTGACCGACATGTGGTTGTGAAAGGCGATACTTTATGGGGAATTTCAGCTAAATTTTTAAAAGATCCATGGCAATGGCCTAGCATTTGGAAGCTAAACCGCGCTCAAATTAAAAATCCACACTGGATTTATCCTGGTGACGTTATCGTGTTAGACATGAGTAGCGGCACACCGCAATTGCGCTTGTTACACGAAACCGTCACCCTGCAGCCAGGTGCCGTTGAAGAGCCTTTGGATAAAACCGCCATTTCTACCATTCAACTGAATGCAATCGCACCATTCTTAACTCAGCCACTAGTGATTGAGAAGAATCAGCTTGATAAATCACCTAGAATCATCGCTGGTCAAGATAACCGTGTAGTGCTTAGCCCTGGCACACGCGTCTATATCAATAAAATCGAAGAAGGCGGCAACCTGAATTGGTATGTGTATCGTCCAGGTGACAATTTAGTAGATCCTGACACTAAAAAGGTATTAGGTGTAGAAGCGATTTATTTAGGCGATGCCAAAATTACCAAATATGGCGAGCCAGCAAGTGCAGACATTACTAAAGCCAAAGAAGAAATTTTTACTAAAGACCGATTGGTAGCTACTGGTGATGATGTAATTACCAACTTTGTACCGCATGCACCAGAATCCGCAATATCAGGTCGCATCATAAAAATTTACGGCGGAGTAGCTGAAGCTGGCCCACAAAGCATAGTATCGATTAGCCGCGGAGCAGCAGATGGGGTAGAGGTCGGGCATGTACTTGCAATTAATCGCTATGGCCGTGTGACTAAAGACCCTGAATACGTAAAGGACATAGATGCAAAAGAGAGCAAGTCAGCATCTGGACTTGAACCGGGCATGGTTAAATTACCCGATGAACGTGTTGGCTTGTTGATGGTATTCCGTGTATTTGAAAACGTGTCTTATGCTCTAGTCATGCAAGCATCACAACCCATCAACACGCTTGATGCTGTAACAACACCTTAATATAAGCGCTTATGCAAGAAAACCGCAGTGATGCCGCCTACAGCGAAGAACTTGTAGAAAAATCACTGTGGATAGCTTTAAGTAGCATTCATGGAATTGGCTCACAAACATTTTGCCAACTTCTTAAAGCTTTCGGCAATCCCAGTAGTATTTTCGATGCTAGTTATAGCCAATTAAAAGAAATTGTTTCAGATACCATTGCAACAGAAATCATAAAAGGCGTTAATCATGATGCCCTTTCTGACTCACTGCGTTGGCTATCTCAGCCTAACAATCACTTAGTCACACTGGCTGACACACAATATCCCCAAGCACTGCTTGAAATTACTGACCCTCCTCCTTTCTTGTACGCAAAAGGTAACTTAGCCTTGTTAAACCAACCCAGCATCGCGATTGTTGGTAGCCGCAACGCCTCTGTGCAAGGTGAAAAGAATGCTGAGGCGTTTGCACAAGGTTTGTCTGAATATGGTTTATGTATCGTAAGTGGCTTGGCACTTGGTATTGATGGCGCGGCACACCGAGGCGCCTTAAAAGCTAAAGGCTCAACTATCGCCGTAGTAGGTACTGGTTTGGATATTGTCTATCCCGCCAAGCATCGAGATTTAGCACATCAAATTGTCGAACGCGGACTGATTATTTCTGAGTTCGCTATAAGTACGCCCTCCAAACCACAAAATTTTCCAAAGCGAAATCGCATCATTAGTGGCTTAAGCTTGGGCTGCTTGGTGGTTGAAGCTAATCTGCAAAGTGGCTCGCAAATCACAGCACGCCTCTCTGCGGAACAGGGTCGCGAAGTTTTTGCTATACCTGGCTCAATTCATTCACCCATGTCTAAAGGCTGCCACCAACTCATCAAGCAAGGTGCTAAATTAGTCGATAGCCTGCAAGATATTGTCGAAGAGTTAGACTTAAGCAAACAAGATTCAAATATTAGTGAGATCTCCAGTGACGAGATTAAAACTAATCACGCCATACTCACTCTAATGGGTTATGAACCGATTGCGTTAGAAAACTTAGTCAATTTAAGTGGCTTGACGGTGAGCGAAGTTTCATCCATGCTAATGCTATTGGAATTAGAAGGGAGTGTCGCTAGCCTAGCAGGCGGAAAATATCAAAAAATTGTGTAACTGATTCATCTAAATTAAAGAAAATTTAGAAATTTGATTTATGCATAAACCATCACACTTTATTTAAGAATAACTCTAATTTAAGGATAAACATCATGTTTGAAGTATTGGTTTATATGTTTGAGAATTACATTGATACACACTTTAGGCCTGACGAGAGCACACTTTCAAGAGAGTTAAGTGCCGCAGGCTTTGATGAGCAAGATATTAACGGCGCATTTGATTGGTTCAACCAGCTAGAACTGATGGCCGACCAAGCTGATATATTTGAAACGCCAAATCACGTAAGTACACGGATATTTACTAGCGATGAACTGAAAAAAATCACAGGTGAAAGCTTAGGCTTTGTACTGTTTCTAGTTCAAGCCAAAATCCTCAATACAGCACAGCGCGAACTGGTGCTAGAACTAGCCATGAACTTACCACAACCACTTATCAGCATTGAGGAAATGCGCTGGATCGTGCTCATGACCACTTGGGGTGCAAGTAAATCTGGCCCAGACAAAACCAAAGAATATTTATTTATTGAAGATGCTCTGCTCAATAAACAAAAACCGACTTTGCATTAGCAAGTCGGTTTTTTATTTTTAAAGCTTAGGAATAAGTTAAATCTATTTTTCGCTGATATTTTCAATAACTTTACTAATCATTGTAGAGCGATTTAGCGTATAAAAATGCAGGCTTGGCACACCCCAAGCTTGCAGTGTTTCGCATAGCTCACTGACGACATCTACGCCAAACGCGCGTAATGAATCTATATCTTCGCCATATTCTTCCAAACGCATTTTAAGCCAACGTGGAATATCAGCACCACAAACGCTTGAAAATCGAGCCAATTGGGTGATGTTATAAATTGGCATAATGCCTGGCACGATAGGCACATTAATACCTGCAGCTTCGCACTGATCTACAAATCTAAAGTAGGCATCTGCGTTGTAAAAATACTGCGTTATGGCTGAGTTAGCACCCGCATCTACTTTACGTTTTAAATTCAGCAAATCCGCCTTTGGCGTTCTGGCTTCTGGATGAAATTCTGGATAAGCCGCTACTTCGATATGAAACTGATTACCAGTCTCAGCACGAATAAATTCCACTAGCTCGACTGCATATTTAAAATCACCTGCGCTCACTTCGCCTGACGGCACATCACCACGCAACGCCACTAAACGTTTGATGCCACGCTCTTGATAGGTTTTTAGCAAATCACGGATTTCTTCTTTGCTGGCTGAAACACAAGAAATATGCGGCGCAGCTTGAAAGCCTTCTTGATGGATTTCCAGCACAGTATCCATAGTTCTATCGCGTGTAGAGCCGCCTGCACCAAATGTCACAGAAAAGAATTCAGGATTATATTGAGCTAATTTGGCACGATTCTCACGTAGCTTTTCTATGCCGTCCGCAGTTTTAGGCGGAAAGAACTCAAAACTAAAAGCAGTTTTTTTCATTTATTAATCTTTATTATTAGTCTTTTTTATTGTCAATTACAATGGCTGCAAACAGCCAAGACAACACGCTATACACCAAGGCACCGATAATGCCTGCAATTAAAGTTTTAACCTCAAAACCTTGCAGCCAATGACCAACGCCATAAAACAATAAGCCATTAATCACTAGAATAAAAAGTCCAAGTGTCAGAATAGTAATGGGCAAGGTAAGTATGACTAGAATTGGCTTAATCAACATATTGACCAAGCCAATCACCAATGCTGCCAGTAACGCTGTTGTGAAATTAGCCACGTGAATATTTGGCACTAAATACGTGACCAATAATAAAGCCAATGCATTTAATACCCATACAAATAATAGTTTCACAGGCTAACTCCTTAATAAGCGTTAATGTTGTAGCTTAGTAGCGGTAAGTATCAGGCTTGTAAGGGCCTTGTTTTTGCACGCCGATGTAAGCTGCTTGTTGATCCGTTAATACAGACAGTTGTGCATTGAGCTTTTTCAATTGCAATACCGCAACTTTTTCATCCAAATGCTTAGGCAAAGTATATACGCCTACTGGGTAATTAGCAGTTTGCGTAAATAACTCAATTTGCGCAATGGTTTGATTCGCGAAAGATGAACTCATCACGTAGCTCGGGTGACCTGTACCGCAACCTAGATTCACCAAACGACCTTTTGCTAACAAGATGATTTTTTTGCCATCTGGGAAAATCACATGGTCAACTTGTGGCTTGATCTCATCCCACTCATATTTTTCAAGTGAAGCAACATCAATCTCATTATCAAAGTGACCAATGTTACACACAATGGCTTGGTCTTTCATTTTCGCCATATGGTCATGGGTAATCACGTGATAGTTACCTGTTGCCGTCACGAAAATATCGCCATGCTCACAAGCATAATCCATTGTCACAACGCGGTAGCCTTCCATCGCCGCTTGTAGTGCGCAAATTGGGTCGATTTCCGTCACCCAAACTTGTGCTGAAAGTGCGCGTAAAGCTTGTGCAGAACCTTTACCCACATCGCCGTAACCAGCCACAATAGCCACTTTACCTGCGATCATCACGTCAGTTGCGCGTTTGATCGCATCAACCAATGATTCACGGCAACCATATAGATTATCGAATTTTGATTTGGTTACTGAGTCATTGACGTTAATTGCTGGGAAAGCTAATTTGCCTTCTTTGTGCATTTGATACAAACGATGCACGCCAGTTGTAGTTTCTTCAGTCACGCCAATAATCTTAGCTAAGCGAGTTGAATACCATGTTGGATCGACTTTCAACTTTGCTTTAATCGCATCAAACAAGCAAATTTCTTCTTCTGAAGAAGGGTGAGCAATCACTGATAAATCTTTTTCTGCGCGTGTACCAAGATGTAACAGCAATGTTGCATCGCCGCCATCATCTAAAATCATATTGGTGTAACCACCATCAGCCCACTCAAAAATGCGGTGTGTGTAATCCCAATACTCAGTCAGCGTTTCACCTTTAATGGCAAATACTGGCGTGCCACCTGCAGCAATCGCAGCAGCAGCATGGTCTTGGGTAGAGTAGATATTGCACGATGCCCAACGCACTTCAGCGCCGAGGTCTTTCAACGTTTCAATCAGCACTGCTGTTTGAATTGTCATGTGCAAAGAACCCGTGATACGCGCACCTTTGAGTGGTTGTACGATTGCGAACTCTTCGCGAATAGCCATCAAACCTGGCATTTCTGTTTCAGCAATAGCAATTTCTTTACGACCAAATGCAGACAAATTAATGTCAGCAACGACGTAATCTTTAAACGTTTCTAAGTTTTTCTGGGTCACAGTATTCATGTTTATTTCCTTGAATGTGTGACCGGGGGGATGGGGAATAATATTGAGATGCTGACGCTTTTCTCACCCGTATCCCGTGCCCGGCACGGTTAATAATGGTGAGCGCCGTTAAAACATTTTCCGAGCCTGGGAAGCTGTATTAAAAAATTACAGCTCTCGCAGCGCTCCTCGGAATTACCGAATTATACGCGATATTTTTTAGCTTACAAATAGCAAAAAATACCTAAGTGAATAATTTTGTTACCAAATCTCTTGCTGACTCCATAATTCATGAACATCGCTGATACCCCAAAGTACAGGATCTTCATGACCAACAATAGAGTCTTGCTCATGAGGTTTTGATAAGTCTATCAACTCAATCTTGATGCGTGACTTTGATTTTGTTGAAAAAAACACTTTAATGATAGGCGTTAATAATGACTTCGGACTTTGATCAATCACTACTGCCAATCGCCCAGACTTGAGCTTAATCATGGAGCCGATTGGATATATTCCCACACTCTTAACAAACGCCTTAAATACTACCTCATCAAAATGTCCATTCCATTGCGCCATGCGCTGCAATGAAACGCCTGGTTCCCAGCCATCCTTGTATGGACGGTTAGAAGTCACTGCATCGTAGACATCACAAACTGCACCCATTTTGGCGAAAATACTAATTTCTTCAGCCTTTAATTTTTTAGGATAACCGGTACCATTTACTTTTTCGTGATGGTGTAAGCACACATCTAAAGTGACTTCATCTGTGATGTTGGCTTTTAATAAAAGTTCATGTCCGCGCTCTGGATGCAGCTTAACTAAAGCAAACTCTTCATCTGTCAGTGCACCAGGCTTATTGAGCACCTCTGAAGGAATAGCCGCCTTGCCTAAATCATGCAACAAACCTGCCAAACCTGCCCTTTTAGTCTCTGCTTGAGACAAACCAAGCTCTTTAGCCAAAGCCACCATCAGTGCGCAAACTGCCACTGAATGCATATAAGTGTATTCATCTTTGTTTTTTAAACGCACCAAGCTAATCAGTGCGCCTAAATTTCTATCCACTGAAGCAGTTATCTCATCGACCATCTGCATAGCGGCTTCAGCATTAACTGCTTTACCCATGCGCACGTCGTGAAACATTGATGCAACAGCTTTTTTAGAAGCGTTAATCACTTTCTTCGCTTGAGCTTGCTCTTTTGCAATCGAGATTTGTTTAGGTTTTGGCGACGAGATAGAAGTGGTTAAGGATTCAACAGGACTTTCTACAACGAGAGGCGTGGCTGATTCTACAACATCATTAAGCTCTTCAATATCCAAGCCTTTGGAAACATCAATAACGACTTCTTTAACAATACTGGCTTGCAGCTTTATTAAATCTGCGACATCGTCTAATTTGAAGGCTTTTTTCCAGAAAGGGTGATCTATCCAAGCGCCTTTAAGCTCTTGAATAAACATGCCTAATCGAACTTGTTCTGTAGAAACAACTTTTAACATATGCCACCACTAAAAATACACTAACAAACAATTAGCACTATTTTAGCAATGGCATTGTGAATTCAATTGTTTTAAATAGACGCCTTTAATGCTGCTGCTTTATCAATCGCTTCCCAGGTAAATTCTGGCTCATCGCGACCAAAGTGACCGTAAGCAGCCGTTTTAGCATAGATTGGACGAAGCAAATTAAGCATTTTTACGATACCTTTTGGACGTAAATCAAAATGCTCACGCACCAATGCGGTCAGCACTTCATTGCTGACTTTGCCTGTACCGTATGTTTCTACCATTACGCTAGTTGGCTGTGCGACGCCAATCGCGTAAGAAACCTGTACTAAGCAACGTGATGCTAATCCAGCAGCGACAATGTTTTTAGCTACATAGCGGCCTGCATAAGCTGCACTGCGGTCTACTTTTGATGGATCTTTACCAGAGAAAGCACCACCTCCGTGAGGTGCAGCTCCACCGTAAGTATCTACAATGATTTTACGACCCGTTAAACCGCAATCACCTTGTGGACCGCCAATGACAAAGCGACCTGTTGGATTCACTAAGTATTTGATCTCACCTTTGATGAGTTCTTTTGGCAACACTGGCTTGATGATTTCTTCAATCACAGCTTCGCGAATGGCTTCTAAAGTCATTTCAGGCGCATGCTGGGTTGAAACTACTACAGTATCAATTGCACTTGGCTTACCATCAACATACTTAATCGTTACTTGTGACTTAGCATCTGGACGTAACCATGGCAAACGACCATCTTTACGCAATTGCGCTTGGCGCTCCATTAAACGGTGGCTCAACCAAATGGGTAATGGCATTAATTGTGGTGTTTCATCCACTGCATAACCAAACATCAAGCCTTGGTCACCTGCACCTTGGTCTAGCGGGTCATCATGTGCGCCATCCACGCCTTGCGCGATGTCTGGCGATTGTTTGTCATACGCCACTAATACCGCACAACCTTTATAGTCGATACCGTATTCTGTATTGTCGTAACCGATACGTTTAATCGCATCACGTGCTACTTTGATATAGTCAACATTCGCTGTTGTGGTAATTTCACCTGCTAATACAATCAAACCGGTATTGGCTAAGGTTTCAGCGGCTACACGAGCAGTTGGATCTTGGGTTAAAATAGCATCTAAAATGCTGTCTGATACTTGGTCTGCGAGTTTGTCTGGGTGACCTTCAGAAACAGATTCTGAAGTAAAAAGATATTCGTTCATTATGCGCCTTGGAAACTAAAGATTTAAAAAAATGAAATGAAATTCATACTAAAGGCTGAAGTATGAATCACAGGTCAAAGACTAACCTATTATTGTACCTAACTATTTAAACAATATAACTAAAATAAGAAGAATAAATGACAGCCTATTCAATCAATCAATTTATAATATAACGATGAATTTACACTTTACAAAAATGCAAGGCGCGGGCAATGACTTCATCGTCATTAACGGCATTAATCAGCCATTTCAGCTCACAGCAGAACAAATCCAAAGCTTGGCACATCGCCAATTCGGTATTGGATTTGACCAGCTTTTATTAGTCGAAACCTCTAAAGTTGCCGATTTTAAATACCGTATTTTTAATGCTGATGGCAGTGAAGTTGCGCAATGTGGCAATGGTGCACGCTGTTTTGTGCGCTTTGTTGTAGACCAAAAATTAAGTAACAAACATGAAATTAGCGTGGAAACCGCCAGCGGTATTATTACGCCAAAACTCGAAAATAGTGGTTTAGTCACCGTGAATATGGGAGCGCCTAGATTGTTACCCAGCGAAGTCCCTTTCATTGCTGACACGGCTGCAAATAGCTACTTATTAGAAGTTGGAAATCAACAAATCACCATTTCTGCTGTCTCTATGGGCAATCCACATGCAGTACAAATCATAGAAGATGTTGAGACCGCGCCAGTGGTCGCCCTCGGCAGTCAGATTGAAGTGCATCCGCGTTTTCCTGAGCGTGTGAACGCTGGGTTCATGCAAATTATTGATCAACACCATATCAAACTTAGAGTCTTTGAGCGTGGTAGCGGCGAAACCCTTGCTTGCGGTACGGGGGCTTGCGCAGCCGTGGTTGCTGGCATTCAATTAGGTCAATTACAATCACCAGTCAAAGTCTCTGCACGTGGTGGTGAACTTCACATCGCTTGGCAAGGTGGTAACTCGCCAGTGATGATGACTGGTCCTGCTGTAGCTGTATTCACTGGCAGCATCGAAATATAATCTAATAAAAACGCGCTCATTCATAAGGACGACCATGCAAGAAGATATTCAAAATACGATTTCAGTTGACGACGTGAAAAGCTATTTACGCTCACATAAAAACTTCTTCGAAGAACATGCGGGCTTATTAACTGAAATCTTCTTACCTAGCCCGCATGGTAGCGGCGCAATCTCACTAGCTGAGCGCCAACAACTTGCGCAACGCGACAAAATTCGCGTGCAAGAAGTAATGCTGGCGCAATTAATTGAGTTTGGTGAACAAAATGACGTCACTAGCCACAAAGTACATAGTTTCAGCGTCAAATTACTCGAGAATAAAGACTTATACAGGCTGCAACCGCTGATTGCTGAGAGCATGCAACATGTGTTTGATGTTACTGAATCACGCGTGCACATTTGGTTAAAACCTAATGATGAAGCACTCGCGCACGAAGTTGTTTTCGCGCCAGTTAGTGACACTTTTAGCGATTGGGTAGTTGCGCTAGAAGCCCCTCATTGCGGCACTAAACCTGAATCTGCAGCGGGTCTAATTGGAGAGAGCCTTCAATCTTTTGCATTTATTCCACTGTACAAAAACGGCGATAAAAAACATGCATTTGGTGTGTTGATACTTGGTTCAGAAGATCAAAAACGCTTCAAAGCCGACATGGGTTTAATGTATTTAAAACGTATAGGCGATTTAGTCAGCGCTGCGTTCTCAGCTTATATTTAAGGATGCTACCAAGTTAGGCGATGAGTCACCTAAATGATTATCTTCAACATCTAACTTTCGAGCGAGGCCTCAGCGCGCTCACATTAAAAAACTATGCCAGAGATATCCAATTACTGGAATCTTTGGCTGACAATACTGCTTTAGATGCAGTGACTAATACGCAAATCAGACGCTATATCGGTACCCTACATGGGCGAGGCCTGAGTGGAAAAACCATTGCACGTGCGCTTTCGGCTTGGCGTGGCTTCTACAACTACCTCACTCATCATAAAGGCTATACGCAAAATCCAGTCATGGGGTTGCGTGCGCCGAAATCAGCCAAAACTTTGCCTCAAGCACTTTCTACCGATCAAGCCGTTAAGTTTGTAGATATTAAAGGTGACGGTCCGCTTGAACGGCGCGACCACGCCATTTTAGAGTTATTTTATTCATCAGGTTTACGGTTGGCGGAGCTGGTGAATTTAGATATAGGCATGCTGGATTTTTCTGAAGGCACCGTAACGGTCACTGGTAAAGGCAATAAAACTCGCATCGTGCCCATGGGTAGCCATGCCATGAGCGCCATTCAAACATGGCTACAAAGCCGTGCGCTGATTAAAATTGCGGACACTAACCCCAATGCACTGTTTGTCACGCAGCAAGGTAAACGCATCACACCACGCGCTGTGCAATATCGTGTAAAAGAATGGTCAATCAAACAAGGCCTCAATATCAGTATGCATCCGCATTTGCTACGCCACAGCTTTGCAAGTCATGTGCTGCAATCTAGCCAAGATTTACGCGCTGTACAAGAAATGTTAGGTCATGCGAATATCAGTACAACGCAAATCTACACACATCTTGATTTTCAGCATTTAGCCTCAATATATGATACTTCACACCCAAGAGCGAAAAAGAAATCCTAACCTTACATAATTATTTAAGGTAGTTTCTCATCCTCAACGTACAGAATCAACGAAGATTGAATTTATAGTACCGCGCTTAAGAATACCTGACTCATTTATCTCGCAACGCTGAGAGATAAATATGGCAAAATGGTAATTCAAAAGATTTTATAATACAAAGGAGCCTTTCTCATGGAACATACTTTACCTGCCCTACCATACGCAAAAACTGCCCTAGTGCCGCACATTTCAGAAGAAACTTTAGAGTTTCATTACGGCAAACATCACCAAACTTACGTGACAAACTTAAACAATCTGATCAAAGGTACTGAATTTGAGAATGCAAGTTTAGAAGAAATCATTAAAAAATCTTCAGGCGGCGTTTACAACAACTCAGCACAAATTTGGAATCACACCTTCTTTTGGAGTAGCATGAAGCCAAATGGCGGCGGCGCTCCTACAGGTGCTTTGGCTGATGCTATTAACGCAAAATGGGGTTCTTTTGATGATTTCAAAAAAGCATTCCAAGCTTCAGCTGTTGGTAACTTCGGTTCAGGCTGGACATGGTTAGTTAAAAAAGCTGACGGTTCAGTAGATATCGTTAATATGGGTGCCGCTGGCACACCACTTACAACTGGCGACAAAGCATTGTTGACTATTGACGTTTGGGAACATGCTTATTACATCGATTATCGCAACGCTCGCGCTAAATTCGTTGAAGTATTCTTAGCTTCATTAGCAAACTGGGATTTTGCTGCAGCTAACTTTACTAGCTAAAATTAAGTATCTCTGCAGAATAAATACGTAACTTTTAAATCCTAGAGTTATGACGCAGTTCAAAAAGCCTTAGAGTCCCCTCTAAGGCTTTTTATTTGATGCTTACTAAGCAAAATTAACAAAAGGCATTGATCAATAACTACGAAATTGTCCCGTGACGACACCATAAATCCCAAAGGCTTCTTTTGGGCGAATAATATCGAAATCAGGGTTTGCTGGAATCAGCACAAATAGATCCTTCTCTTTTCCGAGCGTTTTGATGGTGAATTTGTCATCAATAATGGCGACTACAATATCTCCAATATTCGCAAACGGTCTTTTCTCCACAATGACAGTATCACCATCGAGAATCCCTAAGTCTCTCATTGAGTCTCCGGCGACAGGTATTAGCTCAGTGATTGAAGGTTTTTTTACGAGGTGCTCATCAATCGTGATGTAATCGCCCCCTTCACTGTATGCTGCAGTAAAAGAACCAGCCTGTACTGTTGTGTTTGATAACGGTCGCTCGAAGAATCGTTTACCAGGAATTAATTTGTTATCAGGAGCCATGTCTAGGAAACCCATTAACTTGAGCCGTGATACAAATCTACTAATCGTATCTTTAGATTTCATATGCAACTGATCTTGCATATATCGATAGCTTGGTAATGATCGATAGTTTGCAAAATAATCACGCAATTGTCCTAATTGCTGCATATCTAACTCTTGCACTTCATTAAAATCACTCATGAGTAAACAACCTTTTTAAATCCATCATAATTGGCATTATCGGACGAACGTTCGTCTTGTTGATTATCGCTTGAATATATTCGAATGACAAGTGGCACACTGTTCATTTAACTGTGTAGCCTTATATATTAAATTGCTGGTGCAATAAACGCAGAGAGTTCTCTATAGAGTTCGATAACGGCTTATTGCACATTTGAAATATGAATAACTTGCTTAAGAAATTACAGCTTCGCCACCTAGAGCATTAGTCAAATCAGCAAGCATCTTAGCGAGCTCACCCGTCATTAACGTAAAGTCTAGCTCAAATAGCTCATCAGCATTTTCAGCCATTTCAGTAGATTCATTTTTGATAATATCTAAGAACTCAATTCGCTTGATTTGCATTTGTTCCGTTAGGACAAATGAAATTCTGTCATTCCAAGTCATGCCTAAACGAGTGACGCGTTTACCTGATGCAATATGCTTAAGAATCTCTTCACCTTCTAACTCATGATTTGCATAACGAATAGTCGCTTTGCTTTCACCTGTGGCACGAAGCTCCAGTTCACGATCAATTGTGAAGCCTGCTGGCGCATTATTTCCAGCTAACCAATCCGTCATCGCAGCCACTGGTGAAATTGCAGTATGCAATTGCTTAAACGGCAAATTATCTAGTGATTTATTCATCAACTCTAACAGCTCTTCTGCTCTAGCTGATGAGGCTGCGTCTATCACCAAATAGCCATTCACTGTATCTAGCCACGCATAAGTGGTGCGCTGAAGTGAGAATGCTCTTGGTAGTAACTCCTCGGTGATAGACTCTTTAAGCTCTTTCATTTCTTTACGGCCAACCTTGTATCCTTGTTGCGCTTCAATCTCCGCTGCGCGTTCTTTGGCGAAGCGATTGATGATAGTAGTTGGCAGTAATTTTTGTTCTACACCTAAAGCAAACAGTATTTGTTTATTAGCACTATGAGCTAATTTATCGCCATGGCAAGGAACCCAGCCACGGCTTTGCTTATCTAGACCACTACAAGGAAGCAGAGGTTTTAAAGCAAGCTTATCATTAAGAACATCAGGAGAAATCGTGTTTTCTGAAACTAGGCGAAAAATGAAGGTGTTTTTAAACCACATGGGGGTAGGTGCTCAAAAAAAGAGCTGATTATACGGATGAACTGGTTTGCTTGAAGCAACTTATTGCAAAAAATATATGAACTTCAAAAAACGCCTAGAATGGTAACTTTGGCGATGCAAAATCTCAATTTCAATGCAGGTCTTTTAAGGTAAAGAGATGGAAGACTTTAAAGAGGTAGTGCTGTTTTATTTATCACTTGCCGCAATACAAAACTTGAGTGCACTCCTGTTACGCCACTAATTCGAGTAATGCGATTCAGTAGTAAATCCTGATAGGCATCCATATCTTTCACAACGACCTTGAGTTGATAGTCAGCATCTTGTCCAGTAATGAGTAAGCATTCCAGCACTTCAGGTATCTCTGCAATCATCGCCTCAAAATTATTAAAGCGCTCTGGAGTGTGTTGATCCATTGAGATGTGGATTAGCGCCAGTAATGATAAGCCCAGTTTTTTTGCTTCCAGAACTGCGTGATAGCCTATGATAAGGTCCGCTTCTTCCAGAGCTTTTACTCGCCTTAAGCAGGGTGATGCAGACAATCCGATGCGATCAGCCAGCTCTTGATTGCTGATGCGGCCATCCTGTTGCAGGATATTCAGGATTTGTAAATCATATCGATCAAGCTGCATAAATGCTAACACTTTCCATAAGTAAGATTAATAATCTAATATATTGTATATTTAAGCAATATTATTTCCTATTTAACAAATAATAGATATTAAAACGCAAGCACTTGCCAACAGGATTAGCATAAAATTCTCCTCAATTAATCGATTCAAGGAGTGTTCGCAATGTTGTCAAACCCATCTACCAAATACAAACCGTTTCCACCTGTAGATATTGTGGATCGTCAGTGGCCCAGTCGAACAATTACACATCCTCCCATTTGGATGAGTACTGACTTGCGAGATGGTAATCAATCATTATTTGAGCCTATGAATGCTGAGCGCAAAATGCGCATGTTTCGTATGTTGTGTGATATTGGCTTTAAAGAAATTGAGGTGGCTTTTCCTTCAGCATCGCAAACGGATTTTGACTTTGTAAGGCAACTTATCGAGGAAAACCACATTCCGCAGGATGTCACTATCGAAGTATTGACTCAGGCGAGAGAGCATCTTGTACGACGTACCATGGAATCATTAAAAGGCGCACGCCGCGCCATTGTGCATATCTACAACGCTACATCAAAGCCTTTCCGCGAGGTAGTGTTTGGCATGAGTAAGGCTGAAGTAATTAGTATGGCGGTGAATGCAGTAACGCTGGTCAAACAATTGGCGGCTGAAGCGCCAGAAACTGAATGGGTGCTTGAATACAGCCCAGAGACATTTACCGCCACTGAACTAGAGTTTGCGCTTGAAATCTGTAATGCCGTTACTGAAGCTTGGGGCGCCACACCCGATAACAAGGTGATTGTTAATCTCCCAACGACGGTAGAGGTTGCTACGCCCAATGTGTACGCAGATCAGATTGAATGGATGCATCGCCATCTTGACCGCCGCGACAGCGTGATTATCAGCGTGCATCCGCATAATGACCGTGGTACGGCTGTTGCTGCCGCTGAATTGGCTTTGATGGCTGGCGCTGACAGAGTTGAAGGCTGTCTTTTCGGCAATGGCGAACGTACAGGGAATGTAGATATAGTAACCTTAGCATTGAATATTTACACTCAAGGGGTTGCCCCAGGTTTGGATTTTTCTGATATTAATGCCATTGCCCGCACCGTTGAGCATTGCAACCAATTGCCTGTGCATCCACGTCATCCTTATGCTGGTGACCTGGTATTCACCGCTTTTTCTGGCTCGCATCAAGATGCGATTAAAAAGGGTTTTGCAGTGCAAAAGCCAGATGCCTTTTGGAGCGTGCCCTATTTACCGATAGACCCGAAAGATGTCGGGCGAAGCTACGATTCTGTTATTAGAATCAATAGCCAATCTGGTAAGGGTGGCGTTGCTTACTTAATGGAAACTGAATATGGCATTGTGATGCCGCGCCGTTTGCAGGTGGAGTTTTCAGGGGTCGTGCAGCAGCATAATGATACTCATGGCGGAGAGGTGACTGCAGCAGATATCTGGCAATTATTCTCAAGTACTTATCTTGAGACAATACATCCAGTACGCTATTTGGCGCATCATCTTTTTGAACAGGGAACTATGCAGGGCATCAAGCTTAATGTTGAGATTGATGGAGTTCCTAATATACTCACTGGCACTGGGAATGGTCCGATTGATGCGGCAGTAAATGCATTCACAAGTGCTGGAATTAATAATCAGATAAGGCACTTTGAAGAGCGCTCTATGAGCATGAGTGCTGAGGGTGGCAATGCCAGTGCCTGCGCCTTCATTGAGATAACACAAGCTGGCAGTACTGAATTTTACGGGGTGGGCTTGGATGTGAATATTGTCACAGCTTCAATCAAAGCGCTGGTAAGCGGTGTTAATCGAATGGGAGCAGTTTAGTTTTAATCAGATTTGAGCATTTATAACTGGTCGGATTCTGTGGCTATCCAGCAGTTCTACCTCGCTCAATTCGGGCGTTACTTTAATAAAAAGTAATGCCCGAATTTTGAGGTTAATAATAAACAGTCAGATTGCTATTTGCTAACTTCAATACTGTTCTTCACAGATTTTACACCCTCAATACTTGCTACCACTTCTTCAGCTTTTGCTTTCGTTTCTGCACTATTTACAAATCCACTCAGTAGAACTTCGCCTTTGTGGGTTTCTACACTAATCTTAAGCGATTTCAGGCTTTCTTCAGCAAGTAGCTTGCTTTTTGCCTTTGTTGTAATCCAGCTGTCACTGGCAACTCTTTTCACCTTGACTTGACCAGCTTTAGATTTCTCTGTGGCGAACTCATTTTTATCTAATGTGCCATCGTTATCAGCATCAGCCTTAACAAATTGTGATTTTTTAAAAGTAGAGTCTTTCAAAGCCTCAGACTTCGACAGCACACCATCACCATTTTTGTCTAAGCTTGTAAACAACTCGCCATAAGCCACTTGATCATCTTTAATTTCATCTGTGTCAAAAGCCATTGCACTCATTGATAGGCTTGATAATAAAACTAAGGCTAAACTTGTTTTTTTGAAATGCATTTTTAAATCCTCCAAGAAAATGAATTGATACTAAAACAAAACATTTAACTAGTTCTGTTATGAGCATCTTATTCAAAGTTGCCTTAGACAAACACACCAAAATGACTGATTATTTTGTCAGAGTAAGCCTACACCAGCTTGATTATTCTTGAGGGGGAGAATGACGAGAGTATTGACTCCAGCACTTGTTGCGCTGGTGATATTGTATTTCCCACCAATAGCTTGTACACGATGACTCATGCCTCTAATTCCATGTGTTGTAGACTCCTGCAGTCTGGACACATCCAAACCTATGCCATCATCTTGAACTTCAATTTTAAGGTTGGTTGAATCACAGATAATAAACACTGAGACCTTTTTAGCTTTTGCGTATTTGCTACAATTATTTAAGGTTTCTTGAATAACTCTATAAGCCACTAGAGCGATTGTTTCGTTGATTTTAATTTCTTCGTTAGGAAAGATTAAGTTTAATTCCCACTGGTTACGCTCTGCAGTGTCTTCAATCATATTCTTTAATGCGGGCCAAAATCCAAATGATGAAATCATAGGAGGATGAAGGTTTTGGACAATCTCACGTTTAAAGTAAATACCATTATCTATGTAGCTACTGGTTTTCTTTAATTTCTCTACTATTTGAGGATGGCTATTTTTTAGCGATTTTATAGCCCAACTAATATCCATTTTTGTAGCAGTGAGTATTGAACCAAGCTCATCATGCAGCTCTCTAGCCAGATGACGACGCTCCCTTTCTACATCAGCCAGATTGCTTAATGCCAATTCAGACAACATATTTGCTTGCTCATCCAGCTTTAGCTGATTAGTCGCATTGATTTCAGATAATAGTATTTGTGTTTTATTTTTATCGGCTAATTCCAAAAAGAGCTGACGTATGACTAAGACCACCAAGAGCATTAAAAGTAGAGGCCCAAAGATTACGGCAGAGCGAGCAGCATCGATTGATCCAGTTCGTTGATTGATGATGGCTTTTAACATCTGATCATAATCATTAAGCAAACTATCTGTGATAAACGTAATTTTATTGGACTGGTCCAAGCCTTTATCTAGGCTCACAACATTGACAGCCTCCTTTGCTTTACCTGACTTAACTAATTCAATCGTAATATTCATTTCAGTCACTTTAGCTTCTAAAGTAGCTCTAATATCATCAAATATTTTTTTATCAGGCGCTTTTACTGCCACTACTTTATTAGACATAGGTTTTTCTGAATCAGATAAATGCAACTTAGCGTCTTGAATAGCCTTATCGTAAAAATCTAGGTAATACAATTTCTGAGTAATCACGTAACCACGTTGGGTACTTTCAGCTTTATAGAGATTACTTTTAAATTGATTCAGACTCTGAATGATTTTTCTAACTTCTGCGATTTGTGCATCTTGCGACTTGATCTTTAATATCCAACTGTCGCTAAAAAAGATTGTCATCATTGCGATGACAAGTGCTAATGATAAGTAAATGATTGATTTACGACCAAATATTTCATAGTGAGTATTTAGTTTATTTAAGATATTTTCAATAATGTTTTGCATAGTTGTAGGATATATCTGACCTTTAAATCAGTAAATGTCTTGTGTTGCAAGAACCGCATATGCCATAGGATTTAAATCAAGCGAAAGTTGATATTAATCTAGTCTATTAATTTAAGGGGAAGAAAATGCTTTATTACGCATTTATATTTTTAGTGATATCTATCGTTGCAGGATTACTTGGATTTAAAGGAATCGAATCTGGCACCTCAAAAATAGCAAAGTTTTTCTTTTTTTTATTCTTACTGCTCAGCATCTTAACAATATTAGCAATGGTATTGGGCTTAAGCATAGTTTTGTAAATTTAAAAAAGTATTGGTAATTTATTTAATCTAATCTTAGCCAGACAAATAGTTCATTTTTGAGGAGAACAAAATGCTTCATTATTCAATCACATTTTTAATCATCGCATTAATTGCAGCTGTTTTAGGCTTTGGTGGCATAGCAGGCACTGCAGCTGGCATTGCAAAAGTTTTATTTTTCGTATTTTTAATATTAACCATCATTTCATTTTTAAAATCAAAAAATTAATTAATTTTAAGGAGACCAACATGTTTAATTTAGGTAAAGAAAAATTAAAAGCTAAAGCGGATGAAGTTGCTGATAACGCGCAGGGGTTAGTCAAGGAAACCAGTCAGGTAATTAAAGGTAAAGCTCAAGAGTTAAAATCAGAAGTATCTGAGACTGCCGATAAAGCAAAATATGAAGCCAATGACTTAATTGCAAATTTAAGATATTTGTTAAATGAATATTCTGACGCGCCTAAAGTAAATCAAATTAAACAACAAATTGCTGACAAAGCGACTGAACTTAGCTCTGCGGTGATTGATGAGGTATCAAATGCCTATAACTCAGGTAAACAAAAGGCCTCTGAAGCAGTAAGACAAAAACCCTTAGCTACATTGGCACTAATCGCTGGTGCGGGTTTAGTGATTGGTTATATTTTTGGCGCTAGGGAGTCAAATAAATAAAAATAAGTTCATATATGCATACAGAGCTTAAATTAATTTTAGATGTTGCGATGTAAAATTCATTTAATATGAGGTTTAGGCTTTTGGCCGAATAAGAGAGTCATGGAGCTGCCGCCACTGAAGCAAGTAGCGATGCTATTAGTTTCAGATGGCCGGCGGTATTTCATGTATGGCCTTTAAGGCACTGTCGATATATCTGATAACGCTATTCATTAAGTTTTATTTATTGAGCATCGTGATTTGACGTCAATTTTGTCATAGAGAAAACATATGAAAAAAATCTTGCTAGTCGATGACCATCAAATAGTTAGGCAAGGTTTAATAAACCTGATTGCATTAGAAAGTGATCTACAAGTAGCGGATGAGGCATCATCAGGCGCTGAAGCTTTAAATCTCATCAGGAAAAATGAGTACGATATTGTGGTGCTTGATATATCTATGCCGGATAAAAATGGTGTAGATACGCTGCATGATCTGAAACATATTGCCCCCAATTTACCAGTACTGGTATTGAGTGGATATGCTGAAGAGCAATATGCGCTTAATTTAATGCGCAGTGGCTGTAAAGGTTACTTATCAAAATCTGCAGATCCAGACGAAATCATTAAAGCAATTAGAAGTATTGCGAACGGTAAAAAATATATTTCATCTGAATTAGCTGAATTACTGACCAATGAACTAACACACCCATCAGATAAACAACTCCATGAAATGCTTTCGGAAAGAGAGTTTCAAGTATTTTTTAAGCTTGCCGGCGGCTTAAGCGCTACAGAAATTGCTGATGAACTTAATATTAGTATTAAAACTGTTAGCACCTATCGCACCCGTATTTTAGAAAAAATGTCGTTAAAAACAAATGCGGACATGACTTATTACGCCATAAAATATCAGCTAATAAGTTAAGTGTGTAGGACAAAATCCGATACTAACTGCATCATACTTAATGTAATGTATAAAAATGAAATTATTACTTGTTGAAGACTCAAAACTACTCAGAGATGCCATTTCAGACATGCTCTCTGAGTACGACAACATATTAGTTGAAGATGTAGCAACCACCAAAAATGAAGCCATTAATCTGCTAGATAATAAGCAATATGATTTAATTATTGCTGACATAGAGTTATCCGAAGGCAATGGATTTGACGTGATAAAACATACATTGCAGGATTCATACGCATTCAAGCCACCGACCGTAGTGATGTTAACTAATCATGGCAACAGCTATTATAGAAATTTAGCAAAGGCGCTAAACATCAAGTATTTTTATGATAAGTCATTGGATTTTGAAGCGGCTATACAAACCATAGTAGATGAATCGCTGAACTCAACAACTTGATTAGAATAATCTTTCAAGCGGTTTTGATAAATACTGCTTAGCTTCCCTCTCAATGTAATATCTTTCAACGCATCAAGTCGGTTATTGCACGCTAATTTAGCCCACCTAGACTTACCATTTAGCCTAGACTTACCATTTAGCACGTTCTAAACGTCACCAGTTGCAATAGACAGCTAAAATTTCGATTCAGGAATGGAATGTTTGCATTAAAGGGACGGTTAGAAAGTTATAAAGTTGAAGTCACTTTAGCTACTCATAGAATAGCTAAAGTAAACAATTCAATTGCATAAACTAAGACTCTAGAATGCGTTACATATTAGAAGTTTGAATGTCAGATGTTGCAACTTTTTTCTAAAATATGACGATCTAATACTGTAAGATGACCTCGGATATAACTTATAGCGCCACATTGTTGTAATTTCATCGCCGCTTGAGTGACACTTTCTCTACGCACACCCAAAATGTTGGCTAGCTTTTCGTGAGTTAAAGCCAATTGACTAGAGTTTGCTCTATCTAGCCCTAACAATAAACGACGACTTAACTGTTGCTGTACAGATAAATGCTGTTTGCTTATAGAGTTTTGGATTAATTGTCTAATCATCTCTTGAGAGTATTTTAAAAGCGTTTTTAGCATCGCATTACGTTCAAATGCTAATTGAATCAAATTAGCATCTAATAAATAACCTTCGCCAGCTGTTTCTATTACAGCCTGACTTATCATTGGGCTGTCTGATAGAAGTAATGAAATTCCTACCGCGCCCTCGTTTCCTACAGTAATTACTTCAGAAGACTTTCCATCTTCATTCATATACATATACGAAACAATTGCAGTCGTAGGGAAAAACATATATTTTGATTTTGCCCCTGATTCCCAAATAACATGGTTCAAAGGCAATGAGACTAGTTTTAAAAATGGTTTCCAATAGTTAAGCTCTTCGAGTGGTAAACTAGCTAGCAAACTATTGCAGGAATAGCTTTCATCAAATTTCAGGATTTCTTTTTTTATTAGTGATGTCATACATTCGACCTCCGTATAAGAAATCTAATGTTGCTACTCTACAAACTTTTTCTGAATCAGAATTACTCACCAATGAGTGTAGGAAACGGATAAATTTATTGTCAGATTTTTCTGACATATTCAAATGATTACCAATCTCTGCTGTTAAGAAAGTTAATTTTAAAATGAGTAAAAACTTAAACCCAAATGGAGTTAACCAACAGAAGCGCTGTTCTTGGGCTCAAAGTAATGAGCTTATGCAAGCTTATCATGATGCTGAATGGGGAGTGCCGCAGAGAGACTCTCGTATGCTTTGGGAAATGTTAATGCTTGAGGGGTTTCAGGCTGGGTTGTCTTGGATTACGGTGCTTCGTAAGCGTGAGGCATTCCGTGAAGCTTTTTCAGGCTTTGATCCCACCAAGGTTGCAAATTTCAATGAGGATGACATCAATCGACTCATGAATAATGAAGGAATTATTCGCGCACGTGCCAAAATCGAAGCGACGATTAATGGTGCCAAGATTTATTGTGAAATGATGGCACGCAACGAAAGCTTTAGTGATTTTTGTTGGTCTTTTACTGCAGGAAAAGTGCTCAATGGCAGCGGCTCAAGCGTTCCTGTCACAACGCCTCTTTCTGAAGAAATATCGAAAGAACTGAAACGTCGAGGATTTAAATTCGTCGGACCAACTATTGTTTATGCCTGGATGCAGGCAGTAGGCATTGTAAATGACCACACTTCCGATTGTTTCTGTCGGTAGAACTTCCCCCAGCAGCCAAATATTTAATAAAGTGGCTTTAGTTCAGGCTGCACTCAGTCTAATAGCTTTTAAATATTATTGTGTTGCTTTGAGTACGGACTCAAGAACACCTGGGTACTTTTGCTCTATCTCGTCGAGCCTTAAAGAGTTCATGTGCTCAGTACCATCAACCAACGTTTCAACAAGCCCCGCGCTACGTAATATTTTGAAATGATGTGACATGCTTGATTTGGGTCGATTTAGGTCAAGCTCCCCACAAGTCAATTTTCTGCCTGCCTTGGCAAGACGAACAACAATTTCCATGCGTGTAGGGTCTGCTAAGGCATACAGGATTTCAATCAATTCGACCTGCTCTATGTTGGGGTGTTTAATCTGGCGCATAAACAAAATTTAACACATCTCTTGATATTACTCCAATGTTCGATTATATTCGAACATTGGAGTAATAAGTTAGCTTAATTATTAAGCTATTACCTGAATAACAAACAAAGGATCACCATGGCAGATTTATTTTCTTCCTTTCAATTAAAAGATGTTACGTTAAAAAATCGAATTGCGATTCCACCTATGTGCCAATACATGGCTACAGATGGTCTAGTGAACGATTGGCACAAAGCGCATTATACAAGTCTGGCCCGCGGAGGAAGCGGTCTGGTCATCGTGGAGGCAACAGCAGTATCACCAGAGGGTCGTATCACCCCAAACTGCTTAGGAATATGGAACGATGCTCAAGCAGAACGACTGAAAGAAATTGCAGCAGCAATAAAAGCAGCTGGTGCAATACCTGGCATTCAAATAGCGCATGCCGGACGCAAGGCAAGTGCTAATGTGCCGTGGGAAGGTGATGACCACATCCCTACTGGCGACTCTCGTGCATGGCAACCGATAGCACCATCAGCCATCGCATTTGGTGGCGATCTCCCTCGTGTGCCGGATGAAATGACAATTGATGATATCAAAAGAGTGCAAGGTGATTTTGTTGCCGCTGCACTTCGTGCCAAAGAAGCAGGATTTGAATGGTTAGAGATGCACTTTGCTCACGGATATTTGGCTCAGAGCTTTACTTCGATTCACTCCAATCTTCGTACGGATGAATTTGGTGGTAGTTATCAAAATAGATCTAGATTCACACGTGAGACGCTTTCAGCTGTTAGGGCTGTCTGGCCTGAAAACCTGCCACTAACAGCTCGGTTCGGTGTGCTGGAGTTCGATGGTAAAGATGAAGAGACCATGAGCGAGTCCATTCATTTGGTTAGAGAGTGGCGTCAACTTGGGCTGGATATGCTAAGTGTCAGCGTTGGATTCACCATTTCAGATACAAATATCCCATGGGGACCAGCATTTATGGCGCCTATAGCGCAGCGAGTGCGTAATGAGGCTCAGATACCTGTGTCTTCCGCATGGGGCTTTGGTACGCCAAAACTTGCCGATCAAGCCATACGCAATGAGCAACTGGATTTAGCGATGATAGGACGGGCTCACTTAGAGAATCCGAATTGGCCATATCATGCCGCAAAGGTCTTAGGGAAAAAGGATCCAGCCTGGGTTCTGCCGCCACCTTATGCGCATTGGTTATCAAGATATAAAAGTCCAACTGCAGATTAGTCGATTAACACTCATTTTGTGAGGCTTAGTTCAGATAATTACTCATTGGTTTCAATGAGATAATTATCTGAGACTTTTTTAGAGGGCTAAGCTCTTACATGTGGAATCCTATTACTTGAATGCAGTCATTAAAATTTGATATTTCAGCTCAATGCATACATCAAACTTGTAAATTAAGATACCGTCTTACCTGTCAAGCATTCTTAACAGCATAATTGGCATCATAGGGTTTGCCTGACTTCAGCACACCGTAAATAATATGCAGTAACTTACGCATTACCGCGCCAAGAATCAGCATATT
>Ga0208125_100063_pt1 | contig 111110 bp, 92 predicted proteins | sample LakWasM128_HOW14_2_FD_183938 | JGI IMG/M metagenome (GOLD analysis project Ga0208125, IMG submission 183938) | Freshwater sediment methanotrophic microbial communities from Lake Washington under simulated oxygen tension - Sediment Metagenome... | ecosystem: Environmental > Aquatic > Freshwater >...
AGCTTTACCAAGGCTGCGGATTCGCTAGACCTGCCCAAAGCCAGTGTATCGATAGCAGTACAGCAACTGGAAAACCGGCTGGGTACCCAATTGCTGCATCGCACCACGCGTAAAGTACAACTCACGCCTGATGGCCAGCTTTTCTACGAGCGAAGCAAAGACGTGCTGACTGAGCTGGATGAGCTGGATAGTTTGTTTCAAAGCGACGACGCAAGTATCCGCGGGCTTATCCGTGTGGATATGTCGTACCCAATGGCACGCAATATCGTCATCCCACAGCTGCCAGAATTCTTAGACCGCTACCCTCATTTACAGGTGGAATTGAGCAGCACTGACCGCCGCGTGGATCCAATTTCTGAGGGTTTCGACTGTGTGGTGCGTACTGGTAGCCTGACAGATTCTGGGTTGATAGTGCGTCATCTTGGCGATATGCCCCAAGCCAACTATGCCAGCCCCGCATACCTTGCGAAATACGGCGAGCCTAAGCAGCTGGGAGAGTTAAGCCAGCACTGGTTGATTCACTACAATGTGAACGCCTCAACCAAATTTGATACGTTTGAATATTGGGATGGGCAAACATGCCAGCGCATCCCCATGCCAAGCCGAGTATCCGTGAACAATGTAGATGCCTATAGAGCGGCCTGTGTAGCAGGTTTGGGGATTACCCAAGCCCCTTACCTGGGCGCACGCAGCTTGCTTGAGGAAGGGCAGTTAGTGGAAATTCTCAAAAATTATCGTGCACCCGGTATGCCAGTATCGCTACTGTACCCACACAAACGAAACCTATCTAAACGTATGCGTATCTTTATGGACTGGTTAAGTGATTTAGTGAAAGCGGAAACAATTCATTCAAACTGATTAATTTGAGAACAACATAATTAAAGTTAGCCCCGCAAAAATCACTTTTTAGCGACATGCTCTGGCTTGTTCTTGCGAGATGTTGCAGCCATTTTGTGCAATTCATCTTCACTCATCGACTCTTCCATGGACCGTGATGCACCCTTAAGGGCTTTTTTGCTAATTTTTCCACGTTTGGCTGCCAATGCAATACCTGCAGCCTTTTGCTGGGATTTAGACTTCGCTGGCATGATGTACTCCTTTCACTTGAGTTGAACTTCTATCTATGTGAAGTGGAATCGTACAACGGCGATAACTGCAGCTTTATCGGAGTTTCCTGAATTTAATGTCAGATGAAGCTGACATGTGTCCTACATTTTTCCAATTTTCCATTCCTTACTTTTCTACCCAAAGATATGAATAGATTGAGTGACTGTCATTGGGAAAGCCCGCTTTTCAACAATTCCTGTAATCCAGATGTAAACCTTCTCCTACATTAATATCAGCCATGTCCGATAAAGCTGCGACCAGCTCTGCATTAGCATTGATTTAGCCTTTCGATAAATGGCAGCTAGCCTGCCCTGCTTTAGGAGAAACCAGATGCGAATTCATACTCAGCTATTGTTGTTCTTAACCTTATTTATGATCCATGGCGTCTCCCACGCAGAAATATCGCTAGCAGATAATAGGTTTTTGCAGAAGGCGGCGCAGGCGGAGGTTTATGAAACCGAGGGCAGCCAACTTGCATTGAAGCGCTCAAAAAGCTCGGACATCCAAAAATTTGCGAAGGAAATGGTGCGCGAGCATTCACAAGCAAACGCAGAGCTAAAGAATTTGGCGGCCAAGAAAAAAGTAGAACTCCCCGAGACACCAAGCTATATGCAAAGAGGGTCTCTAGTACTTTTGGAATCTCACTCCGGCAGGGAGTTCGATGAAGAATATGCTCAAAATATTGGTGTCGACGCCCATGAGGCTGCTGTTGAGTTGTTCACTAAAGCCGCAAACGAGGCAGACGACATAGACATCAAGAAATTTGCCGCACATATGCTTCCAGCACTAAAACATCATCTAGATATGGCGCGGACCCTAAACGACAAATTTAACCCCAAAGCTATGTAAATATTTTTTGTTAATGAAAGGAAACATCATGATTGACGCTCAAGATATTAAAAGCAATATGGCTGTGCTTTCTAATGAAGCCAAGCAATTTGCCACTGTAGATCATTTAGATGGCAAAGATTCCATCAAACTCAAAAAAGATGATCAGGGTAATCATCATTACATCCCGTTAAGTTGGGTGATTTCGAGTAGTGATGATCAAATCAAAGTGAATAGAACCATCGAACAAGCCAGGCAGGATTGGTCTGAATCGCCATTAAAAAGTACTTCCTGATAGCTCAAAGCTAAGGGCATGATCACCCTTAGTTCATGCCGAATTAATTTCAGTAATCAATCGAAATTTATGGAGAACACGATGAATGACTCATTTGATGCCTACGCTAAATGTATTGAGATATGCAAACAGTGCGCTCGTGCATGTGAATCTTGTACAGACGCCTGTTTAAATGCCACTGACCGTTTTCAATATACAGATTGTGTGCGCAGTACGATAGACTGCGCATCAATTTGCAATTTGACTGCTAGCTTCCTGGCAAGAGAAAGCGATTTTCTGCAACTCATCTGCGAAGACTGTGCGGAAATCTGCAGTAAATGTGCTGAAAGTTGTCGGGCTCATGAGGCAGATCATTGTCAGCAATGCGCTGAATTGTGTTTGTTGTGTGCCAAAGAATGCTTGAAGGTCGGGACTGCCGATATTGATATGAAGGAGTTAGTTTAATCCTCCAAATTTATATGGATAGCCGCCATTTAATATTAAGTTGTCACCATGGACTTTACCTTCACTGAAACATGCCTTCGGTTATTAATGGCCGTCCTACTGGGGGGCGCTATAGGACTAAATAGAGGTTTAAATAATAAAAGCACCGGTCTGAGAACCCATTCAATAGTGACCTTGGGCTCAGCCATCGTCACCTTATCAGTGATAGGCCCTCATGACACTAACCTGGTAAATCTGGACGCTATCAGTCGAGTCTTGCAAGGAATCCTCACCGGGATAGGCTTTCTTGGAGCAGGTGTAATCATCAAGGAAATGAATGGTCATGTTTCCGGACTAACTACGGCGGCAACCGTTTGGGTTTCTGCGGTGTTAGGGGCGGTATGTGGCTTTGGTCACTGGGTGTTAATCCTGGCTTCCACTTTGTTTATTCTATTTATCCTATTATTTGGCGGTCGAATCGAAAGGTTTTTAGAAAAGATTTTCAATGGGGATACTACGTGATGAAATCAGCGCTTGATTGCCTTGGCTGCTGGTTATTGTCCCGTGTCCGGCGTTCTCAAGGCTTAGGCCAATGATGACTTCGGGCTCATAGCGAAATACTGCACTCCCTATATTTAAGACTGTGCAGGAATATATCGCAGGAGAAATGATATGAATCTGATTCGTTTTTGGCAGTTAATATTCTTGCCACAGAGTAAAAGCGCAACAGCCGATCAAAAACCCTCGGTCAAAGAGGTCTTTTTTGCCTACATACTCCCGCTTTCACTCATTACCCCGGTCATGCTTTCTTATGTAGCCAAACATTATCCAAAACTCTTTTTAGATAAACTACCGACCGATCGCTTATTCCTGGTAGGGCTGGCAATGTATGTGATGCAAATGATTAGCGTCCCAATAATGGCTTTGATCCTTAAAAATCTTGGTGCAATGGTCAATATCAAACCTACATTCCGGGATTCCTTTCTGATCATCGCCTATGCAGCGGTGCCTGCTTTTATTATTTCTATATTTTATGTGATACCCAACTTTACTATTAACCTAGCCATGCATGGCATAGCAGCATTGGCGGGGTGTTTGATTATATACAAGGGTATCAAGAATATATTGGGCCTACAGAGTAGAGGGGCCAGGTTTATGCTGACCTTGGCCACTGTCGCGACTGCGGCTACAGGTTTTGGAGTGGTTTTGGTAGCGACTCTTATATTCTGGGAAAAGGCTTAATAATTACCAAATTGGTGACATTGCTAGGCGAAGCTAGTCAACATCAGACTAAAATAAATTAAGTAGCCATATGATTAATGCGATAAACACTAAAAAAATGATGATTGTTACTAAAGTCCATTTGCCAGAATCGGAATCTACGGAATTGTCCCGCTGTATGTTCATTATTTAATTCACCTTACTTCTTATTTTTGTTCTTTGATTTAGGCTCAGTAACAATATCACCTCCTGGGTTTTGAGTCCGGTCCGGTAGCCCTTCCGTTGGTTTTTCTGGCGTAATAATAGCGCCGTTGGTCTCATCAGGTGTTTTAGGGGCAGTGATTACCCCATTGGAATCAATACTGCACGGGGGTTTGCCTTCTATGGAAGAATTGTCGCAAGGTGGAATTGCATTGTTAACTGGTGGGGGCTCTGCTAACACCGTAGATACACTCGCCAAAAGACCAACGAATAAGAAATACTTATGCATGATAAAAACGCTCCAAATGATCTTAACTGATTGGGAATTTGGCCCACATCTCCATGGCTTCTTCACCCGGCCGATCTACTTTGACTTTTCCACCATCGGTTGAAAGTACCCACCGCACAGGAATGTAATGGTGTTCTCCATTAGAGTCTTTTTTTAACTTAATGCTGTCTATGCCCTCCAGATAGTCCACTGTAGCGAATTGACCATCATTGAGGCATACAACGGGCATATCAGGTTGGATTGCGTTGATATTGACCATAACTTTTCTCCATATGACAAAGTTACTTAAACTCTCTATGGAGATTAGAAATGAATTGGCAGTTCCAACGAATCAGTATTTGTCTGATTTTTTTGTAGGAATTGTTTGACGAAATTGCATTACATTTTTAGCTGAATAATGGCAATTGCAGTTCGCTTATCCATACTGCATCGCCTGTATTCAAAAGCCCACCTGTGATGACCCTTGCAGTGAGGCCGCCATGTCCGCGCATAGCGTTATAACCGCCGTGGCCCAGCAGCTTTTCCATTTTGGAGCATGGCTCGCATGGGCCGGTGATTTCGAGCACGACTTCGCCGATGTTGATGAACAAAGGCTGGTCTTTGAACAGGCTTTTCGCGGCTAACAAATTAATACCTGTGACCAGCAGGTTACGCCGCAGTAATGCGGCATCTACAGGTTTGCCTATCAGGCTGGCGATGACAGGAATATGCTCGGCCTGAATCAGCGTGACCTGGCGGTTACTGCCTAACGGTTTGGATGAGATTCGTTGTGTGGAGCGGTCGCCTTCCAGCCCACGTTTGGCGATAGCGATGGCTTGCTGCCGGGCAACACATGGCACATCGCGCTCCGGCCGTAGGTAAATCGCATCCAGCTTGCCCGGTTTGGTGAATTGCCTGGTCAGGCTACGCAGTGAAGTGTCGTCTGTCATCGGTGCATCCAACCATGCAATGCTAAAGCACCACTGCCAAAACGATAGGGATCACCAGCACGGCGGCGATGTTGCCGATAAGCACGATCGCCGCAACTTCATCCGGCCCCTGGTTGTAACGCTCGGCAAACACGTAGTTGATCATGGCAGGTGGCAGCGCGCCGTAGATAATGAGGATGGCTTTCTCTGTGCCTTGCAAGCCCAACAACGTGGCAAGCAGCCAGGTGAGCAATATGCCGCTGACTGGGCGCACGATGGCACCGACTACCCCGATGCGCAGGGCTTTGGGGTGTGATTGCGCGATGCGTATCCCTAATGCAAACAAGGCAAGCGGAATCGAAACATCCCCCAGCATCTTGATGCCTACCCGCAACGGCTCCCATATTTGCACCCCGGAAAAGCTCACGGCCAGCCCGGAGACGGCGGCGAGGATTACCGGGTAACGCCAGACGTTCCACCATTTGGCATGGTGATCGAGATACCAGTTACCGAAGGAGAAGTGCACGAGGTTGGTGACAATGAACATCACCACCGCAGCCGCCAGGCCCTCCTGCCCAAAAGCCAGTAGCGCAACCGGCAAGCCAAGATTGGCGCTGTTATTGAACATGGTAGTGGGGACGATAACTTTTGCCGGGATAGCGCTGATGCGGGCCACCAGCCAGCCGATCACACCGCAGCCGACTATCATGAAAAAGGCACCGATGGCGAAAGCCTGATGCCCAGCCAGATCAAACGAACGATCAGCCAAGGCCGAGAACACCAGCGCAGGCACGAAGATATCCAGATTGGTCTGGTTGGCGGTGGTCATATCCACATTGCGCCGCCTGCCATAACCCCAGCCGACAATAGCGATGGCAAATACCGGAAAGACGATAGAGAGGATGCGCAGCAGGGTGACGGGTTCGTTCAAGATAATCAGTCAGTAAGCGTTTATGGGATGGTAGCTAATCGCAGGCACAAACAGAAGCGCGGCATGGCCTGGTGTTGAACTAAAAATCAGGTTTTTCCGGTTTGATTCACAGCGGCAACAAACGCGATTTCAACCAGAAAGCTGGGGTCAACCAGTTCAGCCTTCAGGCAAGCGCGGCTGGGTGCGCAGCCAGCAGGCAACCAGACCTCCCAAGCCGAATTTAGTATACCCAGGTTGTTAAAGTCGGTGATATAGATAGTCACCGAAAGCAATCGTGACTTGTCACTACCCCCGCCTAGCAACGTGGCTTCGGCTTGCGCGAGCACCTGACTCACCTGATCCTGCATGCCTGTACTGGCATCTGCCGGCACTTCAACAAAATGCGCAATGCCATTAAATATGGTCATATCTGACCAGCGGGGGCTTGGGTTAATACGTTTAATTTCCATGATGGCTTAATTTCCTGTTAGGTCTAAAAATGCACTTCCTTGTGAATTTAGCATGCGTTAGGTTTCTATAGGCAAAACCCCAGCTATCGCATTTACGCCAAAGACTTTTTAGCCGATGACCCAAATGTGACAGCAGTGATCACGATGGCAGCGCCGACCATCTGCACATGGCTAGGGGGTAAACCTTCAATAGCGGCTATGACTATGGAGGTGACTGGTACCAGATTGAGGAATATCGCTGCCTTGGATGCCCCAAGCCTGGCTACTCCGGCATTCCAGAACAGATATGCCAGTATGCCCCCACACACCACCATGACGGCCAATGCAAGCCCTGTTGCCAAAGTGGGGACCATGAATTTTTCGCCGCTCACCAGGCACACGGCTGTCAACGCCAGCGCCCCGACCGTCATGATGACAGCCGTACTTGAGATGCCGCCGACATCGCGTGGCATATATTTCTTCAACAGCACGTTATAGAACGCCCAGCTGAGGCTAGCCAGGAAGATATAGGCGTCTCCGATGGTGACCATGACGTGAGCACCGGCGCCCAGCACCACGACGGCGACCCCAAAAATACCCAGAGGGAAAGCGATTACCTGGCGTGATGTGGGGCGATCCTTAAAGATTGCAAAGGCAAGCACTGCGGTAAGCAACGGATTAAGCGCCATGATGAGCGCAGCATTCACGGCTGAGGTTGTCTGCAAGCCCAGAAAGAAGAATATATTGAAGCCAAAAACACCGACCAAACCAAGAATGACATAGTTGCGAAGATACCGGAGCTCAATTTTTTGTTTGATGATGAGGCTGACCAGCAACATGATGGCGGCTGCCATCAGATAGCGACTGGCCCCTGCAACATAGGGGCCCATTTCAGCGACTACGGGTTTTGCCAGGTTGAAGTTGGCGCCCCAGAAGATGGCGGCCAATGCGGTCATGATATAGGTCTTTAATAAATCCACTTTGCTCTCATGTTTGACTGTTTCTTATTTGTTGGTATGAAGCGCATCGCTCCAAAGCTTGTCATAAATGCCAGGCTGTCTCATTCTTTCCAGCCACCATTTCAAGCCGGCGCCGGAGTCCCCGGTACGCCAGGCAAGATAGATTGCTTCAGCTTGCCTTGGTTCCTCGACTATTTTTTCTACCAGCAAGCCATGTTCGATTGCTTGCCTGGCGATGGGCGCTGGCAGAAAGCCGAAGCCCAGGGCTGATATCTGGAATGCCAGCTTGGTTTGCATATTCGGCACGGCCAGTGTGTCCTGGCCAAATAACAGGCCGACGGTACGCGACGGCATCTTGCGTACTGAGTCACTCACGGTAATGGCGCGGTAGGGATGCAGATCATCCTTGCCCAGAGGCTGGTCTATGGCCGCGAGCGGATGATCTGGCGCAACCGCGAATATAAATTCCATCCGGCCCATGACAAAAGAGTTGTAGCCACCACCTGACGGGCCTTCTCCAGCGGCCCCAATCAGGATATCCACTCGCCCATCCAGCAAAGCCTCCCACGTACCGGAAAGTGATTCCTGCAAGAGTTTTAATCGAGTTTTATCCGCAATTTTATAGAACTCACGGATATCGTCAGTGAGTGAGGATAAGGAAAACACGGAATCCATGCCTATGGTGAGCTCGGTTTCCCACCCGGAGGCTACCCGCCGCACCCGATGTTCCAGGTCTTCAGCCGCCTTGAGCAAGTAGCGCCCCTCTTTAAGTAACTCCACCCCGGCATTGGTTAAGGAAACTTTCGGTCCTTGGCGCTCAAACAGTTTGACACCCAGATCCTGCTCCAGCTTGCCCACCGTGTATGAGATGGTAGATGGCACCTTGAACAGCTCATTGCCTGCAGCGGCAAACGAACCAAGGCGCTCAATCGCATCCAGAACCAGTAGGGCATCCAGGCTGATTCTAAACATTCGAAAATTTCGATGATAGGTTCATAATTTTTCCGTTTTTCATTTCACTTTTGGCAGTTCATACTGCATTTAATCCTGACGGAACGCAGTTACTAGCAAAAAATTCCGTTCGAAATTATCGCACATTAACCCTGAACCGGCATGGATGGCCGATCACTAAGAAAGGAATTGATCATGTTACAACTTACTAGAAGCAATCGTCGCGGTGCGGCAGACCATGGTTGGTTGCAATCCAATCATACATTCTCATTCGGTAGCTACTACAACCAGGAAGAAATGGGTTTTGGTCCGCTGCGTGTGATCAATGAAGACCGCGTGCAACCAGCGCAAGGGTTCGGCACCCATGGCCACAAGGATATGGAAATCATCACTTACGTATTGAGTGGTGCGCTGGAGCACAAAGACAGCCTCGGCACAGGCTCAGTGATTCGCTACGGCGATGTGCAACGTATGAGTGCCGGCACTGGCGTGCGTCACAGTGAATTTAACCACTCTGACGAGGAGCGCGTGCATTTTCTACAAATCTGGATAGAGCCTAATGTAAAAAATATCCCGCCCAGTTACGAAGAAAAGCATTTCGAAACGAGCTCAAAGACCGGTCGCCTGCGCCTGATTGCCTCTTCCGATGCCAGGGATGGTTCAGTGCTGATCCATCAGGATGCCTCTATCTATGCCTCGATTCTGGATAACGATGACGCGGTGGACTACACCCTGGGGCTTAACCGTCTGGGCTATGTGCATTTGATACGCGGCAAGCTGGAGGTGAATGGGATACCACTGGCTACCGGTGATGCCCTGAAGATTAACGATTTATCGAAAATAGAGTTCAAAAACGCCAAAGAGGCTGAGTTCTTGTTATTCGATCTGCCTTATTAACCATTATTTAGCTTATGCGCCATAGCTTGAAAGCTATGGCACATGCATGATGGAAGAGTATTGGTTATATTGCAGTCCTGGATACAATGAATTTCTAACGTGATACAGAGAGACACCCATGACCCACTTAACTGACAACGAAAATACGGCGACTGTCGTCATCTCTCATCTGGTCAAAGCAGGCCAGGAAAGCAGTTATGAAGCCTGGCTAACTGAAATCATCCCGGTTTCAAAAACCTATCCAGGCCACTTGGGCGTCAGTGTCGTGCACCCTGTCCCCGGCGCTACTGCCACCTATACCATCATCATTCGCTACGATAATCGCGATAACCTGATCAACTGGATGAATTCCGATACCCGCAAACGGCTAATAGACAAGGTGCAGCCGTTTCTGGCCGATGATGATAAGTTTGAAGTAAAGAGCGGCCTGGATTTCTGGTTCACGCCTGAAGGTGCAAAAGCAAAACTGCCGACACGCTGGAAACAATTCCTGGTGACCTGGTCGGCGATCTTCCCATTAGTTATCCTCGCCTCATTTGTTCTGAACAAAATCAGCTATCTCGACATACCAACGCACCATATTCTGAAAATATTATGCATGACCTTATTCGTCGTCATGATGATGGTCTATGTGGTGATGCCGAGATATACCAAACTGGTGCATAAGTGGTTGTTCAGTTAAATATCACCGACGACACTCTCAACCTTAGATGAACACCTACAACACTCAACAACCGACACTCGCGGAAATTTCTGCGCTTGAGGGCCCATGCTTGCTGAATTTCGGCACCTCCTGGTGTGGCTACTGCATTGCTGCTCAACCCCTTATTAATTTGGCATTAGCGCAGTACAGGGACGTCAAACATCTGAAAGTTGAAGATGGGAAAGGGCGACGATTAGGGCGCTCATTCTCGGTAAAACTTTGGCCGACCCTTATTTTTATGAAAGATGGCATTGAGCTTAAACGTATCGTTAGGCCAACCACAATTGATGAAATCATCATGGGCTTAACGGCTATCACTATCTAGGTCAACGGACAGGCTACACTCCGTCTCACTAGCTTCGTTCTGAGCACTCCTCACCCCAATGAAGGACAGGGAAGCCTTACAAATACCTGACTCATTCAGCCATGACTGATTAACGCGACTTTTATCTGTTTATTTTTGTAATGCCGACCTGTTTAAAGCCCCATACTGACTCCTAGCTTGGCTATACACCCTAAAAATTTGCTCAATCTCTTTAGCAACAGGAAATAAAATTGTTTATGAAAAAGATATTGGCATTACTCATTGGCGGACTCTTATTTGCGGCTCTCTCCGTAAGCTCGGCACTAGCTGCCGATTGTGATTTTTCCGGGGGTTCCATCACCGGTGGCTGTACTGTTCCCAGTGGCGGGTTAACCGTACCAACAGGGCTCAGCGTTTCAGGTTCAAACGCGATTGAAAACAATACAACCGGAAACTCAATCACTAACAATGGCACCCTGACAGGAACATCACATGGCTTTAATAATAATGACAACGCTACAATTCTAAACTTCGTCAACAACGGCACTATTACTGCGTCATCAGACACCGGCCTGGGTAATGGTATCAACTCCACCATTACCAGCCTGACCAACAATTCCGGGGGAGCCATTCATGGCGCTCAAAATGGGATATGGACCAATGGACTCATTACCAACCTGACAAATGCGGGCTCTATCATTGGCGATACTGGCAATGGCGTAATGATTTTTTCTTGCTGCGGATTCATTAACGGTTCAATAAATACTTTAAATAATGAGGTGGGAGGCACTATCTACGGTGGCAGCTATGGAATAGCAGTCAACACCGCGCTCTCGACCCTGACAAATAGCGGGATTATTTCGGGAAATACTTTTGATATCTGGAATAACTCCACTATTAGCAACCTTAACAATGTGCAAGGAGCCAGCAGTAGTGCCTTAACTTACTCAGGCGCGCTTCCCACCAACTACAACATTATCATTAACAGCAGCAGCAACTTCGGCCAGCTGGCAGTTAGCAATGGCTCGGGCACCATGAACTTTGGCATATACACGGGCTCAACCGTTGCGCCGGGCACCTATTCCACGGTGTTAAGCGGTATTTCATCAGGTAATTTAGTGACGACCTCGGGCTCTTACAACGGGCTTAGCTGGCAGCTGGTAGCCCAGTCGGGTAGCCCGACAATTTGGGATCTGCTATTCAACCCGGTTCCAGGTGCCAGCCAACCTTCCTTTACCACGAATTCCGGGACCATCGCATCCAGCACCGCTGCTGTTCTTGATGGGTTGTCGTCCACGGCTACCGACCCTGGCATGATGGCCGCCATTAGCAGTTTGCAAAACATGAATACCAGTGAGCAAAGCAACGCCTTGCGCCGGATTGCACCAGAGACTAACCGCTCTACAGAAATGGCCTCCAGGCAAACCCTGAGCAGCGGCTTGGATACCGTTTCTGCCCGCATCGAAAGTGTCCGCGGCCAAGGCTATGTGGCCAGCCTGCAGGATGACCTGCAACAGGGAAAAGTAAAAGTGGCCAGCAATGGCGAGATGTCTGGGTTGTTGAGTGCTGACGCCGCCAAAAATCACAGCTTCTGGATGAAGGGCTTCGGCGCTCATGGCAACCAGGATCAGAAAAGCGGCTTTGCCGGCTATAACAGCAAGACCTGGGGTACCGCTTTTGGCGCAGATACGCTGTTGGAAAATAACTGGCTGGTTGGCGCTGCATTCACCTACGCCCGCACTGACGTCGACATGACCAACTTCCGCGATGGAGACAACTCCGACATCAAGACCTACCAGGCCACGGCTTACACCAGCCACGATTTCGGCAAGTGGTATCTTGACGGCATGCTGTCTTATGCCGAGCAAAGATTTAATAGCCGGCGGGACACCGTCATCACCGGCATTGCCAAAGGCAATTTCGATGGTCATCAAGTGGCGACGCGCATTACGGCAGGCATGCCATTCAGCCTTTCCGCAGTCACCACCCTAACGCCTACCATAGGGCTGGAGTGGAATAGGCTGAAGCAGGACAGCTATACCGAAACCGGTGCCGGTGCATTATCCATGAACGTGCAAGGCGAAACTGCCAACCGCGTCCGTAGTGTCATAGGGGCCAGGCTTGCCACCGAAATGCTGTCCAACGGCATCACCGTCAAGCCCTCTCTGCGCGCCTCCTGGCGCCATGACTTTAACAACGACGGTATCGATTCGACATCGACCTTTACCGGTGGCGGCGCATCATTCAAGACCCCGGGGCAGGATTTGGCAAGCAACTCCTATAACATAGGGGCAACGCTTGCCTTCCAGATATCCGGAGACTTCATTTTCAGTGCCCATGTGGATGGGGAAAAGGCATCTGGCTACAATGCCGTATCCGGGCAGATCATGGGGCAATGGCTGTTCTGATCAAGTAGCCGCCCTCATGAGGCGAGCTGCCTTGCTTCATATGGGAGTGCAATCAATATCCTGGCTGCAAGCAAATTCAATGAGAACCGCCTCCAAATTTCCATGTGGAATCAGGCATAATCAACGATTGCATATGCATACACACCAGACAGGATTAGCATCATGGGTCAAGCCAAACAACGCGGTTCCAAAGAGGACCGCATCCAACAGGTCAAAGCCAGGCTGGACGCCGTTCGGCCCAGTACACTGACTTGCAATAGCTGCCAGGCTGAGATTACCGATATCAAGGATGAAAACACGCGCGGCGTGCCGGGCATAGACGGCATTTTTCTGGGCAAGTGCCCAAAATGCGGTGATATCACACAAGCAGTAGTCGGCACTAAGGAAGCTGTCGCGGCTTATTCCAAGTTTATGGATGAATACACTAAATCACATAGTCATACGCACAGCCACGCCCTACCAAGAATGAGCATGCAGAATAAACGCGGTGAAGGTGTGACGGCCACCCCCACGGAAGACAGCGTCAGGGAGTCGTTTAATATCGCGGAATCGGCCACCTTGCTGGGTTATGTGGTGAGCCTGCCTGATGAAAACGAATATCTGGCCTCCGTCTCAAAAGAGGCTGATGGCACGACAGAGCGAGGATATGCAGCCTCACCACATAATGCCCAGGTGTTCACCTCCTACGTGAAGGCGCAAAAAGCGGGCGGCTTGCTCACCCGCAATAGCGAGGTTGGTTTCCTGTTTGACGAGAAAGATCAGTTGGTCGTTTACTCCCCAAGCAAGCTGCATTGATGCTGGTAAGTTTTTGTATGCCTGCAGTTAAGAAAGCGTTTTAATTATCAAGTTAGCTGCCAGCCTAGTCGTTTCAGAAAATCCGTCCGATCCTTTCAGGTATGTCATTTCCGTGCGTGCAATGTGTGACCTGACTGCGCGGATGGGTGACCTTGACCAGCGCTTTACCCCATCGCCTACCGCCCTGGAAGGCATGATGGGACACAACTCCGTGACCTCCAACCGCAACTCCAGCTACCAGACTGAAATCACGGTCACCGGCGAGTACCAGAACATCTTTGTGCGCGGGCGCGCCGATGGCTATGACCCAGACATCAACCAGCTGGAAGAGATCAAGACCTTCAAGGGCCTGCTGGAACGCATGCCTGAGAACCACCGTTACCTGCACTGGGCACAAGCCAAGATTTATGCATCGCTGCTATGCCAGGAAAGAGAACTCAGCGAGATCAACGCAGCCCTGGTGTACTACAACGTTTCCAGCAAGCATGAAGAAGCACTCAGCGAGCACTATACTGCCGCGGCACTTGAGGCCTATTTCTCCGCCCAATGCCAGAAACTGCAAACCTGGGCGGACAGGGAAGTGGCCCATCGCCTGGCAAGGAACCAGCAGTTAACCGAGCTGCAGTTTCCGCACCCCACCTTTCGCACCGGCCAGAGGCAGCTGTCAGAATCCGTGTATAAAACCGCCAATCTGGGCAAATGCTTGATGGCGCAGGCCACTACGGGCATAGGCAAAACACTGGGCACCTTATTCCCCTTGCTTAAAGCCATGCCGGACAAGAAGCTGGACAAGATTTTCTTCCTGACCGCCAAGACTTCCGGGCGCAAGCTGGCCCTGGATGCGCTGACCGTGATCCATGACGCCAACCCGAATTTAAAGCTACGCACGCTGGAGCTGGTGGCAAGGGAAAAAGCCTGCGAATACCCGGATAAATCCTGCCATGGCGACTCCTGCCCGCTGGCCAAAGGCTTTTACGACAGGCTGCCAGCAGCAAGGCTGGATGCGCTTGAGCGAGGCATGATGGACAGGGACACCCTAAAGGCCGTTGCGCGCAAGCATCAGATATGTCCGTATTATCTGGGGCAGGATCTGGTGAGCTGGAGTGATGTGGTGGTGGGTGACTACAACTACTACTTTGACCTGTATGCCGTGCTTTACGCGGGCACTGTCATCAATGAATGGCGCGTCAGCATACTGGTGGATGAAGCGCACAACATGATTGAGCGCGGGCGCAAAATGTACAGCGCAGAGCTTAGTCAGCAGGCCTTTGAACATCTGCGCCAGACAGCGCCAAAAGCATTGAAATCGGTGCTCGATAAACTGGGTTTTGCCTGGGTCCGGCTGGTACAGAATCAGGAAGCGGTTTACGAAGTCTATCCGGCCATCGAGGAGGAGTTTGAGTTTGCACTACAGCGCGTCGTCACTCGCGTGACCGATTATCTGGCGGAACACCCCACCAATAATGACCCGGAACTGCTGAATTTCTACTTCGATGCCTTGCAGTTCGCCACCCTGGCGGATTCATTCGGGCCGCACTCCATGTTCGACATTACCCGCACAGCAAACCGCGCCAGCCTGCTGCAAGAAAACACGCTCTTATGCATACGCAATATCGTGCCGGCGCCTTTTCTCAAAACCCGCGTTGAGGCTGCTCAATCCTCCACCCTATTCTCGGCGACCCTCAGCCCATCGCATTTCTATAGCGATATGCTGGGGCTACCCGACAAAACACCGTTCATAGACGTGCAATCACCGTTCAGCCCTGAACAACTGGAGGTCAAGGTCGTCAGCCATATCTCCACACGCTTCCTCAGGCGGCGCTATTCCATCATGCCGATTGCCCAGCTGATGGCGAAGCAATACAAGACTAGGCCAGGCAACTACTTGCTGTTTGTGAGCAGCTTTGACTACCTGCAACAGGTATATGCGCTGTTTAGCGAACGATTCCCCGACATCCCAGTGCGCCAGCAATCGAGAATAATGAATGAGTCTGAACGTGAAGAATTTATCAATCGATTCACCCCGACCTCTGAAGGCATCGCCTTTGCCGTGCTTGGCGGCTCGTTCGGCGAAGCCATAGACTTGCCGGGTGACCGCCTGGTTGGAGCATTCATAGCCACGATAGGGCTGCCGCAGATCAATGAAATCAATGAACAGATGCGGGTACGCATGGAAGCCATTTTTGGCTTGGGGTATGAATACACCTATCTTTACCCTGGCCTGCAGAAAGTAGTGCAAGCGGCTGGCCGTGTCATCCGTACCAAAGACGACAGAGGCGTGATCCATTTAATTGACGACCGCTACACGCAACCTGAAGTACGGGATTTGCTGCCTAACTGGTGGAAGATTAATACGTGAGAGGCCTGCATGGTACCCAATATTGGATGCTTCGTTTCTAGTCAAGTAATCGCATCCGACTAAAACCAATCCAGTGTCTGCGCTGTCAATTAGGGTTTACCATAGACGCATATGAAAACATACTCACTCCCGCTTTTTCCGTTGAATGTGGTGGTCTGCCCAGGTGGTTTCTTGCCCCTGAGAATTTTTGAAGCCAGGTACCTGGACATGGTGCGTAGCTGCCTCAGGAATAACACCGCCTTTGCGGTAGTGGCTGTTCTAGCGGATAAAGACACGAATGCAGTGGGCACTTTTCCCTTTGCCCAGGTCGGTACCTTGGTCAACATCCTGGATGCCGATGTTGCCACCGTTGGACTCATGACCATACGTTGCCTGGGGCAACATAGAATCCTGGTTGACTCCTACACGCAACAACCGGATGGTTTGGTCATTGGTGAAGTGTCGGATATCGCTAATGATCTTGAAGTAGCGATTCCTGAAGACCTGGAAATGACAAGTACCGGCCTGAAAAACTTGATTGCCTCATTCCCCGTGCAGGGTGTTCCGGCACAAGACTCTCCCGTGATTGAGCCCTACAGGTTTGAAGATGCTGCCTGGGTTGCCAATCGCTGGGTGGAACTTCTGGATTTGCCGCTCATCCAGAAACAGCGCCTGATGCAATTGGACAGCCCAATCCTACGGCTGGAATTGATACATGACATCCTCGATGCCAATTCGCTCAGGTTAGCCTGAAGTTGGCTTGGCGTCAGGTTTTAGCATATGAGTGATTTACAGATCGAAAACAGCTTCCAGCTGGAATTCATTGCCCAATACGCCATGCACCTGGAGAACCTCTATATCGAAAAGACTGGCAGCAAGGATACCAAGCAGCGCGATCGTTACACGCAATTGATCGCCTACATCAAAGAGGCGCCTTTTGAGGCGGCTTATGAAAAATACAAACAAATTGCGCTAGCCGACACCGGGCTTGAATTCTTTTCTGAATCCATGCTCAGGAAAGCCCATCGATTGGCCAGCCTGGATCTGGATTTGCCGTTAAGCCATGAGGGTTAAAAAGTGGGCCTCTTTACTCTGAACTAGATTTAAGATAGACACATGTAGCAGATCCTCCTACAACAGTTTCAGCTAGCCACTGACAGTGTATTCCCTACAAGTTAATACAATACAAACCTACACCTACTCCAGCTTATCAATTGGCTGGTTAACTCGTTCAGGAGGCATAAATGTCATTCATCATCTATCTTGTGGGATTTGCAATTCTAATCGGCGGAATCGCATGGGCTTTAGTAACAGCGGGCGTACCGACACTTTACGTAGTAATCGCCTCGGTGATCATGCTGGGCATCGGCATACTGACCGGAGTCTCGCGCACGCGGACTAAAGATATTTCGTAATTGCGCTTAGTGAACTATAGATTCCGGGCCTATAGCTTTAACCGGCACATTATTTAGAGGATAAAATGAATCTGGACTTACAAAACAAAGTGGCATTGGTAACCGCCTCTTCCGGCGGTATCGGGCTTGAAATCGCCAGGTCGCTGGCCGCTGAAAATGCAAAAGTAGTCGTCAATGGCCGTACCCAGGCCAGTGTGGACAAGGCCATCAGCGACATCAGCAAGTCCCATCCACATGCCAACCTCGTTGCCCTGGTGAGTGACAACGGCACATTAGCCGGTTGTGAAACCACCATTCAACAACTGCCGCACGTGGATATCCTGGTGAATAATCTCGGCATTTACGAAGCCGTTGGATTCTTTGATGAAACCGATGCCGACTGGCAGCGGCTTTTTGAAGTGAACGTGATGAGTGGCGTCAGGCTTGCCCGGCATTATCTGGCCAACATGCTGAAGCAGGGCCATGGCCGCGTGGTGTTCATTGCCAGCGAATCGGGGGTGACACCGGCGCCGGAGATGGCGCATTACAGTGCTACCAAGACCATGCAACTGGGTATTTCGCGTTCGCTGGCAGAGCTCACTAAAAATACCGAGGTCACGGTCAATGCCGTGCTACCGGGGCCAACCCGCACCGAGAGTGTTGAGAAATTCATCCAGGATGTCTATCCGGGCCTGTCGCTTAAAGAAGCCGAGCAAAATTTCATGGCGGAAAATCGTCCGACCTCACTGATTGGGCGCCTGATTAACCCTGGTGAAATCGGCGACATCGTGGCCTTTATTTGCAGTGCGCGCGCCGCTGTCATCAATGGCGCGGCTATTCGTGCTGAGGGCGGCCTGGTGCGGACTGCATTCTAGCCAGGCAATTAGCTAGATCAGCATAGGCTTCGTGTCAGCCTCCATCAAGATTCGCGAAGTCCTGGCTGATTATATTTAGCTGGCTAAACCCGGCTAATTAGGATGGCCGTCGGAATAAATCCACCACCAACGAGACAATCCACAACAATGCCTTAAAGGTGTTCATCACCGGAATCAGGCTCCAGAACAGGTTGCCCATGATTTGCCGGCACATCATATTTTTAAGACAGCTGGTCTTATAGATGGTCGAAAAGGAACATATCCCCAGCGAAACGAAATAGATGATGAGGAAGGTATAAGCCATGCGGTGATTCTACTCCAGCCTGGCATTACATGATGCGCAAACGCTTATTTTTGCTGCTCGTCTGCAGGTGTTTTAAAGAATAAACGGATAAAAAATGCCGACATACCCAGAATAAACACAATGACGGCTAGGCTCAAAAGCCCGGTAAATGAAGTAAATAATTCAGCTAACATTTTATTCTCCTAATGATTTAACTGCCTGTTCACTTTAGTTTGTACGCCGCCCGGTTGCTTTGATTTGAATCAAAACAACGCCCTAATAACCACCAGCAGGCAATTGATTAACTACTAAGCCATACTTTGACTTCGCTCAACGTTGAATTGAGCATATCTGCCAGAATTCAGCACAACGAAACGCATAAAGGTGAAGCAAGATCATGAAGCTAGTTATTGTTGGAGGTGTCGCCGCTGGCATGTCTACCGCAGCACGCGCACGCAGGCTGAACGAACAAGCCGAGATTGTAGTATTGGAACGCAGCCAGTACGTTTCCTTTGCCAATTGCGGATTGCCTTATCACATTGGCGGCGATATCAAAGAACGTGAACAGTTGGTGCTGCAAACCCCGCAAACCCTGGCAGAAACACTGAATCTTGATGTGCGTACCGGGCATGAAGTGGTGGCGATCAATAGTGCAAGCCAAACTGTCACCATCAGGGAATTAAACACTGGCAGGCAGTACGCCGAGCATTACGACAAACTGGTGCTTTGCCCTGGTGCCAGCCCTATCCGACCTGACCTGTCAGGCATAGCCCACCCACGCATTTTTACGCTGCGCAATATCGAAGATATGGATGTCATCAAGGCATCCATTGATGAGGGTATCCAGCAAGCCATCGTCATTGGCGGCGGCTACATAGGCGTTGAGATGGCAGAGAACTTGCGGCATCGAGGGGTGAGCGTCACCCTGGTTGAGTTTGCAGAGCAAATCATGCCGCCGCTGGATCAGGAAATGGCACGGGATCTTCAGTACCATATGGAGTATCACGGCGTCACCTTAAAGCTTGGCACGGCTGCCGCCAGTTTTGCCGATGCTGAAGGCAAGGTTAACGTTACCCTGCACGATGGCTCCATGCTGCGAGCCGATCTGGTCTTGCTTGCTGTTGGCGTTCGACCGGATGTAGCCCTACTGGATGGCACCAATATTAAGCTTGGTCCGCGCGGCGGCATTCAGGTCAATGCCCATATGCAAACTTCAGCCCCCAACATTTATGCAGCAGGTGATGCGGTTGAAGTATTGGATACCATTACCGGCGAACCTGCTTTAATTGCCCTGGCCGGGCCAGCCAACCGTCAGGGCCGTATTGCTGCCGACCATATTTGCGGTCGCGACAGTGCCTACACTTCGACCCAGGGCACGGCCATCATCAAGGTATTTGAAATGACCGGCGGCGGCACAGGCGCCTCGGAAAAAACCTTAAAACGTATCAGCATACCCTACCGCAAAATTTACATTCATCCCTCCGGGCATGCCAGCTATTACCCGGGAACGACCTCCATGCAGATTAAGTTATTGTTTGCACCGGCGGATGGGAAGATTCTGGGCGCACAGGTAGTCGGCTACGATGGCGTGGATAAACGTATCGACATTTTTGCTACGGCCATACGTGCGGGCATGACGGTTTACGATCTGGAAACACTTGAGCTGGCCTATGCCCCGCCTTACGGTTCGGCGAAAGACCCGATCAATATGGCTGGTTTTGTGGCAAGCAACCTGCTCAAGGGCGATATCGACTTCTGGTATGCAGAAGAGTATCCGGCAGTGATTGCAAATGGGTTGGTAATTGATGTGCGCAGCGCAACTGAATACAAAACCTGGCATGTGCCTGATGCCATCAATATTCCGTTAGGGCAATTACGCAGCCAACTGGAGTCGCTACCTCATGACCGGCCTATATTTCTCTACTGTCGCGTCGGATTCCGTAGCTATCTTGCCCACCGTATACTGCTGCAGTCGGGTTTTAATCAGGTAAAAACTTTAGCCGGCGGCTCCAAGACTTTCTGTAGCTTCCATCGCACCCCGCTATGTACTGGCAAGCCAGGCGCGCCTTTTGTTGCGCATGCAGAAGAGAGGCTGGCAGAACAAGCGGTAGGGTCTTGCGCGGCATAACCACCAGTGCTTAATTAATCACCCATTAACTCAATAGCATTGGGATTCCCATCGTAGAATGGGAAAAATTCGACACTGACATCGCCAAATAAATTTCTTATCTCCTGGCTACCAAAGCTCGGCATGATTACGTTAACCGTCATACGGTATGCATTCATCTGTGACGAATCCATCTCCCTGAGCTTAAATACAATCATCTTGGCGAGCATAAGTTTAATCTCTACGGTTTCTTTTAACGCCCGATCTTGCCGCATGGCTTCGGCATAATTATTAAGCGGCCATTTCTCAACCATAGAAAACTTAGTCGCTAATATTTGTTCACGAAGACGATCAATGTCTATAAGTTGGTCAACCCGTTTGGGTATATTGAGGCTAAAGCCATTCTCATGGCTAACAGCGGCTATCGTTTTGACATCATCAATCCAGAATAAAAAATACTCTCGACTGATCGTCAGGTAAAAAGTCCACTCATAGCGATCACTTTCATCCAGCAAGCCCTTAACCGCTGCACGAAATGATTTTTTTGTTTTTGGCTGATCCTTGAGATGAACTTGTAGCTGGCTGAGAAAAGCACTTCGTTCCTTCAGCTCTTGTGCATTAGCGCCTTTACTCTTGATGACTTTCAAATAGGCAGCAATTGCCTCAGTATCTTTATTGACAGTAGATTGTACTTGGGGAGATACCATAATTTTATCCTGCCGCGGTCAAAAGTATCACTTCTGCCACATCATTTTAAAGACTTAAGGTACCTTAATTCAATATTTACTGCTGAATAAAATTTAGAAAATCGGGGGAGTAATTAATTATATTTCAAGTATATCCCTAGCGAATTCGTCATTTCACTTATGGATAACATGCTCATTTAAGGTAATTTAATGGGGAATGGCCCATGCCAAAATCATGGAGTTACACAGGCTTATTTTCTTTCATATCCCAGAAATCCAAGATGATGGCTTGGGTATAGTGACTAACTATGCAAGCTGAGCGCGATTTAATATGCTATTCCGCAAGTTGCAGCTGGTTCTTTACCATACGCACCCCTGGCAATGCCCATGCTGAGCGCTCAGCTTCCTGATAACTTTTCCATGTATTGGATACGCCTTTCAGGGTAACCTTACCGCTGTCAGCCGCCACCTCTACTTCACGCGTATCGACCCAGGCATTGCGCTTTAATGCCGCTTCTATCTTGATTCTGGCCTGAACAGCCGCGACGCGTGGCACAATACCGATATTATTGACGATAGCTGTAACGCCTTTGATATAGCGCAGCGCACTCCCCAAGGCAATTTTCTGATAATGCCATGCCACCTCGCCCTCCAGCGTGATGCATCCCTTTTCGACTTTTAGCATGATCTTGTCATCAGGCACCGCAACATTCCATTTAAGGATTGTTTGCGCAACCTGTTTGATCTCACTATCTTTATATTTGCTTAAGCCGGGCGGCAAATCCACGGCAATAGCTTCGATCAGGCCAAGAACTCCGGCAACACGTTGGGCGGTGTACTCCGCCGTCAGCTTTTCGGGGAAACTGCTGACCTTGCCTGTCAACATCACCACGCCTTTATTCACCGAGACTTTAATCGATACGGCATCAATACTAGGCTCCCACGCCAGTTCGTCCATTACGTCACGCTGTAGCTCTGCATCTGATTTCATCACTAACCCCTGAAAGTTTTCAGTTTTTATTAGCCGTTAATGAAAAAACTCCATTCAGTGTATGCGTATTGGGAATTTTTATATCAACTGCTTAAGATCGTGCAATATAGCCAAATCAGACTTTTGGTCCTTGATTTACATCAACAACCACGAGATTAATCTGCATCCGTTGAAACCTGGGCTTGCATTACCTTACCTGCTAGCCAGGGCGCCCATCGGCCCTTGGTCGCCAGTAGATTGGGGCATATTTGTATACCCAGATTCCGAAAAGTAGCAGCCAGGCCAAACCTGCACATAAATATAAATGACCGCGCACCGCAAATGAGAGCCATGGCAATTCTGCTGCAATGCGAATAATGGCAACAGTCTGGAAAACGAGGAAAACACCCCAAGTCAGGCGATCAGCTTCCAGCACCTTTCCGGAATGACCTAGCGTTACCCGGGTCACCATGGCCAACAGCATGGATGTGAAATAGCCAACAGTGAGCGCATGCAACGGGGCTTTGGCAAGAACCAACTGGCCTGTAAGCAGGAAGCCCAGACTTTGTGCCGAGTATAGCAACATGGCAATGCCTAGCCAGGCAAAGCCAATATGCAGCATGCCCAGTATCGGCACCGCCAGGCTTTCACGTAATCGCCAGGAATACGTCAGGTAAAGGGCGCTTATCGCTATTGGCATATCCACCAGCCAAGTCCACTGCTGCTGCGCATTTAGCTCAAGTACTCCATGCAGCATGGCGCAACTTGGAATCACTGCGAGAACCCAATTGGGCCGCACTATCTGGTAACCAGCAATGACATTGGCTGAGAAAAATGGAATCATGCGATGGCTGACTGCAAAGAACATAGGCAGCAGTATCATCCAGATGCCGGCCACCTTGGCGATGGCTACCAGCTGCGCTTCATTGCTGGCAAATGCTGCCACCATGAGCCAGCCGATTACCAGCACCACAGAGGTAATCGCGGCATGGCGCTTGTCTGGATGCCTGGCCCGCACATAGACGCGTAACAGGGCATATAACCCCATCCCCCAACCCGCCAAAAACAGTAGTAATGCTATTTTGAGTAATGCAATGCTGAATATCAGCCCGGCATATTGCAATAATGTCCCTGTGCTGAGGGTTAAGAATGCTGTCACGTAGGCTTTGCGCTCTACTTCCTCGCCATTCATCCAGCGCGGATAGGTCGTCATCAGAAAACCGAAAATGAAGAAGGGGAAAAAGGTGTATGTCATTAGAAAAGCATGGGCATCATTTGGGGAAATAGTCCATGTTATCGGCGTATAAAGTCCGCCGTATCGGCCAGCCAGATCAACCATCCACCAGGCCACAGTCAATATTGACTGCAGTACGCCTCCCAGAAAAAACATGCGGTGGGGTGCTGAAGATAATGTGGTCCAGGTATTCATCGTTGGTCTCTTTTTCAATGTCGGTTACTTTGCGCATGCTCTACTGCAAACTCATACAGATCCACCAAGTCCTCCTCGCTCACGTCAATCACCCCATCCATTTGCGCTAATGCCCATTTAAAATCTTCCTCCTTTAACGCCGCATATTGGCTATTCCTTATGAACTCGCCATGATGTGGATGGTGGCTATGGAATAAGGGATAGCGCCTGCCAGGCACCAGGTTGTTGATCATCAGCGCCAGTACGACCATGATTCCCGCATTTATTGCGACCACTTCATAGCCAAACTGCCAACCGATGGCCTGTACTTCTGGCCCACCCAGTACCGCTATCATGGCGGTGGCAGCGCTGGGTGGGTGCAGGCAACGCATATAATGCATGGCAAATATCGAGACTGCGACTGCAGTGGCGGTAGCCAAGGCCGGATTATGTATCCACTTGGCACATGCGACGCCTATGAGTGCCGACACGATATGCCCACCAACAACTGGCCACGGCCGCGACATTGGACTATGCGGCACTACGAACAACAAAAAGGCCGATGCTCCCATGGATGCAAGCACCAACAATGTTAAAACACCGCCTGTTGTTGCAATATTAACGCTCACCACAAGCAACAGGATTGCGATAAAGGATGCAAACGCCGAAACTATTTTTTCCTGAAAACTCACCATGGCTGACTAATGCCCATGAATACAATGATCATTTTTTGAATTGACATGCTGCTTTAAACCCCGTGTTTCTAAGCCTTGCGGCCTTATGCTTTGGCCTCTATATACTGGCTAATTCATATTCTTTACAAAACGCATTAATTACGAAAAATTCCTGAGACCACACAAATTTTCTTGGACAGCCATTAAGATATATGTAAAATATACCTTAAACATATCACAGCACTTTCTTATAATCAATATTATTAATACACCTTATATTGGGGCCATGTTATGCAATTGACTACGTTCTCCGATTACTCGATGCGCGTCATGATGTATCTGGGGTTACGCCATGGCGAGCTCAGTACGATTGCGGATATCGCTCAAGCCTATGGCATTTCCGAAAACCATTTGACGAAGGTGGTTCACCACCTGGCCCAGCGCGGCTATGTGGAAACCTTACGCGGCAAGGGCGGTGGGCTGCGCTTGGTACGCGATCCGATTACCGTGAATATAGGCGCGATGGTGCGCGAGTCAGAAGGCGACTCTGGTTTACTGCCTTGTGTAACGACGCAGAGCACATGCTGCATACAAGGCACTTGCAGCCTGGTTGGCATATTGCGCGAAGCACAAAATGCCTTATATGCTGTGCTGGATAAATACACATTGGCTGACCTGTTGCGGTATGAAACACCGCTTGCACGTATCCTCATGGTGCCAAAACCTATTGCAACAGTCGCACCAGATTAATCACACTGGTTCCATATTTTCTCTGCCCCCTGACTGCGGGGGCAAATAACTGCAAACTCCCAAGCCTCACCCCTAACAAGCAATTCAATTGCTGTCAGCTCAACAGGCTATTTTTCTTTCGAATAGATTCTCACCCTTAAAGATATATTTAATTTGCATCTTTTATTAGGTGTATGTAATATGCATCTTTAATAACTCTACAGAATCATTGCTGTAGCTTTCTGAGCTTATACATTTTCCACAAGGGGTAAATACCATGCATGCGACACGCAAACTCTGGACCTGGCTAGCGGTTATCTGCGTCCTGTCCTTTTCCGTATTGGGTTGGGTCGGCACAGAAATATATGTCACCGCACCGCCTATTCCCAAACAGGTAGTCAGCCAAAATGGCGACGTGCTGTTTTCAGCGGCACAAGTCCAGCGCGGCCAGGAAGCCTGGCTGGCAGCTGGCGGGCAACAACTGGGAACTGTCTGGGGGCATGGTAGTTATGTCGCACCGGACTGGTCTGCAGACTGGCTGCACCGCGAAGCTTTAGCTGTACGTGAAGCCTGGGCGCAACGTGAATTCGGCAAATCATTTGATCATCTGGGTATCGGTCAGCAAGGCGACCTGAGCGCACGTCTGAAGGCAGAAATGCGTGCCAACACTTATGATGCAAAAACGGGGGTAATTACCCTGTCTGCCGACCGTGCAAAATCGGTACAGCAGGTTGCCCAGCATTACATCAGCCTGTTTGGTGATGACGCGTCACTCGATAAGTTGCGCGAGCAATATGCAATGAACTCAGGCTCACTGAAAAACCCGGATGACCTGCAAGCGCTACCGGCGTTTTTCTTCTGGTCGGCCTGGGCTGCGGCAACTGACCGCCCCGGCCAAACCGATGTATCGTATACCAGCAACTGGCCGCACGATGAATTGGTGGGCAATACACCAACAGCTGGTACCGGCATCTGGTCGATTGCCAGCGTAATCCTGATGATCGCGGCCATCGCCGGCATGATTTTTTACCACTCTGCCATCAAAGATGAGGGCGACCCCACACCGCCCAAGAACGATCCACTGTTCGACCTGAAACCAACTCCATCGATGAAGGCCACAAAGAAGTACTTCTTTGTCGTGGTCGGCTTGATATTGGCTCAAATCGGTATGGGTGTTATTACTGCGCACTATGCTGTTGAAGGCCACAGCTTTTTCGGTTTCCCCTTGGCGCAGATACTGCCGTTTACAGTAAGCCGTACTATCCATACCCAGTTTGCGGTACTGTGGATAGCCACAGCATGGCTGGCCACCGGCCTCTATATCGCCCCCGCTATTTCTGGATATGAGCCTAAATTCCAGAAACTGGGCGTAGACGTATTGTTTTATGCACTGCTGTTCATCGTCGTCGGCTCTACCGCATTCGGCTGGCTGGGCACCTTGCAGCATATGGGCAACGACTTCAGTTTCTGGATCGGCAATCAGGGCCTGGAATTCACCAGCATGGGCCGCATCTGGCAAGTCCTGCTATTTATCGGACTGCTGTTCTGGGTGCTGCTATTGGGTCGCGGCCTGATGCCCGCACTGAAAAAACCGTCTGAAAGCCGTGGCCTGATCGCCATGGTGTTCCTGGCTGCCATGTGTATCGGCGGGTTTTACGCTACGTCATTAACCTGGGGCCAACATACCCATTACTCCATGATCGAGTACTGGCGCTGGTGGCTGGTGCATTTGTGGGTAGAAGGCTTCTTTGAAGTGTTTGCCACAGCGGTGATTGCCTTGCTGTTCACGCGCCTCGGCTTGATTCGCGCCGCTACCGCCAATAGTGCCATCATTCTGGAAACCATCGTGTTCCTGTTCGGCGGCATACTGGGTACATTGCATCATCTGTACTTTACCGGCACACCAACCTTCGTCATCGCCATTGGTGCCATGTTCTCGGCGCTGGAAGTAGTGCCGCTGGCCATGATAGGGATAGAAGCTTTCCGCAATTACCAACGTTCCAAAGCCGCTCCCTGGGTACATGCTTACAAGTGGCCGATACTGTTCTTCATCTCCGTTGGCTTCTGGAACGTAGTAGGCGCGGGTTTGCTTGGCTTCTCGATCAATACGCCAATTGCGTTGTACTACATGCAAGGCCTCAACATGACGGCAGCCCACGGCCACGCCGCACTGTTCGGGGTATATGGCATGCTGGGGATAGGGCTGATGCTGTTCTGCCTGCGTGGACTTTCAGACCGTGAGGTCTGGTCCGAAAAGCTGTTGAGCCCCACATTCTGGCTGCTCAATATCGGACTGGCCATGATGGTGTTCATGTCGTTGGTACCGTCCGGCATCTACCAAGCCTGGGCCAGCATTACTCAAGGCATCTGGTTCGCACGCTCTCCTGAAATTATCCATTCCGAGCTGATGGAAACCCTGGTATGGATGCGAGTGCCGGGAGATGTGGTGTTTGCATTAGGAGCCGTATTTCTGGCCCTGTTCGCGGCTCGCCTGTTGCTGGGTAATAAATCCAAGTTGCCGAAACTGGCACCGGCAGCACAAGCACGTAAAGTCTGATCCCAATTCCGGGAGAAAGCGATAGCGGGGAGAAGTCGACATTAAGCGTCGACTTCTCCCTTTTCAATTCCACCATTTCTAACGAGTAAAGCCTGATAATCTTTGACCAGCCTGCTGGTTGAACCTAATCAGGCTTTTATTTTTGTAGCACTTAGCGCAACAGCTTCACCACCTTCTTGATAGCCGGATCGTCCTCGCAGGTTGCAACGGCAAATCCCAGCGTTGTCACCAGCTTCAACATATCCCGATTGCTTGCCAGCACTTCGCCCTCCATGGTTTTCAGGCCCTTTTCGCGCGCCGCATCTATCAGGCTGGCCATCAGCTTGTGGCCTATCGCCTTATGCTGCCACTTGTCGCTGACAACCAGCGCGAATTCGCATGAAGCGCCATCGGGATTTACCGCGTAACGGCACACGCCAACCTCGACTTCAACACCATCTTGCTGCGTCACCGCCAATAGCGCCATTTCGCGGTCATAGTCGATCTGGGTAAAGCGCACCAGCATGGCGGGGGACAACTCATTCATGCTATCCATAAAGCGGAAATACTTGGTTTCTTCAGACAGGTCGCGCACGAAATCCTGCTCCAGCTGGGCATCTTCGGGGCGGATAGGGCGGATAGTAATGGAAGTGCCATCCGGCAATTGCCAGTCGTGTATCAGGTGGGTAGGGTAGGGGTAAATCGCCATATGCGAGTAGCGGTCAGACGACACCGGCACGAAATCCACCATCACGCGTGCATCTGCGGCCAGTGCACCGTGCTCATCTAGAATCAGCGGATTGATATCCATCTCCTTGAGCCAGGGCAGCTCGCATACCATTTCCGAAACACGCAGCAACAGGCTTTCCAGCGCCTCCATGTGCACTGGCGGCATGTGGCGGAAATTGCCGAGCAGCTTGGAAACCCGCGTGCCGCTGATAAGCTCGCGCACCAGAAAGGTGTTCAATGGCGGCAAGGCGACGGCACGATCACCCATCACCTCCACCGCAATGCCGCCAGCGCCAAAGGTAATCACCGGGCCAAACACCGGGTCAGAAGTCACCCCCAGCATCAGCTCGCGACCATTGGGTTTGACTACCATAGGCTGGATGGAAATACCGTCCAGGCGAGCTTCCGGACGGTGTCTTTTCACCTCGCTGAGGATTTCGCTGTAAGCCGCACGCACCCCGGCCGCATTCATCAGGTTGAGTTTGACCCCACCGACATCGGACTTGTGGGTAATATCCGGTGAGTTGATTTTCATCGCCACCGGGAAACCGAACTGTTGCGCCAGCATCATCGCCTCGCTGGGCGAGCGCGCCACCACAGTGCTGGCGACCGGGATATGAAAAGCCGCCAACAAGGCTTTAGACTCCATCTCGGAGAGTGTTTTCCGACGCTCAGCCAGCACAGTCTCGATCAGCATGCGCGCGCCTTCTATATCCGGTTCGTCATAGTGCGTGAGCGGATCGGTGGTTTGTTCCAGCAGGCGCTGGTTACGGTAAAAGGCAGTGATGTAGGAAAAGCCCTCGACTGCGGCTTCTGGCGTGCGGAAAGTGGGTATTCTGGCATGGGCGAAAGCATTACGTGCCGCACTGATCTGCACATCCCCCATCCAGCAGGTGAGCAAAGGCTTACTGGATTTCTCCGCGATTTCTATCATGGCCTGCGCCACTTCAAGCGGCTGGGTCATGGCCTGTGGCGTCAATATCACCAGCACTCCATCCACCCCGGCATCGCCCATGCAGATGGTGACCGCATCTTTATACCGCTCAGCCGTGGCGTCGCCGATGATGTCCACCGGGTTGTTGTGCGACCAAGTTGCCGGTAGCACCTTATTCAGCTTGGTAATGGTATCTTTAGCCAGTCCGGCCACGGCTACACCAAGATCTACTGCGTGGTCGATGGCCATGACACCAGGGCCACCGCCATTGGTAATAATCGCCAGGCGATTACCGGTGTAGCGGTGGTTGGAGGCCAGCGATTTGGCGGCCGAGAACAACCCGCCGATGGACATCACGCGCACCACGCCGGCACGCCGTAGCGCGGCATCAAACACATCATCGGCACCGACCAGCGCGCCGGTATGTGACATCACCGCCTTGGAACCGGCCTCGTGCCGTCCCACCTTCACCACGAACACTGGCTTGCTGCGGGCTGCTACACGCAAGGCGCTCATGAAGTTACGGGCTTTATGTATGCCTTCGACGTAGATCAATATGCTTTCGGTTTTCGGGTCGGTTGCCAGATAATCCAGCACCTCGCCGAAATCCACATCGACTGAGGCGCCCATGGAAACCACTGCTGAAAACCCGATGTCATGCGCCGGGGCGTAATCCAGAATGGCGGTGCACAGCGCACCGGATTGCGAAACCAGTGCCAAGTTGCCGGGCTTGACCTGCCCCCTGAAAAAAGTCGCATTGAGGCCAAGGCTGGTATGGATGATGCCCAGGCAGTTGGGGCCGATGATGCGCACGCCATGCCCCTTGGCTTTTGCCAGCATGCTGCGCTCAAGTTTTGCGCCCTGGCTGCCGGTTTCGCTAAACCCGGCAGAAAGCACCACTGCCGCATGTATGCCATTTTTGCCACATGCCTCTATAAGTTCAGGTACTGTTTCGGCCCTGGTGCAGATCACCGCCAGCTCTACCGGCTTGCCTATGTCGGCGATGGAGTCATAAGCACGCTTACCCTGTATTTGCTTGTGTGCGGGATTCACCGGATATAGCTCACCCTTGAAACCGCTTTCCAGCATGTTCTTGAACACCACCCCGCCTACCGAGTCTGGCTTGTCACTGGCGCCGATCACGGCGACCGATTTGGGTGAGAATAACTTGCTAAGGTAGTGTTGGCCCATGGGCTTGTGCTCGCTAAAAGATCATACTAATTGATCAAGGGGGTAGAATATCCAGGCAATAACAACTCGTTCAGCACAAGGAATATTGATTGTACACCGCATATATTACGCATTCTGATTGCCTCAAACATGACATGGGTCAAGAACACCCTGAATGTCCGGCGCGGCTAATGGCGATTCAGGATCAGCTCATTGCTTCAGGCCTGATGAGCTTTCTGCAACCCTTCGATGCACCACTCGCCACCTTTGAGCAACTGGCACGCGTACATACGCCTGAACATATCAATGCCATTTTTGCTGCCTCGCCCCAAGAAGGCACCATTGCCATCGATGACGACACCACCATGATGCCCTTCACGCTGACCGCAGCACTACGGGCAGCCGGTTCTGCCGTGCTGGCGACCGAGCTGGTGATGGAGCAAAAAGTCGCCAACGCTTTCTGCGCCATCCGTCCACCCGGACACCATGCCGAATCCGGGCGTGCCATGGGTTTCAGCCTGTTCAACAATGTCGCGGTGGGGGTTGCCCATGCCATGGAGCACTATGGCTTGAGCCGAGTTGCCATTGCCGATTTCGATGTGCACCACGGCAATGGCACTGAAGAGATTTTTCGCAACGATCCGCGCGTCATGCTCTGCTCCACTTTTCAGCACCCGTTCTACCCCTACCATGGCGCTGACAGCGGCAATGACCACATGATTAATGTACCGCTGGCAGCGGGTACGGATGGCGAGGGTTTCCGTAATGCCGTGACGCAACACTGGCTACCGGCACTGGAGCGCTTTCAGCCCGAGATGCTGTTCATCTCTGCCGGCTTCGATGCGCATCGCGAGGAGTATATGGCGCAATTAAAACTGGTCGAAGCCGACTATGCCTGGGTTACCCAGCAAATCAAGGACGTTGCCGAAAAGCATGCCCATGGTCGCATCGTCTCGATTCTGGAAGGCGGCTACGAGTTGCACGCGCTGGGCCGCAGCGTGGCTGCCCATGTCAAGGTGCTGCACGGAAGCTGAGTAGTGAAACTTAACCCATCGCTGGCACCAGCACCGCCGCACCGCTAAACCTGCCGGCACGGAGATCCGCCAATGCTTCATTGGCCTGGCTGAGCGGGTAAGCCACACTGTGCGTGGCGATAGGGACAGTTGGTGCCAATGCCAGGAACTCCAAGCCATCCGCGCGCGTAAGGTTGGCCACGCTGCGAAGCACCCGCTCACCCCACAGCAAATCATAGGAGAAGCCCGGAATATCAGACATGTGTATGCCGGCGCAAACCACCGTAGCACCCTTGATGGTTGCCTTGAGCGCGGCAGGAACCAGCGCACCCACCGAAGCAAATATCAAGGCAGAATCCAGCAACTTGGGCGGCAGCTCGGCAGATGATCCCGCCCATAGCGCCCCTAACTGCCGGGCAAAATCCTGCGCCGCAACATCGCCTTCCCGCGTAAAAGCGTAGACATCGCGGCCTTGATGCACCGCCAGCTGCGTAATGATGTGCGCGGCCGCCCCAAACCCGTAGATACCAAGCTCTTGCCCGTCGTCTGCGAACTTCAGGGCGCGATAGCCGATCAGCCCCGCACATAGCAATGGCGCCGCATTCAGGTCAGAGTAATAATCGTCTATCGGAAAACAATAGCGCTGGTCTGCTACCGTGAGCTCGGCATAGCCACCATCGATGTCGTAGCCAGTAAAGCGCGCATGGTCACACAGGTTTTCCTGCTCGGTCTGGCAGTAGTAGCACTCGCCGCAAGTCCATCCCAGCCACGGCACACCGACACGATCCCCGATGGCAAACTGATGGACATCGACGCCCATATCGATCACCTCGCCTACGACTTCATGCCCGGGAATCAAAGGCAAGCTGGGGTTGGGCAACTCGCCATCAAGCACATGCAGATCTGTGCGACATACCCCGCAGGCGAGTACCTTCAGCAATAGCTGCTGACTGTTGGGAACGGGATCAGGCACCTGCTGCAAAACCAGCGGACCGCCCTGTTGCGTGAGAACCATGGCCTTCATGTTACCTCCTTCAACTTGATCATTTTTGACGCAGTAGATACCGGAGCTATTGCCAGCGATTGGTAATGGATAGGACCTTTTCAATTTATCTCATCTCCATGCAAATGACTTGATTTACATCAACAATTTCCCGCCGTCGCCCACTCGCTGCCCCAGCCACCGTGCCAGCACCGATAGAACATAAGTCTGCTCGGGTTCAGTCAGCTCGCGCCCGGAGGGTATGTGGTGCCATTTTTCCAGACAGCCTCGACAACAACAAGCCGTAGCATGCTGGGCAATAAAAACCGGGTGACCGCGAAAAGGGGTTTGTTTACCATCGTTGGGAATAAAAGCCGGGGCGAGACGTTTGCCGATGAAATCTTCGGCATGGGCAAGGACAGTGGGCAGGCCTTTGGTATGCAAATAGGCCAGCTCTTTGCTACGAAGTTGAAAACTGCGGCGGAAAGTCGATTTAGCTAATCCTGCAAAAAGATCATCCAGGGGTCGCAGTGTAGGTTCTGCATTGGTTGCCACGTGCATCTGCCCTCTATCATCATTAGGCACATTAATACTGGCTACCTTACCGCATTAGCGCGCAGATAAAAAGAGCAAGCTGCTCAGGGTTATCAGCTAGGCTGCTTCTTCAAACTCCAGTGTTTCGACATGGTAGTAATGGTCCTCAAACCACAAGGTCATATCTTCCGCACTGTGCAGCGCCTTGTCGAAGTAGCGGTACTCGGCTACGGGGTGATTTTGCTCGTCAACCACTTGATAGATAGTCATTTTGCGCCCCCTCTGTGAAATATGCCTTTGATAACTATTACATCGGCATATTCACAGAAAGCTTTAACCCAAACGCTATCGATAGGGTTTTCTTGCCGTTACTTCACCCTGCCCTTTATAGCGTGCCCAACACGTTTACAAACAGCCCGCGGCTACGGTATGAAAGATTGGTCAGGTCGTCTGAGTAGTCGGTGAAGTTATAGCCCACACCGGCCTTAACGCCTTTGCCCATATGCCGGTATATCGCAACCAGTGCACCAGCCTTGGAATCCTTGGCTTCGGTGGCACGCAAGTTACGCACTTCAACCAGCGCATCCCATTCTTTTACGAAATGCCAGTCTGCACGGAGTATCCACAGATCGGCACGACTGTCGAACCAATCGCCACCCACCTTGTTATCCTTGAGCTCACCAATGCGATAGGCATATTTACCACCGATAGAAAGCCATGGCTTCACATCGTAGATGGTATCAATCGCCAACACCTGGCTACGCTGCGCATAGTCTGCCGTGAAGCCGGAGGGTGAAAGCTGGCCAGGCGACGGCAAGTTGTAAAAGTTGGTGTACTTGAACAATGTGTTCCAGCGGTCATTACTGATAGGCCGGAAAGCCGCACCGACTACGAGCTCATGATAATCACCGTCATAGAAAGCACCACGGCTGTTATCCGAGACCGAAATATTGGCTTTGCCCAGCAAACGCCACTCTTGGGTCGCCTGATAACCCAGGGTGTTGCGTAACAGCCAGGTTTTGCGGTCACCGGCAACGCTGCTCTCTTCGTTACGAAACTCGATATTGCCGCCGTACTTGGTCTTGTCGCGCTTGTAACCTACAGAGAAGCTGGCAGCCCGGCGCTTGAGATCGCCCGCCAATGGGTCGGATACCGTGCCCACTTCGCCTTTTGCCCCCAGGTTCCAGTAATCATTAGCCGCGAAATCCAGGCCAAAGGCGTTAATCAGGCTTTGCGGGCCTGCGCCATTGGTGGCACGGGTTTCACCGAATACGCGCATCTCATCAGTCACACGGTAGGATGAACCGTTAACCCATGTGCCTTGACGACCACGGTACAGACTATCGGGGCGTTCGCTCTCGATGATGTAGTTGGAGTAAGCATTGCTGCGGTCAGAAAGTCGGTAATCTGCCCCAAACTTGACGCCTGGCCCCAGATTACCCTGTGAGCCTTCGCCCAGCAGCTTGATGCGATCCGTCACCTGCCAGCTCATCCCTACACCGCCGCGGTTGTTCGCCTCGCGCGTTCCGTCATGTGCCAGCGTGCCCTGAGCATAGCCGTAGGCAGCCCAGTTGGCTTTTTCGTCAGGCTTGCCATCCGGTTTCAGCGGCGCGTAATCCAGGCGTACCTGGGTATCGGTACGATCACCAGTCTGCGACAACAGCGAACTGGCATTGGCGACATTCACATCGCGGTTATCCTGCCGCACGGCAACCCCTACCTGCCAGACCGGGCTCAGCTTTTCGTGCACCCCGATTTCCACTGCCTGGCTATTGATAGCGCTGGAAGTCTGGGAATCGCCCTTGGCATTCAGTTGGGTAGTACCCGTAAGCTGCACATTTGCCTTAAAACCCTGCTGGCTGAGCTGGCCGCCATTGTAGGTAATCTGCCCGGGCGCGGAAAAACCACGCTCACGTTCCTGCGCATAAGCAGTGACCTTGCCCTTGGCTTTATCGGTCACTTCTGCCAGATCAACCGAACCTTCAATACGGAAGGCCTTGGCGGCTTCCCCGGTAGAGGTCAGCGAATTGAAGCCGAACCCGCCATCAAGCGATGTCTGCGCCCCGACGCCAGCACCATCCGACTTGGCAGTTTCCAGCTTGATGTAGGTGCCCGGTTTGTAGCGCAAAGTAGTATCTACCCCCTGCAGCTTCTGTTCGCTCAAGCCTTCACCTTGCTTAAAGCCGGTGATACCCACTTGCCAGTTGTCATTCACCCACTGGCTGGCGCGACCGCCTATCGAGACGTTATCAACCGATGTCAGGCCCGGTACGTATTCATAGCTCGTTACCAGATAGAGTGCATTACCACTAAGCGAAGAAGTACTGATCAGGCCTGAGGCAGCACCAGTTGAGCTCAAAGGCTCGCGCAAAGTAACACGGCCTTGCAGGTAGTTGATTTCGTAATCCTGAGCTGGTGACAGCAACTTGCGCTCGATCACCAAATTAGAATCGCGGTCACGGACTTCTACCCAAATACGTTCTGAGCCCATAGTGAGCGCCTGGTGGCGCAGGTAATACAGCGAGCCGCCGGTGCCACGGAATTCATCACGCGCACCCAGCGTACCCGGATCAGCAGCAAAACCATCCACCTGCGTCTTTTTCTCGCCGTAGGCAGTTGTCGTTTCTGAACGATAGCGTCCGTTGGCGCCATAGAGGCCGCGTGAATATTGCAGCAGCTCAGTACCGCTCCATGCCGTCTTGAAATTACCCCACATCACATGCGAATCGCCGCGTGCCAGCTTGACGTAGAACTTGCCCTGCGTCGGCGCATCGTCCACGGTAGTGCTGTCATCGCCATACACCGGGTAGTACAGATCCGGGTTGATATTGCGCAGCAAATAACGCGGGTCTTTCGATGAAAAGTTGGAGAACAAGTGGCCCAGCGGTTGCTCGCGGGTATCCGCAGAAGCGGTCAGCAGCCACTCCCCCTTGACCTTGCCTTTAAGGTAAAACGCACCCCGGCCATCAACATACCCAGAGCCGTCATAATGCTGCTTATCACCTGTAACCAGCTGTGCCGGGCCACTGACCTTGTTGTTACCTGCAGTAATGTCACCCATAGCCACATAGAACCAGTCGTCCTGCGCAATATTCAGGTTACGGCGGAATGTAGTCGATTCCCCACTCGTTTCTATCATCTTCACTTCCACCGTATTCGGGCCGGAAGGCATGATCTGTTTCATGGCAAACTTACCAGCACCGTCTACAGGAATATTCAGGCCAAATGCCTCAATGCGTTGTCCGGGCTGAAGATGCGTGCCATTTACAGTCACTGTGCCGCCCTTGACCGGGATGTTGCGCAGACTGAGGCTGTTTTCACCATAGCCGATCAGGTCTTCCTTACCCGGCTGCAGGTCATTAGTAGCTGGCGCGCGTGACAATAACAACAGCGGCTTAAGCACGCTCTCGTCGTAGCGACCTTGTTCGTCGTACACCCGCAGCAGGAACATCACCTGGTCGTCACCCGTGATTGGCGTTTTCCAGGCACTGGTGCCGTTCCAATTCACCGGCAGGACTGCCAGCGGAGTTTCCTGTACCTGCTGGCCCGGTTTAAACAAACGGATTTCGGCCTTTTTGATCCAGGGCAGGTAGTTCGCCCATGCCCGGAAAGTAGCCTCTTCGCCACGAACCACGCCATTTGGCGTGACCCACGCATTCATTTGCGGAACGGTAGAAAGGTTATCGTAACGCACCTGAATGTCGGCTTTCTCAAGCGCAACGTCAGTGCAACGCTGGCGGTCAGCTTCCAGCGCGGAGTCGTTGAGGTCGAGCGGTTCGCCATCTACCGAAATGCGGAATGGCAAGCCGGCACGCGCCGCCACTGCTGCCTCACATGCCCCCTTGGGCACGGGGGGTGCTACCACCACAGGCGCAGGAATCACAGTCACCTCGTTAAACCAGACACGGATTTCCACACGACGATTCTGTGCCATGCCGCTAGGGTTGGCATTGCTATCTATCGGCTTGCTTTCACCAAAACCCTTGAGGCTGATCTGCGTTTCGTTGATGCCCAGCTTGTCTTTAAGGTAAGCGGCAACCGCCAGGGCACGGGCTTCGGACAAGCCTGCGTTATCTTTGAAAATAGCACGCGCATTAGCAGAAAGCCTCTGGTTGTCGGTATGGCCTGAAATATCGATGCGTACCCCAGGCTTGCCTGCAAGTTGTTGTGCCAGCACCTCCAGCTCAGCCCTGGATGCGGCTGTCAGCTCAGCTTTGCCGGATTCAAACTGTGCATCGCCAGTCTGTTCTACCAACTTGGTAGATATTTGCGGATCGCTCTTCGGCACATTGAGGGCGGCGGTCTTCATCGCTTCTAGCGCACTGCGCGTAATGCCGGAAGGCAGCGGGTAAGTGACGGGGCCTTGCACCTCACTTGGCGGTGGCAACCCGTTCAGCTCGACTCTGGCGTTGTCTATCCGCTTACCGGTTTCGCTGGGGAAATCGGGCGTGGGTCTCCCCTGTGGAGCCTCGGTGCTGATTGTTGTTTCTGCATGCACCCCACTCATCATGAGGCCAATGGCAACAGCAAGCGCACGCTTCTTCATATTGTATTTGTTCATGGTGCTCATGGCTGACCCTCCAATACCGTTTCAACCACCAGCGGATAGTTCGGTGATGCTTGTTTGTTGTCTTTATTGCCTTGTTTCCACAGTTTGCGCATGACATCCGCCACCGCATCCAGCCTGCGCTGGGCGAGCTTTTTATCACCACCTCCGAGGTCATAAGCCAGGCGCAAGATTGAGGGTCTTTCGGCCAGGCGCTCACGCAATTTCGGTAAAGCCTGTTGCCATTCAGGCAGTAGGTCAGTCTGGCCATCAGCGAAAGCCGCATTGTTAATATCCAGGCGGATCACGCGGTGCACGGTAGCGCCAAAGTTGAGCTTGACCATCTTGCCGCGCGTGACGCGCACATCACGCGGGTTTTCCGTAGTCATGCGATAGCCAGAGGGCAAGGTACGCTCGTCCAGCTTCATGACGAAATTGGCACCGTGGTCGCTATCAGGAATATCGGCGCAGGTGACGTGGAAGCGGCCATCAGCATCGGTGGTCACCAGCAAGCCACGCACCGTCACGACACGTACATTGGCGATGCCTGGCTCGCCTTCATCCTGGTAGCCGTTGGCATTGCGGTCATCAAACACCTTGCCGATGATGTCGGAGCAATCGAAAGTAGGGTCAGGGGTAACCCGCACCGCAGCATTCGCCACATTGGAGACCAGCGTACCAACCAGCCCATTGAGCGCCCAGGCCTGGTTGATGTACTCGCCTTCACCGACACCGGTACCGACTACCAGCATCAGCTTGTAGATCTTGCGTTCACCCGCGGCAAAGGTCTGGTTAACCCAAGTCAGGTCGCGTCCGGTCACTGTAGGTTCCAGCGGCATACCGTTGAGGTTGGCTGATCCGGTGCGGTACTTGAAGCCTGGCGGTACGCGATCAAGCACGTTAATACCGGTCAATACTGCACTTAGCGTATTGGTGGCAGTCACCGTATAGGGCACTAAATCACCTTTGGTGACATTCACCAGCGGTGTCGTCTTGGTAACCACTATCGCACCGCCGAGTACCGGATCCAGCGGGATGTGGTTATTCACCACATTGGCGGAGCTCAGTACCGGATTGGCATTCACCGTAATTACAAAGCTCGAGTAATACTGGGTGCTGGCTTGATTGGTGGCATTGAGCGCACCAGTAGTGGCCGGGCATGTAGCCGGGTCGTGCGCCGTTGCGCCTGTAGCCGGTGTAGTATTGGCCAACTGCACCAATGCAGGATCAGGTGTAGGGTTAACCGTCAGCGTGTTGGCACACACGGGGATCAATGCCGACGGCGCAGGCAGGAAGCCAGCCGGGTACGTTGTCACCGTCAGGTTATAAGTACCGCTAGGGGCTGTCGGATTAAGCAGGAACTGATACAGGCCATCGGCACCAGTGGTGACCGTGGCAGTGCCGCCCACCAGATGCGCGGCAGGGTTGAAGCCCACCGGGCCGGTAATTGTCACCACAGCCCCTGCCACCGGGGCACGGCTAACGGCGTTATATACCACCCCGGCTGGGTCAATGGGCAGACTCTGGCCTATGGTCGTCGTACCGGAAGCCAGCGTCAGGTTGCTCAATGTCCCGTCAGTTGTCTCAGCGCCAGCAGGGTTGGCAGTGCTATCCATAGTGCCGCTGGTGTAGGCAATGGCGCCTTCGTTAGGCACGGCACTACCGTATATCAGGCCTGTAGTCGGATGACGGAAACGAATTTGGTAGCCAGAGCCCGGTGCCAATCCTGCGAAGGAGTACTTCCCGCTAGCGTCCGTGCTAGTACTGGCCACTTGCACGCCATTTAGCAACAGTTCCACAATCCAGCCGTTTTGCGGCGCAGATTGTGCGTTAGCAAACTCGCGAGTATGCGAATAATCCAGCCATACATGGCCCTCAACCGCTGCCGCTGCAGCAATAGGTGTTGGGTCATCTGCGCTATTGTTGCCTTCAAAACCTGCCGGCTCGCCACCACCGGCAATCACCGCATGGTTGATCAATATCTGCCCACTCAGGCCGGCTGCCACCGCCACACGCAAGGTGATAGGGTTGCCTAGGCTATTGGCGGCAATCGAGGTCGTACTATTACAAGTAACAACACTAGCCCCTACCGAACCGATACAGGCCCAGCCGGCACCGGTGGCGGGTGCGGCAATGGTCAGGCCGGCAGGCAAGGTATCAACTATGGTGATCATGCCTGTTGTCGCCACCGTGCCGATATTGCCGGGCGTGATGGTGTAATAACCGCTGCTGCCGGCAGCAGCAAAGTTAGCCGGTGTATGGGTTTTAGCAATGGTCAGGTCGGGTGAAGCACCCGGGACTTCTGCGAAATTGTTATTAGCAGAAACCGTGTTGCCGGCCGTCAGGTCGATGGCAGAGATAGTGCTGGGCACAACGCCAACCGCAGTAGCTGTCCCCCCAGTGCTACCCACAGAAGTAATGCCATTAACCGTACCGCTAGGCTGGCTGGGCTGGGCCACGCTATAAGTGCCCTCCGGCAAGCCGGTAAAGCTATAGCTACCATCTGCCGCCGTAGTGGTAGTGCGACTGACCACATTACCGTTCACGTCGGTGCCGGTCAGGTTGATGGTCTGGCCACCTATGCCGTGATCATTGCCATTGACCAGGCCGCTATTGTCGTAATCGAGGAACACCTGGCCATACAGGCTGCGACTACCGGTAATCTCGGCAAAATTATTGTCCGTAGAGGTGGTATTGGGTGGCAGCACAATATTGCTGATCTGGCTGGGTAGCGTCGCCAGATTGCTTGCCACGCCAGCACTGCCGCCATTGGGCACGCTGCCCGCGGTGGTGATGCCGTTAGAGCTACCGCTAGGCTGTGTAGGCTCAGTCACTGTATATTTACCCGGCAGCAAACTGGTGAAAGCGTACTGGCCACTGGCATTGGTCGTGGTGGAAAGACTGACCGCCACATCATCTCCGGCGCCACTATTGTCTACCCCATCCGCGCCGTACGAATAACCGCTCAGGTTAATCGCAACACCAGCCAGCCCTGTATCAGCACCGTTCTGCAGACCATTATTATTGACGTCCATGAAAACCGTACCGGCAATACTGGAGAGCACCACTTCCGCAAAATTGTTATTCAGCGAGCCATCTACCTGTCCAGCATTAGTACCAAGCACTACGCTGCTGATACGGCTGGGGGTAGTAGTTAATGTGGTGGCTGTACCAGCAGTACCACCACCGCTACCGACTATGCTGCCGGCACTGGTAATACCGTTAACCGTACTACTTGGCTGGCTCGGCTCTTCTACTGAATAGGTTCCCGCAGCCAGGCCTGTGAAGGCATAGTTGCCAAGGTCGTCAGTGGTTGTGGTCGCCACTATGCTATTACTACCGTCGCGTAGGTTGATCTGCACACCGGCAATCGGCGCATCGATACCAGACTGGTAAGTGCCGTTAGGGAGGACGTTGTTATCCTGAAACACGCGCCCGGAAATGTAGCCCAGGGTGCTAATGAGTAAATTGGCACTGGCTGGATCAATATTGCTGCCGAAGTTGGTGACTAGCGCACCCGACGGAATAACGTTGATATGCGTGCCAGCGGTGGCACCCGTGACATCGACGCTGATCGTACAACCGCCAGCCGGAATCGTACCGCCGCTGTTGTAGCGTACGAAAGCAGCGCCCGCGGTGGCCGTTACCGTGCCAGGGCAGGTTTTGCTGACCGCTGGCGTGGCGGCTACTACAATATTGCCCGGTGCCGTCGGCAGGACGTCATCAAAATTCGATGTCAGCGTAATCGGGCCGGGGTTGCTATTATCGAGGACGATAGTAAGCGTGGACGTACCATTTGGTGGAATAGCGACCGGGCTGAACTGCTTGTTAATGACCGGTGGCGTAGATACCGTCAGTACATCTGTCGCCGGATTTTCATTAGTAATGTTTTCCGTGGTGGTCAAACCACCGGCGGGGATGGTATTGGTATATACGCCGGAGATATTGCTGACGACATTGACACTCACGGTACAGCTTCCATTGGCCGGAACCGTAGCACTGGCCAGCGACACACTGGTGGCAGAAGCCGTGGCGGTTACCACGCCACCGGCGCAGGTGGTAGAAGCGGCTGGCGTTGGTGCCACCGCAACGTTGGCTGGCAGGCTGTCCGTCAGAGTTGCCGATGTCAGCGCAATGGTATTGGGGTTAGTCAACGTAATAGTCAATGTCGACACTACCCCTGGCGCAACGGAGCTTGGTGAAAATGCTTTACCGATAGTGGCTGAAGTGCGCGCCAACAACGGCGCAGTCGCTGCAACCGGGTTAGAGACCGGTGTGCCATCGACAGTACCGGTCACACCACCACTCGGAATGGTATTGAGATAACTGCCTTCAGCCGCCACAAACACGTCAATTTCAGCCTGGCAGGTCGCTGAAACACCGCCTGAAGCTGCTGCCAGATTGCCGCCGCCAACCTGCACCTGGGTGCTGGTTGGCGCAGATACCGTAGCACCCGGACACGTCGTTGTCGGATTGGCGCCTGCGGGCACTGTTACGCCTGCCGGCAGGTTATCGGTGGTGGATAAATTGACGATGGGCAATTCCAGCGGATTGATAAAGGTAATGCGCAGGCGGGAGCGTGTGCCTGGTACCACTACCGCAGGAGTAAAGAGCTTGGTAACACCGATAGTGGAAAGCGCAGACAGGCTGGTCACAGTATCCTGCGCATTGCTGACCCCTTGCGAAGTCGTAGCTGCATTGGCAGGAATCGTGTTCTGCACCGTGCCCACCGTCGTCAGCGTGACATTGACCTTCACGGTACAAGTGGCACCGGCTGCAAGAGAAGCGCTATTCAAAGAGACGGATGTACCAGCAGGGGCTGCCGAGGCTACGCCTCCGGAACAGGTGGTTATCACGCCCGGAGTATCTGCAATACGCATCCCGGTCAGGGTGCCACCGGATAATCCGGTATCCGTGAAATAATCCACAAGGCTGAGATTGGTCAGCGCAATAGCCCCGTTATTCTGGAAAGTAATGGTGAGGACACTAACCTCACCCGGTGCACTCAAGCTGTTAGGGCCTGTACTGTTGGTGATAGTGAGGGCACCACTATTGTTATTGGTGAGCGTTGCCGTAATTGGGCTGACATTCTGCACACCGCCAGTCGCGGTGACATTTCCGGCCGGGATGGTATTGACCCAGTTAGCGCCTCCGGTGCCGATCACGTCAAAAACCAGGTCGCACTGGCCGCTGGCTGGGATTACGGCACCAGCAAGGCCGGCACTGCTGGCCCCTGCCGTAGCACTGATCACTGCACCGCCACCGCAAGTGGTACTGGCGTTAGGAGGTGTTGCCACTACCATGCCGGTAGGCAGCGGATCTGTCATGCTGACATTATTGAGCGTGCCGCCGCCAGTGTTACCGAAACGCACAGTCACAGTCGACTTGCCGCCGGACTGGATAATGTTGGGTGCGAAGGATTTGCTGGTAGTCAGGGCCGAGTTATAAGTCAGGCTGGCGGAAACCGGGCCCGGGCTGGATACCGAAGGATTGGTACTGCCATCCGCATAAGTTTCAGTCGCGGTCATAGCCCCGGCAGGCAGGGTGTTGGTGTAATTGCCAGCCGGTCCGATGACATTCACTCTAAGCGTACATGTGCCGCTGGTGCCCGTGCCATTGTTAGCCCGGGCGGGGATGGTTGCGCCCGTCATGGTAACTATGTTGCTGCCTGGGGTGGCCGTGATGGCAGCACCTGCACAGGTGCTGGATGCCACGGCCGGATTAGCGACCACCAGCTGCAAGCCGGTAGATCCAACAGGCAGGTTGTCTGTAAAGCTGACGTCTGTCATCGGCTGCGCCGATATATTGGTATAGGTGACGGTTAGTTGCGACACCGTGCCCTCCGAAGTGCTGGAAGGACTGAACACTTTGCCGACGGTGGCTACACTGGAAATTGTGACGCGTGCCGAGGTCGCGTTTGACGGGTTAAAATTGCAGATGCTACCGGCACCGTTATTGTCACACACCCCATTGGCCGGGATTACATTGTCCAGGTTAGAGCCTACCGTCGCATTGGCCGGAAGCATCGCCCAGAAAGTCACTGTGCATGAGGCCGGGCTAGGCGCTACGCCTGGCGGCACGGTAGCAATAGTAAAGTGTGGCGTACCTGTGGTTGCAGGGAAGGAGGGGATATCATGCGTGAGGCCAACGCATCCCGTGCCAGAAAGCGCAGGGGCTGCCGGGCTACTCTCCAGAGCAACCATGCCGCCAGGCAGGCTGTCGGTAATGCGTAAGTTATTGAGCGTTCCGCCAGAATAGTTCTGGACAGTGACGGAAAATCGTATCGGATTACCCGGTGCGACCGTTCCGGTAATGACGCTCTTTGCCACCACAAGCTGGTCAACCACGGTGACGCTATGAGTGGCCGGCTGACTGACAATACCTGCATCGCTAGTTCCCACTGCACCCTGGGCAATAGTATTGGTGAAGGTCTGGGGTGTACCGGGCGTCTGCAAGGTACCGATATAAGGCACGGTAATGGTACAGCTGCTATTCGCCGGGATACTGCCGCCGGTGAGCGTGATACCAGCATTGCCTCCAGTCGCCGCTACCCCGCCCCCTAGGCAAGTCGTCGTCGGCGTACCGTCAATTTTTAGCCCAAAACCGGCATTGCCGACGCCATCTATCGGATCATCGGTAAAATTGGTAAGCGTAATCACGCCTGGGCTGGCGTTGGTCAAGGTAATGGTCAGGTTGGCCGATTGGCCTGCCCCCACGGTGCCAGGGGAGAAGCTCTTGCTGACACGTAAAGGCGCTGTCACCGTGAGTGAGGCGGTGGCATTAGCCGCAGTCAGTCCACGCGTATTGCCGAACTGGGTTGTACCATTGATGGTATTCGACAACAGGTTGCTGTAATTACCCGAGGTTGTATTGGCAATCACGTCTACCGTCAGGGTACAAGTGCCGGCAGCGGCCACCGTACCGCCGAGCGCCGTCAGGGTGGTATCGCCAGCACCCGGAGTGAATGTCGCGGCCACGCCAGCACCAGAGCATGAAGATGCAGCATTGGGCGTAGGTGCCACCTCCAGACCTGCAGGCAACACATCCTGTATGGCAAATGCCGGTGAGCTACCGGCATTGTTCAGCGGCAGGTTACGGCTGGCATTGTTGGCGTTGCTGATAGTAATGGTCAGCTGCGTCGGTAGATCTTTGACAATAGTAGTAGGGGAAAAGCTTTTTGAGATGGCTGGTGCATTGAGGGCATTGACGGTAATACTTTGTGCAGCCGGGCTGGTATTGGCAACGGCGGCTCCATCATTGCCCGTCACATCACCGGATGCAATGGTGTTGGTATGGCTGCCGGCAACGGTGGATGTCACTTCCACAACAATGTCGCAGCGACCAGCCTGAGTGCCCGCTTGTGGAATCGTGCCGCCTGCCAGCGAGATAGTGCCTGAACCAACAACTGCCGTTACGCTACCTGTGGTAGCGACAGCGCCCCCAGTAGCATCCGTACAGCTGTAAGAAACCTGACCGGAACCGGCTACGCTAAGCTGCGCAGGCAAAGCATTGGAAAAAGCGAGACCGCTGACAACTGCGCCAGGGTTACTATTGGTAATCGAGATCTGCAGCGCAGTGATATCACCCTGGAATATAGGGTTGCTGTAGCCGGATGGCACACTCATGGAAACGGCAATGGCCGCCAATGCTGACAGCGGGGTAAGTGCAAGAAAACCGGCAACTAAAGACTTATGCAGGTTTAGGCGAGGGTACGCCTGACTTTTAGGTGCTACGGGGGCAGTCTGTTGCGACTTTTCCCCATAAAATGGGTTTCTGAATAAATAAAAAATGACCGATTTAAAGGTTTTTTTATTATTCCAAGCATGCTTATTGATTGATGAAAACATACGTTGTAAAACTCCCCGAACAATCAACACTCAAGCCTGCCGTAGCAAGCCACCCAGTAAAAAACGCAATCCTCAAGCCACTTCTTATATTTATTAATTGAGTACTGATTTATTATGCAAATAAATCTTATTCAATTTTGAGGTTGCACTTTGTCTGTTCCTGGCATGCGGGTCTATAGAGTTAACAATTGTTGACATTCGTACAGGAACTATCGGGATAACATTCCTACTACATAGTAGATAAGCGTCTCTCGACGCCCCTTCTTATTTGAACTTTAGAAGCTGCACAGGATATTTATCGAAAGGTTTTAAATGCGATTTGCTGCTTTGGATGATGATGCTTCAGAGCTGGAATTAATTAAGAAATCCATCACGTCACTAGGGCATGAGTGCCACACGTTTACTACCGGTGAGTCCTTAATCAAAACTATGCGCCGAGAAAGTTTCGATTTTCTGGTGCTGGATTGGGAGCTTCCGGGCATTACCGGGCCTGAGATTATTAAGTGGGTACGTACCAACCAGAAGGAGCAGACCCCTATCTTGCTAGTGACCAATAGACGTGATGAGCGAGATGTGGTGCATGGGTTATCGGTAGGCGCTGACGATTTCATGTGCAAACCAGTACGCGTAGGCGAACTAATAGCCAGGGTCAAAGCACTTTTACGTCGAGCGCGCCCCTTGAGCAACTTGCAGAATTATCATTGGGGTAATTACCGTTTTATACCCGATAGCAATGTAATTGAATTTAATAGTCAATCCATTAGCCTAAAAAACAGGGAGTATGAATTAGCACTGTTCCTGTTCCAGAATCTGGGCCGGCTACTTTCCCGCCAGCATATACAAGAAAAAATCTGGGGCACGCAAATTACCGATGTAAACTCACGCTCACTGGATACGCATATATCTTCCATCCGTAACAAGTTGGGTTTACGTCCGGAAAATGGCTACCATCTAATTTCGGTATACGGTTTTGGCTACCGACTTGAAGCAATCTCCACAGAGAAAGCTGAGCTAAAATAAAGCCAACTTCTATCACAGAATAAAGGGTTGTAATGGCGCAGACGCTACTTAATTCATTAGGGTTTAACCAGGGCAAGCTGCTCCGCGCTTTACTTCCATTCATTACCAGCGCACCTTTACTCACTACTGCGGTACTCATCACTGCGATATTCGCCACTGCAACCACTTTTGCCAGCGATGAAAACACCTCTGCCATCCATACCGTGGTAGCCGGAGATACCTTATACAAATTAGCCCAGAAATATCTGGATGATGCCGGCAGATGGCGCGAGTTTCTGCGCGACAATGATGTCAAGAACCCGCTCCGTCTAGTTCCCGGTTCGGAAATACGCATTCCACAGCCTGCGCCCACGGTCACCGTGATTTTCGCACAGGGTGAAATTACACTAACCTCAGCCAGTAATAGCGCAGGGAAACCCGTGGAAGTCGGCGATAAGTTGGCAGAGGGTGCTGTAGTGAGTGTAGGTAACAACAGTTACCTGTCGTTACAGTTTGCCGATGGCTCTATCGTTCGCGTGCTCTCAGACTCGGTAATGCGCCTGCAAAAGGTGAGAGAGGTTTCCGCTAACAGCAAACCTAAAAAAGTCAGCCGCATCATGGCCCTGGAGCACGGCGACCTGGACATTTCGGTCACGCCACAAAAATCAGCGGGTTCACCTAAAAAAATCAAACCCAATACATTTGAAATCGTCACGCCTATGGCCGTGGCTGCTGTGCGCGGCACACGCTTTGACGTCTCCGTATCGGAACTGAATACCACCAGCGGCGTGACTCAGGGTAGTGTGGATATCCGGCAGAGTAAACCGGCAAAAATGCCCACAAAACACGTCGCTCTCGAAACCGGCACTGGCATCCTGGTCAACACAGATGGCAAGTTGGGGGCGGTACGCCAACTATTACCTGCCCCGGATTTATCTGCAATGTTCGATACGTTAAACGATGCCAACACCGACGTGTCCTGGCCGGAACTGGCTGGGGCAGCCACTTACCATGTACGCATCGCTGCAGATACAGACATGCACAAGGTAATCCAGAATATGGAGTCCAGCAGTTCCAGCCTCCGGCCCAGGTACCTGGCAGACGGCAAATATGTGCTGGGGGTCAGGGCGGTTGATAGCGATGGCATTATCGGCTATGAGGCCACCCATGCATTCAATATAAAAACGCAGCCTGCCTTCCCTTTGTATCTGCAACCTGCGGAGCAGCAAGCCGTAAGTAACACGGTGAACTTTGAATGTACGCCTGTCATGGGTGCCAGTGCCTATCATCTGCAAATTTCCAAAGACGAAAACTTCGCTTCAACCGTGGCGGATGCTGATCAACTGACAGCATGCAGTTACTCCATCAGCAACCTGGATAACGGTCATTATTTCTGGCGAGTTGCTTCGATCATGCAGTCGGCAGATCAAGGGCTGCTGCATGGCCCTTTCAGCCTGCCAGCCCAGTTTGAAGTAGTTGCTTCTGGCAGCACATCCACGCCGGACAACCCTGCCAGTGCTTACTGGATAACGAGATCAGGGCTGGCTTTCTCTACGCAGATCAGCCAGGATGAGGCCTTCACTTCCATTGTCAGCGAGCAGCTTGTGGACACACCGGAAATAGCGCTTGATAGCCTGCCTGCCGGAATATACTACCTGCGCCTTCAGCCCCAGGACACTGAAGGGCCGGTTGGGCCATTTTCTATGGCACGCAAGGTCGAAATCAAAGCCGTTGTTGATTCGATAGAGCGCACATGGGCAGATAAGCCCAAGTAACGATGTTCTCCTCCGTACGCACTTAGCCAAGGCCATACGCAAATACAAGACAATCGGGCTGGTTGAAGTAAAAAATCTATACAAATGAATGATACCAAACGCCCGGCCTTCAAATCGGCCATGCACTTCCTGCAAATAAAAACCCTGTGGGGGGTTATTTGCATTGCCATGCTTGGCGTGGTTGCCTTACTTTCGCCCCAGGATAGGCTGCTGCAGTTAAACCGGCTTACCCAGGACTTCCTCATCTCCACCCTCGACAGACCGTTACATGACGATATCATCATAGTAGCGATTGATGATGACAGCATTGCCGAGCTCGGGCGCTGGCCTTGGCGACGCACCCTGCATGCGGAACTGCTGGATAGAATTTCTGCCGACCACCCCAAGGCAATAGGTCTGGACGTGCTGTTCACCGAACGCGAGCAAACCTACCGACACGATGATGATTTGCTGGCTGCAGCCATCAAACGCGGTGCGCCGGTGGTACTGCCGGTGTTTGTGCAGAACCGGGGGATCGACAGCCGTATCGTTACCCCTCTGCCTGAAATTGCACAAAGCGCAGCGCGTATGGGTGTAGCGCATATAAAAGTGGATACTGACGGGGTGGTGCGCAGCGTTTACCTCTATGACCGGCTAGACGGCAAGTTGTGGGAGCAGTTCGGTGTAGCTTTGCTCGTTGCCGGTGGCCAAACGTTACCAGCGCTGCGCCAGCCGTTACTGAATACACGCAAGACCCTTGATGAAAAGCTTACCAAGACTGACGATTGGACGCATCAACATCCCATGCTGGTACCGTTTTCCGGAGGGGCAGGGTATTTCAAGCGCGTATCGTATGCAGACGTTTTGCATGGCAAGCTAGCGGCAGGCACTTTCAAAGACAAGTATGTCCTGGTTGGCGCCACAGCTTCCGGTATCGCAGACCAGTATGCTACACCGACATCGGGGTTGTCCTACCTGATGCCAGGGGTCGAGATACTGGCCAATATTACCGATGGCTTGTTGCACGACAAGACCATCAAGCCAGCCAGTAGCGGCCAGAACATCACCCTCAATCTGATATTCGTGAGTGTGGCCTTAGTCGGCTTCGTCGTGCTTAGCCCCTTCCTAGCCTTGACACTTACCTTTTTACTAGAGATTTTGCTGGTCGCGTGCAGTTACTTTGCCCTTGAAGTTAGTGGCATTCTGCTCGCCCCAGCCGCCGGCATTCTGGGCCTGGCCGTTATCTACCCGCTATGGAGCTGGCACCGGCTGAATACGGCAGCACGCTATCTAAGCGCAGAGTTTGCATCGTTTCAGCAGCATGACGGCCTATTGTCTGCATCCAGCACCCAGCCCCTGGTAAAAGACTTTCTCGACAGGCGTATCGCCGCGCTGGAAGGCGCAACCCGCCAGTTGCAGAGCCTGCATCGTTTTGTGAATGACAGCGTCGATAACCTGCCATATCCCACCTTGATTGCGAGTGTGGATGGTATCGTCCGCATTGCCAACCTGGCAGCGGCGCAGCACTTTAAGGTAGCAGCGCCAATTGCCCTGGTGACTCAGCCTATGCCGCAACTGATCGCCGATGTGATATCCAATGATCGCCAATTACCATTGCTGCCAGAAAACATGATCCTGCAAGGCATATTGCCGATAGAAGGAGAGGCCAGGGACAGCCAGGGACGTGACCTGATAGTAAAATGCGTGCCCATATTCAATGCCGATAACGCACACACCGGCTGGATATTGAACCTGGTAGATGTCAGCACCATGCGCCAGGCCGAGCGCGACCGGGAAGAGGCGTTCCGCTTTATAACCCATGACATACGCTCACCGCTGTCTTCCATTATTTCATTGCTGGAATTGCGCCGGCTGGATACCCAGCAAGATGAGCAAACCAATGAAAGCCTGATGCAGCGATTGGAAACTTATGCGGATAATGCACTCGCACTGGCAGATAATTTCGTCAATCTGGCGCGCGCCAAATCCGGTCAATACCAATTTGAGAACTTGAACCTGGGCGACCTGATATCTGAAACCATTGATGAAGCCTGGGTTCCGGCGCATACCCGCAGCGTTGATATCCATTTGGCAGCAGGCGAGCAGCAGGCCTACTCCATGGTAGACCGCCATATGTTCAAACGTGCGCTCACCAACCTGGTTAGCAATGCCATAAAGTTCAGCCCTGAGCACTCGCTGATAACCTGCACTATCAGCAACAAAGGCCAGCAATGGGATATTGCCATCTCAGACCAGGGTGCAGGCATCGCGCAGGATAAGCAGGCCACTTTATTCCAGCCATTCAATCGGCTTCATGCCAGCAGCCATCCGAAAATCAAAGGGACCGGCCTCGGCCTGGCTTTTGTTTACTCCGTGATCAAACGTCACGGCGGTAGTGTTTTTGTGGAAAGTGAACTCGACAAAGGCAGCACGTTTCACTTGTTAATCCCCATGGCGGCCAGCCCTATAGTGGATGAGTAAGGCAACTGTCGCCTTTAAATACCAGGCACCCATTCCGCAACAAAAGTATCCCGGAATTCCCTGAGCCACTCCAGCCTGGCATTGCCCATTCTCCGTCCCGCCTCAGTCTGCATGGTTGCAGGCAGCGTAGCCAGCTTGACTTCGATATGATCGAGCGCATAGCTTTTGTCATCCAAGCTGCGGTTGAGTGCCAATGGATCAGTTGGATGCGCCAATGCACTACCCATGCGGCCAGCCGTGTAATACAGCCTTGCCAGCCCTATCGCACCGAGTGCATCCAGGCGGTCGGCATCCTGCACGATTCTAGCCTCCAGTGTTTGCGGTGGGATGGCGGCAGAGAAGCTGTGGGTTTCGATAGCATGGGTAAGGGCGGCTAATTTGTCTGCGGGAAAACCCAGCTGGCTTAAGCGCTCAACAGCCAAAGCGGCAGCTTGGCGTGAGGCCATGTGCCGTTGTGGATGGTTCTTGGGTAAGTTCACCAGGTCATGCAGATAGCAAGCTGCCAGCACCACCAGGCTATCGGCGTCGGGATAATCCTCCAGCAACTTGTGTGCATTCTGCCAGACCCGGTGCAGGTGATTGAGGTCATGTGCACCGTCGTCCTCTGTTTCCGCGGTAGCAATAGAGATTAAGCGTGGTTGCCAGTAGCTGATGATATCCATAAATACTTTTCAAATTGGCTTACAAATTGGGGGTGGGGCAGGCCATGAATCAGGGCACAGTAAATGCCAGTTCACGCTGTTCAGGATTTGCCGTGAAGCTTAATGCATCGGGTCGGGACAGGCCGCTCACACGCACCCCCAACAACCGTAGTCGCTGATCCAAAGGCACGCGTTTCAAGCACTCTCCGGCGGCACGGCGTATGACAGCAGCATCCTGCGTGTAAATATCCAAGGTGAGATCGCGCGTGACGGTACGGAAATCCTTGTACTTGAGCTTGATGCCGATAGTCCGCCCCACATAGCCTTTACGTTTCAAGTCTTCGGCCACACGCAGACACAGCGCCGTGAATGCATTTGAAAGCGTGGCTTTATCAAGCCTGGCATCCAGATCGCGCTCGAACGTGGTTTCGCGGCTGACGGATTTGGTTTCAGAGCGGGTCACGACCGCCCGTGCATCCTGCCCATGCGAGGCCGCAATGAGCCAGCTGGCATAGCTGAGCCCGAAACTCTCCTGCAACAGATCCGGCGCAGCCTGTGCTAACTCACCGATGGTGAATATGCCTAGCGCCGCCAGCTTTTGTGCGGCTTTGGGGCCTATGCCATTTACCTTACTGGCCTTCAGCGGCCAGATGCGTTGAGGGATATCGGCATCAGCCAGGATGGTGATGCCATTCGGCTTATCGAGCTCGGAACATATCTTGGCCAGTAATTTGTTGCTGGCAATACCGACGGAACAGGTCAGCCCGGTGGCCTCGTGTACGGCCTGCTTGATGCGCAAAGCCAGCGCATGGGTTTCTTCCGGAACATCCGTCAGGTCGATGTAAATCTCATCAATGCCGCGGTCTTCTATGTGGGGAACTATGCTGGCGACGGTCTGCTTGAAAAGGCGCGAATAGTGTCGGTAACTATCAAAGTTGGCCGGTAACAGGATGGCGTCTGGCGCCAGTTTGGCCGCCTTCATCATCCCCATGGCTGAAAAAACACCCAGGGCGCGAGCTTCATAGGTCGAGGTGGTCACCACCCCACGCCCGGTATAATCCCGCAACCTGGCAAACCTATGGCTGCCGTCAGCATGCGTTTTTGGTGCTTGGTGGGAGCTACCGCCGACTACGACTGGTAGCCCGCGTAGCTCTGGATAGCGCAGCAACTCCACGCCTGCAAAAAACATGTCCATATCCAGATGGGCGATACGTCTGCTTGCTTGCACGGCATTTACACCAACAGTAAGGTTTCCAGGAAACTAAAATTAAAACACTTTAAATCCATCGTTAACCTGGCGTTAGCGTAGTTCCACCTTCGGCAACACTGTAGCCGCCAGTTTGGCGTTGGCCTTGAGCAAGGCCACTTCATCGCTGAGTATATTGGCCGCTTCGTTCAGCAATATATCCTTGGCATTTTTCCTGGCGCTTTCCATGGCCAGATCGGCGTCGAGATTGCGTTCGTTGGATTGCAAACCATCGTCTTGCACGGAAGCGCTTTTACCGTCCTTTTCACGTGACTTTACACGAGCTTCCTGCACCTCTCGCTCTTTGCGTCGCTCGGCCTCATTGAGTGAAATCAGGTTTTTCTTGCGTTGTGTATTGAACTCGACAATGTCTTCACGCAGATACTGGAAGTCCTTGTCTTTATTCATACGCACATCATGGCTCACTATCAGCATAGGCACGATGGTTGTCAGATCACCCGCCGGTGCATAGTCAGCCGCCTTGATCTGCGTCCATGGTAGAGCATTGTCATAGCTGGACTCACCAAAATCCTCAACATTGGTCATAGTCGGCAAGGTGATATCCGGAGTGACGCCGCGTAGCTGGGTAGTGCCGCCATTGATACGGAAAAACTGCGCCACTGTCATTTTCAACTCACCGAACTTGGGCTTTTCATTTTTCACCAGCTGATCCAGATCTACCACAGACTGCACGGTACCCTTGCCAAAGCTGGGCTCACCTATCACTACACCTCTGCCGTAATCCTGGATTGCTGCAGCAAAAATTTCGGAAGCCGATGCGGATGAGCGGTTAATCAGCACGCCCATAGGTCCATTCCAGGCCAAACCAGCATTGGCGTCACTCTCCACCGACACTTTGCCTTTAGAGTCACGCTGCTGCACTACCGGGCCTTTATCGATGAACAAGCCGGTCAACTCGATGGCTTCATCCAGTGAGCCGCCACCATTGTTGCGCAAATCCACCAGCACGCTATCTACTTTGTCCTTTTTCAGGTCTTCCAGTAGCCGTGATACATCGCGGGTAGCGCTTTTATAATCCTTGTCGCCTTTTTGACGTGCACCAAAATCCTGGTAGAAAACTGGCAACGCAATCACACCGATACGACGTGTTGTGGTGCCATCTTTTACTTCAATAATGGATTTTTTAGCCGCCTGCTTTTCCAGGCTGATTTTTTTGCGGATCAAGGGGATCAGCTTGTGCTTGCCGTCCGGACCGGCTTCTGCAGGCAATACATCGAGCAGAACTACAGAATCCTCTGCCCCACGTATCAAGGCAACCGTGTCATCAATGCGCCAGCCCATCACTTCGGTTGGCGTGCTGCCTTCCCCTTGCCCAACCCCCACGATACGGTCACCCACCTTGAGCTTGCCTGACAAGGCTGCGGGGCCGCCAGTCACCAGCTCGCGGATGGTGGTGTATTCATCCTTGTCCTGCAGCACGGCACCTATACCGACCAGCGACAGCTTCATTGAAATATCAAAGTCTTCTGAAGCACGCGTACCGAAATAATTGGTGTGCGGGTCGATAGCCATGGCATAGGCGTTCATGAAGTTCTGGAACACATCGTCACTCTTGACCCTGGAAATGCTGTTCAGCGAGTTGTCGTAGCGCTTAGACAAAGTATCGACAATGCTCTTGTCATCTTTGCCGGCAAGCTTGAGGCGCAGCCAGTCATTCTTTACACGCTTACGCCACAAATCGTTCATCTCTTCATCTGACTTAGCCCAGGGGGCTTTCTCACGGGTGTACTGATAACTTTCTTTCTTGTCGAAATCAAAGCCCTTTTTGAGCAATGAACGTGCATAGGAAATGCGCTCCACTGCGCGCTGCTGGTATAAATTGAAGATAGCAAAAGGAACGCTCAAATCCTCGGTGAGGATGGCATCGTCCAGCTTGGTGCGCGCACTGGCAAACTGATCAACATCAGATTGCAGGAAAAATATTTTTTCACCGTCCAGTGACTTCAGATAGTTATCGAAGATTTTCGAAGAAGTCATATCATCCAGCGGCACCCGACGATAGTGATAACGCGTCAGCACTTCTGCGGAGAGATGAGCCGCCTGGGTTTGTTGTTGCACCGGTTTTAGCTGTGCCGCTGCCAGCGCAGTATTAAGTGGGACTGCTTGCGCTGCCGTAACAAAGGCGAGCAGTAGTGCCCATAACAGTTTAATTTTCATTCACATTTCCCGAAATCATCTAAGGTTTTGGTGCTGGTTTAGTGCTTGGCTATGCGCCATGGTTAATCTAAAGCGACACGTTGAATAAGTGCATATATACGACCTGCCCATGAAAAAACAGTTCGGTTTATCATTCAAACGCCTATGCTGCAGTTTACTTTAAGCGATATTAAATTAATCAATATTTAAAACAATATCTAAAGCCGGTATATCTGTAGATGAGCACTACAGATGGGCACTACAGATGGACACTACAAGGGCTTAATCCAGATTACAGGGTAGAATACGCGGGTTAGTGCAGTGAATAAGGCAGTAAGCTTGGGCAACCTCGCCGATGAGCCGTCATTGACCTAGTGTGACTCTGCCGATATAGATTGGGCGCACTAACACCCTCCCAGCTTGCTGAAAGTTAGCCATTTGATATCGGCCAACTCGCCTGATGCGTCGGATATTAATATTCAAAATGTCACAATTACTTAATATAAATAGTCCATTAGGACTACTTCCAGCGCCCGTTCCGATAATAACCCTGTCATAGCTGTGCCTTAGCATGCGATCTACAGTGAAGCATGTCCTCCACGGATCTATTCGCCACTGTCCATCGTTAACTTTTACCAAGCTCAAAAGGGATTAAAAATGACTATCAGAAAACTATCGCTGGCCGTGGCGTTGGCATGTGCCAGCCAAGCTCACGCTGCTAATACCAATTTCGATGTATTTACACCACTGGCCGGCTCTGCTGGCATCACTGCCACTCCAGCAACTCCCATCACACTATCCAGCCCCAACTTCAGCCAGGTGACTATTGCTGACCGGGCAACCCAGAACAACCAGACTCCCGGCTCCAACTCCGGCAGCTGGGACATGATCACAGCCAATGAAACGGGCGCCAATGCCGGCCGCTACCTGTTTATGCCATTCGAAACCGCCACAGGTGGTGTACAACGCATAGATTTGCACGACTCAAATTACAACACCCGTGCTGTCACCATTGTTGCGCCCGGCACTCAAGGCTTCGTTGCTGGTGATGCATCTCGCTGGACACCATGGGGTGGCTACCTGACTGGTGAAGAGTCCTGGGGCGCTGGCAGCAGCAAAGGCCGTCTGTTTGAAGTCACCAACCCAACCACAGCCACTGCTAACGGCGGCAACTTTGTACAGCGTAGCGTGGTGCCTCATGTATCCCACGAAGGTTTGGCTTTTGACAATGCAAAGAGCCTGTATTTCGTCGATGAGTTAAACGGCGGCAGTATTTACAAGTACGTATCAGCCAACCCGAATGCAGTGAATGGTAATGACTACTTTGCAGCAGGCCAGACATTTACCCTTAGAGTTGGCGCTGGTGGCCAATTTGAGGGCAATAATGGTCCGGCAATCACTGGTGGCTCTTCATGGGTAGCGATTACTGACGTAAATGGCGGCGCTATTGCAGGCGTATCCAGCGTATTGCTAGACGGCAGCATTGATGGTCGCGCCACTGCTGACCACGCCAGCATTCTGGGCACCGGTTACAACCGCCCGGAAGATCTTGAAATCCAGACGCTCAGTAATGGCAATCAGGCTATGTATTTCGCTACGACTGATTCGGATAACAATGGCAACTCCTCTGATGGTCGTGGTCGCGTTTACACGCTCAACCTGACCACTGGTGATGTTTCCCTGTTCGCAGACAGCAACACTATCGATCTTGCTACAGGCCTTGCTGTTGGTAGTGGCTGGAAAAATCCGGACAACCTCGCGATTGATGCTGAAGGCAATATCTACATCATCGAAGACCGCAATGGCAGTGAAGATGACGACATCTGGTTCGCCAAAGACATCAATAAGGATGGCGATTTACTGGATGCCGGTGAAGGTGTTGGTCGCTGGGCCTCTAATGGCACTCCAGGCTCCGAGTTCACAGGCTTGTACTTCGACAAGTTCAACCCTAACGTGGCTTACGTCAATATCCAGCACCCGGCTGACGGCATAGATCGGACCATGCAAATAACCGCAGTGCCAGAGCCAGAAACTTACGCCATGCTGCTGGCTGGTTTAGGTTTGATAGGTGCTGCAGCACGTCGTCGCAACAAGTAACAACAAGGCCGATCATCTGATCGGATCCCTGTAAAAAAGCCCGCCACCCGGCGGGCTTTTCTTTTATGATTATCGCCAGGTTCGCCAGTTTGCTTACCAATACCAAAGGCTGACACTTTTATCATTATGTCCCGCATCTATGGCTTCCCGCCTGTAGAAAACCAGGCTGCAAAAATCCTGATCCTGGGCAGTATGCCGGGCAAAGCCTCGCTACACGCCAGCCAGTATTATGCCCATCCGCAAAATGCCTTCTGGAAAATCATGGGTGAGCTAACCGGGGCGCTACCCGTGTTACCTTATGAACAGCGACTGAAACTCCTGCAAACTGCAGGCGTTGCACTCTGGGACGTTGTAGCCTCGTGTATCCGGCCTAGCAGCCTGGATGCACATATTGAGGAAACCTCTATTATCGCCAATGATTTTTCATCATTCATTTTGCAGCACCCCGATATCACCCATGTGTTTTTCAATGGCAGCAAAGCCGAACAATGCTTCAAAAAATTTGTCTCATTTTCAGGCAATCTTGGCACTTTGCAGTTACAGCGGCTACCTTCGACCAGCCCGGCCAATGCTGGCATGAGCTACCCGAATAAACTTGATATCTGGCGGGCTGCATTGCAAACACTGCTGTTGCCTGAATAAGCGTAGCTAGTAGCTCAGGGTAATGACGTGCGATTTGTCCTACATAAAAGTCAGTGACTACCCTATCTGTAAACATGATTAAAACGCTTATGCTGATACTTCATTAGTTATCTTTAATAGTCTTTCACTACCACAGGAGATTAATCATGAAATTTTTACTTAAAGCTTTTGTTGTTACTTATGTCGTCAAGAAAATTGCCAGATCCTATCTGCATAAAAACGCAAACAGTGTGGCTTAAAGATCAACAGCGATAACCGGGTGCTTCATTCTGGTTGTCGCTGTTTTGTTATGATGCCGGCTGTTTGTAACGTGCAGTATTTTGTAAGCCAATATCGCTGACAACATACTCGTTCGTATAATCCAAGTTAGCAAGTTATAATCTCAACCCCACAAATCAACAACTTATTCAAACGAATAATCTCTCTTAATTAAAGACACCATGGCAGAAAACAATCAATCTTTGCAATTTGAAATAGCTGAGCTAATGGTGCAGGCCTTGAATCTGGACACGGTAGCGACTGAAATTGATCCGGATGCGCCGCTCTACGGTAGCGGGTTGGGTTTGGATTCCATCGATATTCTTGAGATTGCTCTGGTTGTTTCCAAGCGCTACGGCTTGCAACTAAAGGCTGACAGCGAAGACAACCATCGTATTTTCAGTTCGTTAAGTAACCTGGCAGACTACGTTGCCACCCACAAAACAAAGTGATGTGTTCATAGGCAATATCGTTAAGCCATGATGATCGCACGCGGGGTTTGCATAGCGCTGATAATTTTGACTTATGCGATATTGGTGCATCACGTCAACGCATCCGGTCAGGCCAGTGTGCTTGGTGCAATACTGGCATTGGCGCCGGTCTTGCTGCTGGCAATTACCCTGGCTGGCAATGCCCCATCCCGCCTTGCCGGTGCAAGCCTGCTATTAGTTAGTGCCGTGCTTTCGTGGCTGGCCTGGCCTGCTATCAAACAACATACCGGCTTGATATTCTGGATGCAGGATATCGGCCTGATGCTGGCTTTAATGATCACCTTCGGCCGCACCTTGCGAACTGGGCGCAAACCCTTGTGCGTACATTTTGCCGAGATGATCAATGGCGGTGCATTACCGCCAGAGCATGAGCGTTACGCCCGCCGTGTAACCGTGGCATGGGTCATATTCTTTGCGCTGATGATGCTGACCTCAACCTTGCTGTTTTTTCTGGCACCGCTGGCCACTTGGTCCATTTTTGTGAACTTCTTTACCTTACCGTTAGTGGCGCTCATGTTCGTGCTCGAATTCATGGTGCGTCGACGCGTACTGGCGGCCTTGCCCAGCGGGCATATTCTTGACGCCGTGCGGGCTTACCTGCGCAACTCTGCACGTGCGCATTAACTCCTTAAACTTCAGCCATTCATGCCCACCCTGCCGTTAGTCACCCACACTTCGCTTGATGCTATCGTTGCATGGCGCAACGGCAGTGCCATTAGCGTTGCTACATTCCTATCCGATGCTGAGTATGTAGCGAGCTTGCTACCGCCGGGCAGGCATGTGCTTAATATATGTCGTGACCGCTATCATTTTACCGTTGGCCTGGCGGCGGCCATTATCAGCCACAAAGTTAGCCTGCTTCCGCCTACCCATACGCCAGAAATGGTGCAGCAGCTGCAGGCATTTTCTGCCGATGTGTTTTGCCTGCATGACCATGACACCTGCACCATTGCCTTACCGCAGGTGCGCTACCCTGCCATGCCTGAGCAACACACTGTAACAACGGCCATCCCGCACATTGATATTAAGCAGTTGATAGCCATCGTATTTACCTCAGGCTCGACTGGGGTGCCTATCCCCCACGAAAAACACTGGGGATCCCTGGTGCAGAACGTACAGGCCCAGGCAGAGCGCATTGGAATGTCAGCAAGCACTAACTATAGCATTATCGGCACCATTCCGCCCCAGCATATGTATGGGTTTGAATCCACGGTGCTGCTGCCGCTGCAAAGCGGCAATGCCTTGAGCAGCGCACACCCGTTTTACCCTGCCGACATTTGTAGCGCCATGGCGGCCATACCGTCACCGCGCATTCTGGTCTCCACGCCTTTGCACTTACGTTTGCTGGCAGAAGCAGAGCTTGAAATACCGCAACCGAGCCTGGTGTTATCCGCCACTGCCGCGCTGTCTACAGCGCTGGCACACAAAGTGGAAGCCAGCTTTAACGCACCCCTACTGGAAATATACGGCAGTACCGAAACCGGGCAGATCGCAACACGCCGCACCACTCAGACAGATGAGTGGCAGCTTTTTTCCGGTGTGCAGCTGGTACAACGTGCAGAGGCTACTTGGGCACAAGGGGGGCATCTGGAGCAGTTAACGCCACTCAATGACATCATCACGCCCACCACTGCCACTCATTTCCAGTTGCATGGCCGCTCGCAGGACTTGATCAATATCGCCGGCAAACGCAGCTCACTGGCTAACCTGAATCATCACCTGAACAGCATCGCAGGCGTCTTGGATGGCGTCTTTTTCATGCCTGATGAGCTTACACATGACCATGTGACGCGCCTGAGCGCTTGCGTGGTGGCTCCTGGCCTGACCGCTGCTACCTTGCTGACAGAACTACGTAAACGGATAGACCCGGTGTTCCTGCCCAGGCCTTTGTTGTTTGTAGCTGCCCTACCGCGCAACAGCACTGGAAAACTGCCGCGTGAGGCGCTACAGAAGCTGATTGCCGAGCAAGTCAGCCAGCCATGCCACACCGCAGACGCACTGAAAACCACCGCATGAAACAGCAAACACCGTTAAATATTCCTGCTGACCATCCCGCCTTTGCCGGGCACTTTCCCGGCATGCCTATTGTGCCGGGCGTGGTACTGCTGGATGCCGCACTGCATGCCATTAGCAGTGCCACCGGGCAGGCTACCACAGCCTGGCAGATCAGCTCGGTCAAGTTCCTGAGCCCGTTAGGGCCAGACCAGACCGTGGTGATAGAACACGAACAACTTGCCAATGGCAGCATCAAATTCGATGTGCTGGACGGCAGCCGAAATATCATGACCGGCAGCCTGGCTCCGGCGGCCAAAAACCCATGAGCGATCCTATGGTCATGACTGAACCTACTACAGAAAGCGCCTATACCAAATCAGCGTCCTGGCTTAAGACCCAGGAACGGAGCAATATGCACATGCTGCGTATCATGAGCTGGATATCGCTACGCCTGGGGCGCAAAGTTGCACGCTCGGTGCTGCACTTGATCGCCCTCTACTTTGTGCTGTTTGCCCCCGCCAGCCGCCGTGCCTCGCTGGGTTACCTGCCGCGCGCGTTAGGGCGGCCTGCCACTTGGATAGACCTGTACCGGCATTTCTTCTGTTTTGCTTCCACCATCCATGACCGCATCTACCTGATTAACCGCCGCTATGACCTGTTTGATATCGACATCCAGGGCAAGCAACACATCCATCCGCTGATAGACGCAGGCGAAGGCGTATTGCTGATGGGTGCCCATCTCGGCAGCTTTGAGGTGATGCGCGCCATCGGGCGCCAGCTGCCGGGCCTGCGCGTGGCCATGGTGATGCATGCGGACAACGCGCAGAAAATCAACACCATGCTGGCCGCCATTAACCCGGAAGCCTCTATGGACGTGATTCCGCTGGGACATATCGACTCCATGCTGCAAGTACAGGAACGGCTGGAAGATGGCATGCTGGTCGGTATGCTGTCTGACCGTACGCTGGGCAATGAGCCCATGGCACGGGTTAATCTACTGGGCGCTACCGCCGCCCTGCCGACCGGGCCATTCCGCATGGCGGCATTGCTACGCCGCCCGGTGGTATTCATGGTCGGGCTATATATGGGTGGCAACCGCTATCAGGTACATTTTGAGACACTGGCTGATTTTTCGGTTACCCCCAGGGGCAAGCGCGAACAGGCGGTGCAAATGGCTGTCGCACGCTATACCGAGTTGCTTAACCATTACACCCGGCTAGCCCCCTACAACTGGTTTAATTTTTTCGATTACTGGCAATCGGTGCCTGCATCACTTAACCAAAAGGAACCGATCACATGAGCACTAGCATCATGAGGGCCAACATGCCTGCCATACGGCTCATCTCCACCAGCCTATTCATGCTGCTGATATCGCTCTGCAGCCATGCAGGCAATAGCTGGGATATCGATCAGCTGATGCAGTCGTTAGCCAACCGACCAGCCGGCCATGCCAGCTTTGTCGAAAAGAAATTTATCGCCATGCTGGATAAACCGGTGGAATCTTCTGGCGAGCTGTTTTACACCGCCCCAGATCGTCTGGAAAAACGCACCCTCAAGCCCAAGCCTGAAAGCATGGTGCTGGACAAAGGTACGTTGACCATCGAGCAACGTGGGCGTAAGCACGTACTATCACTACAAACCTACCCCGAAGTTGCTGCCTTCATAGAGAGCATACGCGGTACGCTGGCCGGTGATCGCAAAACACTGGAAAACACCTACCAGCTCAGCATGGAAGGCGACGAACAGGCATGGAGCCTGACCCTGCTGCCCATTGCCGACAAGATGAAGCAGATTGTGGCCCGCATCACAATCGTCGGCTCCGGTAACGCGTTGCGCACCATAGACATCAAACAGGCCGATGGCGATAGCTCGCTCATGACCATTACGCCACTGCCATAAAACCAGCCTGCCCGTGAACCCGACCTCCCTCCAGCGCAGTCGTACCGCCATCGCCATCTGGCTGCTGATGATCGCGGCCAGCCTGCTCATCATTGCGCGCAGCCATTTCACTGCCGACTTGTCGGCTTTCCTGCCCAGCACCCCCACCGCAGAACAGCAGTTGCTGATGGATCAGCTCAAGGATGGCCTGGCGTCGCGGCTGATCCTGGTCGGCATAGAGGGCGCAGACCAGGACACACGGGCAGCCATTTCGCGAAAAATGGCGCATGCGCTGCGCGGCGACCCGGCATTCGTCAGCGTCAATAATGGCGAGCCCGTCACCACCGAACGCGACCGCAACTACTTGTTCAATAATCGTTACCTGCTTAGCCCGACCGTCACGCCAGAACGTTTCAGCATTAAAGGGCTGCATAGCGCCATCAGCGACAGCATAGACCAGCTGGCATCGCCGGCCGGCCTGCTATTCAAGTCGCTGCTGCCGCACGACGCCACCAGTGAGATGTTGCAACTGCTGGACCAGATGGACACTGGCAACCGTCCGCAACTGATAGAGGGTGCCTGGGCTGCGCGCGATGGCAACACCGCATTGCTGTTGCTGCAAACGCGTGCGCTTGGCTCGGATACCGATGCGCAGAAACAAGCCATGCAGGCAATACAGACGCAGTTTGAACATGCCACACAGCACCTGCTGAGCAAACCCAGCGCTGTACTGTATATGACAGGCCCCGGCGTATTTTCGGTTGTCGCACGCGACACCATCAAGCATCAGGTCAGGGTAATTTTTATCGTCAGCACGGTGCTCATTGCCATGCTGCTACTGGCGGTGTACCGCTCACTCTCAGCCTTGCTGTTGGGCTTTTTACCCGTCGCCACCGGCATCCTCGCGGGAATCGCCGCGGTCAGCCTGGGTTTTGGTGTGGTGCACGGCATCACGCTGGGCTTTGGCACTGCGCTGATCGGGGAGGCGGTGGATTACTCCATCTACCTGTTCATGCAGTCCGACCATGCGACCGACGGCAACAACGAACACAACCGCAAAACCTGGGTAGCCCGCGTGTGGCCGACGGTGAGGCTGGGCGTGCTGACCTCGGTGTTCGGCTTTGCCTCGCTGCTGCTGTCCGGCTTTCCCGGTCTGGCACAGCTCGGCCTGTACTCGATTGCAGGCTTGATCGCCGCCGCCGCCATGACACGCTATGTATTGCCCTACCTGTTACCCAAAAACTTCCAGATCCGCGACGTCACGGGTGCCGGCGTATCGTTAGCCCGCTACGCCCGACTGGCACCACGTTTGCGCTGGCCAGCCATCGCACTGCTATTGGCTTCCTGCGTAGTGGTATATCAGCATCACGATCACTTATGGAATGCCGAGCTCGCCGCACTCAGCCCGGTATCCGCGGCAGACCAGGCGCTGGATGCCAGGCTGCGTGCCGGCATGGGTGCACCCGACGTGCGCTATATGGTGGTGGTTTCAGGCAATAGCCAGGAATCCGTGCTGGTCGCCACCGAGAAAATCTCAGCAGCCCTGCAGCCGCTAGTCGACAAGGGTGTACTTGCCAGCTACGACAGTGCCAGCCGTTACTTGCCCAGCCTGGCAGCCCAACAGGCGCGCCAAGCAAGCCTGCCAGCAGCCACTGCCCTGAGACCCAATCTGGAGGCGGCTGTTAAGGGCTTGCCTATTCGCCCGCAAGTGTTCGCACCTTTCTTGCAAGATGTAGAAACAGCACGCACTAGGCCACTGCTTGAGCGTCGCGACCTTGATAACACTTCTATGGCAATGGCAGTGGATGCCATGTTGCTGCAGCAGGACCAACGCTGGAGCGCACTAATACCCCTGACTGCGCCTCAGCATAGCGACCAAGAGCAGGGCGGTATAGACGCCACCCAAGTGCGTGCAACACTGGATCAGGCGCAAGTGCCCAACGCCGTGTTCGTGGATATGAAAAGCGAATCCGACCACCTTTACAGCGCTTACCTGCACGAAGCCATCATGCTGTCGATGGCCGGTGTGCTGGCCATTATCGTACTGCTGCTGTTCGTGCTGCGCTCACCCACCCGCGTGATGGCGGTCATCGCTCCGATGGCCGCCGCCGTGCTCACCGTAACCGCCGGCTTGGCTCTATGTGGTCAACAGCTCATCATCCTGCATCTGATCGGCCTGTTACTTATTGTGGCAATAGGCTCCAATTACGCCCTGTTTTTTAACCAGCCCGGTGACGATCAGCTAGCTGGCAGCCACTCGCCAGCCATTGCGCCGCGCACTTATGCCTCGCTGCTGTTGGCGAATGTGGCAACGGTGCTGGGTTTCGGCCTGCTGGCATTCTCCAGCGTGCCGGTGTTGCAAGCCATGGGTGTCACCGTGGCGCCCGGCGTGATACTGGCGCTGATCTTTTCTGCAGTATTTGCGCCCGCCGCGCAGAATCCAGTTACGCCGAGTCAGGCCTGATGCGTTACCTCAGTGAACCAGCAACCCCAGGCCTGCATGCCGAGACCCTGGTGATCTGGCTGCCGGGCGCCTACCACCAGCCCGACGCATTCATCACTGAGGGCTTTATCAGCGCAGTGCGCGAACGCGGTTTGAATATCGACCTGATACTGGCTGAGCTGGCGTTTGAACATATTGCAGACCAGCGTGCCCTGGCCGATATCCACAACAGCCTGATACAACCCTCCATCACGGCTGGCTACCAGCATATCTGGCTGGCTGGTATTTCCATAGGCGGCTACGTGGCTATGGCCTGTGCCCACCGTTACCCTAGGGTGCTGAAAGGGTTGCTGCTACTGGCGCCTTACCCCGGCAACCGCATCACCACCGGCGAAATCACCCAGGCAGGCAGCGTAGCGGCATGGCTACCAGAAACCATCGCAGCGGAGGATACAGAACGTAGCAACTGGTTATGGCTGAAGACCCAGGCTGACACTATGCAAGTACATCTGGGCTATGGCGAAGATGACCGCTTTGCGTCAGGCCACGCACTAATGGCGCAGGCCTTGCCTGCAGCTAATGTCGATCACATTCCCGGTGGCCACGACTGGCCGGTGTGGTTAAAGTTATGGCACAATTTTCTGGATAAACAATTTGGCAACGAGAGCCATGCCTGATAACCAGCAAGCGCCCTGGCGCACTCCATTACTGATCAAGCTTTCCGTGCTGCTGCATGGACTGGCGCTGTTGGCCGTGGCTATTGAGCCGGACTTGTGGAAAGTCGCGCTAGCGGTCATTATCGCCAATCATCTGGTAATTTCTTTTGCAGGCCTGTGGCCACGCAGCAACTGGCTAGGCCCGAACTGGACACGATTGCCAGCAGCGGCTACCCGCCGTAACGAAATCGCGCTGACCATAGACGACGGCCCCGACCCCGAAGTGACGCCGCAGGTGCTGGATATACTCGATCACTTTCAGGCCAAGGCCACTTTCTTCTGCATCGGCAACAAAGCCCAACGCCATACTGAGCTATGCCGCGAAATTGTGCGGCGCGGCCATGCCGTGGAGAACCATAGCCAACAACATCGGCACAATTTCTCACTGCTCGGTTTACGCGGCTATACCCGCGAAATCCAGGCGGCACAGGAAACCCTGACGACCATTACTGGTGTGCGCCCGCAATTTTTCCGGGCCCCGGCCGGGTTACGCAATCCCTTCCTTGATCCGGTATTGAAGCGACTTGGCCTGCGCCTGGCCAGTTGGTCGGTACGCGGTTTTGATACCCAGGTCAAAGATGCGGACAAGGTCAGAAACAAGCTACTGGCGGGCCTGCAACCCGGTGCAATATTATTGCTGCATGATGGCAACGCCGCACGCACCAGCGCCAATCTTCCCGTCATCCTGGCAGTACTGCCAGAGCTACTGCAAGCTGCGCAGGTCGCAAAGCTCCGCCCGGTCACGTTACAACAGGCAGCCTCATGAAAATGACACGCCCTTTCATACACAATCTGGTTGAGCGTCCGGCTATACTGCATGGCGCCCGAGCGCATGTGCCAGCCCGATTGATTACCTTGCATAAAAAACCTGGAAACCTTCTTTGAAACCGCTATTACTCTCACATTTCACCGCCACCAGTTGCATCGGGCGCGGCTTGCAGCAAACACTGGATGCATTGCGCCAGCAGCGGCACACGCTCAAGCCCTGTGACTTCGAAACAGTCGATCTGCCAACCTACATCGGCGAGGTAGCAGGGGTAGATGCGGTGAAGATGAGCAGCGGTATGGAAGATTACGACTGCCGCAATAACCGTCTGGCACAGCTGGGGCTGGAGCAGGATGGCTTTGCGGATGCCGTCAACCAGGTTGCAGAGCTTTATGGACGCGACCGTATCGGTGTGTTCCTGGGCACCAGCACCTCGGGCATACTTGAAACCGAATTGGCCTTCCGCCACCGCGACGCAGTTACTGGCGAATTACCCGCCGATTTTGTTTACGACAAGACGCAGAATACGTATTCGGTAGCCGACTTTACGCGCCGCTATTTCCAGCTAACCGGCCCTTCCGTAGTGGTGTCATCGGCATGCTCATCCAGCGCCAAGGTGTTTGCCAGTGCGCGGCGCATGATAGAAGCCGGGCTGATAGACGCGGCCATCGTCGGCGGTGTCGATACCCTGTGCCTGACCACGCTGTATGGTTTCAACTCGCTGGGCCTGCTTTCTACCCAGGCTTGCCGCCCTTGCGACAGCGAGCGCGACGGTATTTCCATCGGCGAGGCGGCCACCTTTGCCTTGCTCCAACGGCCAACAGACAGCCATCAAGCCGGGCAGGTATGGTTGCTGGGCATAGGTGAATCCAGTGATGCCTACCATATGTCTTCGCCGCATCCTGAAGGGCTGGGCGCGCGCATTGCCATGCAGCAGGCGCTACAAAGCGCCGGCCTGAGTGCAACCGATATCGATTACATTAACCTGCATGGCACCTCCACACCAAGCAACGACACGGCGGAAGCCAAAGCGGTGCATGCCGTGTTCGGCTCGGGCACGCCATGCAGCTCCAGCAAGGGTGCAACCGGGCATACGCTGGGTGCAGCGGGTGGCTTAGAGGCCGTGATTTGTGCGCTGGCGCTACAACACGGCTTTATCCCCGGCGGGCTCAATACGCGCAATGTAGACCCAACGTTACAGCTGAATTACCAACTGGAAAATAGCGACCAGGCACTGGCACACGTGATGAGCAACTCCTTCGGCTTTGGCGGCACCAATTGCAGCCTGGTTTTCGGCCTAAGTCCATCGGGGCAGGATCAGACCAAAAGGCCAGCAGCATGACCACACAGCTCACCGCTTATATCGAAGGCATAGGCCTGCTTGGCCCCGGGCTTAGCGACTGGCAAAACGGCCGCACCATATTGCCCGGGCAACAGGCCTATCTGCCAGCTAAAACGCTGATACCCGTTCCCGAGTTATTGCCTGCCGCCGAGCGCCGACGCGCCAGCGATATCGTCAAGCTAACACTGGCCACCTCGCTCGAAGCCTTGGGCACCGCCGGCCAGCAAGATGGCAACCTGCCCAGCGTGTTTTCGTTCTCCAACGGTGATGGCGTCAACTGCCACACGATCTGCGAGATGCTGGCCTCCGATGACAGACAACTCTCGCCCACACGTTTCCATAACTCGGTGCACAACGCAGCAGCCGGTTACTGGAGCATCGCCACCGGCAATATGGCGACTTCGTCAGTGCTATGCGCCTTTGACGCAAGCTTTGGTGCAGGCCTAATGGATGCATTGACGCAGGTGGTGATAGACGATACACGCTGCATTTTGATGGCGAGCGATACGCCGTATCCTTTTCCCATGTTCAACAAACGGCCCATCCCCGATAATTTCGGTATTGCTCTGGTACTGGCACAGCACCCCGGCCCGCAAGCCATTGCCCGTATCCAGGTCAGCATTTGCCATGAGCCGGCCGACCAGTTGCAAGATGCTGGACTGGAAACCTTGCGCATGGCTATCCCATCAGCACGTGGCCTGCCTTTGTTGCAGGCCATCGCCATGCAGCAGAGCCGTCGTCTGGTGCTGGATTATCTGGATGACACACGCCTCGCCATTGAGGTAAGCCCATGCTAGAACAGAATCTGCCGGAAACACCGCTAGATCAGGCCTGGATCGCAAGCCGTATCCCGCATCAGGGCACTATGTGTTTGCTGGATTGTGTAGAAAGCTGGGACAAGGAAACAATTAACTGCCTTGCCAGCAGCCACCGTGCGGCTGAAAACCCTCTGAGAGCTCACGGCCAGCTTGGCATCGCCTGCGGTATCGAATATGCCGCGCAAGCCATGGCGGTACATGGCGCCTTGCTGGCACCTGCGGATAGTGAGCGGCCACGTGTTGGCTACCTGGTGAGCGTGCGTGGCGTCACCATGCATGTGACGCGGCTGGATGATATCAGCGCGGATTTGCAGATTAGTGCCAGCTGCATCATGGCGAGCGAGAGCAATATGTTGTACCAGTTCAGCGTAAGCGCTGACGGTAAATCCTTGCTAGAAGGGCGTGCCGCCGTGATACTGAATGCAGAATCCCTGGTAGTCAATTTAGGAGGAGCATCATGAAAAGAGCGTTAGTGACAGGCGGTAGCGGCGGCATAGGCGCAGCCATTAGCCGCCGCCTCGCGGCCGATGGCTGCCATGTGTATATCCACGCCAATCAGGGCATTGCCGCCGCACAACAACTGGCAGCTGAAATCCAGGCGGCTGGCGGCAGTGCAGAGGCCTTGCAATTTGATGTCACCGACAGCACCGCTGTTAGCGCGGCGCTAGGCCCGCTGGTAGAAGATGACCCCATCCAGATTGTCGTCAACAACGCCGGCATCCACGATGACGCCGTATTCCCCGGCATGCGGGCTGACCAATGGCACCGCGTTATCGACGTCTCGGTGAATGGCTTTTTCAATGTCACCCAGCCGCTGATGATGCCCATGATACGCAGCCGCTGGGGCCGCATCATCAACGTATCTTCCATCGCCGGCATCACCGGCAACCGCGGCCAAACCAACTACTCCGCCGCCAAGGGCGCGCTCAATGCCGCCACCAAGTCGCTAGCGCAAGAAGTCGCCAGCCGTGGCATCACCGTCAATGCCGTGGCGCCCGGGATTATTGAGACCGCCATGAGTGAGTCGACGTTTGATGCGCAGGCCATTGCCACTATGGTGCCGATGAAAAGAGCGGGAACACCGACTGAAGTAGCCGACCTGATTGGTTTTCTGGCCTCAGCCCAGGCCACCTATATTACCGGGCAGATTATCTCTATCAATGGTGGCATGATTTAATAGCTGTTAGCCAAGAAAGCTTTTGAATGGTGGCGATAGTGAAACGACGATTGCTCTATTGTTGGCGCGAGCCGCTATTAAAAAAATAGGTCATCAGAATTTTTCTGAGGCCATTCATGAGTTCAACTCATAAGGTCATGCTTATTTGACCATCTAATCATAGATGCCTTGATCATATACATGATTCACAATTAAATTGACCCTATCAGTTAGCAAGGGGTCCTAAATATTCAATTTGAAATTTATCGACTATGGAGCTATCTATGACTATCAATATACTCGGTTATGCCACGCAATCTGCTGATGCCGCTTTACTCCCGTATCACTTTCAGCGCCGCGACTCGCGGGCAAACGATGTCGTGATCGAAATTCTCTACTGTGGCGTGTGCCATTCCGACTTGCATCAAGCCCGCAATGACTGGGGTAACAGCATCTACCCGATGGTGCCCGGGCATGAAATCATCGGGCGCGTAGTCAGCGTGGGGTCGGACGTTACTCGATTCAAACCGGGTGAAACTGTGGGTGTCGGCTGCATGGTGGACTCGTGCCAACACTGCGCAGCCTGTGATGAGGGATTGGAGCAATATTGCGAAAACCACCATACATTGACCTATAACGATGTTGATCGTCACGACAAGTTACCGACCTTCGGCGGCTATTCCGAGAGAATCGTGGTATCGGAAAAATTTGTACTGAACGTCCCTGATGGCATAGATTTAGCAGGTGCAGCACCCTTGCTATGTGCTGGGATCACGACCTGGTCTCCACTACGTCACTGGAAAGTGGGTAAAGACAGTAAAGTTGCCGTGATCGGGCTAGGTGGCCTCGGACATATGGGCCTGAAGCTGGCAAAAGGGCTGGGCGCCCATGTCACGCTGTTCACCCGCTCGCCTGGCAAGGAGGCAGATGCGCGTCGGCTGGGTGCTGACGAAATCGTACTGTCTACGGATGAAGCACAAATGGCATCCGTCAAAGGCCAGTTCGACCTGATTATCGATACTGTGCCTTATATTCACGACCTGAATCCTTACATCCCCACACTGTCCTTAAACGGCACATTAGTGCTGGTTGGATATCTAGGCGGCCTGGAGCCAGCATTGAATTCCATGCCATTGATATTGGGGCGAAAAGCTGTCGCCGGATCTGTGATTGGCGGAATTTCCGAAACCCAGGAGATGCTTGATTTCTGCGGCACACACGGCATTACCTCGGATGTTGAAGTGATCAAGATTCAAGACATCAATACAGCCTATGAGCGCATGCTGAAAAGTGATGTGAAGTATCGCTTCGTCATTGATATGGCCTCTCTCAAGACCATTTAGGACTGACTAAAAGATGCAAACCCCAAGTTTTGATTGAGAAAATAACGCCTGCATAAGCGTGCTCTTGGCTGCATGCCCAGAAAGCGTGAATTGTGCTTACACGTGGCTCAACCAAGCTCACGCGCATGAATGTTAAGGTTAACTTTTAAGTAGGCTCAATAACCGCCGCATCAACAACATAGGCAACCTCAGCACAAAACCGACAAACAGCCGTGCGTACATCCAGGTGAGCAGGGTGTTGTCGCGCAAATATCGGAAGTGGGAGACGCCGCCTTCGTCGACGCTGAAGTAGCGCACCGGTGCCGGCAGGTTCACCACCTTCACGCCGCGCCAGCTGAGCCTGACTGCGGCTTCTGGGTCGAAATCGAAATGACGCATCCAGGGCTGGTAGCGCATGACTTTTCTTAATGGCTCTATCGGGTAAACGCGAAAACCGAACAGTGAGTCGCCTATGCCTGCCCACAGGGTTTCCAGGTTAGCCCACCAATTGGAGATTTTGCGGCCTTGTACTCTTATATTGGGCGCGCTGGTATCGAATATGGGCATGCCCAGTACCATGGCTGCTGGCTGACGAATCGATTCTGCCATGAAGTTTGGAATAAGGTCTGGCGGATGCTGGCCGTCTGAATCCATGGTCAGGGCATGGGTGTAGCCTGCTGCCGCAGCCAGATTCAAGCCATGCAATACCGCCGCGCCCTTGCCCTGGTTACGTGGCAGGTGTATTACGCGCAGGCCTGCATCTTGTGCCGCCATGGCTTGCAACTCCACCTCCGAACCATCGGTACTACCGTCTATCACGACCCATACGGGGGTCCAGTATTGGCGGGCAGCGCGCACGGTATCGTAGACCTTAGGGCCGGGATTGTAGCTGGGGATGAGGACGATATGGCTGCTGGAGGCGACTGTCATGGCTAGGGTGCCTCGTGTGAGTTGAGGCCAGGTATGGCCTCATTCTGGATAGTAATTGGCAATGGCTCGGGCAAGACTTGCGGGCCTGATTTAAGTGCCTGTGAAAAATAGTCTTCTAGCTCCACCATAAAGCGGTGGGTATTTTCTGGCGGGTTGAAGCGCTTGCCCAAACTGATTTTGTAGCGGACTGGCATTTCGGGCTTGCGGAATAATGACCAGCCTTTGCTCAGGTATCGCGAATTGGTTTCTATCAGCACGGTCTGCACCGGGATCTGTGCCTGCATGGCGATCAGGGCGATGCTCCCTTTGAGCGCATTGATGGGCTGGCGCGTGGTACGCGTGCCTTCCGGGAACAGCAGCAGGTGACTGCCGGTTTTAAAGTCTTCGCTGGCCTCTTGCACCATCTGGCGTATCGGCTCATTGCGGATGTAGCGCGCCAGGCGTGCGCCGGCCCCCAGGAAAACATTGTTCATCAGGTCGGCCTTCATGACGCAAGCAACATTCGGCAGGCGGGAGATGACCATGACCGCATCCAGCAGGCAAGGGTGGTTGGGAGCAATGATGAGCGGAGCTTCGTCTTTCAGGGCATCCAGTTCAGTAAGATCAAAACTGCAACGTCGCGATAGGCTGAGGCTGGCAAGATAGGCGCGGAAAGAAACCATAATGACATAGCGCCCCAGGCGCATGGCTTGGCGCTCGGGTAGCAAAGGGTAGAGCACGGTGGCCACCAGCGTCCAGCACAGGCTCAAAAACCCCAGCCACAACAGCCCGAGGTAAAGTACGAGGTAGTCATACGCAGTAAGCAGCAGCTCACCTACAACATGCAGCTTTATCGCGTGCATGAGTGGTCCGATAGTTGCCCGGCAGTCGCTTCGATTTCCAGCAACAGTTCCTGGCGGCAGATATCCGCCTGTATGAAAACAGCCTTGAAAGCCCCGCCTAAATAGCGCTGCATGGCATCACGCACCAGCTGTATATCTGCAGCGCTGCGCACGTACACCCGCATAAAAGTGTCTCTCAATTCAAACTCCGGCTTACCCAGCATACGGTTGGCCTCGGCAACCACAGCCTCCAGATTGGCCAGTGTCTCCATGGTTTGCGCCTCGACATCATCCTCATGCTTAGTCTGGTGCCCAACGATGCTGGCGGTGCCTGAAATGAATAAAATATCCTGCTGACCATTACGCAGCAAGGTTGCGCGTGAAAAACTGGGTGTGCGCGGACCATACTCTTCAGGATAGTCATAAGCGCTAACCTGGCGCGGATTTTCTACCGCAACCGCCGCTTTACGCCCGAGCAGGAATGCGATGGTAAGCGGCCCACTAGCCAGACCCAATGCGCAGGCAGCGGGCAGCTGGCTAGCCACTTCTGGCTTGCACGCCAGCAAGGCATCCTTACGCCCCACATTAAACTGCCGGTAACGTTCCAGCCCATGGCTGGCCACGTTGATATCGGCCATGTAGTTCCAGAAACGATAGATATGCGGGTAATCCAGCGTTTCCATTAACTCGAATATCTGGCGATAGGCCGACTCGGTGGCGTACTGCAATGGCGCTATGCCGGCTTTGTGCTGTTCTGGCATCACCTCGGGCACACTGATCACGCCAAACAACAGCTCGTCGTTCGAGCAGTAGCGGATAGCGCCAAGGGTTCCATGCGCTAAGGTTTTGGCTGATGAGGCCAGGGTAGACCATGTCTCACAGGCGGTATGCGTGCCATCAAGTATGGGCGCCTGCAGCTGCAGCATGGGAAACTCAACGGTATTTGTGTTGCGTAGCTCGACTGGAGACTCAACAAAGCAGATAGCACCCAGAGTGCTTTCCTTGCAGGGGCTGGGTTGTTGAAAAACTTCAGGAAATGACAGGTGTGCGGTTTGTATAACCAATATCGGTAAGCTCATCAATTAAAAACATAACAAAGGAACGATAGTGGGAGATGCCAGATGAAGACTCATGCGTTAAGATGCTTTACCAGTTAGCTTGGGAATTATATCGCATCCTGTAATTCCCTCGAGATAAGTTATTCAATAGATACCTATTCACAAGGAAAGTTGCCCATGGCCGGTAGTAGCCTCTTAGCATTAATCGATGATATTGCATCCATACTGGATGACGTATCCGTCATGACCAAGGTTGCCGCGAAAAAAACAGCTGGCGTGCTGGGTGATGACCTGGCGCTGAATGCGCAACAGGTATCAGGGGTGAATGCGGATAGGGAGCTACCCGTGGTGTGGGCAGTGGCCAAAGGCTCTTTCATCAACAAAGTAATATTGGTACCGACAGCATTGCTGATCAGTGCCTTTGCCCCTTGGGGAGTGATTCCGCTATTGATGCTGGGTGGTGCATTTTTATGCTATGAGGGTTTTGAGAAGCTGGCGCACAAGTTTATGCATGCAGATGATCAACCACACCATAACGAACTGGCGGCGGCGCTAAACAACCCGGCAGTGGATATCATTGCCTTTGAAAAAGACAAGATCAAAGGCGCAGTGCGCACCGACTTTATCCTGTCAGCTGAAATCATTGTCATTACCCTGGGTACTGTCGCGGCAGCACCGCTCATGACTCAGGTAACAGTGCTCGCCGGTATCGCCATCATCATGACGGTAGGCGTGTATGGGCTGGTAGCCGGCATTGTAAAACTGGATGATGCCGGACTTTACCTCAGCCGAAAAAATAGCAGAAGCTGGTGGCAGAATGTGCAACGCAGCATAGGCAACAAGATACTGGTGGCCGCCCCTTATATGATGAAAAGCCTGTCGGTAATAGGCACGGCGGCGATGTTCATGGTGGGCGGCAGCATACTCAGCCATAACATACCCGCAGTACATCACGTGGTGGAAAACCTTGCACTTAACATACAGACTGTTCCTGCCATTGGCGCTATCCTCGCGGCAGTGCTTCCTGTTCTGTTGGATGCCCTGATCGGGATAGCCGCAGGTGCACTGGTGTTGCTAGGGGTAACAGCCGTGAGCAAAACCTGGCAAAAGTCTTTTGGCTGATAAGCTCACGCTTGTAACTTTCTGCATGCTGATGATGTCGCAACTTGCTCCTTCCACTGTGGACCATGCGTAATGAAAATGCCTTTTGCCTTACTACTATATTGCCTGCTTGCAGTCGCCAACATCAATGCTGCCACGCTGGAAGAGGCAAAATCTGCTGCGGATGCTGGAAAGTTTACTGAGGCGGCAGACATCTACCGGACCCTGGCAAAAACCGGTGATGCAAAAGCTGAATACAACCTGGGCCTGGTGTACTACTACGGGGATGGCGTGAAGCAGGACTACCCGCAGGCCATCCAGTATTACCGTCTTTCAGCAGACCACGGTTTTCCTGAAGCCCAGTACCAGCTCGGTGTCATTTACTTCACCAATAAAGTGGCAGCGCCCAACTACGACGAATCCATCCGCTACTATCGACTGGCCGCCGAACAGGGACATACCAAGTCACAACTCAACCTCGGCATTATTTACCTCAAAGGTGAAGTGGTCACACAGGATTACGACGCTGCTAAAAAATGGCTGACCCTGGCTGCGGAGCAAGGCAACGGCGATGCTCAGTTCGACCTGGGCAATATGTACCTGCATGGAGATGGCGTAACCGAAGACAAGGTTCGCGGTTATATGTGGGTAGCGCTGGCAGCAGCCGACAAAAAAGACAGCCCGACCCGCCTCAATAAACGCCAGAACCTGCTCCGGTACTTATCCGTCAATATGAAGCCAGAACAAATTGAAGAGGCCAAGCTGCTAGCCAGCAGCTGTGCAGCCAAACAGCTTAAAGGCTGCTGATGCCTGCAGGCAGGCCTAGTCCTCTTTATGGATGGCGCCTTTTGACAGGTAAATTTCACGCAGAAAACACAACAGGCTGATGATCAACGTCAGCATTGCGGCAATAAATAGTACCGACACTACCCGTGACGGGTCGATTTTCAGCTCTGAGCCAAAAAACAGTGCCGCAATGACACTGGCTACCAGCAGCGCAGACATGGTAATCAAGCGGATAGCCCAGTGCACCCATGCCGACCTGACCAGCAATATTTCCATTTCCTCATCTTTACGCGGATAAGCGTCGCCTTTTGATTCCATAAGGGTGCGAAAGCGATCAATCACCCGGGCGAGTCGGTGCACCATCACCGTAAGCAGGGCACCTATGCCGGTAAGCAGGAAAACCGGGGCTACCGCCAACTGGATAGCAGTGGCAACAACAGAGAGATTTGCGGCTACTTGCATGCGGATATTTCCTTGTTTGAAGAGCTGGAATTATGCATGATAAATTCGACGCTGCGGAGCCTGCCAAGTCAATCCGCCCATGTCAAACCAGCTAAATCAGACCTAACTCAGCGGGAAGATCATTGATGGAGTCGATGATTAGCTCAGGCTTGATCGAAGATGCATCAGCATATGCCTGCCGATATTTGCCGGTACGCACAAGGATGCCAGTTAACCCTGCCTGTTGTGCACCGCCTACATCGGAGTCTATATCGTCGCCTATCATGGCGACTTCGTGTGGCAATAGCTGCATATCTTCAATAGCAATGCGGAAAAAATCGGTGGCGGGTTTGCCGATAATCATGGCCTGCGCGCCACTGGCATATTCCAACCCATGAATAAATCCACCGATGTCCATCTTCAACCCATGCTCAGTTTGCCAGAACCGATTCTTGTGAATGGCAATGAGCTTTGCCCCATTCATCAGGCAATTGAATACCTCATTGAGCACCCCATAAGACCACGCATCGCCGATATCACCCACGACTATGTATTCTGCTGCTGTATCGGACTGGCGAAACTCTGCGAAATCCTTTTTTACATCTTCCGCCAACAACAGCCGACACACTGGGTTCCCCTGGCTTTGCAGGTAGCGTAGGGCCGCCTGCGGTGCGCTGATAATTTCTCCTGTGGGGATATGAAAGCCAAGTGTATTGATTTTTTGCTGCAAGGAGCTCAAGGAAAGGGTGCTGGTATTGGTGACAAAACGGCAGGTCAAGCCACTGGCGCGGATTTTATCAACCGTTGCGACTGCCCCATCAATCGCTTTCGCGCCGATATACAACACGCCATCCAGATCAAACAAGATACCTTTAATTGAAGATAGTTTGTTCATGGGTTGCTCCCTGAGGGATAAAACTAGGCGCTAGCTGTAAATGTCTCGCGATGAAAATGGGTATCGTGGCATTTGGCACATGGCGGAATATGCCCTGGTTTGTGAAAGTGCAATTTGGTCCCGCACTGGCCACACACCAGCGTGCCGATTCCGGTCAACTCCCCGGTGTTGTAGGGGGCAAGTGCCGCTTGCTGTTGTATCTGCAAGAGCTCTAGCGTTGTTTTGTCTGTCGCCTGCGAGAACTTGCTTAGCAAATCGTTCTCGATCAACGTGAGATCAAACCCCAGCCAGTCCTTTAACTCCTTGCCGGTCGCATCAATATAAGTAGCAGCATCCACCAAATCACGCTTCACATATGCCTTCAGCAACGCAATTTCGTCCAGACTCAACTCACTCAGCGCCGTCACGTCTTCGCGTATCTCATCCAGTAGATGCTGGATAACGCTACCGCCTTGCTGCGCCTTTTCTACCGCGCCTTCCAGCAGGACTTCATAGGCCTGGCTTAATTTTTCAGCAAATACACGTTGTGGAGATGGCTCTTTCACTTTGTATCCTTTTTCAAATAGCTTACCTGAGTCGTCAGCCACCGGATGAAACTGACAGATAACTTTATCTTATACCTTTAAGCATGCTTAAAAAACCATTAACACCGCTTTAGTCGCTTAAAACGTAAGCTTAAGCATGCTCTTTTGCTGTAAAAAATTGTCTTGCAGTCGCCCGGGTATCCGAGTATTTTTGTAATGTATTAATGATCAACTATGAAGTACATCATGGATGATAAACGCTATGGATAATAAATATGGATTAGGTAGCTCGAAGGTTGCCACTGAGCATCATGAGGCACATCACAAACCTGCAACTGCAGCCACCTTAGCGTGCAGATTTTGCAAAAGCGACCAACTGGTACTCAGCCAGACCATGCATGACCACCGATGTTCAGAGTGTGGGGAATGGCAAAACGATGTGACACCTGGCTACTCCACCGGCAGAAGCAGTAATTATTAACGCTGGTTTACGCTACCCCGCTATGCATCAGCCGGCTAGCAATTAGCGTATGCAACGTGGTTCTGCTGGTTTTTATTGAAATACTTCACAACACTACTACCTTTGTATCTGGCGCGCACATTCTCAGCCGCAGGTTTACCGATAAACTCCCATCGACCATCTACGGTAAAGTTGGCAAAAGGCTTGATGCGGTAGGGTGTAGTGCCCGCGCGATGCCAACTGTGAATTTCATATACCTCACGCACCACCCCCTCAGATACCGCAAATGCATAGCGCGCACTTTCCCGGCGTGAACCGACATGCCAGGCACCGCGCGTAGCCTCGTACAACTCCAATGCAGTGATGCCGGTTCGGTAGCGTTGCTGGATATCAAACAGCATGGCAGGTACATCCACATTAATGGACTCTTGCATTAACTGCGTAATCTCCTCCATACGGCCCATGGTTGCCTGCCTGACTTATATTGTCGGGTTGATTTGTTCCAGCGTGGTTTCTGCACCGATCACCTGGTTACGCCCACTGTGCTTGGCTTGGTATAGCGCACCGTCCGCCCTCGGTATCAGGCTCTCTGGGGTTTCTCCGGGCTTGCGCTCTGCTATCCCCGCACTGAAGGTAATCAGCACGCGCTCGTTCCTGTGCATGAAAAAGTTCTTGGTGAGCTCGCGCTGTACTCGCGTAATCACCTTGATGGCTTCATCCTGCGGAGTAGCAGGCAGGATAATAATGAACTCCTCGCCACCGTAGCGCGCCAGCACATCGGTCGTACGCAGCACGTCCTTAATCACTTTCACAAAATGAGTAAGTGCCTGATCGCCAGTGGCGTGGCCAAGGCTGTCGTTAAGTTTCTTGAAATGGTCGATATCCATCATGGCGATGCACAAAGTGGCATTGTGGCGGTCAGCACGATTGAATTCCCGCTCCAGGGCTTCATCCATGCCGCGCCGGTTCAAGGCACCCGTCAGGTAATCCTCATGCGCCACTTCACTGATATGATCCAGCTCGGCAGTCAGCTCCTGTATTTTCCTCTCGGCTTCTGCGGCTTTTTTCTGGCTGATATTGAACTCATCCCGCGTCCTTTGCACATTGAGGCCAATAGAACGCGTGTCATCCAGGATATTATTCAACAGGGTATTTAGCTCACCGATATCCTCAGTTGAACTGATACGTTTTTGATAGCCTTCAATTTTATCGTGGTAATCCGTTGTGCTTTCCGTCATTTCCACCAGCCTGTCGACGAAGGTTGTCACCATCTTTTTCAGCGTGTCCTTTGCCTCGGTGAGCGCTGGCTTGATCTGTGACTGCTTGTAGATCAGCTCTTTGAGGCTGCTCTCGGCATCATAAAGCGTATTAATATTGAGTGGTTTTGTGACGATATCGTTAATCACCATGGTCTGCCCGTGCAACCATTTGTCCTCAATCACCAGCTCACCCATACTGGAAACAATCAGCCGCAACAGCTGCAATAAGGATTCATGGATACGTTGCTGCAGGTCTCGTTGCATCTCGATGGTCAGTAAAATCGGTTTCAAGTCATCAGCACACCTAACCACCGCTTGCTCGGTGCTGGCCTGCTGCATTCGCGTCAACAGTGCGGCAGCTTTCTGCTGATTTTCCGGCACTGCCTGTAGATTCGGGATCAACACCAGTTCGAACGTTCTGAGCAGCATCTCGCGCCATTGTGCAGACAATTTATCGTTACTGCCGGTAGCAGTCGCTGGCGATGCAGGGGATGACCCTGCTTGTACACCAGGGCTGTCTACCGTGAGCAATGCCGGGCCCGATGACTCCTCGGCAGCACTACCGGAGCCCCAGGAACTCATGAGCGCTTGGATTTTCTGCCCAAGCACATCGGGGTCACTGCCGAAATTACTTAATACCTTACTCAAGCCTTCTTTTTTACGGCTCAAGGTAACGCCTTTATGGCTGACTTCCAGTTGCTTGATCAGGGTACGGATCAGAACCGACCAATTAACCTCAGCGGCATCCACTAACGCCGTGCCAGCTGGAAATAACTTGCGCAATTGCTCTTCCAGCTTGCCCCAGTCACTCTTTTCAACCAGCGGTGTAATGGCTTGTGCAGCCGCGATGTATTTCGGCTTATGCTTGCCTGCCTCATACAATACCTTCTCCAGGGTTTTTCCTAGTTCCAGGGATTTGTCGGCAGACTTGGTACCCGCGATTTCATCGTATACGCTACGAAAGTTATCCGGTGTAGGCTGCGTCTTGCGCTGTGCCAGCTGCATCAGCGTTTGACGGGCAATTTCAATAGGTGACTGTTTTTGGTTCATAGCCTGGTAAATACCTAATCTTCATAGGGGAGCGTCCATGGTTTGACGGTTACCACCAGCATATAAAACCAAGGGCAATTTCAATAGCGTGATTAGTGATGTACTAGGGCGTTAATTCTTAAATTTGGATATTAATGCAGCTGTTTTAAATCCAGTCGCCGCAATTTCGGCGCAAGTTTTGCGGTGGCAATGACAATGGCAATTGTCATCATGCCGCCAAAGACGACTGAGGGAATCAAGCCCATCAGGCGCGCTGCCAGACCGGACTCAAAGGCCCCAAGCTCATTGGATGAACCTATAAACAAGCCATTGATAGAAGCCACGCGGCCACGCATGGCATCGGGTGTAGTCAGCTGCATAATGGTGGTGCGCAACACCACCGAAACACCATCACACATACCAGACAGCATCAACAGGAATGCCGCCATCCAGAAGTGGGGCGTGAGTGCAAAGCCTATGATGCTCAAACCGAAACCTGCCACTGTCAGCAACAGCCAGCGACCGGCATGCCGGCTGATTGGGCACCTGGCCAGGACGATGCCGGTGACAATGGCCCCTACGGCCGGTGCGGCCCGCAATATACCCAGGCCCTCTGGCCCGTAATGGTAAATATCCTGTATGAACACCGGCAGCATCGCCACGGCTCCGCCAAACAGCACGGCAAACATGTCCAGCGCCTGCGCCGCCAGAATGACCTGGTTGTTATAAACAAAACGCACGCCTTCGGCGATACTGGTAAATATGGGAGAACTTTCTGCTGCCGGGGTTTTGCCAGCACGGATGGAGAGTATTGAAATTGCGGCGACCACCGCAAACATGGTCGCTACCAGATAAGCCGTCGCAATACCGGCCCAGCCAATCAACACCCCACCCAGCGCAGGCCCCACCACAAAACCCACCTGGAACACGGTGCTGCCGATACTTGCCGCCTTGGCATATTGTTCGCGGCGCAGCACTAATGCGAACAAGGCGCTGTAAGAGGGTGCAATAAATGCACGCGCAAACCCGACAAATGCTACGGAAAGATAGATCCACTCTGACGAATTACCCACCAGCACGCCACTGGAAATAGCCGCCAGCAGCAACGCATTGATGGCCAGTACGATAGCGGCGAAGACGCCGAACATGCGCCTCGAGTAATGATCCACGGCATAACCGGCAAACAGCGCGCAAGCGAAGTAGGGGACCAGCTCCGCCAGCCCTATCAACCCCAGCGCCAGCGGATCTCGGGTGATTTCATATATGTGCCAGCCCACCACCACGGCCATCATCTGGTAAGACAAGACTACTGCAACACGAAATGTCAGTAACTTGAAAAAACTTGGATTGGCGAGCGGATTGGCTGAGTTATCAGGTATTTCATTTTGCATAATGATCGGGCGTGCTCAGGCTAAACCGCCCTGAACGTGACCACTAAGACATCGCGATAAGCTGGCAAATTTGGCTCTATGGGCTCGATAGGCGTCACGCCGTGCATGCAGCGCCTGTCGTTGACGATGGCACAATCCAGTGGCTGGGTGAGAGTAAAACTATCCAGCCCGTTGAGTTCCAGATCATGCATGGTGGTGGTACCGCTGGAGATATTTTCGCGTTTGACCATCATCACCAGCACAAAATCCACGCCATCCCGGTGTATCCCTTCCGGTGTCGGCTTGCCGACTTCGCCCACATGCGCCTCGATGCGGAACTGATGGCATTCGATATGCCATTTGGCTTGCGGCATGATGTGGCTGAATGTTTGCTGCCCGAAACGCAGTACATTGCGCATGGTCGGGCCTTGCATGATTTCATCACGAATAGGCTCAAAATCGCGGGCGATACCGCCGTTCAAAGTGTTGTAATCCAGGCTTTGGTAATGCGGCTGATGCGGCTCCAGCACGATCTCGCTATTGCCGGAAGCCGCACTCAATGTGGCATACAGTCGGCGACGGTAACGCCCGCCATCGGCCATGTACTGATCCAGCGGCATATTGTTCCAGCTTGCCGAGAAACGCTCCCAGTCACTCAAGGCATCGGCCGATTGCGCTAGCAGCCAGGCCTGCATGGATGCACTCGGGGCAAAACTAAAGCCGGATTGTGCAATGTTGGCATACAGATCTGAGCGAGGTGTTAATTGGTGCTGAGCTGGAGTCACGGGAATCACTTTCTATGAACCAAAAATGCATTTTGGCAAGGTATGCATCATAGCGAATATGACTATAAGATTAAATATAATCAGCCGATTAAAAATAATTTAAAAAAGATATTGACAGAAATAACTAAATAACTAAATATATAGTCATGAAAATTATTGTTGAGATTCCAGGCGACTTCAAAGACACCTCATCGCTGTTTATCGCACTGGGTGACGAGCACCGCCAACGCATCCTGCTGGCCTTTGAGCCCGACGAGCGTATGAATATCCTGCAGATCGTTGCCGCTTCCACGCTTAGCCGCACCGCAGTTAACCATCACCTGAAAGTGCTACGCGACAGCGGAGCGCTAATGAGTGAAAAAGTGGGTAGGGAAGTGTATTTCTGGATTAACAAGGAGAAAATTGAGGACGCATTAACTCGTGTCTTGCACTACATAAAGACAGAAACTTAAGGTTCAAGCAGCAGCGTCAAAAGATATAAGCAAAGATAGTAAGCTAAGAATAGCTTTGAAAACCAAAAAATAAAAACTAACAAAGGGAGCATCATGGTCGCAGCCATTCTACGTTTCATCAGTAAAGTGTTATTCAAGATAGAGGTCACCGGCGAGCAGAATGTGCCGGGCCATGGCAAGCTACTCATTATCGCCAATCATGAGTCTTTCCTCGACGGCCTGCTGCTAGGGCTGTTTCTTCCCGTCCGTGCCACATTTGTCGTACATACCAGCGTACTCAACAGCTGGCTGTTTCGCCAGGTACTGAAACTGGTACCTTACCTGGCAGTAGATCCCACCAGCCCGCTGGCCATGAAAAAAGTGATCAAATTGCTGGAGTCCGGCGAAAACGTAGTGATATTCCCCGAAGGCCGCATCACCCTTACCGGCAGCCTGATGAAAGTGTATGACGGCCCCGGTTTTGTCGCCGCAAAAACTGGCGCGACCATATTGCCAGTGCGCCTGGATGGCGCTGCACGCAGTTATTTCAGCCGTTTGTCCGGCGATTATCCACGCAAAGTTTTCCCCAAAGTCACCCTGACTATTTTGCCCGCCACCAGCATCACTATGCCGGTTGCACCCACCGCCAAGATTCGCCGCCGCATGGCGGGTGATGCCATGCGGCGTGTCATGCAGAATATGTTGTTTGCTTCGCAGCCGCTGCAAACCCTGTTCAGCGCTTTTCTCGACGCCATCAGCATCCATGGCAGAAAAACCAAGCTGGTGGAGGATATGCGCCAAACCGAAGAAAGCTACGGTGAACTCCTGAAAAAGAGCCTGGCACTTGGTCGGCTGGTAGAAAAGGTCAGCGCGCCGAATGAAGCCGTTGGCGTACTCATGCCCAACGTTACCAACACAGTCTGCCTGGTATTCGGCATGAGCGCCATGCAGCGCATCCCGGCCATGCTCAACTACACCGCAGGCACCGCTGGCCTACAGAATGCATGCATTGCAGCGAAAGTGAGTACTATCATCACTTCTCGCCAGTTTCTGGAAACAGCCAAGCTGGAAGAGATGGTGAGCGCCCTGAAAAATATGCGCGTGGTTTATCTAGAAGATTTACGCAGCCAATTCAGCCTCTGGGACAAGCTCTGGCTCATGGTGTATGCGCTGTGGTTTCCTGCCTGCGCAGCCAAGGCCAAAAATCCAGAATCACCAGCAGTCATCCTGTTTACCTCAGGCAGCGAGGGCAAACCCAAAGGCGTCGTACATTCACATCGCGGCATACTAGCCAATATCGCGCAAATCCGCGCAGTGATTGATTTTTCACCCAGCGATAAATTCATGATCGCACTACCGCTTTTCCACGCCTTCGGCTTTACCTGCGGCGGCATCATGCCGCTGGTGACCGGCAGCAAGCTGTTTCTCTATCCTTCGCCGCTGCATTATCGTGTGATCCCCGAAGTGATCTACGATCGCGGCTGCACCGTACTGTTTGGCACCAGCACTTTTCTCGCCAATTACGCCAAATTTGCCCATCCTTACGATTTCTACAAGCTACGCTACGTGGTTGCCGGCGCCGAAAAACTCAATGAAGAAGTTCGCAAAACCTGGTCAGACAAATTCGGCCTGCGCATCCTTGAGGGTTATGGCGCTACCGAATGTGCCCCGGTACTCGCCGTCAACACCCCTATGGCCAACCTGGCAGGCACTGTCGGCCCATTATTGCCAGGCCTGCAACCCAAGCTGGAAGCGGTTCCTGGCATAGAGCAAGGTGGCCTGCTCTATGTGCGCGGCCCGAATGTCATGTTGGGCTACTACCTGTTTGATAACCCCGGCGTACTGAAATCCCCAGACGACGGCTGGTACAACACAGGCGACATCGTCAACATTGATGAAAATGGTTTTGTCAAAATACTCGGCCGCGTCAAACGCTTTGCCAAAGTGGCAGGTGAAATGGTATCGCTGGAAACCGCAGAGCAGATTGCCAACCTCGCCTCGCCTGAGCACCAGCACGCAGCCAGCACCCAAACCGACCCTGCGCGGGGTGAAAACATCATCCTGTTCACCACTGATAATGCACTCAACCGTGAGGCCCTGCAAAACGCCGGGCGTGAACTGGGCAGCCCGGAAATCGCCATTGCCCGCAAGATTGTAGTTGTTGCTGAACTACCGTTACTCGGCACCGGTAAGACCGACTATGTCACGCTTAAAACCATGGCTGAGCAGGCTTAGTAATAGCGATGAAGGTCACAACAATTACAACAAAACCAGGGTCGATAAGCGGGTTAATGCGGTGTTGCAAAAACACCTGGCTGCTTGATCACTGGATAAAGGGGGCTTGTTAATGGAATCCATGTTTCTGTTATTGGGAATAGTCGCGCTATTGAGCATGATAGGTGGCCTTATCAGCTTTTTCTCCTGGACCGGGAAAAACTCGGTGCAAGATCAACTTAATAAGCGCATTACCGCACTGGAATCGCAATTACAGGCACTGCAAGACAGGCTTGCGGAAAGCCCGGCAACCGGCCAGGCAACGATATATAGCGCAGATCCTCTTGCAGATATTAGCGTAACCACAGCGCCGCCGGCATCAGCCATGCAAGCCGATGCCGAAGCGGAGAGCACTATCAGTGAGCAAGCACTTACTGCTCATGCAATGGCCGCCAGTCCGCAAGACGATTACAGCATTGCCCAGACCTCGGCACCCCAAAGCTGGGACAGTCCGTCATACATCGATACGCCAAGCACACCCAACCTGATAGAAAAGGCGTTTACTGCCGGCAAAAACTGGCTGTTTGGTGGCAACACGCTGGTCCGCTCGGGCATTGTCATTTTATTCATCGGCATCAGCTTTTTGCTCAAATATGCAGCCGAACATACCCATGTCCCTATTGAGCTTCGGCTGGCTGGTATAGCGCTGTCCGGCGTTGGTTTGCTGGTGCTGGGCTGGCGTTTGCGTCATTCTCGGGCTGAGTACTCGTGGGCGATACAGGGCGGAGGGGTTGGTATTCTCTACCTGACCATCTTTGCAGCGCTCAAGCTATATCAGCTGATTCCACCCAACGTCGCCTTCATGCTACTGATCGCAGTCGCTTTCCTTTCAGCATTGATTGCCGTGCTGCAATCCGCCATGGCATTGGCCGTGCTAGGCTTTGCTGGCGGCTTTCTGGCACCGATACTGACTTCTACCGGCCACGGTAGCCATGTCGGGCTGTTCAGTTATTATCTGGTACTCAATCTCGGCATTGCCTTTGTGGCATTCCATAAAAGCTGGCGCCCGCTCAATGTGCTGGGCTTTGCTTTTACCTTTGTAATCGGAACGCTATGGGGTAGCAGAAGCTATGTGCCCGAATATTTTGCCAGCATCGAACCTTTCCTGATTATCCATTTCCTGCTATTTACACTGATTGCCGTGCTGTACGCCTTCAGGCAATCTACCAAAGCAACGGACTACGTGGATTCAACCTTGGTGTTCGGCACTCCTATCGTTGGCTTCAGCCTGCAGTATGCCTTGTTGCGTGACTCGCATTTCGGGCTGGCTTATAGCGCACTGGCGCTGGCCATCTTCTACATCACGCTGGCCTGGTGGATACTCACACGCAAGCGCGAAACCCTGCAGTTTCTGGGCGAATGCTTCCTCGCGCTGGGCATAGGTTTTGCCACCTTGACTTTGCCTCTGGCGTTAGACGGTCGTTGGACTTCGGCCGCCTGGGCAGTCGAGGGAGTAGGGCTGGTATGGGTAGGCTTGCGCCAGAAGCGCACTTTCCCTTTGCTGGCAGGCCTGGCCTTGCAGCTACTCGGCGCTGCTGCATTTGCTAACGGCTGGGGCTTAACCGGTTACTCGGAATCGGGACACCAGAACATGTTTCTGGGCGTGGCCTTTATCGCCCTGTCGGGCTGGGCTTGCGGAGCATTGCTGGTTAATTATCTTCCAACCAAAACCCGGCTGCTCAGCACACTGCTGGCGATATGGGGTTGGTTGTGGTGGATAAGCGCCGGTTTCGTAGCCATCGATGAATTCCTGCCCTCCAACATGTACGCCCACGCCTGCCTGTTGTTCGTCGCAGTGACCAGCCTGTTGTTACCGATAGTTGCGCGCGCCCTGCAGTGGCCAAGACTGGCTTGGCTAAGCGCATTGCTATTGCCTGCCATGGCAATAGCCACCTTGGCTGATTTTTTTGAAACCCGTCCATTCAACCATCTTGGCTGGTTCAGCTGGCCGGTGGTCTTTGCAGTGCATGCCTGGCTGCTACATAAGGACACTTTCAAATGTGGCAGCGTCATGCGCGCTCCAGCACTATGGCTACTGGCCATTATCGGCGTACTGGAATGGAAGTTCTGGTTGCAACATTATGTCTACGAGGCGGCCGTCTGGCAGGATATCGGCTGGGCCATCGTACCACTGGCGATTATTGCCGCCATATTGCAATGGCAGAAAGGGCGGCAGAAATCAGATTTTGATGAGTCCGTTTTCAGCAATACCCGCGCCTGGCTGTGGCATGGCTGCGCACCCCTGGCAATCTTCCTGCTGGGCTGGTTTGGGTTGATGTCTCTACTCTCCAGCGGCGATGCCAGGCCGCTGCCATACCTACCGCTGCTCAATCCCCTGGATATAGCACTGGCTGCCGTGTTGTTGATGCTGTTGATCTGGAAACGCACCATCACGGCTTATTTCATTACCGGCAGCTTTACCGATACGCTCAATAAGATTACGCCGCCACTGGCAGGCCTGATGGCGTTCGCACTGCTCAACGGCATGCTACTGCGCACCCTGCATTACTGGGCCGACACGCCGTTTTTATGGACCGCTATCTTCGACTACACCCTGGTACAAATGTCGTTCACCTTCCTATGGGGCATTACCGCGCTCATCCTCATGCTAGTTGCGCATAGCCGCGCCCATAGAAAACTCTGGATCGTGGGTGCGGCGCTGATGGGCCTGGTAGTGCTGAAACTGTTTATGCTCGACCTGGCAGAGCATGGCTCGGTAGAGCGCATCATTTCCTTCATCGGCGCCGGCATATTGCTGCTGGTAATGGGCTACTTCGCACCGCTGCCTCCGGCAAGCAAACCCCTTGATACCCTGGAAGAAGCAAGTCTAGAAGAGACAAGTCTATGAAAACACATCTTCTGTGGGCAGGTTTACTAGCGAGCAGTTTTCTGTGGCTTTCTCCGCAAGCCTCGGCAGCCACTTTTACCCTTGAGGCAGCAGGCGTGGCTCCCCTGTATCGCAGTGAGTTGCCGCTGGGGGTCTATCAATTTACGCGGCAGGATGACCTGAGCGACCTCGCTATATTCAATGCCGTCGGGGAGCGCGTGCCGCATGCTTTGCTGGACAGGTCACTAGTGCACCCACCAGCAGCAGCGATCAACACCAGCAGCAAATTACCGGTTTTCCCGATACAGGCCAGCTCGCTCACCACAGTAGCCGGCAGCAATGACTTGCGGCTGCAACTGGAAAAAAGTGCAGGTAAAACTACCATCTCCATTACTCAGGACGCTAGCAACCCTGACACCCCACTCGTGTATTTGCTGGATGCCGGAGAGAAACACCAAGCCATACAAAAGCTCACGCTGGAATGGGCTGAAGCCGAGGGCAGGATGATAGAAGTTGAAGTGCTGGCGAGCGACGACCTGAATAGCTGGACCAGCATAGGCCATGGCATCCTGTTGAAAACATCGAATGCCGCAGGGGCCATCCAGCAAAACACGGTCATGCTAGACAGCTCCAGCCATGCGCGTTATTTGCAGCTACGCAGCATGAACCCCGCACAGCCACTTCAGCTGACCACGGCCGAAGCGCACATGTCGACACAAGCGTCGGATACGCCCAAGCTATTGTGGCAAAACCTGCCGGCAGCTAACGCCAAGCGCAGCGATGACAGCCAGACCGGACTCAGCAATATCGAGTTTGAAGCGGCAGGGCATTATCCAGCCGAGTACCTGCGCGTGAACCTGCCCGATGACAACACCATCAGCAGCGTAAAAATAAGTGTGCGCAACAAGCCCGGCGAACCTTGGCGCTATATCAGCAATGCTTCAGTTTATCGCTTGGTTGAAAAAAGCCCGGCCGGAAAAATCACTACGCTTAGCAGCCCCGACATCAACATCGACCCAACGGTAGCGCGTTACTGGCAGTTGCAGTTCAATACCGCTACCGGCGGCATAGGCGCATCTACGCCCAGCCTGGCGCTAGGCTGGCCCACGCAAACCATGGTGTGGAATGCGCGCGGCAACGCTCCATTTACCCTGCAAACGGGCCAGGCTGAAATGGCGAGCCACGTGACGATAGCAAGCCTGATTCCAGACTTTAAGCCAGAAAAACTACAACAGTTACCGCTAGCCACCATCCAGCTTAATACCTCAACCATCGCTGGAGATACTGCCACCAAAGCTTTAGAAAGCACATGGTCCAGCCCTGAGGATAATAAACACTGGTGGCTGTGGGGAGGGCTGTTGCTAGGCGTGCTGGTACTGGCAGGGATGGCACTTTCACTACTGAAGTCTGACAACAAAGCTGCAAGCACCCCAGGGTCATCATCCGATCATGCTGAGCCCCGACAATAAACAAGAAAACCATCAACAACAAAACAATTAACAGGAATCAGGGAAAAAGTATGGCAAACCTACCAACCACTCAAGACGGGCTTTTATCCCGCGGCATGATCGCGGTATTGGTCGCACAATTCATCTCGGCGCTGGCAGACAATGCCTTGCTGTTCGCAGCCATCGCCTTGCTAAAATCGCAAATTGCGCCAGATTGGCAGATCCCGTTACTGCAGGAATTCTTTGTGGTGGCCTTTATCCTGCTGGCACCATTTGTCGGGCCGTTTGCCGATGCCTTACCCAAAGGCCGCGTCATGTTGATCGCCAACGGCCTGAAGTTTGTCGGTGCTGCTGCCATGCTTTCCGGCCTGCACCCACTCTTGGCTTACGGTATGGTGGGCATAGGTGCCGCAGCCTATTCGCCTGCCAAATACGGTATTTTGAGTGAGTTAGTGGGCGCTGACAAACTGGTTAAAGCCAACAGCATGATGGAAGGCTCCACCATTGTCGCTATCCTGCTGGGGGCCGTGCTGGGAGGCATGCTGGCCGACCATTCCGTAACCGGCGCGCTGACTGCCATCGCAGGCTGCTACTTACTCGCAGCAGCGGCCAATCTATTGATCCCCAGGCTAGCGCCCATGCATCCTTTAGCCAAATTTGCTCCCGTGCCATTACTGAAAGATTTTCTTCATGCGCTGAAAACACTGTTCAGCAACAAGGATGCCCGCTTTTCGCTGATAGGCACCAGCGTATTCTGGGGGGCGGGCAGCACGCTGCGTTTTCTGCTGGTAGCCTGGGTACCGGTGGCGCTCAATATCCATGACCTGAGCACGCCCGCCAACTTAAGCGGGGCCGTCGCTATAGGCATTGCTTTTGGGGCTTTTGGCGCCGCCAAATATGTCACCCTGGACAAGGTCAATCGGGCCTTACCCGCCGGCATACTCATAGGCCTGCTGATCATGGGTTTTGCCTATGTCACCAACCTCTATGTGGCAATTGGCATGCTGATCCTCACCGGCGCATGCGGCGGCTTTTACGTAGTGCCGCTTAACGCCTTGCTACAAGAGCGCGGGCATGAAAGCGTAGGCGCGGGCCACGCGATTGCCGTGCAGAATCTGTTTGAGAATTTTTTAATGCTGCTGATGATCGGCTTTTACACGCTACTGGATAAAAACCATACTCCTGTCGTCATCTCCACCATTGCTGTCGGGACACTGGTGCTGGTAGCCATCAGCACGCTGGCCTGGATGCGTCTTGCGCAAAAAAATAAGAACTGAGCAAGAATAAGAAAGCTAAAAATAAGAAACTTAGGACAGACCATGAAAACCCTATACGCACTGGCAATCACACTCATCTCGTCTGCCCCCATCGCCCAAGCCGCCGCAATACCAGCAACGCAAGATGGCTTGCTGGGCTTATACCCAGCCCAGGATATGCGGCTCACTACCGGCAGCTGCAAAGACTGCCCGACCATTCCGCAGGCACTCTGGTATTTTCAGCAGGAACTCATTGCCGTAGCAGGTGACAATCAACCAATTGCCGGCTTCTCCAAGACGGAAAATGCCCAGCAGGATGTCAAAAACTGGTCTGCACAAACGGAGAAACAGGGGGTCAACGCATTGCCTCCGCTGGTTTGGCTGGGTTCCAGTCAGGTCATCCCCAAGGCAGATCTGGCTGCCGATGGCAAAGCCATTCGGCTGGATGACGGCACTCATCTGGCATTTGGTATCACGCCAAAAATTGCTACCAATCTCTCTTATTACGACAGTAGCAGCCAGAAATTCTTTAGCCAGAGGCCTGTGCGCTTGCGTGGCGAAACCAGTAAAAACGCTGATGGCAGCGAACTGTTCACCGCACGCACTATCTGGCCACTGGATTTTAAAATGGCCCCCAGTACAGCAGTGCAGCCCTTAAGCCAGGAGGAAACCCTGCAAACCCTGGTACGCGCCAATAACGGTGGAGCCCAAAGCCCGTATCAAACCCGACTGTTATGGTCGCGAGAAGCAGGAGGAAATACTGCAGGAAATAATACGAATTGGAACGGTAAAGCGGTGCTCGGCGTCATGCTCAATGGCGCACAGGGCGACGATGACGAAGCCCATGGCGGCCACTTTGGTATCGTCACCGGGCGCTTCGAGGCCGATGGCAACTGGTCGCGCTGGCTGGTGAATAACTTTTACAACCTGGATTCATACAGCGAAAAAGGCATCATCGCGGGTGTCACGCCCATGGACAAGTACCTGATGGACCTCAATAACGGCCAGAGCTATTACCGGCCATCGTACATGCTGGTTGCAGTGCTCAAAAATGAAGCAGTAGCGCAGCAATACCAGGCCGCCATCAACCGCGTGTACAACCACTTTTATCGCCACGATTTCGTCTATCAACACGCAAAAGCCAACTGTGCGGGCATCAGCGTAGATACCTTTCGCAACCTGGGCTGGCAACTGCCTGAGCGCGGCAATGGCGGATTGCTCAAAGCCACCGCTGCCTATTTTTATGTCGCTGCCACCAGCGGCAGCCTGAAAGATGCGCGCAACATCTACGATTACATCATCACTGAAGATACCGTGCTAAACCCGGCAGCCGCTTTCGATGCCATGGGAGTAGACATGCTGGACCTGATACAAGGCAAGGCAAAAAGGTCGCTCAGCCCGCTGGAGCAACAACTGAGCAATGACATAGAAGCGCTGATCTATGTACATATCCCGCAAATACCATCCAGCCGTGCATTTGGCCAGGCACCTGTGTATTCATTCGATGAATATATTGATCGTGCGCCCGCCGACCGAAGCCAGTGGAAGATAGTGCCGGTTGCACCACGCCCATTCCCGAATCAACTTCGTGATGGACTGGCGCTTAAACAGGATAAACCAGCGCTGGTGCCGTGGTCTGTGGCATTGGTCAGCCTGGGCTTGGTTTTGCTGGTGATTTGGGGCTTGCGCAAGCTGCAGAGGAAGCCTAAGCCGGTTTTGAGTCCGTCACGTGAGGCTTAATCGATACTGGCAACAACACATCTGGCCAGACCAAGCATTGATAAACCTTGAACTGGTGCGCTGCTTGAGCGATAGCCAACTTGAGTACAGTGCATCAACTTCACTGAGGGACTACGTCCTCTGGTTGATATTCCACTTCGTCAGATTTCCAGTTCAAGATTAACCTCTGACTTTTCTCACCGGCAACGAGATTAATCACATGGGATTGTTTCACCTCATTGTATTTTCCGGTCACTTTGTACTTGCCCGCAGGCAAGTCGACGTAAAGCATTGGGCCGGCTTTGGGCAACGTGAAAACGGTTTGCTTGTTATTATCGGTAATCACCAGGTCAACATCCGTAAGTGCAGTGCCTGTTTTCCCTTCAGACAATAATATCTGCAGCGGGAATTTTTTGGCTACCAACCGCATCTCCTCAACCTCTTCGCGGCCAATTCCTCCATTCATGAAATTGATTCCGGAAGCTGACTTTAAGACCGTCGGCTGGGCATAAGCCACACTGAATACTGCCGTCAGCAAGCATGTGAGAATGAGGGCAAAAGCAATCCTGTACTGGTTTTTCATTTGGTACCCCTGTCTGATTAACATTAATTACTTTCAGATTACGATTAAAGCAATTTAACAGCAAGTGTGCTGCGTAAGTAGCTAATAACTTACCGGAATGTGCACAAAATACGCTAATCGCGACTAATTTGTCATATTAGTGTAACTTAGCGGCAATTTTGTAAAATGACATACATCAATTAATGATTGATCGAATTCAATCGCTACATCACCGATATCGGCATAGTTTACGCACGCTGCTAAGATTCGGCATATATATGCTCGCGTTATTTCTCGCTTGCCTTGCCTACTGGGTTAATGAGAATTTCGGTGAGCCTTCGTTAGAGCAAGTGCTGTATCACGTCCAGTTTGGTATGGAAGGTCTGGTCGATACTGACACAGCACTGGTCAAAAGCTTTCTCCAGTTATGCCTGGTTGTTCCTCTGCTGGCTTCATTAGGCCTGGTTGCTGCAGAAGTTTCCATTGGCCTGTTCCTGACGCACGGCAGTCAACACGCCGTCGCGCGCTTTGTCAGCAAAGCCAATAAGCGCCTGATTAAAGCCATCTATTGGATGATAGGCCACAGAGCACCGCTGTATGTGCTGATTATGTCCCTGGCCTATTTTGGTACACAATTTTCACTCATGGCTTTTTTGCACAATCAGTTCGGCAAGGATTATTTTGCTGCTAACTATATATATCCAGGCACTGTGCAGATACATGCCAAAAAACCCAAGAACCTGGTGCTGATATACGTAGAGAGCCTGGAAAACTCCTACAAGGATAAAACCCTATTCGGCAAAAACCTGCTGGAAAGCCTTGATGAACAAGGTGGCGTCAGCTTTGAGAGCTATCGCCAGGCCCCCGGAACTGGCTGGACGATTGCCGGCATCACGGCTACCCAATGCGGTATTCCGCTTAAAAGCGTGAGTTTGTACGATGGCAATAACCAGGGCGAAAACATTAAGACTTTCTTACCCAATGCCGTTTGCCTGGGCGATATCCTGCATCAATTCGGTTTTCATAATGTATACATGGGCGGTGATGCGCTACCGTTTTCCGGCAAGGGCCGGTTTTTTCTCGATCACCACTATGACGAGGCGTATGGTCGCGACGAGCTTAAAGGCGAGTTGACCCAAGCCGGGATGAATTTCTGGGGCCTGTACGACGATGATTTACTGCTGCAAGCCAAGGCAAAACTCGTCATGTTGCATCAGGCAAAACAGCCGTTTAATCTCACAATTACCACTATCGATACGCACGGCCCCGACGGATTTATCTCAAAGCGCTGTAAAGCAGAAGACTCTGTCGATTTTGCCGATGTTGTGCAGTGCACATCGAAGCAGGTAGCCGAGTTCGTGCAGTTCATCAAGAAAAGTGGTTATCTCAAAGATACCAATGTAGTCATTCTTGGAGATCACCTGGCGATGTCCAACCCGGTTTCGGCACAGCTAGATAAACTGCCGGAGCGTCATGTCTATAACAGCCTGATTTCACGCAAAACAGTAACCAAAAACCGGGACGATGTACTGCATTTCGATATGTTTCCCACCATACTGGAATTCATCGGCTTTCAAGTCGAAGGTGGCCGACTGGGCTTAGGCTATACCGCAATCACCAAGGGCTCTGTCATGCCATCACCCGATGAGTATGAGGAAATGTCGGCAGATTTGCTGAATAACTCAGATGAGTATCTGGCATTGTGGGCGCAGCGTTCGCAGAAAACTGCAGTGAAATAAATAAAGCCTTAACCAGCAAGATACCCAAAGCTACTAGATTGCAGTAAGCTTTCACCCTTGCAAATCAATCGATTCGTACTACGCTAGAAAGCACATCCCCATGGCCCAATATGTAATGTCTATGCTCCGCGTGAGCAAAATCGTGCCGCCTAAACGGCAAATCATCAAGGATATTTCCCTGTCTTTTTTCCCAGGTGCCAAGATCGGCCTGCTCGGCCTGAATGGTTCGGGAAAATCTACCGTGCTGCGTATCATGGCCGGTGAGGACAAGGAGTTTGAGGGTGAAGTACAGCACCAGCCTAAAATTTCCATAGGTTATCTGCCGCAGGAGCCGCAACTGGATGCTGATAAAACCGTGCGCGAAGAGGTAGAGTCAGGCATGGGCGAGGTGATGGAAGCCAAAAAGAAACTGGAAGAAGTCTATGCCGCCTATGCGGAGCCGGATGCAGATTTTGAAAAGCTGGCCGATGAACAGGCCAAATATGAAAACATCATCGCCGCCAGCGGTTCGGATGTAGAACACCAACTCGAAATCGCGGCTGATGCATTACGCCTGCCACCATGGGATGCCAAGATCGGTCCACTATCCGGCGGTGAAAAGCGCCGTGTGGCGCTGTGCAAGCTGCTGCTTTCAAGGCCGGACATGCTGCTGCTGGATGAGCCTACCAACCACCTGGATGCGGAATCTGTAGAGTGGCTGGAGCAGTTCCTGGTGCGCTTCCCCGGCACGGTGGTGGCAGTGACCCACGATCGATACTTCCTCGATAATGCGGCGGAATGGATACTGGAGCTGGATCGCGGCCATGGCATACCATGGAAAGGTAATTATTCCAGCTGGCTGGACCAGAAGCAGGAGCGCCTGAGCCAGGAAGAGTCGCAGGAGTCGGCGCGGCGCAAAGCCCTGAATACCGAGCTGGAATGGGTACGTCAGAACCCCAAGGCTCGCCAGGCCAAGAGCAAGGCGCGTATTGCCCGCTATGAAGAGCTGGCCAGCGCCGAATACCAGAAGCGTAACGAAACCCAGGAGATCTTTATCCCTGCAGGTGAACGCCTGGGTGACCAGGTCATCGAGTTCAAGAACGTCAGCAAGGCCTTCAACGATAGACTGCTGATTGATAACCTTAGCTTCAGCATTCCACCCGGCGCCATTGTTGGCATCATTGGCCCAAACGGCGCCGGTAAATCGACCTTGTTCAAGATGATTACAGGCAAGGAGCAACCGGATAGCGGCGAAGTGAATATCGGCCAAACGGTAAAAATGGCCTATGTCGATCAAAGCCGCGATGCGTTGAGTAATGGCAAGACGGTGTTTGATGAGATTTCTGGTGGTTCGGACATCCTGACCGTAGGCCGCTACGAAACGCCGTCACGTGCCTACATCGGACGCTTTAACTTCAAAGGTGGCGACCAGCAGAAAATTGTCGGCAATCTTTCCGGCGGTGAGCGCGGACGCTTGCACTTGGCCAAGACACTGATCTCCGGCGGCAATGTGCTGCTGCTGGATGAACCGTCAAATGACCTGGATGTAGAAACGCTGCGTGCGCTAGAAGATGCCTTGCTGGAATTTGCCGGCAGTGTGCTGGTGATCTCGCATGATCGCTGGTTCCTCGACCGTATCGCCACGCATATCCTGGCTGCCGAGGGTGAGTCGCAATGGACATTCTTTAATGGTAACTACCAGGAATATGAAGCCGACAAGAAGAAACGTCTGGGTGAGGAAGGCGCTAAACCCCGACGTATTCGCTACAAGCCAATTACTCGGTAGTTCTAAGCTAACTAATTAATAACAAGGGCTAACTCAAGCCTGCCCTTGTTATTCGACATCAATCCTGGGCTTATGTGGAGCCCGTTTCATAATGCTGTCCCATAGCCAGGGCGGTAATAGTCTAAGAATTTTTGCCACAATCCCCATTTGCCAGGGAATCACAACAAAGCGGCGCTTGTGTGCAATCGCCCGCACGAATTTTTCTGCAGCGATATCGACATCCATCAGGAAAGGCATGGCATAAGTGTTCACATCCGTCATGGGGGTGCGAATATAGCCGGGGGCGATAGTGCTCACGCTGATATTGAACTTCAACATTTCCACACGCAGGCTTTCCAAGTAGCTGATGGCGGCGGCCTTGGAGGCACTATACGCGCCTGCGCCCGGCAGGCCGCGTATACCGGCCACACTGGCGATACCTACCAGTTGCCCGCCGCCCTGTTGATGCATGGCAGCGATAAACGGCTGGAAGGTATGCACCATGCCGAGTACGTTGATATCCATCACCGCCTTGAATGCGGTCATATCTTGCTTGTATTCAGTCAAGGTGCCGCGGCTGACACCAGCATTGGCGATCACAATATCGGGGGCGCCAAAGCGGTGGATAAAATCCTCGGCGGCCTGCTGCAACGCCTCAGCATCTCGTACATCCAGTGAGTAGATGGCGCAGGGCACACCCAATTCTGCAGCCAATGCGTCTAGTAGCTCCCTGCGCCTTGCCACCAGACCCAGAGTCGCGCCCTGCGCTACATAGTATCTGGCCAGCGCCTGGCCTATGCCGGTAGAGGCTCCGCTAATAAAAACCCGTTGCGGCTCGGGTAAGGTCGCAACGGGTTTTTGATTAAACACTGTCAATAAACCTGACGAATGTGCTTATTTCTTTGCCCCGGCTTTTTCTTTACGGACATTAGCAATGATGAAGTCGGCGACATTCAGCACTTCCTGGTTACCACCAGCCATGGTGCTGGAAGTAATGTATTTGCCGTCAATGATGAGGCTGGGGACACCAGTAGCGCCAGAGGCACGGAAAGTTTGCATGGCACGGGTAAGCTTGGTATTGGTAGAGAATGACTTAAAAGCCTCTTCAACTTTTTTACGATCCATCCCACTTTGTTTGGTAATCCAGTCGATTGCACCAAGCTCATCATCAGGACGCAAGACTCTTTGCTTATGGATAGCTTCAAACAGGGGCACATGCAGCTTTTCAACCAGGCCTAAAGACTCAAGCGCATAGTATGCCTTAGCCATAGGCGCCCAGTCAGGACGTGGGATACCGGGCATACGTTTAAAAGTAACGTCAGCAGGCAATTTCTTTACCCAGGCTGCCAGTTGCGGTTCTAACACATAGCAATGCGGGCATCCATACCAGAACAACTCAACCACCTCTATCTTGGCGGCATTTTCAGTTGGGATAGTTTGTACGGTCGCGTTATATTCGATACCGCTTTGTGGATCTGCCATGACATTTGCCGATACCAGCAACATTAAGGCAGCCAGAAATTTCTTCATGATATTTTTCCTTAGTTTTAAATGATGAGTGAGGTACTGCACTAAATTAACGCTGTTATATTCAACGCACATAGGCCCATAGCAGCTGACATCTGCCGCTATGAATAGTTTTATTGGGCTGCCGTACTGCTGTGAATCTTGATGAGATCAGCCGTAAAGCCATTGCGGGTTAAATCACCTCTGGCTTTGTCTATCTGATTCAGGTCGACAAATGGGCCCACGCGCACGCGATGCCACACGCCTTTATCGGGGATAGTGGCCGTCTGTACGATGGCTTCCATACCCAGCAATGCCAGCTTGGCTTTCATATTGTCGGCCTCTTGCTCGGTTTTGAAGGCGCCTACCTGCAGGAAGTAATTTTCCTTGACGGTGGCAGCTTCGGACTGCTGTTGTTTCTGCTGAATTTCCTGCTCGGTTACTTTGCTCTCGCTACCGGGCAAGATGGTGTAAAAATCGAAGCGTGGTTTTTCTGCAGTGTCTGGCTTTTCATTTTTGGGCACAGCGCTCGTTTCATTCTCTTCGGTCACAACATTCGCCACAGCTGGCGCCTTGTTGACAAACGGGCTGTCACCCCCATTTACAAACAGGGCAACGGCGACTGAAACACCAACCCCAATGAGCAGGCCAACCAGTAGGCCAACCAGAAATGGGCTGCCTTTATTACTGGATTTTTCTCTGGCGGCAGTGGGTTTATAGTCTCGACTCATGTAGGTTCCTCAATAGATTTATAGTCTTGGATTATTCGTGTACGCGTTCAGGCTTCTGGCGCAAACATGGATTCTGGTGCACTGACGCCCAGCAGTCGCAAGCCATTACGTAATACCTGCTGCGTAGCCCTGACAAGGGCCAGACGTGCCAGTTTGGTGCTGTTATCTTCTACCAGTATTTTATGCTCATTGTAGAAGCTGTGCAGGTCGCTCGCCAAATCCCTGAGGTAGTTGGCAATAGTGTGCGGGGCCAGGTCTATGGCAGCGTTTTCTATCACTTCTGGGAACTCGCTTAAACGCTGCATGAGGGCGGCATCATGCGGAAAATTCAGTGGGGTCAGGTCGGCATTATCCAGCGTGGCAATATCCCCTCCCCATTGCCGGATAACACTGCAGATACGGGCATGCGCATATTGGATGTAATACACCGGATTGTCGTTGGTCTGTGCTCGCGCCAGATCGATATCGAACACCAGTTGCGAGTCGGCACGCCGCGCCGCGAGGAAGTAACGCGTGGCATCGCAGCCCACTTCTTCAATCAGGTCCCGCAGCGTTACATAACTGCCGGCACGCTTGGAGAGTTTTACCTCTTCGCCGCCGCGCATCACGGTCACCATCTGGTGTAGCACATAGTCGGGCCAGCCCTTGGGGATGCCCATATCCAGCGCCTGCAGGCCAGCGCGTACCCGAGTAATGGTGCTGTGGTGGTCAGCACCCTGTTCATTAATCACACGCTCAAATCCGCGCTGCCATTTATCCAGGTGGTATGCCACGTCCGGGACAAAGTAGGTATATCCACCGTCGGTCTTGCGCATCACGCGGTCTTTGTCATCACCGAAGTCGGTAGTGCGCAGCCATAGTGCGTCATCCTGCTCATAGGTATGGCCGCTGGCGATGAGGTTTTGAACCGTCTGTTCAACCTTCCCTGTGGTGTATAGCGCAGACTCCAGCGAGAATGTATCGAACTTGATCTGGAATGCACGCAGGTCCAGATCCTGCTCCTGACGCAAATAGGCGACGGCAAAACGGCGTATCGAATCGCTGTCATTGACGTTGCCGCTCGCGGTTACTTCCATGTCATCAGCCACCACGGTTTTTTTAGCCAGGTAGGCATCCGCCACGTCTGCAATATAGTCGCCACGATAACCGTCTTCGGGCCACCCTGCATCATCAGGGGTAAGGCCGCAACAGCGGGCCTCCACTGACTTGGTCAAATTATCGATTTGTACCCCGGCATCGTTGTAATAGAATTCACGGGTTACCGCCCAGCCGTTAGCATCCAGCAAGCGCGCCAGGCAATCGCCCACAGCAGCGCCTCGACCATGGCCGACATGTAGCGGGCCTGTCGGGTTGGCGGAAACGAACTCCACCTGTACTTTGCGGCCTAGCCCGGAATTGTTGTGGCCGAATTGATCTCCCTGTTGCCGGATTAAACCGATGACTGCCTGCTTGGCTTTGGCACTGAGGTAAAAGTTGATAAAGCCAGCACCAGCAATTTCCACTTTTTCGATAAAAGCGGAGGCGGGTAGCGATTTGATGAGGCTTTCAGCAATGGCACGCGGATTTTGACGCAAGGGCTTTGCCAGCATCATGGCCAGGTTGGTAGAAAAATCGCCATGCTGTGTATTTTTGGGCCGCTCCAGTTGTATAGCCAGATTATCGTTATCAACATTCAGGCTTTTTGCGGCAATGGTCAGTATTTCGGTAAGATGTGCTTTCAAAGCAGGGTTTTCCAAGCGGGATTTGTAAGAATAATGAATAAAAACGTATTTTAACCTATTGATGCCAAGCACTCATCACCAATTCAACGCCGAGCCCTATGAGTAAGCAGAATATTCTCAAAGTTGCACTTGATGTGCCGCTGGACTCTGTTTTCGACTATCTGGATGGAGGCAACACCGTGGCTGTGGGTCAGCGTGTCGTCGTCCAGTTCGGTCGCCGCATGCAGGTGGGTGTGGTGGTACAGTTTGCAGATCATAGCGATGTACCTGCTGACAAGCTCAAACCTATCCTGCAGGCTTTCGGGCAGGAACCGCCGCTGGATGCAGAAAGTTTCGCACTGCTTAAATTTTGTGCAGATTATTATCAATACCCATTTGGCCAGGCTTTACTCTCAGCCTTGCCCACGCGGCTGAGGCAGACCCAACCCGCAGTCTCTCGCAAGCAATTCGCCTATACGCTGACGGTGACCGGGCGTGAGGCGGGTAGTGAGGCTGTACCCGCTAAAAAAGCCATACAGCGACGATTACTGGCGGCTTTGTCAGATAACACCGAGCTGAGTGAATCTGCGCTCAATGAAATCTCCAGTGGCTGGCGTAAAGCTATGCAGGGTCTGGTTGAACTGGGCCTGGTCAGTGCGCGTGAAATCCTGGCTGGGTTGGCTGCTTCTGTCAGACGCGAGGCGGTGCAGCCTGAATTAAATGCCGAGCAAGCCATGGCGGTGCAATCCATACTGGAAACTTCCAGCAAATTCAAACCCTGGCTGCTGCACGGCATTACCGGTAGCGGCAAAACCGAGGTTTACATCCGCCTGCTACAAGCGATATTGGCGGATAACGATGGCCAGGCACTGGTGCTGGTGCCCGAGATTAACCTCACCCCGCAGCTGGAGTCGCGCTTCCGCAGTCGTTTGCCTGATTTCCCCATGGTCTCTCTGCACAGCAATCTCAGCGAGAGTGAACGCTTACAAAACTGGCGCCTGGCGCAGTCCGGCCAGGCTCGCATCGTCATCGGCACCCGTCTGGCGGTATTTACGCCCATGCCAAAATTAAAACTGGTAATCGTGGATGAGGAGCACGACGGCTCTTATAAACAACAGGATGGCATGCGCTATCATGCGCGCGATGTTGCGATGGTGCGTGCCCAGCGCGGAAAATTGCCCATTGTGCTGGGCTCTGCCACGCCTGCGCTGGAAACCTGGCATAACGCCACTGCAGCGGATGCAAAAGTACGCAAGTTCGGCCTGCTTACCTTGACCAACCGTGCCGTGTCCAAGGCAGAATTGCCTAATATCCGCTGTATAGACGTGACCAAAAGCCCCTTACAGGACGGACTCTCGCCAATATTGATAGCCGCCATGCGCGATCGCCTGGCAAAAGGCGAACAAAGCCTGCTATTCATCAATCGACGCGGCTACTCCCCCGTATTGCTATGCTCAGCCTGCAACTGGATTGCACCCTGTTCACGTTGTAGCGCCAAGCTGGTGGTGCATCTACGCCAAGGCCGTTTGCGCTGCCACCACTGCGGGCACGAAGAACGCATCACCCGGCAATGCCCGAGTTGCGGCAACCAGGACCTGCACGCTACCGGCCATGGTACGCAGCGGCTGGAAGAGACGCTTGCTGCGCAATTCCCGCAAGCACGTATTTTGCGCGTGGACAGGGACAGCACCAGACGGAAAAATGCCTTGGCCGATATGCTGGAAGCGGTGCATGCGGACGAGGTAGATATCCTGGTGGGCACGCAAATGCTGGCAAAAGGCCACGATTTTCCAAATCTCACTCTGGTAGGTGTTATTGATACGGACAGCGCCCTGTTTAGCCCGGATTTTCGTGCTGCCGAGCGCCTGTTTGCCCAGCTTATGCAAGTGGCTGGCCGCGCCGGGCGCGCCGAAAAGGCTGGTGAAGTGTTGATACAGACGGCTTTCCCTGACCATGCCTTATTCAATTCACTGCGAACTCAGGATTACACAGCCTATGCCAGGACGCTACTGCAGGAGCGGCAGATGACGCAGTTCCCGCCGTACATCTTCATGGCATTGCTACGTGCCGAAGCTACCGATTTCAGGCAAGTGCAGCAATTTTTGCAACTTGCTGCAGATAACGCGCGCGGCATTAGTGATGAGGTCATGGTGTACGATCCAGTGCGGCCAACCATGGAGCGCCTGAAAGGCATGGAGCGCGGCCAGTTGCTGCTGCAGGCCGATAGCAGGCTACAGTTACAGGTGTTGCTCAGGAACTGGGTGCCGCAATTGCGCGCCAGTAAATTAGCTGCCAAGGTTCGCTGGGCGGTGGATGTTGATCCGCTAGAATTTTAGCCGGCATTAATGCCCGGGAATCCCCACCGCTTTGGGCTGTTTTATCACGTACTTTTCATTGATTGAGCCATCAGGTTCAAGGATTTTCTGATCACTGTCCCATAGCTCAAGGGCTTTTTGTTTCATTTCCGGGTTAGGATAATGCCGCTCTTCTAATACCACCAGGCCGAATGCTCCTTTGAACTGGACATGGTAACTTGCAGCTTTGGTCGTGGCATGTGACGGCACGACCGGGGCAGGCGGCGTATCCTGAATTCCCCCTGCTGGAGAGCCTTGCTGGACTTGTTCAGTAGGGTTGCCATCATGTTTATCGGCAGCTGTTTTCTTGGCCTTGTCCGCCTTCAGTTGCTCGGATTTAACTTTTTCTACGGCATCTGCTGATTTGCTCTCAGATTTTGGCGGTTTCAACACGGCGAGCCTGCGTGCTTCGGTCACCCCTTTTGTTGCCTCGGCCTCAGTGGCATAACATCCTGCACTATTCCAGGTTTTACCTTTGTCATTGCTAAAGTATGCCCATATTTGCTTGTCGTAGAGGCAACCGGAGTCTCTTACGTTGTCGGAGACACCGCCTACACATAAAAAGATATTAGGAGGGCAGGGGGCATTAGGATCTAGCATTACGCTAACCTCCTCCGGTACAACCTCTTCTGGTTGTACGTCCTCGGTTGTTGCAGCGGGTTCGATAGCTGGCGTTTTTTCGGGGACGGCAACCGGGGGAGGTGGGAGCGGAGGTATTTCAATTTTTGCCACAGGCTCAGCCATGATGATGGTAGGTGTTGCCGGGTCGTTGTGATGCCAGTAGAGATAAAACCCTCCTGCGCCTATCGACATACCAACCAGGATACCAAGTGCCGTGAGGAAGAGGCTGGTAGTGTTGCCCTGGTTTTTATCGCCCCCCTGGCTAGCTGGTGGCTGCATTCTTTTAGCGCTGGGTACCGATAGCTGCAATGGATTTTTGCAGTCGAGACAGTAGACTGCATCCTCCTTGTTATCCGCGCCACATTGACGACAAAGCATCTGGCTTCCCTTGCATTTATTATAATTATCAACTGCGTTATGCTGAATCTTAACTGCATTGATTTATGACTGGCAACTGAATCATGGTTAGCGCCAGTAGCCAGTTCAACAACCCATACCGATATCAATGAGTATAAAGAAAAAGGGAGCAGCAGCCCCCTTTAGTTTGTTTATATTGCCTGATTAATTAATCATGTTTTTCCGCATTTTGCGGGCTTGGCAGACTCTATCTCCTCTACCACACCTTTTTTATGCTCAACTTCTACACAAGACCCAACCACCAGTGGACCATGATCTGTCTCGATTTTTGTCTTGCTGGTCACTTCCACCTGCTGACCGCTAATAACCCATATGCCAGGATTCGCAGCAGGGCGGCTCTCGATAGTGCCGTAAAACTCCTCATCAGCAAATACTGGGCTACTGAACATAAGGCCACTAGCCGCTATAAGCAGCCAGGATTTTAATGTGTAAAGCTTGTGTGTATTGCTAGTATTCATATCGCTCTCCTTGAGTAGTGAAACTGAGGTGCAATATGAATACTAGTTAATCCGGCCTGCCATTTGAGTAGGATGGCGGCGGATTTTTATGTAGGACTATAGGAAATCCTTCATGCATCTGATAATTAAGGTTGATGATATTTCCTGCTCAGGCTGTGCACCGCCGCAATCATGGCGCCTGCATTTTCTGGCGGCGTGAATTGGGTAATGCCATGGCCCAGATTAAATACATGGCCATTGCCGTGACCGTAACTTTGCAGGATATTAGCAACTTCCTTCTCGATGGCTTGCGGTGTGGAAAGCAGAATGGCCGGATCCAGATTGCCCTGTAACGCGACTTTGTCACCTACCCGATGACGTGCTTCGCCAATATCCACTGCCCAATCCAGACCAAGTGCATCTGCACCGATAACCGCCTGGCTCTCCAGCCACAACGCACCGCCTTTGGTAAAGACGATACGCGGTACCACGCGGCCATCTGCTTCACGTTGCAGGCCTGCGACTATCTTCTCCATATACTGTAAGGAAAACTCGCGATAAGCATTGTGGGAAAGCGCACCACCCCACGAATCGAAAATCATCACGGCCTGCGCACCCGCCTGAATCTGCGCATTAAGATAGGCAATCACGGCCTGTGTCGTAATGTCCAGTATACGGTGCAGCAAGTCTGGCCGCGCATAGGCCATTTTCTTGATAGTGAGGAAGTCGGTACCACCCTTGCCTTCCACCATGTAGGTAGCCAATGTCCATGGGCTGCCAGAAAAACCGATAAGCGGTACACGGCCATCAAGCGCCTTGCGAATCTGGCTCACAGCATCGGTGACGTATCCCAGATCGCTGGCGATATCGGGTACGCTTAACTTGAGGATGTCAGCTTCTTCGCGCAAAGTACGCTCAAATTTTGGGCCTTCACCTTCCTCGAAATACAAGCCCAGCCCCATGGCATCCGGCACGGTGAGAATGTCGGAAAACAGGATGGCGGCATCCAGTGGGAAACGATCCAGTGGTTGCAGGGTCACTTCAGTGGCAAAATCAGGGTTCTTGCACAGGCTTAAAAAACTGCCCGCTGACTTGCGGCTTTCACGATACTCCGGCAGATAACGGCCAGCCTGGCGCATCATCCATACCGGCGTATAGTCAGTAGGTTGGCGCATCAGGGCACGCAGGAAGGTATCGTTCTTAAGTGTGGTCATGGCTTTGCTCTAAAAGTATTGCTCAAAAAATTTGGGGATACACAAGAAAACTCGGTATCCCCAGGGTCGGCCTATTGGCGTCAGACTATTGGTTGATGACAACAAACACCGGGACTATCTGGGCAGGGTAGATGATCCCATCAGGAACTCGTCCACGGCGCGTGCACATTGACGGCCTTCGCGAATCGCCCATACCACTAATGACTGACCGCGACGCATGTCACCGGCGGCAAACACCTTCTGCTTGCTGGTGGCATAGCAGCCTTCACCATCAGTGGTCGCTTTAGCGTTGCCACGGGCATCTTTGTCGATACCAAAGACATCCAGCACTTTTTGCGTAGGGCTCACGAAACCCATCGCCAGCAATACCAGGTCAGCTTTAATGGTGAATTCGGTACCTGCAATTTCCGACATTTTGCCGTCTTTCCATTCTACGCGTGCACCTTTAAGTGCAGTGACCTTGCCATTCTCACCAATCAGTTCCTTGGTAGTAATAGACCAGTCCCGCCCACAGCCCTCTTCGTGGGAGCTGGAAGTCCGCATTTTAAGCGGCCAGTTAGGCCACACCATGTTTTTATCTTCTTTTTCCGGTGGTTGTGGCATCAATTCAAACTGCGTGATGGATAGTGCGCCATGACGGTTAGAAGTACCTACACAGTCAGATCCGGTATCACCGCCGCCAATCACTACCACATGCTTGCCCGTCGCCATGATCTGGTTTTCTACTTTATCGCCGGCCACCACTTTGTTTTGCGGAGTGAGGAAATCCATGGCGAAATGCACGCCATCCAGCTCACGGCCTTTCACCGGTAAGTCACGAGGATATTCCGCACCACCCGCCAGCACAACCGCGTCGTAATCTTTAAGCAGATCATCGGCACTTACATTACCGCCTACGGTATGGTTCACCCGAAACTCAACGCCCTCGGCTTCCATTTGTGTCATGCGCCTATCGATATGGCTTTTTTCCATCTTGAAATCAGGAATGCCATAACGCAGTAAGCCGCCTATTCGCGTCTCTTTTTCCATTACCACTACAGTGTGGCCAACACGTGCCAATTGCTGGGCTGCCGCCAAGCCTGCTGGGCCGGAACCGACTACTGCAACTTTTTTCCCGGTTTTGTGCGCAGGCGGTTGTGGCACTACCCAATCGTTTTCCCAGGCCTTGTCGATGATGGCATGTTCAATGGATTTGATTCCCACGGGATCTGCATTGATATTCAGGGTACAGGCCGCTTCACAAGGTGCCGGACAGATGCGCCCGGTAAACTCCGGGAAGTTATTGGTAGAGTGCAGTACATCAATCGCATTACGCCAATCCTGCTGGTACACCAAATCATTCCAGTCGGGGATGATGTTGTTGATAGGACAGCCCGTCATACAGAACGGAATACCGCAGTCCATGCAACGTGCGCCTTGTACTTTCGCCTGGTCATCCGATAGGTGTAGCACGAACTCTTTGTAGTTCTTAACGCGGTCCGGAACCGGCAGGTTTGCCTCAGACAAGCGTTCGTACTCCATGAAACCTGTTACTTTACCCATGATTATGCTGCTTCCTTCTTCACTGCGGCGGCCATTTCTGACAAGGCGCGCTTGTATTCATTTGGCATGACTTTCACGAACTTGGCACGTGCAGCCTCCCAGTTGGCAAGTAAGGCGCTAGCGCGTTCACTACCAGAGAGGGTGGCATGCTTCTCGATCAAAGTCTTGAGTGTGATCTCATCTGCCTGGTTGAGGTGGTTGGCGGCATCCGCCATCACTTTTGAGGCTGCCTCCACTTTCTCCAGCGAGACCATGGCCATATTGCAGCGTTTGCTGAACATACCATCTTCGTCATAGACGTAAGCCACGCCACCAGACATCCCGGCAGCAAAGTTAAGGCCAGTCTGGCCAAGCACCACCACAGTACCGCCCGTCATGTATTCACAGCCATGGTTACCTACACCTTCTACCACGGCAGAAGCGCCCGAATTCCGTACACAGAAACGTTCGCCTGCTACACCACGGAAATAGCTTTCACCAGTGGTAGCACCGTACATGACCGTGTTACCGACGATGATGTTTTCATGCGGTATGCCACGGAAGCCGACCGGTGGCTTGATGACGATACGACCACCACACAGGCCTTTGCCTACATAGTCGTTGCCTTCCCCTGTCAGCTCAAAGCTGATGCCATGTGCCAGGAAAGCTGCAAAACTCTGCCCGGCGGTACCGGCTAGTTTTACCGTGATAGTGTCATCAGGCAAGCCATCATGCCCATATCGGCTGGCGACCTGGTTAGAAAGCATGGTGCCTACGGTACGGTTGGTATTGGTAATAGGGGTCTCAATGACCACTTTTTCGCCTTTTTCCAGAGCCGGTTTGGCAAGCTCGATCAGCTTGTTATCCAGCGCACGCTCCAACCCATGTTCCTGCAACTCATTATGACGGCGCGAAACGGTGCTATCTATTTTGGGTTGGTGGAAAATCTTGCTGAAATCCAAACCACTGGCTTTCCAATGTTCGATACCTTGCTGCATATCCAGCAGGTCGGCACGGCCGATTAGATCCTCGAACTTGCGTATACCCATGCCGGCCATCAGCTCGCGAACCTCTTCTGCAACGAAGAAGAAGTAGTTCACAACATGTTCAGGCTGGCCGGTAAAGCGCTTGCGCAACTCCGGATCTTGCGTGGCAACACCAACCGGACAGGTGTTGAGATGGCATTTACGCATCATGATGCAGCCTTCGACCACCAGCGGTGCGGTAGCAAAGCCGAATTCATCGGCACCCAATAATGCACCGATCAGCACATCGCGGCCGGTTTTCATCTGGCCATCGACCTGCACTACCACACGGCCACGTAACTGGTTCAACACCAGGGTTTGCTGCGTCTCAGCGAGGCCCAGCTCCCAAGGTGTACCCGCATGCTTGATAGAGGAGATAGGTGATGCGCCAGTACCGCCATCATGCCCCGCAACCACGATATGGTCAGACTTGGCTTTTGCCACGCCTGCCGCCACGGTGCCGATACCGGTTTCTGATACGAGCTTCACGGAGATGGAAGCTTTAGGGTTGGCATTTTTCAAATCATGAATCAGCTGTGCCAGATCTTCGATCGAATAAATATCATGGTGTGGCGGTGGGGAAATCAAACCAACGCCGGGCACCGAGAAACGCAACTGGGCAATATAGGTGCTGACCTTATGGCCAGGCAACTGACCGCCTTCACCAGGTTTGGCACCTTGCGCCATCTTGATCTGAATCTGGTCAGCAGAGGCCAGATACTCCGCCGTTACGCCAAAGCGCCCAGAAGCGACTTGCTTGATGCGCGAGCGCATGGAATCGCCAGCTTTGAGCGGGATATCTCTTTCGATACGGTCAAAACCGATGACTGCAGCCATTGAAGTCTCTTTGGCAACCGCAATAAACCGTTTTGGATCTTCCCCACCTTCACCGGTATTGGATTTGCCGCCGATGCGGTTCATGGCGATAGCCAGCGTAGCGTGGGCTTCGGTAGAGATGGAGCCTAATGACATGGCACCTGTCGCGAAACGCTTGACGATTTCCTTAGCCGGCTCAACTTCGTCCAGTGACACCGGTGCACCAGCCGCTTTGATCTCGAACAATCCGCGCAATGTCAGGTGGCGGCGAGTCTGGTCGTTGATCAGCTTGGCGTACTCTTTGTAAGTGCTTGCTTCGTTGGTACGCGTTGCGTGTTGCAGCTTGGCAATGGAATCTGGCGTCCACATATGCTCTTCACCACGAACGCGGAAAGCATATTCACCACCCGCATCCAGCGCGCGTGCCAGCACGGGATCTTCACCAAATGCAGCTTGATGCAGACGCAACGACTCCTCAGCCACTTCGATCAGGCCTATACCTTCAATCTGCGTAGAGGTGCCGGTAAAGTACTTCTCGATAAATGGCGTATTGAGGCCGATAGCTTCAAATATCTGTGCGCCGCAATAAGACTGATAGGTAGAAATACCCATCTTGGACATCACCTTATGCAGGCCTTTGCCTATGGCCTTAACAAACTTCTTGTGACTCTCTTTGACATCAGCCTTGGCATCATTAGCCACCATGTCATTGATGGTCTGGTATGCCAGCCACGGGCAAATAGCTTCAGCGCCATAACCTGCAAGCAATGCGAAATGATGCACTTCACGTGCAGAGCCAGTATCGATGACCAGGCCGGTATTGGTTCGCAAGCCTGCACGAACCAATGACTGGTGGGTTGCTGCACAGGCCAGCAAAGCAGGAATCGCCATGCGGTCTGCATTGATCTGGCGGTCTGACAGGATCAGCAGGTTAAATCCATCATGCACTGCTTGTGCGGAGGCTTTGCACAGCGCTTCAATGGCGGCGGCCATGCCTTGTTTACCTTGTACCACTGGATAGGTGATATCCAGAGTCAAGGAGCGATAGCGTCCCTGCGTCAGGGTATCAATGGCTTTCAATTGCTCCAGCTCATCCAGCGTCAATACCGGCTGGCTGGCTTCAAGACGGATAGGCGGGTTGGTTTCATCGATTCCCAGCAGGTTAGGCTTGGGGCCAATAAAGGTCACCAGCGACATCACCAGCTCTTCACGGATAGGGTCTATCGGCGGGTTAGTCACTTGCGCGAACAACTGCTTGAAGTAGCTATATATCAGTTTGGGCTTGTTGGATAACACCGGCAATGCGCTGTCGTTACCCATGGAGCCGGCACCTTCTTCGCCATTAGCCACCATAGGCTGCAGTACGAATTTGATATCTTCTTGGGAATAGCCAAACGCTTGTTGCAGATCAAGCAGGTTTTCGGTCAGATCGAGCTTACCCTCAACCTTGGGCAGGTCACCAAGGAAGTAACGGGATTTGGCGATCCACTCCTTGTAAGGCTTGGCTTGTGCCAGCTCTTGCTTGACCTCGGCATCGTCGATGATACGACCCTGCTCCATATCGATCAGCAGCATCTTGCCTGGTTGCAGGCGCCACTTTTTGATGATTTTTTCCTGTGGGAAGGTGAGCACACCCATTTCTGACGCCATCATTACATGGCCATCATCGGTCACCAGGTAGCGCGCAGGGCGCAGGCCGTTACGATCAAGCGTAGCGCCTATCATGCGTCCATCAGTGAATGCCACGGCGGCCGGGCCATCCCATGGCTCCATCAGCGCGGCATGGTATTCGTAGAAAGCGCGACGCTCTTCATCCATCAGCGTGTTGCTGCTCCAAGCCTCGGGAATCAGCATCATCATGGCATGTGGCAGCGAGTAACCGCCAGCGACCAGCAGTTCCAGCGCATTATCAAATGCAGCAGAGTCGGACTGGCCATCGACGATCAGTGGCCATACTTTTTCCAGATCTTCACCTATCAGCGCAGAACGCATGGCGGCATGGCGCGCAGCCATCCAGTTGACGTTACCTTGCATGGTGTTGATTTCACCATTGTGCGCAATCATGCGGAACGGATGGGCTAGATCCCAAGCTGGGAATGTGTTGGTGGAGAAGCGTTGATGCACCAGCGCCAGCGCCGAAACCATGGTTTCATCCTGCAGGTCCTGGTAATAGATACCCACCTCGTTCGCCAGCAGCATGCCTTTATAGACAATGGTGCGACTGGAGAGGGAAGGGATATAGAATTGTGAGTTGTCATCCAGCTTGAGCGCGCTCACGGCATGTTCAATACGTTTGCGGATCACAAACAGCTTACGCTCGAAAGCATTCTGGTCGGCAGTACTGTCGCCGCGCGCGATCATTACTTGACGCATGACGGGCTCAACCAACCTTGCAGCATCAGCAATATTGCTGTTGTCGCGCGGCACATCGCGCCAGCCTAGTAGCGTCTGGGCTTCTTCATGCACAATGCGCGCCACGATGGATTCACAGGCATCACGGCCATTTTGCGACTGAGGCAAAAATATCGTACCGCAGGCATAGTCGCCGCTGGCAGGCAAGGTAATACCCAGCTTGTTAGCTTCTTTGCGTAAAAAAGCATCCGGCAGCTGAATCAGTATCCCTGCGCCATCACCCAGCTTTGGGTCATAACCAGTTGCACCACGATGGGTCAAGTTAGCAAGAATCTGCAAGCCTTGGCGCACT